>ENA-UOUJ01000445-UOUJ01000445.1-activated-sludge-metagenome-genome-assembly--contig:-NODE-445-length-29032-cov-9.947855_pt1 | contig 29032 bp, 29 predicted proteins | sample MGYA00249839_ERZ747224 | MGnify/ENA primary metagenome ERZ747224 (study PRJEB28782, sample SAMN03220277) | activated sludge metagenome | biome: wastewater; feature: sewage sludge; material... | reverse complement strand
TGCTGCGTTTTTCCTGCGGTTCGGTGACGAGATCGACCAAGGCTCTGGGCGGTTCATCAAGACGAGCCGATTCGATACGGGCTGGTGTTTTGATCAGCTCTGGCGTCTCGATGTGGAACCGGTTAGCCGATTATACGAAAGTATAACGTTCTGATATTGAACTGAAAATAACAAGATAACACCGCATTTGGCCGATCTCTTGGCCGATCTTCATGGGTCCCTTCCCTTGTCGGCTCGGCGGCGGCGAGCCCTAAGGCCATTCGACCGTGCGATTGGCTGCGAGGCAATCCGGCCGCTCGGGATCAGGCGGCGTCGTTCTTCGGCCCTGCACTTCTCTTGGCCGTTGCCGCTGGCAGCTGTTCGATCGCCTTCTCGCGGCGTTCGATGATTTGCGAGGGGGTGGCCGAGGACAGCAGCGTGCCGGCGGTTGTTTCGACGCGTGAGCGGAAGGTCTGCGAGAGCGTATAGTCCTTCTCTTTGATCTTGTCGGCGTCTTCCTTGGTGAAGGGTTCTGCAAACTTGATGTTGGTTGCGGGAACGTAACGCTCGTTGCCGATGTTGACGACGGCGACGCCCTGCGCGCGGATCTCGTCGAGCGTTTCGCGTGCGAGTTTGGATGTCTTGTCTGCGAACTCGATCTGCAGCTGGTATTTGCTTGCGTCGTCGATGGTCTCGTAGCGCTCGGCAATGCGCTCGCGATCGTCTTCGGTCACGGGGCGGATGCGTCTGATTGCTGATACGGGAATGGCGGTGCCGCCATTGATTTTAAGTGTCTTGGTCATGTCGTCTCCAAATGCGCGTCGGTATGAGGTGAATGAAAAGGCAGTATTCCTCCCCTACTTTTACGAAATAATCCGTATACGGTCAATAATGCACTTCGAATGACATAACTCGGGCGGATGCGAGATCGCTTGATATTCGGGCCCTACTCCGCGCAACGCGATGCGACACGCTCAAGTCCGTCCGGCCGTCACTTGCGGCAACGACCGCGACCCGAATGGGCTGAGACCGACGCGGGCTCAGCCGCGCGACCGCCCTGCCCTCCGGCGCGCGGAAGGGCGTGACCCGAGCGGAGGGAGGGAGCCGCCAAAACTGCGTCTTTCAAAGCGGCGGAGAGAGGACGCCACCACGAAACAGTTGCCCAGGTGCCATGCTTGCCCCCCTGCCCCGGACCACAAACATACATCTCCACGGAGGCTCGCATTGCTAAGCCAAGCTTCAAGGTCGACCAGCACCACGCTGCCAACCAGCGGATTTCACAGGGATTGTTTCGATGCTGCGTTGGCGGGTACGCTACCGAGCTATCAGACACTCACCAACTGGCTGCGGAAATACGAGGTGCCGGAGGCGTAGGCGACTATCCACACCCTGCACGGCACGCTGGAATCGGCCAGCAACCTCACCTAGAAAAGTGACCGCAGGAATCAGCGAGGGGATGGGATGCTCACTGGTGAACTTCGCTCCAAAATCGATACCGTTTGGAATGCCTTCTGGTCGGGCGGCATCTCCAACCCGATCGAGGTCATCGAGCAGATCACCTACCTGCTTTTCCTGCGCGGCCTCGACGATGCTGAGACGCGAGAGGAGAACCGGTCGCGTACGACCGGTAAACCGATGCGGCGGCGCATCTTTACCGAGGGCAAGGATGGCATTAGCAAGAAGGAAGGCATCGCCAAAGACGGCGGCATTGCTTACGAGGACATGCGCTGGTCGCGCCTGAAGAACCAGGATGCCGCGGCGATGTACGAAATCGTCGCCGAGCACGTCTTCCCGTTCCTGCGAGACCTGGGCGAAGAAGGCACGGCGCACGCCACCCACATGAAGGGCGCGCGCTTCACGATCCCCACGCCCGCGCTGCTGACCAAGGTGGTCGATCTCCTCGCTGACATCCCGATGGAGGATCGCGACACCAAGGGCGACCTTTACGAGTACATGCTGGGCAAGATCGCCTCGGCCGGACAGAACGGCCAGTTCCGCACCCCGCGCCACATCATCTCACTCATGGTCGAGATGACCGCGCCGACGCCGAAGGACATCATCTGTGATCCGGCCTGTGGCACCTGCGGTTTCCTCGTCGCCGCCGGTGAGTACCTGCGCGACGCTCACCCGAAGCTCTTCCACGAGCAGGAGAGCCGCGATCACTTCAACGAGGCGATGTTCCACGGCTTCGACTTCGACAGCACGATGCTGCGCATCGGTACCATGAACATGACGCTGCACGGCATCGAGTCGCCGGACATCCGCTACAAGGATTCCCTATCGCAGGAGCACGGCGGTGACGAGGACAGCTATTCGCTCGTGCTCGCCAATCCGCCGTTCGCCGGCTCGCTCGACTACGAGACGACAGCGAAGGACCTGCTCGCCATCGTCAAGACCAAGAAGACTGAGCTCTTGTTCATGGCGCTGTTCCTCAAGCTCTTGAAGCCCGGCGGCCGCGCGGCTGTGATCGTGCCGGACGGGGTTTTGTTCGGCTCATCGACAGCGCACAAGGAAATCCGCCGCATGCTGGTCGAGGACCACAAGCTCGACGGCATCGTCAAGCTGCCGTCGGGCGTGTTCAGGCCGTATGCCGGCGTTTCGACGGCGATCGTGCTGTTCACCAAGACCAACTCCGGCGGCACGGACAATGTGTGGTTCTACGATTGCCAGGCCGACGGCTTCTCGCTCGACGACAAGCGCACGCAGCTATTGGCGGACGACAAGATCGGCCCGCGCGCGAAGCTGAGCGAGGACGAGCACGCCAAGAGCAACTTGCCCGACATTGCAACGCGCTGGAAGGATCGCAGCGGTGCGGAGCGTGAGCGGCCGCGCACGGCGCAGAGCTTTTGTGTGCCGAAGGCGGACATCGCGGCGGCGGGCTACGACCTCTCGATTAATCGCTACAAGGAAGTGGTGCACGAGGCCGTCGAGCACCGTCCGCCGAAGGACATCATCGCCGAGCTGAAGGCGCTGGAGCAGGAGATCGCCGAGGGGCTGGATGAGCTGGAGGCGATGCTGTGAGTGCGCGCCTTGCCACGCTAGGCGACTATGTCGAGCCGGTTACTACCTGGAACCCAGCATCGAAGCCAGATGAAATATTCGTCTACGTAGATCTGAGTTCTGTCTCTCAGGTCGAAAAAACAATAGTCGCCAGCGGCCCGCTAAGGGGCTCAGTGGCACCGAGCCGCGCACGACAGCTGATCAAGACTGGCGATGTACTCGTTTCGACGGTGAGACCTAATCTGAACGGGGTGGCGAGCGTTTCCGAAGACTATGACGGAGCTACTGCCTCGACAGGCTTCTGTGTGCTGCGGCCAAGACCTGAGCGGCTGCATAGCAGCTATTTGATGCACTGGGTGCGCACGCCCCAATTTGTAGATTTGATGGTTCGACAAGCGACAGGGGCTAGTTACCCTGCTGTATCAGACCGCATCGTGAAGAGTTCGCTTATTCCGCTGCCGCCGCTAGACGAGCAGCGACGGATCGCGGCGATCCTGGACAAGGCGGATGCGCTGCGCCGCAAGCGCAAGCGCGCACTCGAACTCCTCGACACCCTCACCCAATCCATCTTTGTTGATACTTTTGCGTGCGCGGCCAGTGCCGAATGGCCTATCTGCAAGGTAGAGTTGCTTGCTGAGAATATCCGCACCGGCCCCTTTGGTAGCCAACTGCTGCACTCGGAATTCGTCGACCAGGGCATCGCTGTTCTGGGAATAGACAATGCAGTGGAAAACCGATTCAGGTGGGGCGAGCGTCGATATATAACGCCGAGGAAATATGAGGAGTTGCGACGCTATACTGTGCTTCCGGGAGATGTTTTGATCACGATCATGGGCACGTGCGGACGGTGCGCCGTCGTGCCTGATGACATTCCACCTGCAATCAACACGAAGCACCTCTGCTGCATCACGTTGGATCGCGACAAATGTCTACCGGGAAGCAGTTAGGTGTGCAGGCAAAGGGGGCTGTGATGCCAGGCCTAAACATGGGCATCATAAAATCGTTGACGTTTCCACTACCCCCATTGCGGCTTCAGCACGCTTATTTGCGGAAGAAACAAGAGCTACTTCAACAGATCAACATGGCTGAGAGAGCCTTGAATGAAAGCGACGGTCTCTTCGCCTCACTCCAACACCGCGCATTTTCAGGACAACTTTGATCGGACGGACCGATGTCCAACTTTGCCTTTCTCGCCGCTGAATTCCCTGCCGTCTACGAGGCGGCCGTAGAGGCGGAGAGGCAAGCCGGCGTATCGCCGACGGCGGCGGCGTTCTTTGCGGGCAAGACGGTCGAGGTGGCGGTGAAGTGGGCGTTCCGCTCCGACCCCAATCTTCGGCTGCCCTATCAGGACAACATCTCAGCACTGCTGCACGAACCGTCGTTCAAACGTGCCGCGGGAGACGCCGTCTTCACCAAAGCGAAGTACATCAACTCGCTGCGCAATCGCGCGGTGCACGAGGAGCGCACCATCCGCCCTGGCGATGCGGCGGGCGCGGTGAAGGAGCTGTTCCACGTCTGCTATTGGTTCGCGCGCACCTACGGGCGCAAAAGCAAGCCTGCCCCCGGCCTCGCCTTTGATGCTTCGCTGCTTTCGCGCCGCGACGAGGTTCTCAAGAAAGCGCTCGACCATCTCAAGCAACAGCAGGCCGCGCTCGACGCGAAGAACGGCGAGCTGACCAAGCTGCTCGCCGACAAGCAGAACCTCGATGACGAGCTCAAGAGGCTGCGCGCCGAAGTTTCGGCCGCGCGCAAGACCGCCGAGGCGACGCCCGACCAGCACGACTACAACGAGGCCGAAACGCGCGACCGTTACATCGACCTGCTCCTGCGCGAGGCCGGATGGGCGCTGGACAAACCCGAGGACGTCGAGTTTCCCGTCGAGGGCATGCCCAACAACGAGGGCAAGGGCTTCGTCGACTACGTTCTGTGGGGCGCCGACCGGCTGCCCCTCGGCATCGTCGAGGCAAAGCGCACGCGCAAGGACGCGCGGCAAGGCCAGCAGCAGGCAAAGCTCTATGCCGACTGCCTGGAGAAGAAATACGGCCAGCGGCCGGTGATCTTCTATTCCAATGGCTACGAGCATTGGATCTGGGACGACACGCGCTATCCGCCGCGGCAGATCGGCGGCTTTTACAAACGTGACGAACTGGAGCTGCTGATCCAGCGGCGCACCGGGCGCCGGAAGCTCGCGGAGACGACGATCAACACGGCGATCGCCGGGCACAAGCGGCCGTATCAGCAGCGCGCCATTCGCGCTATCGCCGAGCACTTCGAGGAGGACGGCGAGCGCAAGGGGCTGCTGGTCATGGCGACGGGCTCCGGCAAGACGCGCACCGTGATCGCGCTGGTCGACCTCTTGATGCGCGCCGGCTGGGTGAAGCGGGTGCTGTTTCTCGCCGATCGCATCGCGCTGGTGAACCAGGCGGTTGGCGCGTTCAAAACGCATCTGCCGGATTCATCGCCCGTCAATCTCGTGACGGAGCGCACAAGCGATGGACGCGTGTTCCTTTCCACCTACCCGACGATGATGAACCTGATTGATGGCAAGCAGGACGGAAAAGTGAAGTTCGGCCCCGGGCACTTCGACCTCGTCATCATCGATGAGGCGCATCGCTCCGTTTACCAGCGCTTCCGGGCCATCTTCGAATATTTCGACTCGCTTCTGGTCGGCCTTACGGCGACGCCGAAGGATGAGGTCGACAAGAACACATACTCGCTGTTCGACCTCGAGGACGGTGTTCCGACCGACGCCTATTCGCTGGACGAGGCGATCGCGGAGGGCGTTCTGGTGCCGCCCAAGGCGATTTCCGTGCCGTTGAAGATCGTACGTTCCGGACTGCGCTACGATGATCTGACGGATGAGGAAAAGGACCAGTGGGATAGCCTCGAGTGGGGCGAGGACGAAATCCCGGACACGGTCGAGGTCGCGGAAGTCAACCAGCGGCTGTTCAATCAGGATACCGTCGATCTCGTCATCGCCGACGTGATGCAGAACGGCGTCAAGGTCGAGGGCGGTGATAGGCTCGGCAAGACCATCATCTTCGCGAAGAACCAGCAGCACGCGCAATTCATCGAGGCACGTTTCAACGCCGCCTACCCGCATCTTGCCGGCCACTTCGCGCGCGTCATCACTTATGAGATCGGCGCGTATGCGCAGACTTTGATCGACGACTTTTCAAAGAAATCGAGACCGCCGCACATCGCGATCTCGGTCGACATGCTCGACACGGGTATCGACGTGCCGGAGGTGGTGAACCTCGTGTTCTTCAAGCAGGTGCGATCCAAGACCAAGTTCTGGCAGATGATGGGACGTGGCACGCGATTGTGCGCGGATCTCTTCGGTCCCGGGCAGGACAAGGAATTCTTCCGCGTCTTCGACTACTGCCAGAACCTGGAGTTCTTCGGTGCCAACCCAGAACTGAAGGATGCCAGCTCCAACAAGTCGCTATCCGAGCGTCTGTTCGCGGCGCGGCTCGATCTCGTGCGGGCGCTGGATAAGACCCCCGATGGGATGTCCGATGGGGCTCAGGAAGACCACGACGCGAACGGTCGCAAGGGCCTGCCGACCGAGGCGGAAGTGCGCGCAAATGCACTGAAAACGTTGCAGGAGACAGTCTTAGGGGTGAACGCCGACAGCTTCATCGTCAGGCAGCATCGGCGGGCGGTGGAGAAATATCGCGAGCCATCCGCATGGCAGAAGATCGACGATGAGGCGCGCAAGGAGCTTGTTGACGAGATTGCACCGCTGCCGACCGCACTGGATCTCGGTGGCGAGGAGGCCAAACGCTTCGACCTGTTGATGTTCGCGCTGGAGCTCGCGCACCTGAAGGGGTCCAAGCGCTTCACTGCGTTGAAGAAGCAGTTGCTGGAGATCGTCGCCGCGCTCGAGCTGCAGATGGCAATCCCGATTGTGGCTCAGCGGGCCGCGTTGATCGAGGAGATCCAGACCGAGGCCTGGTGGGAGGGGATAACTGTTCCGCTGCTAGAGCTCGTTCGTCTGCGGCTGCGCGATCTGGTGCAGCACCTCGATAAGGCTAAGAAGGCGATCGTCTACTCGAACTTCGCCGATGAGATCGGTGAAGGCGTCGAGCACGAGCTGCCGCAGGTGGGCGAAGCCGACTTCGCGCGGTTTAAGCTGAAGGCCCGGCAGTTCCTCAAGGCGCACGAGGATCACGTCGCGCTGCACAAGTTGCGGCACGGCAAGCCGCTCACGCCGACCGACCTCGCGGAACTCGAGAAGATGCTTCTCGACGCCGGGGTCGGGGACGCCGACGATATCGAACGCGCGAAGCAGACCAGCAACGGGTTTGGTCGCTTCGTTCGTTCGTTGGTCGGTCTCGACCGCAAGGCTGTCACTGACGCCTTCGGTGACTTCGTATCAAATGGCAACGCATCGGCGGCCCAGCTTGAGTTCGTCGGCATGGTCATCGAACACCTGACTGATCAGGGTGCGATGGATCCAGGGCTGCTTTACGAGCCGCCCTTCATCGACATTGCGCCCACCGGTCCCGAGCAGGTTTTCGACGAGGCCAGCGTGGCGCGCTTAGTCAGCGTGATCCGCCAGCTCAACGACAGCGCCGCGGCGTGAGGAATGCGGTGACGGTATACCTCCGTTAGCGGACGCAGTCCGAGGTGCTCGACGCCCTTCGAGCGCGGGCTTCGCGACGGCAGATATTGGCCCGTCGCTGCCGAAACGCGTTTGGCAGAGACGTCCCAAAAGCGGAAGTCGCTGGCCCCGTGATCGGCGACGCGAGACGGCCGCCGACCACGTCTTCTTAAGGTGGGGTAGCCGACATCCGTCGATTACGTAGAGAGTTTGCGGCACTGACCTTCACAAATTATTCCTCCGCCCCCTCAACGGCAGGAAAAATTCCGGAACAAGGACGAGATATATCTGCACCGCCAGGCGGCGTGCGGCCGAATTTCAGATTCGATCTGCACACCCGGCCTTCGCAGGGCCAAGTTTGAAAGACATTCGGCATGGATCCCATCACGCCGGCGGCTTGACGAATTTCAACGTCATGCGCGTGGACTCGCCGACATCCTTGTAAGCGCGCCACTGTGCGGAGTTCTCCTCAACGCCTCTGAGATTCGGCGGCAGGCGCCATACAGACTCACTCTCCGTCGGCCTGTCCTTCGGATTGACGTTCAAATCGTTGGCTTCGACAAACTTGAACCCGGCAGCTTCGAACGCCGCCACAACACGGGACTGTTTGAGATACCCGTTGCTGCCGTCGGCCCACGCATCCGGCGCATCCTCCGCCGCCTGATGCTGCACCACGCAGGCGATGCCGCCGGGCTTCAAACTGCGGAACGTCTCGGCAAGCACTGTTTTCAGATAGCCGACTTCACTGTCAAAGCGGCTGAGATTATGCAGCGAGCGAATGAACAGCACCTTGTCCGCGCTGCCGTCCATGGCATCGGGCATCTCCGTCATCGTATAGCTGTCGATGGCGCCGCCTTCCGACACCGGATCGGTCGCGATGAGCTTGGGCCAACCCTTGTCACGCTCGACAGTGCTCTGCACCCGCCCCTCGTCCCAGCCAAACCGCTTGAACATGCCGAGCGGATAATTCGCCCCGATCAACCGCCCGCTTTTGCCGAGATAGGGGTACAGGATGCGCGAATACCAGCCGCCACCGGGCAAGGTTTCGATCACCGTGTCGCCTTCCTGGATCTGGCAGAAGCGCATCGTCTCTGCCGGACGGCGCGCGCCATACCGCGCCTTTGTCTCTTCAGGTTGGGCGGCTAGAATTTCTGCAAGACGCTTGTCCACGACGGCCTCGCCCGCTGACGGCGCCGCTCGTTCTGCCTGCGCAGCAAACGGCGCGGCTAGTGTGAGAAACACGGCACCAGCTAACGAATACGCCCGGTAAAAAGAAGCCATTCCTGATTTCCCTCATATTTCAACCGGCATGGCAAATAGGCCCGGAATTGGACGGCCACGCCGGAACGCCGCAAACCCCACTCACATGGCGACTCTACCCTGGCACCCACACGCGCGCGCATTTTTTCTTTCCTGCCTCGGCAGCCCGACCGCATTGATCGCGCCGACAGTCATCCCGCCGGACATCGTTCACTTCGACAGCCTTGTGATGCTGGCGGTTTCCGTCGCGCTGTTCGTCTTTGCCCGAACCGGCTATCGCATTGCCCGCACCGAAGGCTCTGCTACGGCGCCTACCTCTATGCCATCTGGCCGGCGTAGAGACCGGGAGCAGCAGTTGCTGATCAAAAGGAAGCGACGTTAATCCCAGACGATACGGTACACCGATGGCGCTTCTAAGAACACGGAGCGGCGTCTGCTTCTGACCCGTCGTTGCCATCTCCGACCTGACGCTTAGTCCCAGAAGCCGACGTTGGCGGCGTCCTGATTGGCACCGGCAAAGCACACGGGCATGTGACCGCTAACAAGGGCAAAGCAGTCTTGCCGAGCGTTGAGGTTGACCAAGGCAGATGCGTCCCGATGCTTTGGCCATGCAGTTTGAGAGCAACAAACGGAGCGCGGCTGTCCTGATCATTTTCTAGCGTTGTGCCCTGTCGTCAACCAAAGGAGATGAATATGACCAAAGAAGCTGACAACAAGGCCATCGTCGAAGAGTGGTTCAAGAAGTTCTGGGGCAATCCGGTTGACCTCGCCGTCGTTGACAAGCTTGCCGCTCCTGACGTCCTCGTGCACTACCCGATGCACGGACCGATCCGCGGGCGTGAGGCCGTGAAGAAGATGATGACGGAATTCCGGGAAGCCTTTCCCGACCTCAACTTCTGGGGCATCAGCAATCTCATTGCCGAAGGGGACTACGTCGTCGGCCGCTGGGATGGCGGCGGCACACACACAGGTCCTGCTTTCAAGGACCTCCCGGTCGGCGCGTTGCCGGCGAAGTCGGGCCGCAAGATGAAGTTCACCGGCACCACGGTGTTCAAGATCCAGAACGGCAAGATTGTCGAGGAAATCGGCGAGGAAGGCGCGCTTACGGCACTCCAGCAGCTCGGCCTCGTGCCGGATGGCAACTGGCCGACCCGCAGCGCGGCGTAGTCCAGCCTGAATGAGCGAAGAGCGGCCCTTGGATCCATCCAGGGGCCGTTTCGTTACTGATCACGCGTCAAATGCCAGATCGCTCGCGCATCAGCGCAGTCTTCACGTCCGGGTCATCGCAAAGGCGGCGATAGTAGGTCGAAAGGGCATCGTAACCGCCGAGGTCGACTTTCACGGCATACGCCCATCTGAGCACGACGAACAGGTACGGATCAGCAACCGATCGATGGCTTCCTGCAAGCCATTCGTTAGCGGCAAGCTGTTTGTTGAGAATACCGAAATGCATCCGTAGCGTGTTACGCGCTTGTCCTAGGATGGCGTGCTTTGATGCTTCGTCGCCGATAATCCGCTCAGGGTGCAACAGTGGTGAGAAGCTCTTGTGAACATCGGCTGCTATGTAGGCGAGCCAGCGGTTGACGACGGCCCGTCCCCGAATCGACCCATCCCCATTGACGTTGGCGCTCGGGTGGCTTTCAGCCAAGAAGTTGAGGATAGCGACGTTCTGGCTGAGCGCCCATCCGTCGTCTGTCACCAGTACCGGAACGGTGCGCGATGGATTGAGGCTGGCAAATTCATCAGACCTGCGCATCTTCTCATCTGCCTTGACGAGTTCATATTCGATGCCAAGCCATTCGAGCGCGATCTGATCGCCAAGCGAACAATATCCCGGCCAGTAGTAGAGTTTGAGCATCGCACTACTCCAATCAAAAAATGGGCGGGCGCCCTCATCGCGCCCGCCCTGATTGTTGACTACGATCGCTTACTTGCAGTCAGCGCCGTTGGCGGCGATTGAATTGATATTCGCAAGGCCCTTGTCGAGAATGCCGTCGATGGCTTTCGTGACCTCTTCGGTCCTGGCCGCGTCACCGTTGACGCCGAACGAGACTTCCCAGCGGAGCAGGCTTTCGCCGTCCTTATTTCCCTTCTCGACCCAGATTTTTCCGATGTGATCCTTTAGCGGCAGCGGCGCCTCGACAATTGAGTAGGAATAGCTGAGATCGTCGACGTCGGTCAGCTTCTCATACACCTTGCCGCCGCCGTCCTTCAGGGTCAGCACGCGCCACACGACGCCATCCTTCATGGACTGCGTGCATCCGGAGAAATCGGGGTGCCAATCCTTAATTGAGCAGTATTCGCTGGCGATTTTCCAGACAGCCTCGGGAGTGCCAGAAACCGGAAGCTGCTTCTTGATCTCGACGGCCTCGGCGACCCCTGCGGCAACGGCAAATCCCAAGCCTGCGAGAGCAAGCGTTCTAACGTTCATGATTTCCTCCACGTGAATGATACGAGATGGGTTTCTTTTCAGCCGCTCCCGAAGTCCGCGCGATCCGTTTCTTGCTTTTGAACTTCGCGGCTGCCCTCATTGCGGGCACTCGCCTACCCGATGCCCCGACTGGCTTTCGCGCATGGTCATGTTCTTGCCGCCCATGCGCATCGACAGCCGTCCTTCGAACGCTTGCGGCTCGAGTGCATAGCTTGCGGACACACGGCCGGCGTCGATGCCTTCGCAAATGATCTCGAAGGTGAGCTTCGTCCCCGCCTCTTGCATGTTTTTCACAGGGCAGTGCGCAAGCTGGACGTTGTCGCTCAAGAGGAACAATCCCCGGCTGCCGCCCGCGTCGTCGTCCCTGATGCAGATCCGAACCGTCTTGCGCGCGTTCAGGTCTTCCATAGCGCCCATGTCGAGGGTCACGGCCACTTCATAGAGACCACTTTGGAGCACGTGGTATGAGGCGCCCGCATAAGCTGGTGGCACTGCAGCCAACAGCGTCATCGTTCCGGAAAGGAAAGCGGCAAGCGATAGGCGTCTCATTCGGTTTCTCCAATGGGCGTATGGATTTTAAGAAGGGCGTCGGTCAACGGGCTGTCGTGGCGCCGCAAGCTTTCGAGAATGGAAAAATGATCGGCGTGCTCGACGGAGAGGAAGATCGTGGGCGCGCCTGTAGCGCGGCGCAGGGCGTGCAAAGCTGCGGCATTGGCGATGATCGCGGGCAGTTCGTCTGAACCATGGGCGATGACCAGACGTTTCGGACACACCGGCCGCCGCAGGGGCGAGAGGTCTTCAATCTCCGTATCGGTCAACTTGAGCTTCGCATCGAGATATGTACCGCGGAGCGGGGCAAGCTCGAAAATTCCGGAAATGGCCATGGCGCCGCCGACCGCCGGATGCTCCAGCGCAAGCGCGGCAAGCGTGCCTCCCGCCGACGAGCCGGCGAGGATCAGCGGTCCCGTGATGCCATAGCGCCCACGGTTGTCGACGAGCCAATCGAGAGCTGCACCAACCTCCCCGACAATGGTGCAAAGATTGGCTTCCGGCGCCAACGTGTAGCCGACTACGGCGACGGACCAGCCGTGCGCAGCGACACCTGCGCCGAGCACGGCGAATATCTCGCGGCTGTTCATCTGCCAGTATCCGCCGTGCAGATAGACCAGGCACGGCGAGCCGCGCGTGGTACCTGGAAAAATATCAAGGCGCATCCTCTCGCGCGGCCCATAAGGGAGGTCCATCGTTGCTGCGTAACGTGCCCGCAGAGCCTTGGACTCTTCCGCAAGGCGCGCAAGAAGGACCACGCCATCCGGCGCCGCGGCTGCATTGTTGTAGGCCGCATCCCGCAGACGCAGCGGTATGGACTCGATCTTCCAGGGCATGCGCCGCTATACCTTGGAGGGGAACATATTGTGTGATGAGCCGAGCAGGTTGTTTGGGTCGTACTTCTGCTTCGCGCCCTTGAAGGCCCCCCACGCAGGCCCGTAGTGCCGCTCCCAGTCTTGGGGCGTGAATGGGATGGCACTGGTCGTCAATCGCGTGCCCCCGAGCTCGCGCGCCTCCTCGTAGAGCGATCGGTTGACAGCGAGGAACCCCTTGATGTCCGCGGAGTTGGGAAGCACGCGATTGAACTGGGTGCGGTAGACGAACTCCTCATCCGCAATGCGTGCGAGCGGTCGCTTTTGACAATCGCGCCGCCAAATCGAGAACCACGGCGCGATATAGCTCGAACGCTCCGGCTCGCTGAGGGTCTTCTTGACGAATGCATCGAATTTAGATGCGGGCACAGTCATGTATAGCGAGGGCTTGGGGGCATCGATGCAACTGTAGCAGGACTCGGCGCGCCGGTAATATTCCTCGTAGGTCCAGGTTTTGGGTTCGACGCTGGAGAAGTGCAAGCCCACTTTGAGAGTATCCAGCTTGGGCGCATCGGGCTCATTGTAGAACACGCCACCCTCCACGTAATACTCGAGCCCTCCGAACGGATGGGTTCGGCTGCGCAGATCGAGGTGATTGAAGCGCCCGTCCTTGGCGAGGAGGGCGAGGTCATGCGCCGCGCGCAGCACATCGTCACTGTAGAAAAACCGGATGTAGAGCACGTGCGTTGGCCCAGCGACGAGCTTCATGACGGCGCGCGTTATGATGGCGCACTGCCCCATGCCGGAGAGCACGGCGTTGAATAGATCAGGATGATGTTCTTCCGAGCACCGCATCAGTTCGCCCGAGCCGGTTACGACTTCGAGCTCCAGCGCGTTATCCACCATCAACCCCTGGTTCCAGGTCGTCGGCCCAAAGCCGGCCGTGCTGAGCGAGCCGCCGACGGAAAGAAACGTATCGTTGACAACGGGCAGCGTCCGCATCTTGCCTGCGGCCTCCGCCATAACCGGGCCCCAGGTTGAGCCGGCGCCGACCTCCACCCTGTCATTGTCGAGAATGGTGAGGGAATCGAGCGCCGCCATGTCGACAAGCACGCCTTGCTCGATTTGCGCTTGACCGAACATGGAATGACCCATGCCGCGCACACCAATCTTGATGCTCTTCCGATTGGCGCACTGTAGCAACTTCACAAGATCACCCGTCTCGCGAGGAACGAGCACTGCATCTGGCGTCTTGTGGATAATCTTGCCGTAGTCATCGGCGTACGGTACGCGCGAAGCGTGGTCGGTGATCATCTCACCGGCGATCCCCGCCAGATCCTTGGTCAAGCGATCCGCCAATGGCGCGGCTTCGCCCGCGAATACCGACGATGAAGGGAAGCGCGTTAGTGCGGCGCCCGCGAGCAATCCAGCGAAGCTTCGCCGAGACATTGGCTGGTCCATGTGGGCTCCATCCTGATCATATGATTGTGGTCTATGACTCCAATCCGACCACGGCATGCGATGCCCCGCGATCCGAATCTTGCCGTCAAATCCCAATCGCCGGCTTGCGGCTTCAAGCCCCAATCAGCACAGCAGCGGATCGGCCGAGCGCACCAATGGGTCCCCGCAACGTCCCGCGATTACCTCCAGGACGCATTGCTTTACGGCACGAAAGACGCAGCCTTGGCGTGGAGCCTTATTTAATTCGCCGTACACAGGACGCTTCAAACTCGTACACCTCGCCGGAAACGACGGTGAGTGTCCGAAACCCGCGCGCTGAAAGCGACCATTGGCCATAGCCGGCATCCACCAAGCCTTCCATGGCCCTCAGGACGATAGCTTTGTCGCGATGGGCCGGTAGAGCTTGAGAAGACATCGTCTTGCATCGTTTCCTGGGACGGATCGGCAATCCCTTAGCTCTCCTCGGACCAGAATTGCAGGATGGCGGCGTTGACTTCCTCGGCGCGCTCGTCCGGGAGAAAGAGACGTCCGTGGGGAAGCTCGATCCTGCGCCGCGTGCCGGGAATCGTCTCGGCCAGCCAACGCGACCATTCCACGCCGAAGAATACGTCGCCGGTGCCCCAGATAATAAGGGTCGGCACATTGAGCGCTTTGAGCTGATCCGCGATGCGCAGCGTCTGCCTGTTGTCGAAGGCCAGAATGAAGCGCTCGAGATCGTGCAGCCGCGCCGCGTCGGAAAAGAAGGGATCGAGATAAGCCTCAATCGTCTCATCCAACACGGCCTCCGGTCGCTCGTAAGCGCCGCCAAGACCGTCGGGGCCGCGAAAGCGCGCCTTGTCCGCCACCATGCCGCGGAGAGTGTCAGCGAGGCCTCCAGCCGCAACCATGTCAAGGAATCCCGAGAAGTCCTTGGGCGGCCAGTTGTCGTGAACATCGCCGTTGGTCAGCGTGAGGGTCCGCAGACGTTGCGGATGATGGGCAGCAAAAATCTGGACAATTCCCGAGCCGCTGTCATTGGCGACCAGATCGACTTTGTCGATCCCAAGCGCGTCCAAAACTTCAACGAGCATCTGAGCCTGGGCGTCGAACGAGACGTCCTGCGCCGGATCAACCTCCGTCGCGCCGTGCCCCATCAGGTCCACGGCGATGCAGCGGCGGACAGCCGAGAGTTCCGCAAGCTGGTGGCGCCAAAGGTGGGAGTTGACGATCACGCCGTGCACGAACAGCGCCACCGGGCCGAAACCCTTTTCTTGATAGGCGATGCGTCCTGACGGGGTCTGGGCGAATTTCTTGTTGCTCATGACGTGCTCTCCTAGGGGCTCGCTGATTTTGAGCCCTTCTAGGTCGTCGTTCCGGTCTTCACACCCCGTTCCTTGCTGTCAAATCGAGATTCCGGCGGCGCCGAATTTGAAAGCAAGAAACGGGGCGCGGCCACATCCCTTGCATGATCAATGACGGTGACAACAGTCTGGCTCCAGTGAGGACAGGCCCCTCCCATGAAACGACTCCTATCTATGCTTTGCGCTGGCATAGCGCTCGGCCCGCAGGCGCGGGCGGACGATGCGATCCTGCCGGCGCCCGGTGAATACGAGGTCCAGATGCGCCTCGAGCTACCTCACATCGAGGACATGGTCGTCTCCAAGACCGCGAGCATCTGCGTAACGGAAACAGGCACGCACGGGCTTGTCGTGTTGAGCGACAACAATCCCCTTTCCCGCTGTCCGGCGTCCAACATCCGGCAAGAGGGCGACACCTTGACGTTCGATCTCGTCTGCGAAGGGCACAATCAGGCGATCGCCTGGGCGAAGTTCCGGATAGGTCCTGACCGATTCACTGGCGCCTTCGACATGAAGATGGGCGGCAAGAACATGACGATGAGCGAGCGGCAGAGCGGACGCCGCATCGGCGCCTGCAAACCCTTCGGCGTGCCGCCATCATGACGGCCCGCGGCCAAGGTGTCGAAAATAATTCGTGCGGAGCTCCATTCTTCTGGCCGCAAAAAACCAAAAACAAAAGGACAAATCTCATGACCATCAACGCCTGGGCCACCGAAGGGCCAAACCAACTCCTCAAACCCTATTCGTATGAACCGGGCCCGCTCGCGCCTGACGACGTAGAGATCGCGGTCGAGGCGTGCGGCCTGTGTCACTCCGACGTCTCCGTGATGAATAACGAGTGGGGAATTTCATCGTACCCGGTGATTCCCGGCCACGAGGTGATCGGCAAGATCGTCGCGCTCGGCTCAAATGCGAAGGGCCTCCAGATCGGCCAGCGCGTCGGGGTGGGTTGGGGCTCGGGCAGCTGCATGCATTGCGCGCAGTGCCAGAACGGTGAAGGCAATCTATGCGCCCAGAACGTACCGACGATCGTCGGTCACTTCGGCGGCTTTGCCGACCGCGTCCGTGCGCAATGGCCTTGGGCGGTTCCTATCCCGGATGGACTGAACCCGGCCGATGCGGGCCCGCTCCTATGCGGGGGCGTTACGGTGTTTACACCCTTGAAGGTGTTCGACATCAAGCCGATCGACCGCATCGGCGTGGTTGGCATCGGCGGCCTCGGCCACCTCGCGCTGAAATTCGCCAAGGCGTGGGGGTGCGAAGTCACGGCCTTCACCTCGACCGAATCCAAGGCGGACGAAGCGCGCTCGTTCGGCGCGCACCGTGTTGTGAACTCGCGCAAGCCGGACGAGATCAAGAAGATCGCAGGCTCCCTCGACCTTCTTCTGGTCACCGTTAACGTGCCACTCGATTGGCCGGCGATGCTTGCGACCTTGAGGCCGAAAGGTCGTCTGCACTTTGTCGGCGCTGTGCTTGAACCGATTCCGATCAACGCCTTCGACATCATCATGACGCAGCGGAGCGTTTCCGGATCGCCCAACGGCTCCCCGGTGACGACAGCCCAAATGCTGGACTTCGCGGCGCGTCACAACATTCTGCCACAGACCGAGCATTTCCCAATCGCGAGGGTCAATGACGCCATCAAGCATCTGCTCGACGGCAAGGCGCGTTACCGCATCGTGTTGGACATGTAAATTGATACCCGCCGATATTTTAATTTGAAAGCAAGGAGCGGAGTGCAAGGCCAGTCACGAGCGCCTACTTTATGGGTCAACATCACGATTGAAAGCTACGACGATGACCCCAATGCTCGCGAAACCCAAAGCACCGAAGAAGACCAACGCCACCGATGAGCGGTATTGGGCTGCCGTCAAGGCTCGTGACCGGAGTTTTGACGGCAAGTTCTACTACTCGGTGGCGACGACAGGCGTCTATTGCCGGCCGTCGTGTCCTGCCCGGCTCGCCAAGCGCGAGAACGTCGCCTTTCACGCGACGGGTGCCGATGCAAAGACAGCGGGCTTCCGCGCGTGCAAACGGTGCAAACCCGACGAACCGTCGCTTCACGATCAATATGCGAAGAAGGTCGCCAAGGCCTGCCGGTTTATCGAAGCAGCCGAGGAGCCCCCCAAACTTGAGGAGCTCGCCGAACACGTCGGCATCAGCACCTATCATTTCCACCGCGTCTTCAAGGCCATCGCGGGCGTGACACCCAAGGCCTACGCGATCGCGCACCGTCAGAAGCGCCTGCGCGAGAACCTCAACAGGAGCCACACCGTGACCGAAGCCATTCATGAAGCCGGGTTCAATTCGAGCGGCCGCTTTTACGCAAATTCGTCCGAAGTTCTCGGCATGACCCCGTCGGCGTTCCGTTCGGGAGGCACCGACGCCGAGATGCGGTTTGCCGTCGGTGAATGTTCGCTTGGCGCGATCCTCGTTGCCTCCAGCAACAAGGGTATCGCAGCCATCCTTCTGGGTGACGACCCGGAAGCCCTTGTGCATGACCTCGAGGACCGTTTCCCACACGCCAACCTGATAGGCGGCGACCGCGCCTTCGAGGATGTGATGGCCAAAGTCGTCGGACTGGTCGAGGCTCCTGAAGTCGGCCTCGACCTGCCGCTCGACGTGCGCGGTACCGCGTTCCAGCACCGCGTATGGAAGGCGCTGCGCGACATCCCGGTTGGCACAACGGCGACCTACTCCGAGATCGCGGCGCGCATCGGCATGCCAAAGGCCGTCCGCGCCGTCGCCGCCGCCTGCGCGGCCAACAAGATCGCCGTCGCCATTCCTTGCCATCGCGTCGTGCGCAACGACGGATCGCTCTCTGGCTACCGCTGGGGCGTCGAGCGCAAGCGCACGCTCATCACGCGCGAAGCCAAGTTGGAGGCCAAGTCATGAACAGCGCAGCGCTCGCAACAAATTGCCAAGTTGAAGCCGGCACCGTCGTCGATTGGACCAGCGTGGCGGATTCGCTGGATGCACTGGGCTTCGCCGTGATGCCGAAGCTCCTAACCCCGGATGACTGCCATTCCATCGCCACCATGTATCCGGACGACTCCCGCTTTCGCAGTCGCATCGTCATGGCACGACATGGCTTCGGCAAGGGCGAATACAAATATTTTTCCTACCCTCTGCCGGATCCGATTGGCGCGATGCGGGCGGCGCTCTATCCTGAGCTTGCCGCCATCGCCAATCGCTGGAACATGGAGATGGGCATTGATATCCAGTATCCAAAAACGCACGCTGCGTTCCTGAAGCGCTGTCATGATGCGGGTCAAACCCGGCCGACGCCTCTCCTGCTGCAATACGGGGCTGGTGATTACAATTGCCTGCACCAGGACCTCTATGGTGAGCATGTTTTCCCGCTGCAGGTTGCGATCTTGCTATCCGAGCCCGGCCACGACTTTGAAGGCGGTGAGTTTGTTCTGACCGAGCAGCGACCCCGGATGCAATCGCGGGCCGCCGTGGTCCCGTTGCGGCAGGGCGATGCCGTGGTCTTTGCTGTCCATCATCGCCCGGTGCGCGGCACGCGCGGTACATATCGCGTCAACCTGCGCCACGGTGTCAGTGAGATCCGCGCGGGACGGCGCCACACCATTGGTATCATCTTCCACGATGCAGCGTAGTTCACCCGCCATGGGGTACAGCAACATGTCAGAGCGCATTCGCTACGCATGGGGTCAAAGCTCTCTCGGCGAATTCATTGCCGCGTCCTCTGAATGCGGTTTGGTGGCTTTCGAATTCGGCGAAGCGCGGGAGGCTCTCGTGAACGCTCTGCGCGCGCGCTTTCCCGCGGCGACAGTCAGCGAGGACGACGCGCATCTTGCGGCGACCGTCAAATTGCTCGCAGACCTGGTGGACCATCCCGCGCGTGCTCTGGATATGGCGCTCGACCTCCGGGGCACGGAATACGAGAAGCAGGTCTGGAAGATCCTCTGCGAAATCCCCGCAGGACACACGACCACCTACGGTGCCGTCGCGGCGGCGATGGGCACCCCGCGGGATGCGCGCGATGTGACCGCCGCCATCGCGGCCAACACCATCGCGATTCTCATCCCCTGCCATCGCGTGGTGAAAAAGGACGGCGCGCTGTCCGGCTACCGCTGGGGCTAACGTAAGAAGGTGCTGCTCTCGCGCGAGCAGCGGGCAGATACCTTTGCGCTCGCGTGACACCAAAATGGCCAAATATGATACCATCCCCGACCTCTTTGCGGCAGATGCCTTGCCTGAGGCGAGACTTGAGCTTGCGATCGGGGCCGTGCTCTTACGCGGCTTTGCACAAGACGGCGCGGGGGACCTCATCGCTGCCCTAAATGGCGTCGTGGCGAAAGCGCCGTTCCGGCACTTTGAGACCCCAGGCGGACAGAGGATGTCGGTTGGCATGACAAACTGCGGGCAAGCAGGTTGGGTCTCCGACCGTAAAGGCTACCGCTATGACCGGGTTGATCCGCTGACCGGCCAACCGTGGCCGCCAATGCCAGCTTCATTTTTTGAGCTCGCCGCGCATGCGGCGCGGGAAGTGGGGTTCGCCGGCTTCAATCCGGACGCCTGCCTGATCAATCGCTATGCGCCCGGCGCTCGCCTTACGTTGCATCAGGATAAGAACGAGCGGGACTTCGGTGCACCCATCGTCTCGGTGTCTCTGGGCCTTCCGGCAAAGTTCCTATTCGGAGGCCTGCAACGAACCGACAAGGCGCAGCGCGTTATGCTGCATCATGGGGACGTCGCGGTTTGGGGTGGGTCGTCTCGTCTTGCCTTTCACGGCGTTGATACGCTCAAGGCCGGTGAGCATCCGGCAACGGGCCGCTTCCGCATCAATCTCACCTTCCGCAAAGCCCTCTAACGAGTCCATGGGGGGCAACAACAAGAGAATATATGCGGCGGCGACAGCTTTCCTGTCCGCGCTTGATGCCGATTGGGAGCGGGCCATCGCAACGGTCGGCCCTTGCACGCACGATCCCAAGCCTGCGCGGGAGCCGTATGAGGCCCTCATCCGCGCCGTCGCCTATCAGCAGCTCACCGCTAAGGCGGGCGATGCCATTGTCTCGCGTTTGTGCGCCCTGTCCGATACGTGGAGGTTTCCCGATCCGGCAACGATTCTGACGGCTGATATGGAAATCCTTCGGGCGTGCGGCTTCTCACAGTCCAAGATCGGGACCATCCGCGCCATCGCTGAGGGTGTGCAATCCGGATTGGTGCCGACGGGCAAGGAAGCCAAAACCCTAGCAGATGAAGTTTTGATCGAGCGCCTCACTATAATTAAAGGTATTGGGCGCTGGACGGTTGAGATGCTGCTCATGTACTCGCTCGAGCGGACGGATATCTTGCCGGCCGATGATTTTGGAGTGCGCGATGGCTACCGCCGTCTCAAGCGGCTGCCGGAAAAACCAACGGCAAAAGCGCTCCGAAACATTGGTGCAGCCTGGGCTCCGCACCGGACCGTTGCGTCATGGTATTTGTGGCGAATACCGAAGCACGAGCCTGAACCATCGGCGGAGCGGGATGACGTCGAGAATTGATTGAACAGAACCGAAATTCGATGTTGGCTTCGGCCCATCGCGTCGGAAGGCCAACGTCCGTTTTCTGAGGACGAGCCGCCGTCCACCTTAGTCATCGTGAGAGTGGGGCCGCGGGTAGGCGGAAGTCCGCAAACTCGGCCTCGCGTCCATCGTACTGGCACTCATGCTGCAACTGCTCGGGACCGCTCAGGGACAAAGACGTTGCCTCCCCTCCCCTGTCGAGCTGGTGATTCATCCCACCGCGGACTAAGCCCGATCGGTTCTACGCTTGCGGGCCTACCTCAGCCGCCGGCCATCTTCGATGAGATCGGCGTCGGCCATGTCGATCCCCGCGTCCTTGAGCAGGCGCATGATGATGTGGCGGACGGAGACCATCTCGCGGGCAGCCCGGCTTTTGAGCTCGATCCAGACATAGTCGGGCAACTCGACATTCAATGATTTCATGCGACTGCGCGGAGTGGGCTGGTTGTCCTCCGGTGCTTTGGGAGGCGATGCTGTGCGCGTGGCGCGCCGTTTCACAGGCCGCTTGGTGGCGACGGCCATCGGTTCGGTGTCAGGTGTTGCGAGAGCTATTGCGGCGTCAGGTTCGGACGGTCCCTGTGGCGCGGCCGTGACCGGGCGGACCGGTGTGGTGAGTGTAGGAATGCCGCGTCGGGCCGCCTCAGCATCGAGGCGGGCGTCGAACTCTTCGAGCTGGAGCGGCGGGAAGCCGGGTTTTACGGATGCGCTCATGCTGCATGCTCCGCCTTCCGGGTTGTCCCCTCCCCTGCCCCGATGGCGAGGATTTCATCGATCAGGGTGCGGATTTCGAGGCCGGCCCCTTTGTTCGGCTCGGCCACCGACGGCGGGGTGCCGATCAGGAACATCTCCTTGTAGGCGGAGCGTTCAATCAACGCGGTACGGAACAATGGCAGGCCGTGGCGCCCCATTTCGTCATAGGCATAGTCGGTGACGCGCGTGCGCAAAGGAAAGACCTTGGTCAGCAGCAGACGGTACGGCACCCCCCTGCCCGTCTCCTGGCCGACGGCGCGGATGTCGGAGACCACGCGCAGCGCTTCGTAAAGATCGAGCTCGGATGCCTGGCTCGGAATGATGACGAGATCGGAGCGCGCGATGGCTTTGAGCACGGTGGCTTCGCGCACGCCCGGAAGATCGATGATGACATGATCGGGCGGCGTACCTGTGAAGAGTTCGAGGAAGTAGCCGGTGAAGTCCTCGCGCGCGACCGCATCGATGGCGAGGCCGGGAATGGCGACCTTGCGGCTCCATCGTGAAAGGGCCTGGGCCTGATCGAGGTCGATGACCTGGACCCGGGCGCCGGTGAGTGCGAGGCCGGCGGCGACGGACGCGGCGGTGGTAGATTTGCCGACACCACCTTTTGAGGAGGCAAATGAAATAATCATGACGCAATACAGAAACGGACGTTGAAACGAATCATTACGAATATTGTGCCATACAACTCGAGCGAATTGAATCCCCGAATTGCGCAAGCGGGCACTTCTCCGAACCCACATCTCTGCAATTGCCCGATCCTGCAAATCCCGAACGGCGCAATTCCACAAATGCACATAACCACGATCGCGCATTTGCCCGATTGCGTAGCCGGGCAATTGGCCAAATACCCATTTGGGCAGTTGCGTTGCGCGGCGTTCCGGCTCCGGCATTCCAATCCCGTGCGCGGGTTCGACCGAGTTCCGGCTTTCCAGAATACGGTTCGCCGCACGGGGCCGACATTGGCTGCTGACGGGCCTCTTCTATGCCTGGTCTCGGACCGTTGCGATTTCATTCATCGCACTCCACGCGCATCCTTGGAGCAAAACGGCGGCATCGGGCGGGATGCGAGAGCGCACTGGGAATGCCGACCCTATTGCGCCGGTTTGTGTTGCGGGGTGTGCTATGGCGGACGGTAGCCGACGGTGCGCGTATGTGGCCTCCTCGGGTGCTAGCCGCATCGGCGCCGTCCGTTCGTGCGAGACGCCGGTCACAGGTGCTGTCGATGCCGTACGCGCCAGGCCAGCGATCTATCGGCCTGCTCTTATGTCGCCCGTTTGGCTTCCAACAGGCCGCTTGCTCGTCTCGCCGAGCAAATGCCGCGATCGAACACGCGGGCACGAAACTTTGAACCTTGTGATGGCGACCGTGCCGTTTGCGATTGAAGACCATAGGATATCGGCCGACCGGCCGATGCCATTCTGAGGTGCGGCGCAGCGCGCTTCAGCGCGCGGAGGGTGAGGGGATCAACACGTCGGGACCGCCTTTGCGGTCCCGTCCATTTCAGCCGAGCGTCAGCGAGGCCTTCATCAGACGCTTTCGGGAACAGAAGGGATAAGAATAGGGAAAGGATACGGCGCTCGGTCTGTCGAGTCGCGCCTTGCCCTGCGTGCGTTTGACGTCCGCGGCCTGCACGCTCCGCCTTCCACCGCGCGACGTGCTGCGCGCTCCACCTCCTGCAACAGCGGTCGCCCCCGGCATCGAGATCCCCCCTGTTGCACGCTCCGCCTTCCGCGATACGGACACGCTGCACGGTCCACCTCCCGGCCATCCTGTTGATAAGTTTGCTGTTATGGGGGCCGGAAAGGGGTCTGCACGCTCCGCCTTCCGGCCTTTGCACGCTGCGCCTCCCGGGTGCTGCACGCATCACCTTCCGCCTCAGCCCGCCAGTCGTCTGGTATGGGGGGCGCTTTCGAGCGCGGTGCGTGCCTCATTGGCACGCGCGTTGGCGGCCTTGATGTCGCTGACGAAGTCCACGTGCGGCGTCAGCGTGAAGAGCACGTCGCTGATGGCGGCTCCTGCCATGCGCCGCTCGCTGTCGGTTGCGAGCAGCACACGATGGTCGACGAGCTCCTCGAGCGCCCGTTCGACGCTTTTGAGATTGGCGCTTGTCCGGCAATTGTGCAGCAGGCCCGAGTTGCGATCGATGGTGGAATAAAGAATGCGGTAGGGGTGTGTGAGGTGGGCGTTGGTGTACTCGTGACTGAGGCGTTTGTGCAGCCATCGCGCGATCGGCGACTTGAGGCTCATAAGCACGGCGTAATTGAACTGCCGGTAGGAGAGGGCATTGATACTCGCGCTCAACAGGGCGGGCAGGCGGGCCGTCCACATGGCCTTGGGATCTTCGGCCAGATCGATGCGGGTGACGCGGGTCAGATCGCTCAGGATCGGGTTGGTATAGACGGCGCGCTTGGCGCCTCGGCCTTCGATTGTGACGTCGACGACGGTCTTGGAGAGGATCTCGAGCGACTGCTTGATTTCGGCGATCGAGCGTGTGCGCCCGCGCCGGGCGAGTTCGGTGCGGATCATATGTAAAGTGAAGCGGACCCAGCTTTCGCCGCGTCGGCTGTCGTGATAGCCGCAGGCCTGATCGGTAAAGATCTTCTTCAGCACCTCCTCGATGAGTTCCTCATCGGTCGAGGGATAGAAGTCAACACGCTTGCCGCCGATGAGGAGGCTCGCCGGCTGCAGGCTCAGGGTGCAAGACAGCGTCGGGTTGTCGGCCTTCGGCGCGGGACGGTAATCGAAGGCGCGCTGATAGAGCGGCAGCCGGCCCGAAGTGTCACGCAGAAGCGCCTGCATGCGGGCGGTAAAGCTGTACTTGGGCAGCGCATCCCAGAGCTCGATGGTATTGGAGAGGTTCTCGGGTTTGCCGAAGAAGCGCGTGAAGAGGTCGTACTGGAGATCCTGCCCGCGCGAGGGCGCGGCAGCGGCTGCGGCAGGGGACCTGCCATCTGACACACGCGAAACCACGGCTCGATGGTGCCGCGCAGGTATAAATCAGTCAACGGACTAAAATCATTTGTCCCCGCGTATTGCACGGGGTTACACTTCCCGGGTGAAGCATTGCGTGTATGCCCTTATCGATCCGCGTTCGGACGGGATCTTCTACATCGGCCAGACGTCAGATCTGTCGCGCCGGCGTGCCGAGCATATCGAGGGGACCGACCAGCTCTCCGGCCTCATCGTCCGCCAGATCCGCCTTGCGGGCTTCCTGCCGCTTGTTGTGGTGCTCGAGCGCTGTGAGAGCATGGACGCGGCCTTGAGGGCGGAGATCTTCTGGATCGAGCTGGCGTGCTCGCGCGGCATGGAGCTGCTCAATGCCCAGGCGGTGGGCGGCGCCGTCGAGCGCCACGCAACCCGACGCGCGCTCAACAGCACGCTCGAGGCCATGGCCGGTGAGAAAGCCGATGCTCCGGATCTCGCCCGCATTGCCAATGGCCGCCCGCGCCGGGCAGGGGAGGCGTGGAGCGCGGCCGAACGCCGGCGTCTTGCCGGTATGGGCAAAGCCAACATGAGTGCCGAAGCCATGGCCGATGCGCTCGAACGTTTGCCCGGTGAGATCCGCCGCGAGCTCGGCAGACGTTCTGGCAAAGGCAAACGCCGCAACCTGCATTAATCGCGTTCGCGCCGGCGCTCCTGGGGACGGGCGCGCCCGTAGGTCCGATGCGCACCGCGCCCCTCTTTGCGGGTCCAACGTTTCTCCCGCGTGTCGGCCCCCGCGCTGGTGAGATCGCGGCTGAGCATCTGCCGATGCTCCTCGCGCGGCACGAAGCTGTGCGTGCGATCGCCGCGCAGCTTGAAATTGAGCCGCGCCTTGAGCCCCATGCGTTCGCGCTCCGAGCGGGAGCGGGCATGGGCGATCAGACGTTCGTCACGTTCGCGCTCGACGCGATGACGGTTGGTGAGCTTGGTCGTCTCAGTGCTGTGCTGGCGTTCGAAGGCGGAGCGCTGCTCGCTGATACGCATATCGAGATTGGCGAGGGTCTTCTTGAGATCGGAAATACGCCGCTCCTGGCGGGCGATCTCGCCCGTGAGGCGCTGTTTGAAGCGCACGATGGCGGCAAACAGCCCCTTGAGATCGCGTTGTCCTTCAAGAGTTGAGATCTGCCGGGCGACGCTCTCGCGGGCACGGCCATAGAGCTCCGCAAGCTTTTCCTCGAACAGCTGGCGTCGATAGGCGAGACGGGACTGCAGCTGCAGGCGATCGGCGGTCTGCTGCAGGGAGCGCTCGGAGCGGATCTGTTCGGGCGACTTTTCCATATAGAGCCGCACGATCTCGTATTCCCGGCGGGTGAGATTGTCGTTCTTGACGTATTCGCCGGCGGCCCGGCGGGCATTGTGATTGACACGCAGCTCACAGAGAATGCGGCCGGTTTCCCGCTCATAGCGTTCGGCCCATTTCGAGAGCTTGATCCAGTCGCGCTTGATATCGGCGGCGCGGCCGGTGAGGTGCGAGATGCGGTTGACGACCACGTGCACGTGCGGCTGCGGCTCATCCGTATGACAGAAGATGACCGCCTGGCGCCCGTCCATGTGCAGGGTTTTGAGCGCACCATCGACGGCGCGCAGCATTTCGTCTTTGGACGGGTTTTGCGCCGGGTCCCAGGCCAATGTCAGGGAATAGACCGGCTTTTTGCACCGCGCGCCGGTCAGCGGTTCGCCTGCGGCGGCCTTGAGCTCTTTCTGGTGCGTGGCGGTGAAGGCCATGATGCGCCAGGCCCGGTCCACGTCATCGGTCGGCAGGTTGCGCGTTTCGGTCCAGGCGACCCGCTCCGACGTCGGCGGACCGGCAGCTCCGTCGCGACGTTTGTCGTGCGCCATATAGGCGACACAACCGCGAAACGAGGTGCCGGTGGTCACGACCGGGATCATGCCCCACCTTCCAGATCCATCATGCGATCGAGCGCGCTATTGATCTCATCGAGGACACGATCGAGGCCGGGCGGCATGAGGCCCGAGACATTGGCGATGCGGGTGAGTTGATTGAGATTGACGCCGATGGCGTTGATCTCACGCACCAGCGGCAGATAGGTCGGCCGGAAGAGGGGCGTCTCCACCCGCCGTGGCGGTGTTGCGGTCCGCCCGAGCGCGGCATGGCGCACGAAATCCGACAGCGACATCTGTGCGGCCACGGCGGCCGACAGGATGGCCTGCTGTTCGAGCGGTGAAACGCGGGTTGCGATCACCTGCGAGCGCCGCTCGGGATCGGGCGGTTGGGCCACCCTCTGGGCCGAGGGATCGCGTCGCGTGGTTCGGGCTCGAGCCATCGGGTTTGCTCGTCATCCAATCTTGCGCGGGTGCAGGTCAGTGCCACGCGCTGAGCCGTGGGGTGTCGGTGCAGGAAGGGGCCGCGGAAGGCCCCTTAGCCCTGCCCAGATGGGTTTGTTTACAAACCTCTATCTGGCTACCCCCGCTGAAAGCACGGATTAGCACAATTCATTTGACACAAAAACCAGTTTTCAAAGAATTATAGAAACACGGCGAGGCGGAAATAGAAGATAAAAACATAAACACAAAATAGGGTCGCAATAAATCTATGAAAAGTGCATTTGTGCGTAAAGCAAAAAATTTGATCGGGCCGGTTTTCTCCGGCCCGATCAAGGCCGCTGCCGCAGCGTCGGCGGGGCCCAGGGCGGCGGCACCGGCCCATAAGGCCGGGCCGCACGCCGACGCAGGCGCGACGCATTCTGAAGGCAAGGCTCGGGTCCATGGCTGCAGGAGACATGCAAGCCCGCGTCCAGAAGAACCTGCCGACCGCATGGCGGCCCGCCGTTGGCTATTCCTAGCGCTAGGTGTGCCGGTATGAGACCTAGGGGGCCGGTCTGAGACAGAGTGCGAGGCGGCGGCGCTCGATTGCTATGAAACAACCTCTGGCCCTCTGAATGTGGAGGGCCAGGCCTACGCAAGACGGCCGGCGCGGCATCGCCTTGAAACATGACAACGCTGCTTTAGGTATGGTATCCTGGTGAAAAGGATAAACGATGCCGACACTTAAGGATGACAAGCCCGCGCCGGGCGAACTGACAGACGAGCAGAAGGAGCGCACTGACGCCCCTTACATCGCGGCTGTGAACAAAGGCGTGGCGGCGGCTGTGAAGCAGGCCGACGAGGGCGCGCTCATCCCTGCCGACCAGGTCTGGGCGGAACTCGGCGTCGAGCGTCCCGCACGTTGAAAGTCGTCTATCACACCGCGCGGATGCCGCCGGAACTCTAACACTCCCGATCAAAATCGCGACTGCGCCCGGTCTTATGGCCGCGCTCGCCTTTGCGCATTCCAAGGCGCTGCTCCCGCCTGCGTCACGCGCAGGCGGGTCCCATCGCAGGATTACGGCCCTGTACGTCGCCGCAAGTGATAGGGGGCTGTCGAGAGCCACCTGAGCTCGGTGGTCGTGACCGGCGTGCTGGTCCAGACGGCCCAGCAATAGCGGTGCGTGCGCGTCCACCGGTTGGCCTCACCGGGGTTGCCCTGCGGGAAGCAGGTACAGTCATCAAGCACGAAGATGCGCGCCGGCGGCCGTTTCACCCAGCTCGCATGACGCGCGGGATGGGCGAGAGAGCTCAGGTTGAGCAGCATGGCAACCTTGCCGCCGGTGATGGCGGTGAGGGCCAGGGCCTTGCGCACGAAGCGATCGGCAAGACCATCGCCATAGGGCGGGTTGGTGATGATGTGTTTACCGCGCGGGATTGCGCTCTCGAGGAAGTCGAGCCCGGCCTTGCCGTACCCGTAGTCGGCGATATCGGACGCAAACACATCGTAGCCGGCGCGCGCGATCTCCTTGGCCATCCAGCCTTCACCGCAGGCACATTCCCAGATCGAGCCGTCGAAGCGTTCGGCATCGAGGAAGGCGCGCGTGGCGGCGGGCGGCGTTGGATAATACTCATGCGGTGCCCGCTGCGGGCCGAGCCGGGGCCCGCCGGGAAGGCGGCGGGCTGGGCTCATCGGTTGGCGATCGAGGCTCATGCGAACCCCCGTTCGTTTTTCGTGACCGGGTTGAGGAAGATGACGCCGGCGCCGGCGCGTCCGAAGCCTTCGGGTACGACATCGAGACGCATGATCGCGCCCTTGCCGGACTTGCGGGCCCAGACGGCGCCGCACTCGACGGGTTTGGAGAGTTTCTCGCCGGTCTCATCGTGACCGATGACGGCCGAGAAGGAGACGCGATGGGTTGGGAGGGCTTTGCTGGGAGTGCTCATGTGTGAGGACCTTTCTTCTTTTGTTGCGACGGCGTGATTGCCGTCGTGAGGCCTCTGGCGCACATCGCCCGCTCCCGACGCGCCAGCAAAACGAACGGGATGGCACGCCCCGG
>ENA-UOUJ01000444-UOUJ01000444.1-activated-sludge-metagenome-genome-assembly--contig:-NODE-444-length-29099-cov-4.514943_pt1 | contig 29099 bp, 34 predicted proteins | sample MGYA00249839_ERZ747224 | MGnify/ENA primary metagenome ERZ747224 (study PRJEB28782, sample SAMN03220277) | activated sludge metagenome | biome: wastewater; feature: sewage sludge; material... | reverse complement strand
CTCGAACGCGACCACGAACAGCAGGAGGCCGCCGGAAATGCGAAAGGCGGGGAGGCCGATTCCGAGCCGGGCGAGGAGCCATGTGCCGCCGAGCGCCGTCGCCACCAGGATGGCGGCGGCTATAGCCGAGGCGCGCCAGCCGATGCCGCGCCGGGCAGCCTTCGGCAGGCCCTGGGTGATCGACAGGAACACCGGGGCCAGACCGATCGGATCGACCACCACCATCAGCGTCGCGAAGGTCGTCAGCGCGTAGTCCAGCAGCACCGTTCCACCGTCAGATTCTGGTTGCCGTTATGGCTTATAAGTACCTGAAAGAACGACGGGAAAAAACCGCCTTGGGCGACTGCCGAAGGTGGTTTTCGGAGCCTTGATAGGCTATACGATTCCAAGCAGAAACCGACCGGAATCCTTCTTTGTCAGATATCGAAGACACCAAGCCTGAGGAGCCGCCGGCGCCTTCGGGCATTCGGCCCGTTTCCATCCTCGACGAGATGAAACGCAGCTATCTCGATTACGCGATGAGCGTGATCGTGGCGCGCGCGTTGCCGGATGCGCGCGACGGCCTCAAGCCGGTCCATCGTCGCATTCTCTACGCGATGTATGAGAACGGTTTCGAGTGGAACAAGCCCTACCGCAAGTCGGCGCGCACCGTCGGCGACGTCATCGGTAAGTACCATCCTCACGGCGACCAGTCGGTTTATGACGCGCTCGTGCGGATGGCGCAGGACTTCTCGATGCGCGTGCCGCTGATCGACGGGCAGGGCAATTTCGGCTCGGTGGACGGCGATATGGCGGCGGCGATGCGCTACACCGAATCCCGCCTCACCAAGATCGCGCAATCGCTGCTCGACGACATCGACAAGGACACCGTCGATTTCCAGCCCAACTACGATAACAGCGAGAAAGAACCGTCGGTTCTTCCGGCGAAATTCCCAAACCTTCTGGTCAACGGCGCCGGCGGCATTGCCGTCGGCATGGCGACCAACATCCCGCCGCACAATCTCGGCGAAGTCATCGACGCCTGCGTGGCGCTGATCGACGATCCCGCGCTTGGGATCGACGACCTCATCAAGATCATTCCGGGTCCGGACTTCCCGACCGGCGGCATCATCCTCGGACGGCAGGGCATCCGCTCGGCCTATCACCTCGGCCGGGGATCGATCGTGATGCGCGGCAAGGTGTCGATCGATACCATCCGCAAGGATCGCGAGGCGATCGTGGTTTCGGAGATCCCCTATCAGGTCAACAAGGCCAGCATGGTCGAGCGCATCGCCGAGCTGGTGCGCGAGAAGAAGATCGACGGCATCTCGGATTTGCGCGACGAGTCCGATCGCGAAGGGTTTCGCGTCGTCGTGGAGCTGAAGCGCGACGCCGTTCCGGAGATCGTGCTCAATCAGCTTTACAAGTACACGCCGCTGCAGACCAATTTCGGCGCCAACATGGTAGCGCTGGATGCGGGCCGTCCGCAGGTCATGAACCTGAAAGACCTGCTGACCCTGTTCATCGCGTTCCGCGAGCAGGTCGTCACGCGCCGCACCAAGTTCCTGCTCAACAAGGCTCGCGATCGCGCCCACATCCTGGTCGGTCTTGCGATCGCCGTCGCCAACATCGACGAGATCATCCGCGTTATCAGGGAGTCGCCGGATCCCAACGCCGCGCGCGAGACGTTGATGTCGCGCGACTGGCCGGCAAAGGATGTCGCGGCGATGATCACGCTGATCGATGATCCGCGCCACCGCGTGTCGCCGGACGGCACGGCGCGGCTGTCGATGGAGCAGGCGAAAGCCATTCTCGACCTGCGCCTGCAGCGCCTGACCGCGCTCGGCCGCGAGGAAATCTCGGAGGAACTCGACAAGCTCGCCATCGAGATCGCTGACTATCTGGACATCCTGCGATCGCGCGCGCGCGTACAGGCGATCATCAAGACCGAGCTTGGCGCGGTGAAGTCCGAATTCGCCACTCCGCGCCGGACCGTTATCGTCGAGCAGGAGGGCGAGGTCGAGGACGAGGACCTGATCCAGCGCGAGGATATGGTCGTGACCGTCTCGCACGCAGGCTATGTCAAGCGGGTGCCGCTATCGACCTATCGCGCGCAGAAGCGTGGCGGCAAAGGCCGCTCCGGAATGCAGACGAGGGATGAGGATTTCGTCAGCCGGCTGTTCGTCGCGTCGACCCATACGCCGGTGCTGTTCTTCTCGTCGCGCGGCCAGGTCTACAAGGAAAAGGTCTGGCGGTTGCCGATGGCGGCCCCCAATGCCCGCGGCAAGGCGCTGATCAACATCCTGCCGCTCGACCAGGGCGAGCGCATCACCACCATCATGCCGCTGCCGGAGGATGAATCGTCCTGGGCCGAGCTGGACGTCATGTTCGCGACCACCAGCGGAACGGTCCGCCGCAACAAGCTCTCCGATTTCGTCGATGTCCGGCGCTCCGGCATCATCGCGATGAAACTCGGCGAGGGCGAGTCGATCGTCGATGTACAGATCTGCACCGAGCGCGACGACGTGCTGCTGACCGCCGCGGCCGGTCAATGCATCCGGTTCCCGGTCACCGACGTGCGCGTGTTCTCGGGCCGGACATCGATGGGCGTGCGCGGCATCGCGCTGGCCAAGGGCGACCGGGTGATCTCGCTGTCGATCCTGCATCACTTCGATGCCACGCCGGCTGAACGCGCCGCGTATCTCAAGCAGTCCGGCGCGATCCGTCGCGCGGCGACCGGCGAGGATATCGAGCCGGAGGAGGCGACGCCCGAGGCCGACGAGGCCGCGCATACCGATCTCTCGCTGCCCGAAGGGCGTTATGTGGAGATGGGTGCCGCCGAGCAGTTCGTGCTCACCGTCACGACCTACGGCTATGGCAAACGGTCGTCATCGTTCGAATTCAGGGTTTCCGGACGCGGCGGCAAGGGCATCCGCGCGACCGATCCGACCAAGCTTGGCGAGATCGGACATCTCGCGGCTGGTTTCCCGGTCGAGATGTCGGACCAGATCATGCTGGTGAGCGACGGCGGGCAATTGATCCGGGTGCCGGTGGAAGGCATCCGCATCACAAGCCGGGCCTCCAAAGGCGTTCGCGTGTTCAACACCGCGGATGGCGAGCACGTGGTGTCGGTCGAGCATATTCGAGAGGACGGCGAGAACGGCAACGGCGGATAGGGCATGATCCCGACCCGGTGGGCCGCGCCAGCGCAAAGTGAAAACCGGTTTTCGGACAGGATCATGCCCGGATCAAATAATGGCGCGACTTTTCCCTGATCCGGATCAGCGATGCCCTGCCGTGATCAGCCGGGCTTCACGAACCACCGTCCTCGAGCCGGCGGCGCGAAGGCAGGACACGTCGAAATTCGGCCAGGCCTGTTGCGAGCAGACCGCGCCTGCGGGCCGGATATCGAGCCGGTCGGCCTTGGCGAGCGGAACGGGCGTGCTGGCGGACACCTGCGGCGCGAAACCCGGAAGAACGGTGAGGGCGGCTGCGATGAACGCCGCGACCGCAACCGCGGAAAGAGCTTTGATCATGACGGTCCCCTGTGATCTGGGCCTGTCCGTTTGATTTTGGCGGCCCGCTTTGTTGGACGGATTGATAATCGGCCCTGGTTTCGCGATGTCTTCGCCCGTCACAAAAGTGGTTTCATCGCGCGGGTGAATTGTTTCGTCCCGGTTCTTGAAACGAAACAGAGCCTGAATCCGTAATGATTTCAGTTGCCTCGGCCCCATATGGATAAGACGCGCACACCCCGGTCCCGGTTCGATCGGCGCCCGGAAATAAATATCGGCCGCCGCTTCGATTATTGCGGAACCCGCTTAGCTTGCGGCCTCAGAACAGGCGCGCTATAGCGTTTTCGAGCGAAGTGGAATCCGGTTCGCGTGAAGAAAACGTGTTAAATCAAAATCATAGAGCCTGTTTCTGATTTGATCAGAAACGGAAAGGCTCTAGAGTCTGATCCAACTGCGTTGAATCAGACCCGTCGCTTATCTTTTTGTTTGAGCATGATCTTATCCGAAAACCGGTTTCCACTTTTCGGGATCATGCTCTAGAGGGGGACGATGCCACGCGTCGCGCTCTATCCGGGATCGTTCGACCCCGTCACCAACGGCCATCTCGATGTCGTCAGACATGCCGTCGTCCTGTGTGACCGGCTGATCGTGGCTGTCGGCGTTCATCCCGCCAAGACGCCTCTGTTTTCGGCGGATGAGCGCCTCGCGATGGCGCGCTCGGTGTTCGAACCGGTTGCGGTCGAAGCCGGCTGCGCTTTTGATTGCGCGACGTATGACGATCTGACGGTCGCCGCAGCGCATAAGGCCGGCGCCACGATTCTGGTTCGGGGCCTGCGCGACGGCACCGATCTCGACTATGAAATGCAGATCGCCGGCATGAACGAGACGATGGCTCCCAACGTGCATACGGTGTTCGTTCCGGCTTCGCCCGGCGTCCGCCCGATCACCGCCACACTGGTGCGCCAGATCGCAACCATGGGCGGCGATGTGTCGGCTTTCGTTCCGCAGCTGGTCGCATCCAGGCTCAAGACCAAATTCGCCGGTTGAATGAACCGATTTTCCTCAGATCCGGAGTTGTCATGATTAGAATTTTTGGCCTCGTCGCCGCGCTGATGTTCGCGGTCCCCGCTTTCGCGCAGCCATTGCCGGCCGGTCTCGACAAGCAGAACGCGATCGTGATCGACAGCACGAAGGGACAGATCATCATCAAGCTGCGGACCGACATCGCGCCCAAGCATGCCGAGCGCATCAAGCAACTCGCTCGTGACGGCTTTTACAACAACGTGCCGTTCCATCGGGTCATGGATGGCTTCATGGCGCAGACGGGCGATGGCAAGAACTTCAACGGCACCGGCGGCTCGAAATATCCGAACCTTCAGGCCGAGTTCTCCAGCGTGCCGTTCAAGCGCGGCGTGGTCGGAATGGCGCGCGCGGGAAGTCCGGACTCGGCGAACTCGCAATTCTTCATCTGCTTCGCCGACGCCTCCTTCCTCAACGGCAAATATACCGTTGTGGGCGATGTTGTCTCGGGCATGGACGTGGTGGACAAGTTGAAGAAGGCGCCCGCCGGTTCGAGCAGCGGCACCGTCACCGACCCGGACAAGATGCTGAAGGTTCAGGTTGCTTCCGACATCAAGTAAAAACGGACGAACCCCTTACAAACGGAAAGAGAAAAGCATGGCTGACAGCGAAAACACTTTGATCCTCGAAACAACCCAGGGCCCCGTGAAGATCGAGATGCGTCCTGATCTTGCTCCTGGCCATGTCGCGCGGATCAAGGAACTGGTGCGTGAAGGGTTCTATGACGGCATTGTATTCCACCGTGTCATCGACGGCTTCATGGCGCAGACCGGATGCCCGCAAGGCACCGGCATGGGCGGCTCCGGCCAGAAACTGAAGGCCGAGTTCAACAGGGAGCCACATGTGCGCGGCACCGCGTCCATGGCGCGGGCGCAAAGCCCGGATTCGGGTGACAGCCAGTTCTTCATCTGCTTCGACAATGCCTCCTTCCTGGACGGCCAGTACACCGTCTGGGGCAAGGTGATCGAAGGCATGGAGAATGTCGACAAGATCAAGCGCGGCGAGCCGGTGCAAAATCCCGACAAGATCGTCAAGGCCAGCATAGCGGCGGACGCGGCCTGAGACGCTGTTCCTGTTCTTCAGACCGACGTGCGATGGCCGGATATGTTCCGGCCATTGACGTTTCGGGCCGGCAGGGTCAGTGACGAGTTACCGATAGAGTCCTTCACCGCTTCATGGAAGCCGTGAAGGACTCTATCTTTATGTTTGACGCGTTCCTTCACGCGAACAGGTCATCCATTTCGCTCACAACGCCATAGCTTGATCATTCCATGCTAACCGATCTCTTCGATTTCGAGCTGCCGGCCGAGAGCATTGCGCTGCGCCCGGCGAGCCCGCGCGATTCCGCGCGGATGCTCGTGGTGCGGCCCGGGCCCGGTGTGCGCGACCAGCGGGTGAGCGATCTTCCGGAATGGTTGCGGCCAGGTGATCAGCTCGTCGTGAATGATACGCGTGTCATCGCCGCTCAGTTGCGTGGCCGCCGTATCGGTCGCGAGGCGGAACCGAGGATCGACGCAACGCTGATCAAGCGCCTCGACGGTTCTCGCTGGAGCGCGTTGGTCAGGTCGGCCAGGAAGCTCATGGCGGGAGACATCGTTCGTTTCGGCACCGAGGGACGGGTGTGCTTGCTGGGGCATCTCGACGCGCGGGTCGAAAGCAAGGGCGAGGAGGGCGAAGTGACGTTCGCCTTCTCGTTTCACGGGCCGATGCTGGACCAGGCCATCGCCGAACTGGGCTCAACGCCGCTGCCGCCCTATATTGCTTCGAAGCGCGCACCCGACGATCGCGATGCGGCAGATTACCAGACCATGTTCGCGGCTCATGAGGGCGCGGTCGCGGCGCCCACTGCGGGTCTGCATTTCACGCCGGAGATCGAGGCGGCGCTGCGTGATCGCGGCGTGGATCTTCATCGGATCACCCTGCATGTCGGCGCGGGTACGTTTCTTCCGGTAAAGGTCGATGACACCGCCGGGCACCGGATGCATTCGGAATGGGGCACGATATCCAAGGAGACCGCCGACGCACTGAACACGGCGCGGTCGCGCGGCGGCCGGATCGTCGCGGTTGGTACGACATCGCTGCGGCTTTTGGAAAGTGCGGTGGATGATGGCGGCCGGATCAAGCCGTTCACGGGGGAGACCGCGATATTCATCACGCCGGGTTTTCGCTTTCGCGCGGTCGATATCCTGATGACGAATTTTCATCTGCCGCGATCGACGCTGTTCATGCTGGTCTCCGCCTTCAGCGGTCTTGAAACCATGAAACAGGCTTATGCTCACGCGATCGCGGCAGGCTACCGGTTCTATTCCTATGGCGATGCCTGCCTGCTGTTTCCGGAGCGGTCGGGCGCATGAATCTCGCCAACCATTTCGAGATTCTCGAGCGCGACGGTGACGCCCGGAGCGGGCTTCTCGCCACGGCTCACGGAACGGTGCGAACGCCGGCGTTCATGCCGGTCGGCACGCAAGGCGCGATGAAGGGCCTGCAATGGCAGGAGGTGCGCGATGCCGGGGCCGACATCGTGCTCGGCAACACCTATCACCTGATGCTGCGGCCCGGCGCCGAGCGGATCCACGAACTCGGAGGCCTGCAAAATTTTACCACGTGGGGCGGACCCATGCTGACCGATTCCGGCGGCTTCCAGGTGATGTCGCTGGCGCAGTTGCGTAAGGTGAAAGAGCAGGGCGTGACGTTTCGATCCCATATCGACGGCGCTGTGATCGAACTCACGCCTGAACGCGCCGTCGAAGTTCAGCGGCTGCTCGGCTCCGACATCGCGATGCAACTCGACGAATGCGTGCGTCTGCCGGCGGAGCGCGGCGAGATCGAGCGCGCCATGCAGCTCTCGCTGCGCTGGGCCGAGCGCAGCAGGCGCGCCTTCGAGGGCGCCCCCGCCGCCGACATGCTGTTCGGCATCGTTCAGGGTGGGGACAGCCCGGAACTGCGGCGCGCGAGCGCGTGCGGGCTGACCGGGATCGGTTTCCACGGCTACGCCATCGGCGGTCTCGCGGTCGGCGAACCTCAGGCCACCATGCTCGCGATGATCGAGGAAACCGTGCCGTGGTTGCCGGTGGAAAGGCCGCGATATCTGATGGGCGTGGGGACGCCGCACGATCTGCTGGAAGCGGTCGCGCGCGGCATCGATATGTTCGACTGTGTCATGCCGACGCGTAACGGGCGTCACGGCATGGCCTTCACCCGTTTCGGTCAGATCAACCTTCGCAACGCGCGCCACGCCGATGATCCGCGTCCGCTCGATGAAGAGAGTTCATGGCCGGCGGCGCGCGATTATTCCCGCGCCTATCTGCACCATCTGGTTCGCTCGGGCGAAACGCTGGGCGCGATGCTGCTCTCAGGCATCAACATCGCCTATTATCAAGGCCTCATGCAGGCGATGCGCTCGGCGATCGCCGCGAGAGCCTTTCAGCAGTTCAGGGAGCAGACATGCGAAGGCTGGGCGCGCGGCGACATCGCCACGCGCTGATGCCTGACGGCGCCGGAGAGGATCATGTCAGTTGCAGGCGATCCGTTGGACGACATGCTTGGTGACGAAGCCGTACCCGCACGTGTCGCAACTCCACAAGTGGCCGATGACATTGTCCGGCAAGTATGCGGATGCCTCCGCTGCGATCATCGAGTCGGCGCAAACCGGGCACGCCGGAAGATCGCTTCCATGAGGCGAGGAATGGAGCAGGGCGGTCGACCGGACTTCAGCAAACGCTGGCATCGTGACCTCCTTTTGAGATTAATCGGCCTGGATTTTCAGGTACGGTACACGCATGGTTTGACGATGTCGCAACACAAATGCGTTTCTTTTACGAATTCCAGTTCTGCGAAGCTCGGTTTCCGGCGCGATTTCTTGGCGCAACGATTTCTGCCGCCAGGCGCCTGGCCGACACGCTGGAGTCCTTCACCGCTTCATGGAAACGGTGAAGGACTCTATCTTTATGTTTTGACGCGTTTTCTTCACGCGAACCGGATTCCACTTCGCGCGAAAACGCTATGTGGATGAGCATTCAACCCATGACTGAAGGACGCTGACATGGATACCAAGCCGAATAACGAAGCACCGCACCATGCCGGCCGAGGTCGTGTGTTCGACAGCATTGTCGATACGGTCGGAGACACTCCGATCGTTCGCCTGCGCAGGTTGCCGCAGCAGCACGGCGTGAACGCGACCGTCCTGGCCAAACTGGAATACTTTAACCCGGCCACCAGCGTGAAGGATCGTATCGGCGCGGCGATGATCCGGGCGATGGAAGATGCCGGCAAGATCAATGCGGACACTGTTTTGATCGAACCGACTTCCGGAAACACCGGCATTGCGCTGGCCTTTGTTGCGGCTTCGCGCGGTTACCGCCTGAAACTGGTGATGCCGGAATCGGTTTCGACGGAACGCTGCAAGATGCTGGCTTTTCTGGGAGCGGAGATCGTTCTGACGCCGGCGGCGGAAGGCATGAAAGGGTCGATCGCCATGGCGGAGGAACTGGTGCGCACCACTCCGCATGCTGTAATGCCGCAGCAGTTCAAGAACCTCGCCAACCCCGATGTTCACCGGCGTACCACGGCTGAAGAGATCTGGAACGATACCGGCGGGAACATTGACTGGATCGTGGCTGGCGTCGGCACCGGCGGCACCATCACGGGGATCGGTCAGGCCCTGAAACCCCGTAAGCCGTCGCTGCGCATTGTCGCGGTCGAACCCGAAGAGAGCGCGGTACTGTCGGGGGGCCGGCATTCGCCGCACAGGATTCAAGGGATCGGCGCGGGTTTCGTGCCCGAGATTTTGGACCGCTCCGCCATCGACGAGGTTGTGAAAGTCGATAGCGCCACGGCGCTGGAAACCGCCCGTGCCCTGGCGCGCAGCGAAGGCATTCCCGGCGGAATTTCGTCGGGTGCGGCGATTGCGGCGGCGCTGGCCATCGGCCGGAGGCCCGGAAGCGAAGGCAAAACAATTCTTGCCATCGTCCCATCGTTTTCGGAACGATATCTGTCCACGGCGCTGTTCGAGGGAATCTGACAGGAGTCTCTTGCCGCGTCCTGGTATCTACGTCGTCGGAACTTCAACCAAAAAAACGTGGATGGCCGGGACAAGCCCGGCCATGACGGAACAGGGTGTTTCCGTCGAAATGCAAACCGCTCTGGCAAAACAACGATGGCCTCGCTTCTGAATCAGAAACGAGGCCATCGTCTGAAGATCGCGTCTGAAATCAGGAGCGGGACAGTGAGATACTGGCGCCCTTGAACTGCCCGTCCGAACTGATAACCACGTCCTGTCGGTTGCCGTTCGTCTTCAGTTTGAGTTTCGCCGTAAATGCGGGAGCGGTGACGTCGACGTTGAACTGGCCGTTACCGGCACGCCCTTCGAGGGTTCCGCCAACATTGCGGCTGGTTTCGCGCCAGTCCCCGGACAGGACGCCATTGCGGGCGAGCACGTTGCTCTTGAGTTCGAACTTGTAGCTGTCACTGGCGCACAGCAGCGTCTGATTGAGACCCTGGGCATCGCCGCTGACTGCGTAAGTAGCCTTGCACCGAATCTTTTCGGTCGAGCCATCCTCGAGCTGTATCGTGCCACGTCCAGTCCAGATGCCCGCCAAACCTTCAAACGGGCCAGCCCCCGCCAGGCTGCTCGACATCGACAGCATCACCACTGCGCCTAACGCGCATGTAGTGGACAATCCTCGTGACATGATCCCCCCGAATCCCATTTGTATCATCCTGTTATTTACTGACGCGAAGCTTCCCATCGGCCACTGCAAGGAATCCCCCCGGACGCTCCGTTCCATTTACCCGACCCGACGTTGCCGTTGAGTTGTCCGTTGGCATAAGCCCCACGAATCGATACCTTCACGTAGCCTTGGTTTCCAACGCTGCCGGTCACGTCGGCATTTCCCGCCGAAACCTTGCCGTTGGTAACCATCAGGGGATACTGCGCCACCGGGTCGCAACTGCCCGTCTTGGTGACGATCTTGACATTCCAAAGCCCGTCATAGGTGTTTCCCGCAAGCGCCGGTGAGGCCAGGCCCGCAATCAGAACACCTGAAAAAAGAAAAGCATAAGTGTTGGTGCGGTGCATGAACAAATTCCTCAATCTTCGTGCTCGCCGCGTTATTCCGGTAGATTGTGTCCGAAATTAGCGACAAGACAGGTCGGGGGCCGATGGGCCTCCGCCGGATCAGTCCGCGCACCGATAGCGTCTCGCTCAATATAAGCAAATCACTAAATAATTCAACGCATTACGTGTCAATCCCGGCGATGTTCCAAGAAGCCCGTGTTTGCGTGGGCAACCGATTCCAAGTTTATCCGATTTCAAGGCTCCTGATCAATAACCAGATTCTGGTGAGGAAACTGATCTATAAAAATGGCGGCGTCTCCTGGGGATATTTGGCATTCAACCATGGGGGCCAGCGCGTTGCTTCGAAGGAGAGAGAATATATTTGACCGGTCGGGAGGCCGAGTGGAAGGTCAGGGCTTCTGGTTGCGATGCTCAAGGTCCTCGCATGAAGGATGATGCACAGAGAAGCCTGCTGCAATGGCTGGCTCCCGAGTTTGCGGCGACGGGTCTGCTGCGGGATGAGCCGTGGGTTCAGGCTTGTGCGCGCGAAGCCGAGAGTATGTACGCGGTGAAGCCGCTGGCCATTGCTGCCGTGAGCATGGTGGTCGTCGAACCTTTCGCGATCGATTATCTGAGGCAGGCTCCGGTCCTTGTCGTCGCTGCCGCGCAAGGCATGGAATGTTTCCGCCCGAGCGAACGGGAATTTGTCCAGCAGGACTGGCACGCGGCCATTCAAGATCGCCCGAAATTGCGCGACCTTTTGAAGTCCTATGGATTGATCCGCCCCCTGCGTGCGCTCAAAGGGCAAGCGTTTCGCGCCGGTCCGACCGAGTATCAGATCATTCAGAACCTGTGCGACATCCCGCCCTCGCCACTGGCACAGGCGATTCCCACCGCGATCCGCAAGCAGCACAACTGGTTGCGCGCGCTCGGTGAGTGGTCCGAGACGATGTGTCGGCGCCAACAGAGCGCCAAGGCACTTTTCGAATGGGCGGTGTGCGCGATGGGCGAGCATGCGGCAAGCACGGCGGGTGGTCTTCTGGATCAGGCGTCGTCCGTTGCTGATTATGCGGCCTTTCATATCGACCGGTTCAACCGGCGCTGGAGTTACGAGCGCGCTTACCGGGCGGCGATCGAGTGGCACGATGAACTCGCAAGGGCCAGCAGCGAGAAGGCGTACCTTCTGACCCACAAGATCGGCTGGAACGATGTCATCGATTATGGAGACCTCCCGCGCAGGAGGATCATCGGCGGGTACGAAATTGTAGCGCTTCAGTCAGGCGCGGTGCTTCACGCCGAGGGCGCGGACATGCATCATTGCGTGGCGAGCTACGCCGGAAATGTCATACGCGGTTTCAGCCGGATTTTTTCGGTGCGCAAGGATGGCCAGCGCGTCGCGACCTTCGAGATCAGCAAGTCAGGATTCCTGCTTGCGTCGGGTGAGTTTCTTCAACTGCCTGCCCGCAAGCGCTCTCCTTACAAGCTTATCCAGACCAAGGGGCCGTACAACGCCGACGTCTCGCCAGACGTTGAGAAGGTGATACAGGCGTTTATCTCGGGTCTGAACGAGGATACCGCAGCCGCCGGTTGAGCGGCCGTCACGCGGATCGGGCGGTTCATTCCAATGAGCTTGTCCGTAGGGCCGGTCCTGATCAGAACTCGAAACAAAAGGCCCGCCAACGCGAGAGGAGGCGGGCCAGATCAAGTGAAGCCGGACGGTACCCGGCCAAGGGCCGTCCGGCACGGGCAATGCGCCGGGAGGCATATAGTTCCAGGGGCCGTGAACAATCTATTGCCGGCCCATCATCGACCAAATGGCCATCATGACCAAGACGATCGCAACGAACTGCAGCACAACCCGCGTTTGCATCAGGTATTGCGAGCGCCAGGGATTGCCGCCGCGCATCATGTTGACGAGGCCCAGTATGAGGACCGCCGCGACGGACGCCACAGCGATCGGCACCAAAACCTGGCTCAGGAACTCTGTCATGCCGGATGCCTCGGTCTCGCTGCCCGATCAGTCTGGCTAACCGCGTGGGAGGCGAGGGGTTCCATAAAGCTGAGTTTTGGAGATTTCTCCGGAACGCCCGACACTGAAAGGTGCATGTTTTGATGGTGAGCGCGGAGGGACTCGAACCCTCGACCCCATGATTAAAAGTTATGTCCGCTGATCGGATTCAAGCCTCTGCAATTATTCGTTTTTCTCTCATTATTGCCATAAGCCGTTTTAGTGTGGACATTTCTGTATCTTTCCCACACTTTCTGACTAATCCCGCCGATTTACCTTGCTCCGTGTGCATTGTGTGTGCACCATGACCCCGTGATTTTTCTATGTGCACGGAGGCGGCGAGGGTGCAGGGCAAGATCAGCAAGAGCCGGGTGGACAAGATGCGCGCCGGTGAGATCATTGCGGATGGCGAGATCAGAGGCTTTGTCGCTCGCAAGCTGTCCAGCGGCAAGGTGACATTCGGTTACCGCTACCGAGATGCGGCCGGCAAGCAGAAGTGGCACGGCCTGGGGATCATGGGATCAATCACGCCTGACGAGGCGCGCACCCTCGCCAAGAAGCGGGCGGGTGAGGTTGCAGACGGGCGCGATCCATCGGCGGAACGGGCGACCGCCAAGGCTGAAGCTGCCAAGGTCGGCCGGGCTGCTTCGAATACCGTCAACGCAATCCTGGACGACTTCGTGAAGCGTCACGCCAGCAAACTCCGAAGCGAGGATCAAATAACGTCCGCCTTTGATCGCTACGTCCGCCCCCGGATCGGTGAAACCTCCATCTATGAATTGAAGCGCCGTCAGATCGTGGAGATGTTGGACGCGGTTGAGGACAAGGCCGGGCCGGTGATGGCGGATCGGGTTCTGGCCCATGTCCGCAAGGCGTTCAATTGGCAGGCCGCGCGGGATGACGACTTTCTGTCACCGATCGTCCGGGGCATGGCGCGGACCAAGCCCAAAGAACGGGCACGGCAACGTGTCCTGACCGACGACGAAATCCGCGATATCTGGCAGGCGCTGGAAACGGCCGATGTGCCGTCCTGCTATCCGCGCTATGTCAAAATGCTGCTGCTGACCATGACGCGGCGCAACGAATCCGCCAGCATGAACGCCGCCGAGATTGAGGGCGATCTGTGGACCATTCCAGGCGAGCGCTACAAGAATAAGCTGGATCACGTCATCCCGCTGCCGGCGGCTGCGAAAGCCCTGATCGGCACCAAGCCGCAGGGGTTCAAGGGCAATAACTGGTTCGTGTTCTCGACTACCGATGGTGCGCGGCCGTTTAGCGGGTTCAGCAAGGCAAAGGCTAGCCTTGATGCCGAGATCACCAAGCGGCGCAAGGCAGAGGGCAGGGCGAAGATGCCGCGATGGACGCTGCACGATCTGCGCCGGACCGCGCGAACTCTGATGAGCCGCGCCAAGGTGCCAGAGGATCATGCCGAGCGCGCCATGGGGCACGTTATTGCCGGCGTGCGGGGTACCTATGATCGATACTCATTCCTCGATGAAAAGCGGGAGGCGTTCCAAAGGCTGGCGGACCTTGTGGCGATCATTCTCAGTCCGCCGACCGATAATGTTGTGCACTTCGACCGGGAGATGGCGTGATGGACGGCAAGAAAATAGGGAATCTTGAAGATGCAATGCTGATGCCGTGGTGGTCTATCGGGATGGCTTGCATCTGGATTGTAAACCCTACGCCTCTTGCTGCGGGGCCCTTGTGGAAATGCAATCTAGAGGACGTGTGGCTAGATGACGATCTTAAGGCTAACGTTGAAATTCAGCGAGCCCGTGCATTGCTGATTCATGAGCTAGCAGCCGGCGGCATTCAGGCAACTGGCCTTTCGGGTGGACAGCGTGTGCCAATCCAGCCGCTCGAATGGGAAGATATCAAGCTAACTTACGAGGACCGGGGCGATGACGGGCTAGTCCACCGGGCTCACAATACAGCCGGCGTGGTCTACACGCGCATACTCGTTTCAAGGCCTGATGTTCAAAAGCGGTGGCCCAAGCAGAAAGAGCGAACAGCCGATGTGCTGTCATCCCCCGCCAAGCGCGGTCCTAAGCAGCGCGTCATTCAACGGGTAAAGGAGAAAATGGTTAATCGCAACGACATGGATGATCTGAAGAGCATGACCGAAGAAGCGATGGCGGCCACTTTCGGTGCAAGCCGCGATACATGCCGCCGAGCGCGTAGGGAAGTCCTGTCGTTATTTGTCGAGAAAAGTAATTCCGACAAATAACGACCATCGACAAATAGCGACGGAGATTCCGCCATCTTAAACCTACCCTCAGTAACCACCGCTATCGAGGAATGCCCCGGCGTTGCGTGATGTGGGGCTTTCTCGGCAGCAAAGCTGAGGACATTCCACATGGATTCCACTCCAAAGAACGAGCATCGCCCCCCGCTCGATACCAAAAACGCTGCGGCATATACCGGATTCACAGAAGGCTATTTGAACAAGCTGCGCTGCTACGGCGGCGGACCGATCTTCATCAAGCGTGCCGGCGTGGTTCGCTATGACCCTAACGACCTGGACGCCTGGCTTTCCAGCCTGAAGTGCAAATCAACCTCCGACGTGAAGGAGGTCGCATAGATCATGTCCCTCCAAAAGGAAAACCCCGCTGGCGGGCGGGGTCTTCCGAATACTGATCTGCTGAGCAGCGGGATCAGTTCGGAAGATAGCCGCTCAATTCGTTCGCTTCAAGTAGCCTTGTTGACGCGGCGCTGCGCGATCAGCGCAGCCATGGCGGCAATTGTCGCGCCGATTCTGTTCGGGGAGGGCAGCCGATGAAGCGCATCGATGTTGTCGATCCCGGCACCCTTTGCGTGCTCTGCCAGATCAAAGCGATTGGCGAGCACGTTGCTGATCCTGCTGTTGGCTTCACCATAGACGATATGCGCGCGGTGTCGGAGCAGCTTGATAGAGCGCGCTTCCTCATTGAACGCGCAATAGGACTGAGGATTCAAAGAGCGCCCGTCTATTGGGAGGATATCACCGATGGAGGCGCTGCATGACGGCGACCGCCGAAAAATTAGAACCTTCGTCCGGAGCTATTATAGATTTTGCTTTGGAGTATGCACGTCGGGGCTGGCATGTCTTCCCATGCTGGCCCGGGGATAAGTCGCCTTGTGTCGGTAATGACAAGGATGCGGCGGGGCAGCCGATCCCCAAGACCGGCGGCCTCTACAAGGCAACCACGGACGAAAATCAGATCAAGGTGTGGTGGCAGCGATGGCCGAAAGCCATGATTGGTGTCCGCATGGGCGCAACGTCAGGCGTGTGGGCGATCGATCCCGACGCGCCGAAGCGGGAGACCGACGCGGACGGCCGCGCCACCTGGGCACGGCTGACAGCGCAGCATGGTGCGGTCCATACCCATGCACATCAGACGCCGGGCGGCGGGCAGCACCTTCTATTCAAATGGGACGCGAACCGGCCGATCACGAACAAGGAAGGCCAGCTAAAGCGATCCGGCATCAACGTTCGGGGTGAGGGCGGGTATATCATCGCGCCGCCGTCCATTAATGCTGATGGCCGATCGTATGAAATCGTCGAACCACTCGACCATTTCAACTTCGCTGATGCGCCGGACTGGCTTTACGATCTTGTTTTGACGCCTTCGATATCAGAGCAGGCACAGGCCAAGGCAGAGCGGCCTCGATCGGACAAAGGCTCGTTTTCAGGAGCGACCCCTCACAATCGTCGACCATATGCCGAGGCCGCCCTACGTGCCGAAGTTCAAGCGGTGGCGTCCTGCATCAACGGCAATCGCAACAATCAGCTAAACACATCGGCCTTTAGTCTTGGAACGCTGGTCGGTGCCGGCGAGCTCACCGAAGGTGAAGTAATCGGCGCGCTATATGACGCGGCGGTGGCCTGCGGCCTCGTTGCCGATGATGGTCAGCACGCTGTCATGGCGACCATCAACAGCGGCTTGTCAGAAGGCATCAAGCACCCGAGGAATATTCCTCCATGGGAGGAAGACGTTTTTTCCAGCTTTGGGAAAAACTACCAAACGGCATCCAAGAATGGCGAGCAACAATATCAAGAGGATAAAGAACAGCCGAGGGCAGAGTCGGCTTCCACCAACGGCGGAAGCGTTATTGAAATCTTCTGGCACGGCAAGAACTACAGCCGTCCGCCGCGTTCATGGCTGGCAAAGGATCTAATCCCCGAAACCGGCAATGGCCTGCTTGCCGGCCAGTGGGGCACCGCCAAGACGTTCACCGCCCTGGACCTGTCAGCCTGCACCATGACCGGAACACCATTCGCCGGGCGGGAGATTGTCCGCAAGGGAGGTGTGCTGTTCATCGCGGCAGAGGGCGCTAGCGAAATTCCGATACGCCTTCAGGGCGTGGTCGACCATAAGCTTGCCCCGCTCAAGCTATCGAAAGGCGCTGCCGGCGATCCGTTCGATGCTGATCTTGAGCGTCTACCGTTCGCGTGGATCGAAGAGTGCCCAAATCTTAAAGAGGGCTTTGATCGGATCGTGGCGGCAAGTCAATCTGCGGCCGGCCATATCAAGGAGCAGTTCAACCTTCCACTCGCCTTGATCATCGTTGACACACTGAACGCCGCCGCCAACTTCAAGGACGGCAACGATGCGGCCGAAGGGCAATTTATCATGAACCGGCTCAATGAACTGAGCCGCAAGACTGGCGCATTTGTGATTGCAGTCGACCACTTCGGGAAGGCGGTCGAAACCGGCACACGCGGCACATCGGCAAAGGAAGGCGCGGCCGACATGGTGCTAGCGCTTCTGGCCGAACGGGACACGGCCGGGAATATCAGCAACACCCGTATGGCGGTCAGAAAGCTGCGTGGCGGGGCTACTGGCGCTGAAACACCTTTCGATCTGCAGGTAGTCGATATCGGTGACGGCGAAACCACCTGCATCATCGATTGGAAGCAAGGCGCACAGGAAGGTAGGAGGGCCACTGATCAGCGCGAGCGCTGGCCTAGGTCCACCAAGATACTGAAGGCGGCCCTGGTTGAAGCCCTCAATAACGAAGGCGTTGAACGTGACCCGTTCGGTGATGGGAAGATGAAGGTCAAGACGGTCGCAACGGCTTCTGTTCGCGCCGAGTTCATGAAGCGTTACCCGGCAGACGGGGATGAGCCTAACAAACAAGCTGAGGCTAAGCGGAAAGCTTTCCGTAGATCGATGGAGACGGCTCTCGATCGTGATCTGATTGGTTCACGTGAGATTGCCGGGATAGATCATCTTTGGCTTGCGTTGGTGGCCGATCATGCGGCCCATCCGTAGGCAGGACAAACAGGACTTATATAGTCCTGTTGTCCTGTCCGTCCGGTTTTGGGCAGGGATAAAAGGGACAAATGTCCCGAATGTCCGGTTTGTCCGGTCATCACAGGTCAAGGCCGATATGACACTCTCACCCACACCGCTGGCCGGTCTTTTTGTTGAGCGGCGAAAGCACTTCCTTATGATCGCAAGCAAAATGCTGAAGTATCTCAGCCTCCCGGCGAGCATGGTAATTGCGGCATTCCACCCGCGAGAAATCATCGGCATTGTGTGCATACTGTGTGCAAATACTAGAATATCTAAGAAATACATGATAAATCAACATACAATCCGTGATTGATGATTACGTGGTCTGTTAGTTTCGGTTTTTATCGGCTATATTATGCCGATCGATTTGCGCGATCGGAAACGAGATGCAGCCAGATGCAGCCGCGATGTCCAATGGAATGCCGCCGAATCCTTCCGGAAAGGTGCGGCTGCTGACGCTTGAAGACTTGGACGGACGAACCAGGGCTGCGCAGCGTGTTCGCGAGACGCGGGCGGCTGTTATGGAGGACCTCGGAGGCGAAGATCGGCTTTCGACCTTGGAGCGGCTTGCTGCCGACAACGTTGCGCTGGTCGCGGCTATGATCGCTGACACGGGCGCGCGCTGGCTTCAGGGAGAGCAGATTGACCCTTCAGCGATTGCCACGCTGCAAAACACATTCAACCGGACGGCTCAGATACTCGGATGGCAGCGCCGCGCTCGTGATGTCACTCCCGATCTGAAGTCCTATGCAAGGGCCGTCAGCGAGTCGCCTGTTGCTTCTAGCTCGTCGGCTTCTGTTGTGGTCGCTTCCGCTCAAAACTCCCCAGCGGGCAACGTAGGTGCCCCAGCGAGTGCGCCGCAATGAAGCCGCTATTTACGATGCGCCGGGCGGTTGAGGATGCAAACCTGCTCGGCTCGATGCTGGCCGGCGACAGTTGGCAGGTATGGCGCACCCTCTTGATCGCCTCTCGCGGTGAGCTGTTGACGGCCGGCGAGCTTGCCATGTTCACGGCCCGCACCGGGCGAGACAGCGCGCCAACGGGGCCGTTTGAGGAACTATGCTTCGTTGCCGGCCGGCGCAGCGGCAAGACAGTTTCGATGTCGTGCCTGGCGACGTACCTCGCGGCCCTGTGCGATTGGTCGGACGTTCTCGGGCTTGGCGATCGGGGCAAGCTGCTGTTCCTGGCGCAAAGCCAGTCCACCGCGAAGATCGCGCTCGATTACACCAGCGCGCTTTTCACCAACGTCCCGATGCTGGCCAAGCTGGTGAAGAACATCACCGCTGACAGCATCGTCCTGACGAACCGGATTGATCTTGAAATTCGGCCGGCGAGTTTTCGGAACCTGCGCGGTATGTCCGCCATTGGCGTTGTGGCGGATGAGGTAGCGTTCTGGCGGTTCGAGGATTCGAGCGTGAACCCCGACCGCGAAATCCTCAACGCAGTTCGCCCGGCGATGGCCCGCACCCGTGGGCCGCTGATCATGGCAAGTTCGCCCTATGCCAGGAAGGGTGTGCTTTTCGAGACTTTCCAGGGCAGCTACGGGCAGGATGATGCGCGGACGCTGGTCGTTCATGGCGATACCCGGTCATTTAACGACACCGTATCGCAGGAATTCATCGATGCTGAGCTTGCGCGTGACTATGAGTATGCGGCTGCGGAGTACCTGGGGCAGTTTCGCACCGACATTGCGGACTTCGTGTCCCGTGAGATCGTTGCGGCCTGCATCGAGAGCGGCGTTCGAGAGCGTCCTCCGGTCCGTGGGCATAGCTATCTCGGCTTTGTGGACCCGTCCGGCGGATCGGCGGATTCGATGACGCTGGCGATTGCCCATAAGGAGGGCAAGACCGCGATCCTTGATGCTGTTCGTGAGGTCAAGCCACCGTTCTCGCCGGAGGCGGTAGTGTTGGAGTTTGCCGCGCTGCTGAAAGCTTATCGAGTGTCGCGGGTGACGGGCGACAAGTACGCCGGCGAGTGGTGCGCGGAGCAATTTCGAAAAGCGGGCATCTATTATGAGGCGGCGGCCGCCCCGAAGTCCGATCTATATCGCGATTTGCTGCCGATGCTGAATTCTCGCGGCTGCGATCTGCTTGATAATGATCGGCTGGTTCATCAGTTGTGCGGCCTTGAGCGTCGCACGGGACGGTCCGGCAAGGACAGCATCGACCACGGGCGCGGGGCGCATGATGATTTGGCGAATGCGGTTGCTGGCGCGCTGACGTTGGCAGAGCAGGGGCTGGCATCTGATCCGAAGCGTGAGGCGGCTTGGATCAAGGCGGCCGAGGCGGCGCGGGAGCGAATGGCGCGGTGGATGGTTTGAAATTCCCAAGATAATGATTTGACACGGTTTTAATGTAAATGTAAGTTACATTTACATTCATCGATTCAGGAGACCCCATGGGCGAAATCGCAGTCAATAACGTCGAATCTTTCGACACAATCCAACTTCCAGCGGAGCAGGAAGAAGTCTTTGAGCGTGCCGCTTACGGCAAGGGCAGCAGCCCGGCCGGGTCTCGACGCTTACGCGTCGTCACGCGCGACAACGCCGAAGAAGCCCTTAGCGATGCGGTTGATCGCCTTGAGGGACTTGACCCTGCTCCGAAACGTCGGGTTGCCAGGACTGAAGATAACGCCGACGCGCTGCTTGATCGCGCGCTTGACCGCCTTGGCTTTGGCGACGAGCCGGAGGCGAAGCCTGTGGCGAGAGCGAGCCGCCAGCACATCGCCAAGCCTGTTCTTGATCAGGACGCCGTTGACCGGCAGGCGCGCGCTCTTGCTGAAGCGCAGACGGCGGCAAACAGTGCAAAGATGGCGTACGCTTCCTTTCAGAAGTTCGTGGCGCAATGTGCGAGCGAATTCCCTGGCGGCATGCCTGATGTATACACCGATCCGATCGGTCGAATGAAATGGGATGCCCGTGAGAAGGAATTGCAGCGGGCTCTACCGGCGATCAACATGTTATGCGAGCAAGCGGAAGCTGCTCGGCGCACGGCCTTCGAAGTTTGCGCGGCATACTCCGATGCAGAGTTTCGTCGACGCAATCCTGACTGGTCTGATGACATGCTGCCGGCTGTCACGGACCTGCTACGTCGGGGCGGTTTGAGCGATGCTCAGATTGCTGAGATGTGGAACGGCAATGGCGGGATCACATTGGTTGATCCGCGAGCGCAGGGCGTCGTTGTGGACGCGGCGCGCTATATCACGGGCAAGCCCCTCGATACTGCCGGCGATGCCTACCATGCCGGCGTTTCTTATCTGAAGGAAATTGGCTTCTCGGAAGATGAACTGACTGCGCTCGGCAATGGTGCGCCGGTCAGCCTTCGCGACCATCGCATTCAGCAGGTTTTAGCGGATGCTGTGCGCTATCAGGTGAAACATCGATGATGGCCGATATGCACGTCAAGCTGCAACGAAACTACTTTGTTGAGAACGGCGGCAAGGTGCTGCGCGGCTCAGAGATCGAGCTTCCGGAGAAGGAGGCGAAGCGGATTATCAAACTTGGCATCGCCGTGGCGTACACGCCGGTCAGTCATGAAGAGTGGTTGTCTGCGCTCGGCTTGAAGGTCAAGACGAAGGCTGAACTCTCAGACGAGACGAAGGCTCATTACCAGTCTGATTTTAGATGCTTTGAGAAGTGGTGTTCGAAGCACGGTATCGATGCACTTCCAGTCACGAAGGATGCGCTGCTCCGATACATCGTCCACCGCCTTGCTGACGGGATCGAGTTTAACACCGTCAAGCGCAATGTCTCTGGCATCACAAGAATCCAGGGGCTAGCGGAAATGCCACCGTCAGCGGGGCATCTTTATCATGAAGTGTTTGTCGCGCTCTCAAACTTCGTCCGATCGCTCAGCAATGAACTTTACGCGCATATCGGCAGCGCGGTTAGAGAGGCTGAGGGATGGCGGTTCGCAAAGGAAGCGATCGATAAGCAGTGGAGAGAGAAAGCCCATGCCGGCAAATCAGCAGCGTGATCGGATGCGCGCCGACAAGCTGCGCAGGCTTGCGGCCTCGACATCGTTCGCGGCGGAAGCCGAGACGGCACGTCGTCTGGCTGATGATATCGAGGCTGGGATTGCCGCGCCGCCGGTCGGCAGTCCGGCCTATTTTGAGCAATGGCGGAAGTTCAGAGAAACAGTTGCGAACCTACATTGCCAGCTTGGCAGGACCATCACCAATCCGGCTGAGGTTCGATTGATCAGGAACCTTCGGCGCTACGGTGCAAATCCATGGTCTCTTGATGCGGAGACATTGCAGCGCGTTGAAATGCTGGCGTCCCGTATCGGGGAGACAATCGAATGAACAGCATTCCTGATGGATGGTTTCGCAAGCTGGAAACGATCAAGGCTCACCCGGAGCTCATTTCCGGCGCTGAACTGATGACTGTCCAGAACCTGGCCTATTGGCGTGGCGCGCCGAAAACGAAAGATATTGAATTGGTGGATGCACTGTATGAGCGGTGCAGGGAGATGGCGCAATGAGCGGATTCGAAGGCCTTACACCGACCCTTCGTGACCTTATGGCCGGGTTTGCCATGGGCACGACGCCGCAAGAGTCGATGGCGATGGCGGGCCGCATGATGGCGTTCAACGCGCCGAAGCGTGAGCAGGCGCAGAAGGCGCAGGCGCAGCGCAATCATACGGTTGAATGGTTGCAGTCGCAGGGCGTTGACGCCAACACCGCAAATTATTTGGCGAGCGACCCCGTTGCGCTGCGCGCGCATTTCGCGGAACGACAGAAGAAGGGCGAGGTAAACTGGCAGAAGCAAGACCTCTCAGACGGCACGTCGTGGATGATCGACATGAACGATCCCGAGCGACGGAAACAGTTGAGCGGGCCGAAGTCGAAAGAGCCGTCCTATGGTGTAGTCAGTGAGGACCAGTTCGGGCAGAAGCAATACGGTTGGATCGATCCCAGCAGCCGGACCATAACGCCAGCACAGCCGGCCTCGCCGCAAGCGACAGAGGTGGCTACGTTTGACGAAAGGTTTGGTGCGCCGCAGGCCATCCCTCCCGGCGTTGATCCGAAGGAATGGCGCAAGTTGCAGACCAAGAAAGCATTCGGTGATCAGGAAGGGCGAGAGCGCAAGGACACGCAAGCCAACATTGTCGTGCAGGATATCGACCGGGCGCTGAAGTTGACGAAAGACAGTTGGACGCCAGTGACTGGCGGGACCGGCGGCTTGTTGAGCTATATCCCCGGAACTTCTTCATATGACCTTGGCAGTTTGCTGACCACTATCAAGGCTAATGCCGGTTTTGATCAGCTGCAGGCCATGCGCGCGGCCTCCCCAACTGGCGGCGCGTTGGGTTCGGTTTCTGAGAATGAGAACAAACTTTTGCAGTCAGTGATCGGATCCCTTGAGCAATCGCAGTCGGAGCAGCAATTCAAGGACAACCTGCGGCGCGTCAAAAACACTTACCTCGATATCATTCACGGCAAGGGCAAGGGGCCTGAGCGCGAGCACTTGTCTTTCGAGAGCGGTAGCAGATCAGGATCGAGCGCTGACGGATGGACCGATCTTGGCAACGGGATCAAGATGCGGAAGGTGGAGTAATGGCGACGTTTGAATTTCAAACTGCCAAGGGCGAAACTTACGAGATTGATGCTCCGTCCGCGTCTGACGCGCAGGCCGCGTTCGCGCGATCGCAGGTGAGCAAGCCGGCCGGCCTGCTTGGCATGGTGGACGATGTTGTGCGCTCGCTCGCCAGTGGCATCACATTCGGGTATGCCGACGAACTCGCGGCAAAGGCAGGTTCACTTTTCGGCAGCGGCACCTATGAGGACAACCTGCGGCAGGAGAGGGCGCGAGATGAAGCTATCTCGCCTGCTATCCGTCTTCCCGGCGAGATTGCCGGCGGCGTCGGTGGCGCAGTGGCTGCCGCACCGTTTGCCGGCCTGCTTGGAGCGGTTTCGGGTGCTTCACGGCTGCCCTTCCTGGCGCGCAGCATCGGTATTGGTGCGGGCACCGGCGCGGCCTATGGCTCGGGTGCGGCGGATGGTGGCTTGGCTGATCGGATGCAGGGCGCGGCCGGTGGTGCCATCGGCGGCGCTGCGGTCGGTGCGACTGCACCCTATGTGATGCAGGGCGCGGCCAACATCGGCAAGGGAATTCTCGGAACATTCGACCCGACGCGGCGGGCTGCGGCAGACTTCGGGCGAGCGGTGATGCGTGATGCTGACACGCCTGTATCGCTTGCCGCGCGCGCCGCTGATCTTGCGCAAGATCGTCCCGGCGTCGCGTCGCTGGCTGATGCCGGCGGTGAGAATGTTCGCGGCCTTGTGGAGCGCATCGCGCAAAGCCCGGGAGCAGGCCGGACTAAGGTCGTTCCCGCGCTCATTGAGCGGCAACAGGGGCAGCTTGACCGCCTTTCGGATGAGCTGTCCCGTCTCACCGGCGCTAACCGCAACCTGACAGAAACGGTTGAACAGAAGATCGCGGAACGCAAGGGCGCGTCCAAGCCGCTCTATGACGAGGCGTATAGCTTCGATGTATCGACTTCGCCCGCGCTTGTTCAGACCTTCCAGGAAGCGACGGCGAGCGGATGGGGAAAGAAAATCCTTGAAAGTCCCGAACTCAAGCTGACGTTGCAGAGCGAATACGGCTTGCAGGGGATGCCGGGCAAGGAAGTGATGATGCCCGTGATTGATGCCTGGAAGAAACAGGCCGATGACGTGATTGAATCCGCACGGCGCGCAGGCAATGGCAACATTGCGCGGGTTGTCAGCGGTGTCCGCGACAAGGTTGTGGCGGCGGTCGATGCGGTCAATCCGGCCTATGCCCAAGCGCGGAACGCCTGGGCCGGACCATCGCGCTATCTTGATGCGATCGAGGAAGGTCGCAGCCTGATCACGCGCAACGTTACCGCTGATGAAGTCAAGGCGACGCTGGCCAAGCTTAGCGATGTTGACCGTGAAGCATACCGGATCGGTGCGGTGAACGCGATCCGCGCGCAGATGGAGAACGACGCAGCGAAGCTGCCGGACATGACGAAATATCTCAACTCACGGGCTATGCGGCAGAAGGTGGCCGCGCTGATGCCGACCGATGATCTGGCAAAGAAGTGGAGCCGGGTTTTCGATGCGGAATCCGGCTTCTCCACGCTGTCACGCCAGGCGCTCGGCAATTCCGCGACGGCGCGGCGGCTGGCGGAACAGGACGCGGCGGCAGGTATTCCCGGCGAGATGATCCTTGACGTGCTATCGGCTCCGGTCAGGAAGGGCATCCCGGCTGCTGTCGGTGCCGTATCGCGCGGTGTGCGTGATACCGTCCGCTCACGGTCCGACAAGGTGCTTGCTGACATGCTGCTGAGCCCGGCCAGATTGCAGGATCGCGATGCTATTGGGCGCTTCATAAAGCGCACCGAGAGTGTGACCGCGCCATTGAAGAAACGGACGAAGATCGGCGGCATTCTCGGGACGAACGCGACCCTTGAGGGCGACCGATGAGCGAGCCGCTTTGGAATGATACCGATGATCCCTTTATCTGGTACGATGTCCCGCCGATGGTGGTGGAGCACATCGCAAATCTACAGAACGGGTTTCGCGGTGTGGACTTTGTGTTGACGAGCGCGATCGATCTGCTTGACGCGGGCGACGTTAATTCGACGCGGGAACTGCTAGAGACGGCGCTTGCCGAACTGCGGGCGGCGACGAGGGTGAATTAGGATCAATGTCACGGCGCAGTGGATAGCCTGCTTCGCTTGATGCGGCGACATTCCCGCATCCCGCGCTGCTTCTGTCCGCGTAACTTCGGGTGGGCGACTACCCGAAGTTGCTATGTCGTTCCGAGCGCCCTGCTGCGGCTCAATCTGTTTCAGAAGCTCACCAGCGCGGCGAATGGCGCGGTCACGAATGCGCGTCGCCCGCCTGAGTAAAATAGAAAGGCCGGCAAACTTGCCGGCCTTCACATCCGTTTTGACTAGATCAGTATCCCGGCGCAAGCGGAGCACCCATTGGAGCGCCCCAGTTGAAGCGATAGTTCAGGCCGACCTTGACGGTGTGCTGGTCGTTGCGGAACGTGCCAGGAGCCCCGATCGGACCGACGAAGTTTACATTGCCAAGATCGTAGTACTGGTACTCGACCTTGCCCGACCAGTTCGGGGTGAACAGGTATTCCAGGCCACCACCGACGGTGTAACCGTCACGGCCGCCGTTGCCGGCGAAGCCGTTGGTGAAGCGCGAGTCGGCCCATCCGTAGCCGCCCTTGACGTAAAGCAGCGCAGGACCCCAAGTGTAGCCGAGCCGACCAGTAACCGATCCAAGACCACGGTTGGCGAAGAAGCTGCCGGTGTCGAGGAAGCTGTAGTTGGCTTCGATGCCGAAGACCCAGTTCGGCGAGAACTGCGTGTCAAAGCCGATCTGACCGCCGCCCATGAACCTGCCGTCGTTATTGGTAAAGAAGCCGGGCGCGAGGGCATTGTTCGGACCACCGAACGCGCCACCGATATGACCACCCAGATAAAACCCGGTCCAGTTGTAGATCGGTGCTGGTGGCACGTAGGGCGGAGCCTTCGTGTAGGGACGTGCCGCCAAATCAGCGGCGGAAGCAGCCGACGCGCCCATCAGCACAGCTGCGGCGGTTACAAGAATCTTTTTCATGACGGAGCCTCGATGTTAGATTCGATGACTGGCATTCTAGAGACAAAACACAAGGCTGCTGTAGCGGGGCGGCCACACTCGGGTGGAATATCGACGCTGAGCACAGTAAAAAAGAGCCCCGCCTACTAGGGCGGGGCCAAGGATGACTCGATTCCTGGACCGGACGGTTGCCGGCTCGTATAAATAGGCACATGTCCGTCTCGTGTCCAAACAATTTGCGTTGGCGTTTATGCGGGCTATGGACGCTTTTCCTTCCCAACCGGATCAGCTTCTGTGGTGCGCAACTTCAGAGCCTGTTCCACGAGCCGGCGAATGGCCTCGGGTTGCGACGGAATGGGCCGTTGCTCCGCTCGCCACGCTTCAATTTTAGCCGATAGTTCGGGAGGAACACGAACACCGACTGTGGGACTCGTCCCGGTCGCGGGACGGCCGCGCTTTTTTGCTATCTTTTTATCTTGACCAGTCATGATTATATGATAGCGTAAAATCAGGCCGGAAGGAAGCGCGAACTTCCTACCCGGCCCTAACCCGAACCAGAGGGGCCACCAATGGCGCAGGCTGAGACGATTCCTACCACGACGAGACGGGGCTTTCTATCTGGCGCGGTTGCAGCCGCTGTTCTGCCGGCCGCAGCAGCACCGCAACTGATTGATCCGATATTTGCGGTCATTGAACGCCATCGATCGGCTTTCAGAGAGTTCGTGGCCGCATCGCTCGCCGTCGACGAAGTCAAGGCGCTGAGAGATGGGCGCGAGATCACACAAGAGGCTGAAGACAGGCTGGATGCGGCGGTCGAGGACGGCGTGTTCGACTCGCTCTCCACCTACTATATCGGCGGCCGATCTGCTCACATCTACAGCCCCAACCACGATGGCCGGCCTTGCTGCCGCTGTAGCGTGGCTTCTGGAATACGACGAGGGGTGCATTCCCGACACATCAGGCCAGTTTCTGCGGACGTTGGCGTCATCGCCTCTAATGGTGGTGGGTTAGGCCATGGTCCGAGCACACAATGTTCAGCGGGCAGCCAACCCGGCGTCAGGGTCCACAGAGACTGAATGGAGGAAAGCGGACGCGCAAGCCCTTAATCTGGCGCTGGTTGCCGCCTGGCTACAGGCGGATCAGGAAGCCAAAGATATAGCCTTGGCCGTCCTGCGCGGGGAGATTGATATTGCCGCCTCCGTATCGGTGCCGCGATGATCGACCGCAAAGAGCTTAAGGCCCGAATGGCCGGAGAAACCCGTGCCCGAATGGCGGCAGAGGATCGCGAGCGGCTTGCCACCGTAAGGGCTGAACGTGCCGAGCAATCGGAACGCAATCTGACGGTCGAACTAGACCGCGCACACCGGCTGATTGACCGGCTACAGGCGCAGTTGACGTCGATGGGCTGCACGGTCGTTTGAAGGATGGAGAGGGGGTATCCGCAATTTTGAGGATACCCCCTCCATTGGAGGACGGACTTTCCCTCACTTTTGAGGAAAAGCCTTCACCCGTGTGCATATTGTGTGCAGGTAAGATTTTGATCGGCAGAAAATCGAACCGAAGATCACAAATTATCTTTTATAATCAATGGTGAGCGCGGAGGGACTCGAACCCTCGACCCCATGATTAAAAGTCACGTGCTCTACCGACTGAGCTACGCGCTCACATGCCGCGCTGTGTAGGGGGCCAGTCCGCGCCGGTCAATAGCGCCGGTCTCCGCGCCCGATAACGTACATTGCAGCCTGGCGAGTGTCGAATAATGGCTGGGATCAGTTTGTCTCGCGCTGAATCTCGGAACCGACGGGCGACGACCCGCCTGTTGCCATCGGTGCCGGCCGCAGCCCGATCAGTTCGGCGCTGCGGATACGCGCATTGCGCCAGAACGAAAACTGGTTGATGCGCGACATCTCAAGGATGGCGATGGCGACGGCCGACAGAAACGGCAGGCTCTGGAGCACGAGCACGCCCGCGAAGATGTAGATCTCGGTGACTTCCTTGTACTGGTTGGAGGCGATCAGCACCGCCGCTCCGACCAGCAGGAGGACGCCAATCACCGCCTCCCAGAAGGCCTGAAATTCGATCGACATCCGCGAAAGGCCGCCCTTTGATGTCCGTGCGAAGGCGAGGTGTTCCGTGATGAGCCCCTGCGCCACCGCACGGGACACGGTCCACTGCACGGACATGGCCGCGACCATCGCTCCCAGCATCTGCGCCGTCCTTATCGGCACGCGAAGGCGGTACAGCGCCAGAAAATGGAGCAGCGACACGATGAATGCGGCGATGATGGGCAATGTCAGGATCTTGTCGGGGATGGCGATGTCGGCGAAGGCGACGATCGGCACCCAGATCAGGTTCAGGATTGCAACCACGACGCCCAGGCTTTCGGCGCCGAGCCAGTTGAGCCAGCCCAGGGTGAATTCGCGTTTCTGGTCCTGCGACAGGCGGCTCGCACCCGGCAGAAAGCGGCGCCAGTGTTTCTTGACGATCTGGAAGCCGCCATAAGCCCAGCGATGACGCTGCTTCTTGAAGGCCTCATACGTATCGGGGAGCAGGCCGTAGCCGTAACGGGTGTTGGTGTAATGCGTGACCCAGCCATGCTG
>ENA-UOUJ01000443-UOUJ01000443.1-activated-sludge-metagenome-genome-assembly--contig:-NODE-443-length-29119-cov-4.886767_pt1 | contig 29119 bp, 33 predicted proteins | sample MGYA00249839_ERZ747224 | MGnify/ENA primary metagenome ERZ747224 (study PRJEB28782, sample SAMN03220277) | activated sludge metagenome | biome: wastewater; feature: sewage sludge; material... | reverse complement strand
GACGGGATCTGTTGTGACCAGGACTGCGGGGCAATCGGCGGCGCGATGTCTCCGCATGAGGCAAACCGGTTTTTCCCATCGTTCTTGGCCGCATAAAGCGCATGATCGGCGGCGGCGAGCAGGTGTTCCGAACACGCTCCCATTTCCCGGGTCCATTGGGCGAGCCCGATGGAGGCCGAGATAGGAACATCGGCGCCCGTGCACCCGGCAGCGTCTTCGCGACATGCATTCAGCACGCGCTGCGCGATCTGCGCGCCTTCTTCCAGCGTTGTGGCGGGCAACAGGATGCAGAACTCGTCCCCGCCGGTCCGCGCCAGCAAATCGCCGGGCCGCAGCTGCATCTGCGCCATCAGCGTGAACTGCCGCAGGCAGGCATCGCCGGCTGCGTGACCGTGGGTGTCGTTGATCTGCTTGAAGCCGTCGAGATCCATCATGAGGATCGCGAAAGGTTCGCCGCTCCGCTCCGACATCGCGCACGCGTCCTCCAGCCGCCCCAATAGCTGCCGCCTGTTGGCGACCCCGGTGAGGTCGTCCACATGCGCAAGGTCGGCAACTTCGTTTCGCAGGCGATCGATCGCCATCAAAAGGAATCCGAAGTTCCAGGTCATCGACAGGAACACCAGACCCAATATCAGAGCGGCCTGAAGAGCATTGAAATTGATATAGGACACGCCGCCGCCGATATCGAAAAAGGCACACACCGACCTGATGACGCTCACGCAGATGATGAGCACGCTGACAATTCCAGCGAGCTGTGCTCCCGAATTAATGCGGCCTTCCTTGCGCGACAGCACCATATTCAACGTCATCGCGATCGGTATCGCCTGAGCCGCCGAATAGATGAAAATGCGCATCGGCATGTCGTCGCGCACATACACAAAGTAAGCGAGTCCGGCGACGCTCAAGCCGACCGTGAGAAAGGTCGTCCGCCAGGAGACCGGTCGCTCATAGAAACGCCGAATGCCCATCGTGCAGAGGCAGATCGAGAAGATCAGCCCGCCGCCGCCGACGACCAGCGGCAGCATTGAATCGATGTGACCGCGCAGCATGGATAGGGCGGAGAAAAAAGCGGCGAAGAAGGACGCCGCCGCCCAATAGGGAGCGGCCACGAGCGTCGGGTAGCTCCGCATGACGTAGGTCCAGACCAAACCCAACGCCAGGAAGTTGGCGATAAACACCACCCATATTGTCGGCACGCTCAGCATGGCAAATCCCGGAGTACGCCGCCCCGCCTTCCCCGATGGTTTTCTTGTGACTGTCCATCCTTACCCGACAAGGTGCGACTGTAGCGATTAATGGAAACTCACCGTGGGGAGAAGACCCTCGGCGATGGTTTTGAAATGATGAACGAAATGTGTGGATCAGGGAGGCGTTCGGGTTCTGGGAGGTAAAAAAAAGCCCGCCGGCGAAGGGGGGGTACACCGGCGGGCTAAAAGCGGACGAGGGATAGAGGCAATTTACCCGTCCGCCAAGTTTTACTCATGAGGACTATCGTCGCGCCGTTCCGATTTTCATGCGCGGTTTATCAACGGGGGCAGGCCAGCACTCCTCTGACTGCACACGGCGCGAACGACGCTCGCTTACCCGGAGTCTCGCGTCAAAGGAGACTGCGCACCTTCCTTCGTCGTTACGGTGTCGATGTTGGCGTAGTAAGAATCAAGCTCTGCACGGCGCGCGGTCCAATCGAAGAGTTCAGAACCAGAACTCCCGAACACACTCTTCGGATAGCCTTTCAGCCGGTTCCCGCTGATGTCGCTGCGATAGCCGTCAAGTTCGGAGTCGTATCTGAGCAGCCTCCATGGGACCGGGTAATGCTCGTCGCCCAAACCGAGAAATCCGCCGACGCTCAGCACAGCGTAGGCAGGTTCCCCGCTGGACTGCTCGACCATGACGCGTTCGATCGAACCAATCTTCTTGTCTTCGGCGCCATAGACGGCCTTGCCGGACTCCTTATCGCTGGCGATCAGGTTTTCAGAGTTTCCTTCCATAGCCATCAGCTTCTCCTTCGCTAGGTGGGGAATAAAAGCGATAGCGTACCGAATGTTCCTCGATGCGTTTCAAAAGCAGGCGAGGATTCTCGGCCGGATAAAATGGAAACCAGAAGCGTAAACGGCGTCATGAGCCAGAGAACGGTCGTAAGTGGTTGCCGCAAGTGACCAGGCCAAGCCTTCGTTTCTTCCTTGCCTTTCCTTCTGAAGATCTTTCTGAAGGGATCAGAGCTTCACGCGGGCGCGGCAAGTGCTGATCGAAAAGTCGCGCAAGCGGCGAGCGGGTAACTTTTGCTGCAATCGGGTTTCGACAGGGTTTCCCTTTTCGCGGATGCGTGTAAAGATATATCAGGAATGCATCAATTGAGGGGGCGTTCCAGCCCTGAATGTGATAACCTTGGATGTGATAAAATCTTGGATCTGATAGAATAACGTGCAGGAAAACCTCTGTCGTGGCTGGTATCGGGCTTGCCCGAAACAAGCGGAAACCAGCGACAAGGGAGGGTGCATATGCTGGCCGATAAACGCAGGACCTGACCAGACTTCGGCGGAGTTAGAATGATCGTGAAAAGTGGAAGCCGGTTTTCGGAAAAGATCAACGCTGTTGAAACAGACTCCAGTTCAAGCAGCCGGACTTAAACATAAGGAAAGGCATCCCGATGGAAGACATGAGCAAAGGCAGAATTATCGTTCTGATTGCGCTGACGGGCATATTGATCGCCACGGGCGTGTGGATGATCGCGGTTTTGAATCAGACGGCTGGCGTCGAGATAGGAAAACACGGCTGGATCGCGCTTGGTCTCGGCACGTTCTTTTCCTTCGTCATCGGATGCGGATTGATGTTTCTGATGTTCCTGAGCAGCCGCAACGGACACGATGAAGCAGCGGACCCTTTCCGGAAACGGCCGCCTTCGAACTAGAGCATTATCGCTTCTGATTGAATCAGAAGCGAGGCTCTCAGATTTTGATCTGACGCGTTTTCTTCACGCGAACCGGTATCCATCCTCGGGTCAAGCCCGAGGACATGCTTCGCTCGAAAACGCTATAAAACGGGACGCGAGCGAGAAGTTGCGTCTCCGGCAGCCTGTCTGGTTTCATTAGAGCGGCGGCCGGTCAAATGGAATCAGCGCCGTCGCTCCAGTTAATTGATTGAGCATCGGATTTATCCCGAAACCGGTTCCCACTTTCGGGTCCGATGCTCTAAGGGGCCTGACGGCTTGCGGAAGCCGCCTTACCAGCCACGGACGTCAACGTCCGTCACTAACGCCGGATCACGCGCGCGCCTCGCCTTCAAAATCAAGGCCGAGGTCGAGAATGCCGACGCTGTGCGTGAGCCACCCGATCGACATGAGATTGACTCCGCTTGAGGCGATCGCTGGCGCTGTCGCCGGCGTGATGCGGCCTGACGCTTCTGTCACCGCCCGGCCCGCGACCATCGCGACGGCTTCGCGGAGCGTGTCCGGACTCATGTTGTCGAGAAGCACGGCATCGACGCCTTGCTCGAGTGCTTCGCGCAGTTGATCGAGCGTATCCACCTCCAGTTCGATCTTGACCAGATGGCCGACGCGGTCCTTTGCGCGCTTCAGCGCCTCGGTGACGCCGCCGGCGATGACAATATGGTTGTCCTTGATGAGAACGGCATCGTCGAGGCCGAACCGGTGGTTACTGCCGCCGCCAATACGAACCGCGTATTTTTCGATCGCGCGCAGGCCGGGCGTCGTCTTGCGGGTGCACACGATCTTCGCCTTGTAGTCCTGAACCGCCGCGACCACGGACGCCGTCGCCGTGGCGATCCCGCTCAGGTGGCACAGGAAGTTCAACGTGACCCGCTCAGCCGTCAAAATTCCCCGCGCAGGACCGGACAAGGTTGCGATCACATCGCCCGGCGCGACAATCGCGCCGTCGCCGTGTCCGACATGCATTTCGATCGCCGGGTCGATGAGTTCGAATGCGAGCCGGGCCAGATCGAGCCCGGCAACGGTGCCTTGCTGGCGGGCGGCAATGAAGGCCGTGGTCCGGTGACCGGACGGCACGATCGCGTCGGTCGTGAGATCTCCCGCGCGGCCGAGATCTTCAAGCAGGGCGGCGCGAACCAGCGGTTCGATCATGATGCGCGGCAGGGCAGGGAGCGGCATTGTGTTCCAGCTTACTAGCTAACCAACCAAATCGGGAATGCAGCCTTTCGCGGCCTCGAAGGCATCGCGGAGGCGAAGTGTCGTCCGGGCCGCGCTGGTAGCTCGCTCCGGATAATCGGTGCGCGTGTGCGCGCCCCGGCTTTCCTCCCGGCGAAGCGCGGCGATCACGATCATCAGGGCGACGATGGCCGGATCGCTTGCGGCCTGTTGCGAAGCGGCAAGCGGCAGGAGCGCGCGGGCGGCGGCGCGCAGCCCTTCTCCGTCCCGCAAAACGCCAGCGGCGCGCGACATGATCGGCCGGATCAAGGCCGGATCGCAGCCGGTGCCGGCCTCCGTCGCTCGGGGCAAACGTTGTTTCGCGGGCGTCGTGCCGGCGATATCCCGGGCGACCAGGCCGGCGCACACCACCGCTTCCAGAAGCGAGTTGCTCGCGAGCCGGTTGGCGCCATGAAGGCCGGTGCAGGCGGCCTCACCACAGGCCCAGAGACCGTCAATGGATGTTCGCCCGCGCTTGTCGACGGAAATTCCACCCATGTGATAATGCGCGGCGGGACGAACCGGGATGGGCTGCTCCGTCGGATCAATTCCCGCATCGCGGCAGAATGAGGTGATCGCCGGAAAGCGTCGGGAGAAGTCGATCCCTCGGAGATTCCGCGCATCGAGAAATACCCGATGGCCCGCGGCCATGTGCCGCCAGACCGCGCGAGCGACGACATCGCGTGGCGCAAGTTCGGCGTCGGGCGTGTCGGCCATGAAGCGATCGCCGTTTTCGTCGATGAGAGTCGCGCCTTCGCCGCGCACCGCTTCGCTGATCAGTTTCAGCGGGAAGGAGCCGATGTCGAGCGCGGTCGGATGAAACTGGATGAATTCGAGATCGGCCATGATCGCGCCGGCGCGCGCCGCGAGCGCGAGTCCCTGGCCGCACGATCCCGCCGGATTGGTTCCGTGCAGAAACAATCCGCCGATGCCTCCGGTCGCGATGACGATGTGACCGGTGACGAAGGTGACGGAATCACGCCCGGCCTGGCAGACGACCGCTCTCACCGCATTGTCCTCGACGATCAACCGCTGTGCGCGGGTCGCCTCGCACACGGTGATCGAAGGCGTCTCATAGACCTTGCCGGCCAGGGTGCGAATGATGTCGTGGCCGCTGGCGTCGCCTCCGGCATGGACGATCCGGCGGCGTGAATGCGCCGCCTCGAGGCCGAGCGCGAGATTGCCGTCGGCGTCGCGATCGAAGGCCACGCCGAGCTGCGACAACCGTTCGATCGCATCGGGCGCGGCGGCGAGGATCGCCTCGGCGATGCGCTCGTCGCAAAGCCCGTCACCGGCGGCGAGAGTGTCGGCCAGATGCAGCGATGCGTTGTCGTCCGGTCCGATGCTCGCGGCGATGCCGCCTTGCGCGAGGATGCTCGATGTCTCGAGGCCCAGCGGCGCGCTGCTCAAAAGCAACACCGGTCGCGGCGCTAGCGCGAGCGCCGTCATCAGGCCGGCAAGGCCGCCGCCGATAACGACCGCGGCGCCGTTGGTGTCATGCAGCGCCGTCATCCGACGGACAACATCCGCTCGACCGCGAGGCGCGCGCGCGCAGCGATGCGAGGATCGATCGTGACCTCGTGCTGCATCGACTCCAGCGCGTGGCGGATATTACCGAGCGTGATCCTCTTCATGTGCGGGCACAGATTGCAGGGACGAATGAACTCCAGGCCGGGATGATCGGCGGCGACATTGTCGCTCATCGAGCATTCCGTCAGGAGCACGACCCGGGGCGGCTGCCGGGTGGCGACATAGGACGCCATGGCGGCTGTCGATCCGGAGAAATCGGCTTCCGCCACAACCTCCGGCGGGCACTCCGGATGCGCGAGAACGACGACGCCGGGATGATTGTCGCGCAACTGCCGCACCTCGTCGGCGCTGAAGCGCTCATGCACTTCGCAATGCCCGGCCCAGGCGATGATCTTGACGTGAGTTTCGGCCGCGATGTTCTTCGCCAGTTCCTCCGGCCCGAAAGCCTGTTCGACATCGCGATGTTCTTCGCCAGATATTCGTCGGGCAGCATGATCACGCGTTCCACGCCGAGCGACTCGACGATCGCCTTGGCGTTGCCCGACGTGCAGCAGATGTCCGACTCCGCCTTCACCGCGGCCGAGGTGTTCACATAGGTGACGATGGGAACGCCGGGATAGGTCTTCCGTAAAAGCCGCACGTCCTCGGGCGTGATCGAGTCGGCGAGCGAGCAGCCGGCGCCGGTATCGGGGATCAGCACCGTCTTCGAGGGATTCAGCAGCTTGGCCGTCTCCGCCATGAAGTGCACCCCGGCGAGCACGATCACGTCGGCTTCCACTTCACTCGCCTTGCGGGCCAGCGCGAGGCTGTCGCCGACGATATCGGCCACGCCGTGGAAAATTTCGGGCGTCTGATAATTGTGCGCGAGAACCACCGCGTTGCGGCGCTTCTTCAGTTCGATGATCGCATCAACGTCATCGGCGAAAGCAGGCCATTCGATCAGGGGGATCGCGTGCCGCACCTTGGGATAGATTCGGGCCGATGGTCGCAGTTCGAGGACGGACGGCATGACGATACTCCCAATCGGACACCCTATTATACTGATATTGAGTATAAGGGTTGTCAAGCCCCCGAGAAAGGTAATTTGGTCCCGGCGATCGCGCGCTCCGCCAGCACGGCGCGGCGGAAGCGGAAAAGTTTCGCTGGCCGCCCCCCGGTTTCCTGGCTGGTCTCGCCGGTATCCTCCACCAGTTCCTGCTGCTCGATCAGGCGGCGAAAGTTCGGCTTATGCACAAGTTTTCCCGCCAGCGCCTCAACGCATCGTTGCAATTGCAGCAACGTGAACGTGTCCGGCATCAATTCGAAGACGACGGGGCGATATTTGATCTTGGCGCGAAGCCTGGCGATCCCGGTCGCCAGAATCCGGCGATGGTCGAGGATCATGGGATCGCCGGGCACAAACGCTGCGACGGCCGTCTCCAAGGTCGCGCCGTCGCCTCGCAGGGCTTCCGGGATCAGCCGCGCCTCGTACAGCAGCTCGTACCGTTGCAGGACGAGTTCCTCGTTCCAGAGGTGGTCCTCCAGCCCGAACAGCCTCGCCGCGCGCTGCCGGCGATGGCTTCGCGTCGTTCGGTCCGGCGCCGCCGCGATCCATTCGGCGAGGCCGGACCGCAACGTTTTTTCCATCGTCGGGATGCCGAGGCGATGGTCTTCCCAAGGAAAATAATCATACCAGCTCCGCCAGCTCGCCTCGTATTGGCTGGACTCGGCCTGCTCGCGGGTGAGGCCGAGATAGCTGATGGAGATGATGCGCTGGTCGGCGGCGCCGGTGCGATCCCGGTCCGCGAAGGTGTAAAGCTGCTCGACATAGCCGACCGGCAGCCCGGTCTGGCGTTCGACCCAGGCACGCAATCCCGATTGCAGCGAGCGATGAGCCAGTTCGAATGGACCCGACGGCAGCGCGTTCTGATCCTGGATCGTCAGGACCCGGGGATCGCCTGAGGTCACCGCCACCAGCAGCGCGATGAGGTCCGCCGCGATCGCCTGTGCCGATGCGGGAGCCACCGAATGCACGGGCGCCGTGGATTTGACAAGCGGATCACTCATCGCAAGCGGCCATCGTCGAACATGCTCGTTCGCCAGAATCGGGTGCGTCCGGAGCGGACATCAAAAGAAGCACATATGGACCGTATTTCGAGAAACATTCAACAGGATGTCCCGGCATGTGACATGCTGATCCCTGTCGCGGATATCATGCCGCGTCTCGTGAGCGTTGCGTTGCACCTGATCGCAAGATAGTCATGCGGCTGGGATCACCCTCTGTTCCACGGCCAGCCATGATTCGTCACATCGTTTTATTCACCGCGAAAGACAAGGGCGATATCGACAAAATCATCGACGGCCTGTCGCCGCTCACCACGATTCCGCACGCGCGCCGGCTCGAGGTCGCGCGCAACCGGAAAACCGATCAGCTCGGCAACGATATCGACGTGGTCGTCTATGGCGAGTTCGACAGCGAGGCGGAACTCGCAGCCTACAAGGCGCACGATCTTTATCAGGCGTCGACGAAACGGGTGCAGCCGCTTCGGGACATGCGATTCGCGGCTGATTACGATGTCCCGGCGGAATAACCCCTCGCGGCTGCCGCTGCCGGTGAGTAAGCGCAGCACATGACGATTAACGGGGTTTACAGGACAGATCTGCGGGCGCTCGCCGACAGGGGGCGGCTGCGGACGCTGCGCGGGCGCTCGGGAATCGATCTCGCATCCAATGATTACCTCGGTCTGGCCGAATCCGAAGAGTTGCGAAAGGCCGCCGCCGACGCGTTGGCGCGGGGCGTGCCGGTCGGCTCCGGTGGATCGCGCCTGCTGCGCGGCAATCATCCTGAGCATGAAGCGCTGGAGCGCGAAGCGGCGGCTTTCTTCGGCGCTGAATCGGCGCTTTATTTCGGCGGTGGCTACGTCGCCAACTTCGCCATCTTCTCGACGCTGCCGCAGCGCGGCGATCTCGTCGTGCATGATGAACTGATCCACGCCAGCGTCCATGACGGCATTCGGCGCGGCCGCGCTGAGTCCGTCAGCGCCCGGCATAATGATGCCGATGCGTTCGACGCGGCGATCGTCAAATGGCGCGGGGCCGGCGGCAAGGGACGGCCCTGGCTGTCGATCGAAAGCCTGTACAGCATGGACGGCGACAGCCCCGACCTCAAGGAACTGTTGGCCATCACCAACCGGCACGAGGCGATGCTCGTGATCGACGAGGCTCACGCGACCGGCGTATTGGGTCCGCACGGGCGGGGACTGGCCGCGCCGTTCGAGGGGCGTGACAACGTCATCACGCTGCACACCTGCGGCAAGGCGCTCGGCACGTCGGGCGGATTCATTCTGGCGCCGAAGGTGATCCGCGATTTTCTGGTCAATCGCGCGCGGCCGTTCATCTATGCCACCGCGCCGTCGCCCCTTACCGCCGCGGTGACGCGCGCCGCGCTTGAACTTACCCGCACAAGTTCCGCGCGGCGTGAGCGTCTGGCGCATCTGGTGAGGTTTGCCGGCGGCGAACTGCGGCGACGCTGCGATATCGAGCCATCCGGCTCACAGATCATTCCGGTGATCGTCGGCGCGGATCAGGCGGCGGTGGAGCTGGCGGCCTCATTGCAGCGCAGGGGCTTCGATATACGGGCGATCCGTCCGCCGACGGTTCCCGAAGGCACGGCGCGATTGCGCATCGCATTGACGCTCCATGTCGATGAGGCGATCGTCGCGGACCTGTTCGCGGCCTTGGCGGAAGACATGCGGTTTGCCGCGTGAGCGCGCGGATCGTCGTCAGCGGGACCGATACCGGCGTCGGCAAGACGGTGTTTTCGGCTGCGCTTGCCGGCGCTCTCGACGGTTATTACTGGAAGCCGGTGCAGTCGGGACTGGACGAGGAAACCGACTCGCAAACCGTGTCGCGGCTGTCGGGCCTCGCCGCCGGGCGGATATGGCCGGAGGCGTATCGGTTGCGGACGCCGGTATCGCCGCATCTCGCCGCCGAGCTTGACGGCGTCACCATCGATCATCGGGCGCTGGAGGCGCCGCATACGGACCGGCCACTGGTGATCGAGGGCGCGGGCGGCTTGCTGGTGCCGCTGACGCGCGACGTCACCTATCTCGATCTGATGGCAAGGTGGCGTCTGCCGGTGGTGCTCTGCGCTCGAACAGCGCTCGGCACCATCAACCACAGCCTGTTGTCGATCGAGGCGCTGCGCGCGCGCGACGTTCCGATACTCGGCGTCAGCTTCATCGGGGAAGAGAATGTCGAAACCGAACGGATCATCATCGACATGGGCAGGGTGAAACGTCTTGGGCGGTTGAGCCATGTCACGCCGTTGACCCGCGCCACGTTGAGTCAGGCTTTCGCCGACGGTTTCGATATCGGTGATTTCGTCAAGGAACGGACCCGATGAAGCCGCGATCTCCGGTCTGGCACCCGTTCACCCAGCACGCGTTGCAGCCGGAGGCGATACCGATCGCGAGGGGCGAAGGCGCCTGGCTTGAAGCCGCTGACGGCCGCCGCATTTTCGATGCGATCTCCTCCTGGTGGGTGGTGACGCATGGGCATCGTCACCCGCATATCGTCCAGGCGATCAAGGATCAGACCGATCGTCTCGATCAGGTGATCTTCGCCGGCTTCACCCATGAACCGGCTGAAAGGCTGGCGCGCCTGCTTGTTGCGATGACGCCGCCGGGGCTCGACTACGTCTTCTTTTCCGACAGCGGCTCCACATCGGTGGAAGTGGCGCTGAAAATGGCGCTCGGCTTCTGGCGGAACCGGGGTGAGCGGCGCAGCCGGATTCTCGCGCTGGAAGGGGCCTATCACGGCGACACCATCGGCGGCATGTCGGTGGGTGAGCGGGGCATTTTCAATGCGCCGTACGATCCGCTGCTGTTCGATGTGGAGCGGATTCCCTTTCCTTCCAGGGATCGCGAGCAGGCCACGCTGGATGCGATCACGACGGCGTGTCGCAACACCGGCGTCGCGGCGCTGATCGTCGAGCCCGTGATCCTCGGCGCCGGCGGCATGCTGATCTATCCGGCGCGGGTTCTGGCGGAGATGAAGCGGATCTGCGAGGCTCACGGCGTTCTGTTCATCGCCGATGAAGTCATGACGGGGTGGGGCCGCACCGGAACGCTCTTCGCCTGCGAGCAGGCTGGTGTGACGCCCGATGTCGCCTGTTACTCCAAGGGCCTGACCGGTGGTACGATGCCGCTGGCGGTCACGCTGTGCCGCGCGGACATCTTCGATGCGCACTATTCGACGGATCGCGGCAAGACCTTTTTCCATTCCAGTTCCTACACCGCCAATCCGATCGCCTGCGCGGCCGCGTGCGCGAACCTGGAGATCTGGCAACGCGAGCCGGTGATGGAGCGCATCGCCGCCGTCGCGCGCGCGCAAACCAGCGGGCTCGATCGCTTTCGCGCGGATCGGCGATTTGTCAACGTTCGTCAGATCGGAACCATCGCCGCGCTCGATGTCGTCGCGGATGACGCCGGATATCTCGCCGGCATCGGGCCGCGCCTTTACGATCATTTCCTGAGCCGCGGGCTGCTGGTGCGGCCGCTCGGCAACACGATCTATCTGATGCCGCCATATTGCAGCACGCCGCAGGAACTCGACAGCGTCTTTGACGCGATCAGCGAGATCGCCGACGGGATCGAGTGATCAATCGACAACGTTGTGGTAGCCGACAGCGATCGGCGTCAGAAGATCGACCAGCCATGGCTTCCCGCGACCGCCGCGAACACGGTCGCCAGGCCAAGCCCGAGCAGAACCCAGTGCGCCCGGTGCAGCCATGCGAAGGCGATGTCCGGCCGCTCGATCGCCAGCCGGTGGAAGGTGCGATGCAGGATCAGCGGCTCGCCGATGAACAGCACGAAGGCGAACAGCAGCCAAAGCCCCACCATGGCGTCCATCCACCAGAAGGCGGGCATCCGAAACCGATCCCAAAGGTCGAGTTGCCATGTCATGTAAAGGCCGCTCAAGCCGACGATGATGAGCGAGGCGCGGGCCTGCCAGATGAAACGCCGCTCGATCGCCTCGAACGCCTTAAGTGGGTCCGGTCCAAGATCGCCGCGACGCAGCGCCGGCAAGGCCACCGTTGTCGCCATCGAGACGCCGCCGATCCAGACGACCACGGCAAGGACGTGTAGCGCACGCGCGACGGTGATATCATCCATGAAACACCCGCAGTCTGGAGTCTTTCACAGCTTCATGGAAACGGTGAAAGACTCCATCTTTATGTTTTGACGCGTTTCTTTACGCGAACCGGTTCCCGCTTCGCTCGACAACGCTGTAGCAACGCAGAGTTGCCTGGTTCAAACTGTACGGCAAGGCGGCCCGGCAGGGATTTGCGCAACCGCAATTGATTGTCATTTTACGCGGCGGCGCGTTACTGTTCGCGAATGAGCAAAACTCCGCCTCTGTCTCGTCAGACCCTTTCAAACCTCGAACTCTTTCGAGGCTTGCCGATGACAGCGCTGGATGACGTTCTTGCATCGGCTGCTCCGCGTTCGCTTGCCCGCGATTGCCGTGTGTTCAATCAGGGCGAAACACGCGTGCGCGCTCATGTCCTTGTCGATGGCTGGATCAGGATTTCCCAATCCGGCAGCGACGGCGGACAGGTCGTGCTGCGCTTTATCGGACCCGGCGATATTTTCGGCGCGGTCTCGTTGTTCACGGATCGGCGCTATCCCGCCGATGCCGATACCCTGACGGATGCAACCGAGGTGAGCTGGAGCGACAAAGCCTTGCTCGAATTGATGAGTAGCCATCCCCAGATCGCCATCAATGCCATCCGGATCGTGGGCCAGCGGCTTCAGGAGGCCCAGCACAGGGTTCGCGAGCTTGCCACCCAGAGCGCGGAGCGGCGCGTGGCTCATGCGTTGTTGCGGCTGACCCGTCAGGTGGGCACCGCGACTGCTCGGGGTATCGTCATCCGCTTTCCGCTTCGCCGGAAAGACATCGCCGATATCGCGGGAACCACCCTTTACTCCGCGAGCCGCATCTTGAGCGCCTGGGAAAGAGCCGGCTGGCTCAAGACGCTCGACCGGCGCATTGCTGTCGAAAGTCTCCCGGAACTGGCGCGCATTGCGGATGAAGAGAGCGAAACGGAGGGAGGGGTGATCGCCGCTTCGGCCGACCGTCATGCCGGATAGACCGCACCGGCGGAACGATGCCGCATTATGGCATTTCAAGCTGGGTGGTCTGCCCGGATCAAGCTCCAGGACATACTTCGCTTGAAAGCGCTCTATGGCTCGCGCGAGGAGCCGAGCGCGGCGATCAGCCGGGCCGCGTGATCCTCGAGCACCTTGGCGTCTTCCTGCCGGCTCTGAGGCGGCCGCAGCGCCACTCCCGATTTCATCGGCACGATATGCATATGCAGGTGAAACACCACCTGTCCGCTGACGGCTTCGCTGAACTGCTGGATGATGATGCCTTCGGCGTCGAAGGCCTTCATGGCGGCGAGCGCGATCGTCTTGCTGGTTCGGGCGACTTCCGCCAGATCATCCGCCGAAATGTCGAGGATTCCGCGGGCAGGGGCCTTCGGAATCACCAGCGTGTGTCCGGGCGTGCGCGGCATGATGTCGAGAAACGCGAAGGTATGCGCATTCTCGTAAACCTTGAAGCACGGCAGTTCGCCGCGCAGGATCTTCGCAAAAATGTTCTGGTCGTCGTAGGCTGGCATCATTCTCTCTATAGCGTTTTCGAGGAGCGAAAATGCTCTAGTCCCGCTTAAAAGGCCGGTCCACCAGCTTTGTCAGGCCGAGCCGCCTGATCCGCTCGCGCATCAGTTGATCGCGTGCGCCCTCCCTGATCAAGAGGTCGATGAGCGCCAGCCGCTTTGATTCATCCGTCGCCTCGGCCAGAAGATCCCGATAGCGCTTGTAGTCGTATCCATTGTCCGGCTTATCCATAAGCGCGCCTCGTAGGCTCCCTCGTTCGTGAGCCCATCCTATGCGGAGGCCCGTGATCGCGCCACGCGCCATGCACAGCTTTCGCAGATCGGCGCGGCTGTTCGCGGTGGTTGCTTCCTGCCGCCAGGCCGTCAGTTGCAGGGATGCGGGCGGCCATCCTGTCCTCGATATGCAGCGGCGCTCTGTTTGCAGCGCACGCGGACCGGTCCGTCGTAATAGGCGAAGGGCTGATCCGGCGTCACCGCAGGCCCGTAGTTATGGAGGTAGATATCAGCCTCGGACGAATGCCGGGTGTCGTGGTGCCTGTGGTGGCGGGACCCCGCGGCGGCGGTCGTCGAGACGGCCACCGAAACCACGGCGGCTGCCAGAACGCTCGCCGGCGGAATCCTGAAAGTCATCATCGGACCTGTCTCCTGTGCCGCGGATGGAGCGCGAAGCGCGTCCTGCATGCAGGTGAAATCGGAATTGTCGGTATGGTTTCATGTTCGGGCCGGACTCGGCCTCTGTCAATGGCTTATCGGCCAATCCCCCGTCTCCCTGCACGGTTGAGGAACGGGGCGGAGAGTAAAAAGGCGCTCTCGGGCGGGTCCGATGCACCGGGCGTGCCGGTCGAACAGCGCGCTATCCGGAGGGCGGCGGGACAGGCATTCAGCCTGCATTCCTGACGGTTGGCGGGAATATGCGAGCGCGGGACAACGCCGCCGGATAATGGTATTCGACCTGCAATTGACCCATTCCCGGAAAGGACGCTCCCCGATGACGGTGCACACAGGACGACATACCCTTCAGATTCCAGGCCCTACCAATGTGCCTGACCGCGTGCTGCGCGCCATCGATATGCCGGTCCTCGATCATCGCGGTCCGGAATTCGCGGTGCTCGGCCATGAGGTGCTGGCCGACATCAAGCGGATTTTCCGCACCAGGCAGCCCGTGATCATCTATCCGTCGTCGGGCACCGGCGCCTGGGAGGCTGCGATCGTCAACACCTTGTCGCCGGGGGATAAAGTGCTGACGGCGGAGACCGGCCAGTTCGCGACGTTGTGGCTCGCCATGGCGAAGAAATTCAATCTCGATGTCGATGTGCTTCCGACCGACTGGAGGCGCGGCGCTCCCCTGGACCTGATCGAGGATCGGCTCAAGGCCGATCGGGAGCACAAGATCAAGGCCGTGATGATCGTGCATAACGAGACCTCCACGAGCTGCGTCACCCATCCCCTTGAGGTTCGCAAAATCCTCGACCGCAACAAGCATCCGGCGCTGCTGCTGGTCGACACCATCTCCGGCCTCGGCGCGATGGAATACGAGCACGATGCCTGGGGTATCGACGTGTCGATCTCAGGCTCCCAGAAGGGCATGATGTTGCCGGCGGGGCTCGGCTTCAACGCGGTGTCTGAAAAGGCGCTGGCGGTTTCAAAGGCCAATACGTCGACGCGATATTATTGGGACTGGCATCAGGTGATCGCCAACAACGCGCAGGGCTCGTTTCCCTACACGCCGGCCACAAATCTCCTTTACGGCCTGAAGGTCGCGATCGCCATGATGGAGGAGGAAGGTCTGGAGAACGTATGGGCTCGCCATAAGCGTCACGGCGCTGCGACCCGGGCCGCCGTGAAGGAGTGGGGGCTGGAGCTTGTCTGTCAGGATCCGCGCGCCTATTCGCCGGCGCTGACCGCCGTGATGCTGCCCGATGGCTACGATTCAGACGCCTTCCGCAAGGTGGTGCTCGACAATTTCGACATGTCGCTCGGCGCCGGCCTCAACAAGATCAAGGGCAAGGCTTTCCGCATTGGTCATCTCGGCCATCAGAACGACCTGATGCTGATGGGGGCTCTCGCCGGGATCGAGATGAGCCTTGACCTCGCCGAGGTGCCGCATCGCGCTGGCGGCGTCGCCGCGGCGATGGAGGTGCTCAAGGGACGTGAGGCGGCGTCGATGCTGAAAGCCGTGGTGGCCTGATTAGAACCACTTCGGGTCGTCGGGGCTCGCTACAATGCGGCGCTCCGACGCGCTCTTTGAGGGAGCAGCATCAACGAAAGAGCGTGCGCATAGACGCTCTCACGGCCGTCAACGAAGACCTACTCTACGTTCTCAAAGGCGCTATCGCCCCTGACCGGTCAACCCTCCGCATCCTCCTCCTGAGTGAAGCCGAGATGTCTGAGGCCGACAACGACGGAAGCATGCTGGTCTTTTTTTAGGCGGTTGCACAAACGATTTTGTCGGCAAATCCACAAACCAGTGTTGATTTTACTCATGAAAATTGGCTTCGTTCTGCCGATTAAAGATGTTGCATTGCTCGTTTGCGCCTTGAAAAGGCGCGCTTTTCGTATCTTTCGTTTTTCCTCAGCTCCTCGTTCAAGCGAATGCTGTCGTCGAGAGTCCTATCGCTTTGGTAAAAGCGATCGAATATTGCAGCCTTAACTTTCCTCACTTGCAGAAGGGTCAACTGCGCGTGGGCGGCTTCAACACAGGCGAACGTCGGATCATCTGGATTTTTTTCCTTCGAAAGAAGGCGCGCAAATCCCTCGATCTCGTGCTCGAATGGTGAGTCGGCGCGCGCCAATCCGTGCTGAAGTGCATTCTTCGCTGCCCTTGTTTTGCCGGCGTGAGAAATTGGTCCGGTACTTCTTTGTGCATTTTTTCGGTTGGCGGCGATCTGTCGAGCCGAGGCCATGGTGAGTTACTCCGCTGCCTGTTTGAATTCGCCATCAATAATACTGGCCGTCGCCTTTTTCAGCTGACTTGCAGATTTCTCGTTACGACGTTCGATTTCTCGAAGCGCCATCAATCTTCGGATTTCGTAGGACGCAATTCGCTGCTCCACCATGTCGATCTCTGCCGCGCCTCTGCGATAAGCTAGAGCCAACACTTTCGAAGATGAATATCCTCGCGCCAGCAAATCCGCGTCGATTTCCTTACGGCCGGCCGGATCACCTAACCAGCGCTGGGCGTCCCGATCGGCTCCGAGAAGTCGATCTGCTGTTGCTAGATTTTCAACTGGTCCGCTGAGCTTGCTGTACGCCGTCTTCAACAGGTCAAGGACGACCTCTTTTTGAAAAAGTCTTATCGTGTCAGCCAAAATCAAACGCTCGCGACGGATTTGCCAGGACAAATCCACGAAATCCTTCAGATAGAGTTGGTTGATAACATCAGGCTGGGACATCGTGCTGACGATGCTGTCATAGAACGCGTCGTAGTCTTCCTGCTTCTCGTCGCCGACCAGCGGGGCATCACCTAGAAAGCGGGCAAGTTCTGAATGAGACCTCAATGATTTGATAATCGGTTTGGGCATCCGGTTCCCCAACCTTCCTGACGTGCCGTCCACGAATCAGAACAAGTCTATTCTCTCTCCGCCTGAAAATCATCCTGGCTGCTCGAAAATCGCCATTTCCACTTTCTCCACAGAGAATTTGAAGCCGCTCCATTTGGTTGCCGAGTTGGTTGAAGCTTTCGATCCGGGGTCTTGTGCAGACACTGAACCTTGCTCCTTCACGATGTCGGCAGGAGGCGCTGACGGGCAGCCACACTGGCCGGGAACTACTGCCCGAGCCTTTCCATGGCGACATGCGTTCTTGAGGTCTCTGTCACCCTAAGACGCGCGGTTGAGAAAGATCGGCAGTCCCCGCTTGCCAGCGTAGATGGGACGGTAGCGTTCAGTGTTGTATGTGGTGGCGACGTCCAGTTTGCGCGAGCCGAGCTTGGGGTCAGGGATCGGTACCAGGTCGTAGCGGCCCTCGACCAGAGCGGACATCAGGCCGGTCCTGCCTTCCAGCACAGCATCGTAGGCCATGTTTCCGAAAGTCAGGGCGACAAGTTTGTCGACGAAATCCGGATCCCCCGATCGCAAGTCATAGGTGAGGTCAGAGACGATCGTCTCCTCGCCGGCGCGCCGCTTGATCTCGCCGGCAAGAGCTTCTGCGACGCTCGCCTTCTTGCGGTGACCGTAGGGGTCAGGCTCGCCGTATTCCTGCACTTTGTAGCCCTCCCACTCGGCGCCCTCGCTGAGCACGATCAGCGCGTAGTTGCTGGGGTTGGCTCGCTTATCTTCCAGGAGCAACTGGATCAGCTTGTCGAGTTCGACCTTGTACTCCGGTATGACGCACCGGATCGAGGTCGCGTACGCGGCAAAGAGCGCCGAAAACCCGGCATCGCGGCCGAAAACCCGGAAAATGCCAATGCGCTCATGCGAACCGATCGTGGTGCGCTGCCGCTGAATGGCATCGCTGGCGCGGGTGATCGCGGTCGAGAAGCCAATGCAGTACTCGGTGTTGCGGACGTCGTTGTCCATCGTCTTCGGAATGGCGATGATCTTGACGCCGAGTTTGTCTAGCCTGGCCGCATAACTGAGCGTGTCGTCCCCTCCAATGGTGATCAGGTGCTCTATGCCCAATCCTGCCAAGTTCGCCAGCACCTGGTCGGTCAGGTCCCACGTCTTTGTTTCGCTGTCGCCGTTGGTATTGTTGGTAATTGGAAGGTCCGTGCCAACCAGATGGTCTGGTCGTTTTTTCATTTTGGACGGATTGGTGCGGCTCGAGTGCAGCACAGTGCCTCCGTGCCGGTCGATGGTGCGTGTGTTTTCACGGTTCAGCTGGATTAGGTAGCGAGACCTGCTAGTCGGGTCCTCAAGGTTCAGATGAGTCAGGGCCTCCCAACCACGGCGGAGACCCACGACCTCGATGTCGTCCTCGCTGCCGCGATAAACAACGGTCTTGATGATTGCATTCAGACCGGGGACGTCGCCACCGCCTGTGAGAATGCCAATGCGTTTTCTCGCCAAGCCCACCTCCATTAGCATGCCCAAATGTGCACAGCGCGCGCATAGTCTGCCGCGCCTCGCCGGGCTGCTCGCCCGAATTCTCAACTATTGAGTGGGAAACACCCCTCGGTAGAGCAACCATCTTTCATTGGAAATTGAGCGCGGTTCGCGTCCGCATTGAACTCAGCGTTTCCTTGTCCTCAATTCCTTCTCGGCCTGGAAATAGAACTCCTTGTCGCGGCCTTCAGGGCAGCCGGCCTGCTCCCATAATTGGTAGGCGCGGACACCGATCTCCTTTTCGGTGGGTGGTTCGGGCGCTGCGGGAGCGGGCGGGGTAACGTGATCTGTGCGCGACACCTCGGCTAAGGTCTTGCGCGCGAGCTCCGTCCCTATTTCCAACCCGAGTGTGGCGGCCGATAGTCCGACTGCTGCGGTATCCTTCACGAATTCTTCGATCTCTTTTCGCATGGTAGTGGCCCGACTTCGATGGCCCGCCCCTGCCGGGCAGGTCTTATAAAGCCGAGCGAGAGGGCTTAGTTCCTGAACAGTACACGTTCTCCGAAGCAGCAGAAAGCGGCCTCGGTTCAGGGAACAATCTCAGGCCCGACCAGCCCACCGGCCAATCGGCGACGCCATCCTTGCCCAGGAAATTCTAAGCGCGCTCGCCGCCGACATAGCCGGCGAAGCGGGCCGGCACCCTTTCGTTTTTCCCAAAGTTCGGCGTCGGGGTCGAATGTGCGTATGACGCAATAGAATGCTCCGGTTCGAGTCTATTATCCGTCATAATCACCACCTGATCTTCGAGGGCTTCGCTGTTGCGCATCCGAATAGTGCATGCCCCGCGGCGCTCTCCGGGGCAAGAGGCGCAGGGGCCGTGCGAGATCCTGGGGGAGAGGGCCCCGTCGCGTAATAGGTAAGCAGCCGTAGGCGCGGTCTGTGAGGTTCTTAAAGCCTGTCGCATTCGTTTCCCCGGGCGGGTACGGTTCCGAGCGACGAGCACCACGGCTTGAAGACGGCGGCGTGATCTTGGCGCGGGCCTTCTTGCTCATCCGCGTGAACGCTAACGTGGCGCCTGGAGGAGCCGGAACTTGAGACGAACGTTCGGCGTACGCTGACGGCTCGGACATCGTCTCATACGCGTGTCCGTATTTCCTGATGGCCAATCGCTTGAGCGGAATGCTCTCTCGCGCCCGAAGAGCAAGCCAGGTTGAGACGATTTAGGTTTACGTCGGTTGAGCGTCCAGCTTCTGTTTGAGTTCATCGATCAATTCTTGATCGTCGGTCTGGACGCGAAGATATCCGTTCCAAGTTATTGGACCGTATTTAGTGTGTTCGCTCGCGATCTGATTTTTCAACGACGAGAATAACTTCCTATGGCGAGGCGGAATGAGAAGGTTCATGTCGTATCTCCACGTATAGAATGGTTCCTAGTGTAGACTGCCGAGATTGTCCTGTCACTTCATCGGGCTGCGCCAACGGACGCCTCCGAGGAGTTCTTTCGAGGACCGAACCTGGTCAGCTGGCGACCGCGACCCGCTTGTCAAAGCCATTCGGAAGTTCAATGTCAACTTCGAGGGTAGACACGGTTTCCCCTCTGTCCATTCGCACAGCCACTTTTTCCGGATCCAGCGCGACGTGTCGGGAGACCACGGCGAGAATCTCATCTCGTAAAACTCCCAGTAAATCGGGCTGGCTGCGTAAGCCACGCTCGTGCGCCAGGAGAATTTGCAACCTTTCCCGAGCAACCGGCGCCGAACCGGTGCGGCGGCGAATGAACTGCAGAAGGTTCAGGCTCATGCTGCCCTCCGTCCAAGTAGCCGGTCCATGAAACGTCTGCGCTGCTCGGTCGGCACCATCATGGCGATCGTCTCGCCGTTGAGGCGCCGCGCGGCGTCTGTGTAAGCCCGCGCCGGCAGGCTCGCAGCATCGTTCAACGTGACCGGAGAGCCGACGTTCGACGCTTTCAGGACGTCCTGGCTTTCAGGAATAATCCCCAGGAGGGGAATCGCCAGGATCTCGAGGATGTCGTCGATGCTGAGCATTTCACCGCGAGCCGCTCGGCCCGTGTCATAGCGGGTGATCAAGACATGCTTCTTCATTTGTTCGCCTGCCTCCGCTTTGACGGTCTTAGAATCAAGCATGCCGATGATTCGGTCGGCATCGCGAACAGATGAGACTTCAGGGTTGGTGACGACAATGGCTTCATCCGCGTAGCGCATCGCCAGCGTTGCACCACGTTCGATGCCCGCGGGACTGTCGCAAATCACCCAATCGAACTTCGTCCGCAAATCGGCGATGATGTCGCGAACGCCGTCGTCCGTCAGGGCGTCCTTATCCCGCGTCTGCGACGCAGGAAGTAACCACAGGCTCTCGAGTCGCTTGTCGCGGATGAGGGCCTGCGAGAGCTTGGCGACACCCTGTGCTACGTTGACAAGGTCGAAGACCACACGGCGCTCCGCTCCCATGATAAGATCGAGGTTACGGAGGCCGACGTCGAAATCAACGACGACGACTTTCTCGCCGTCCCGCGCGAGCGCTGCACCAATCGCGGCCGTGGACGTGGTTTTGCCGACGCCGCCCTTGCCTGATGTCACGACCAAGACTTTGGCCATCATGGCCTCCTTTGTAGGTTAATTGAGCGGTGTTATTCGAATGACTTCGCCGTCCAGCCAAGCCTGTGCGGGTCGGCGACGCAGCGTTTCACCGATATCTTCTGCGGTCTGGTAGTAGCCGTCGATGGCAACAAGTTCCGCCTCGATTTTCTGACAATAAATCCGCGCGGCCGCATTGCCGTTAATGCCGGCCATCGCTCGTCCTCGCAGCGTCCCGTAAACGTGGATAGAGCCTCCGGCGACAATCTCCGCACCGGAGCCCACAGAGCCCAGCACAGTGATGTCGCCTTCGGCAAATACGATCCGCTGGCCCGATCGGACCGGGGTCTGGAGCAGAAGCGATGGTGTCGGCGGCCGCTGGTCCTCCACTTGCTTCGGCTCGGCCTGCTCGATTGCACAACCGCGCCCGCCGCTCAGTACGGGCGGCAAGCCTGCATCCAGCCCTGTCGCTTCCACACCTTCAAGGCCAAGAACGCGGATGCCGCGGCTCTCAAGGTTCGAGACCAGATGCGCGATACCATGGGAGCTCAGATCGACCGCGGAAAGATCGAGGACGATCGGGCGCCCGACGAAAAAGCCGGGTGAACGGGCATGCGTCGCATCAATTTCCTCAAGCCAGTTCACGATCGGCATGAATGGCGAGAAAACAAACGCGAGGTAAGACCGGCCACGGAGGCGCATCACCTGACGTTGGGGCTCGACTTTTGAGTCCATGAATGACGGCCTCGGTCTGTGAATGGTTTACCAATGTTTAATTTCAGATTGACCAGCGGTGGTTAATGACCGGTTAACGCGTCCGTTTTGGTTGCAAAAGTAAAGCAACTCTAACGGGCTGTTGGCTTGATGCGCTCAAGGAGCGGGAGGGCAGCAGAGCTGAGGCGCCCTCGTGCGGCCCGGGCGAGATTTCGTTCTCGCTGCTGATGACGAGGGCCAAGAACCTGCCGTGACTTCGAAGTCCGTCCCGTCTGCGGATGCGGCCGCCTCAGCAGCGGAAAGGATCAAGGGAATGAGGAGTGAGGCCACCTAACGTTATGGGGCTCCCATCAAATGAGAGGCTCGGCGCATAACCCGTAGCGGTGAACGAACTCTAATGTGCAAGCGTTCGAGCGACCCGAAAACCGAGATATCTGAGCCGATAGTCGGAGGCGAACCAATAACGGCTGGCCGAGCGGAGGAAGGCCGGGGCGAGGAGAAAGGAGCCGCCGCGCACGACACGATGATAACAATTACCGCCCTCGATCCAAGCAGAGCCATCCGTCGGCGAGCCGTTGTATGTGTCGTGGTAGCAATCTTCCGTCCACTCCCGGACATTGCCTACCATGTCGTAGAGACCCAACCCGTTAGGCGCAAACGACCCGACCGGCGCGGTTTGCTTGGCGTCCCATTGACTACCACAGGAGTGGCAGTTGGCGTTGTTCGTGCCGACGGTGTCGCCCCAAGGATAGATCGTCTGTGTCCCAGCGCGCATCGCATACTCATATTCGGACCCCGAGAGCAGCCGATACGACTTGCCGGTCTTCTTCGATAGCCACGCGACGTAAGCTTGCGCATCGTCCCAGGAAACGTTGATCACCGGCCGGCGGCCGCGGCCCCAGCCTTCATCGGAGGGTTTGTAGCCGTTGCAGCCGCCTTCGGCGACGCAGGCATCCCATTGGTCGAAAGTCACCTCAAACCGGCCAACCGCAAATGGTCGAGCAATCGTGACCAGATGTTGCGGGCCTTCCTCGGCAGAATGCCCCGGCTCGCTTGTCGGAGACCCCATTGTGAAGCTGCCGGCCGGCACCACCACCATCTCCGGGCAATTCGCACAATCCTTAAATACGTCCTTCGGCTTCAGCGTCTGCTCCTGCATCGACGGTTGCGTCATCTCCTGAGTAGACCCGGGTGTCACCTCGGCGATGATTGCGGCGCCAAGCACGCATAGTCGAACCAAAGATGTCAGAACAGGCGCAGCGCGCCACCAAGAGCCGATGAGTTCTGGGAGCTCAGCGATGGAGGACATGAAATACATCCGTCAGCGAGGGCAGGAGGTTGGTTAAAGGCCAGCGAATGGCAAAGATCGGGAGCGCCGGTATGTCCTCCATAAGCGTCATTCGGGCTAGCTGCGATCGGTCACGCGCCGTTTGTGGTCAGAATCTCCCGAGTCCCGCTCGGTTGATCAGTGAGCGGTTTTGAACTCCTGAAGCCAACCCGCGAAAACACGATGTAGAACGCGGCGACGTTCATCAGAGCCCAGATGGCGAAGCCAAGGGTATAGTCGCCCAGAAGTTGCTTGCTGGTGGCCAGGATCATCGTCATGGCGAAGCCACAGGCCGCGCCGGCGGCCTTGGCTAGCCCGCTCACGGCACCGACATGCACAAAGTACATCGGAATCAGCTTGATGACCGCCGCGGCCGCGGCACCGGACAGCAGCGCCAGCCCATACATAGCAAACAGCTGAATGGGCAGCGAGATCTGCACGGTCATGAGCACGGACAGAACGACCATAATCCCGAACAACCATCCCAAGATTCTAAATGGATCCGAACGGTCGGCTAGCCAGCCGCCCAGCGGCCGGGTGGCCGCGACACAGACCACCAATGGCGGAGTATACACCATGGACGCTTGGATGGCGTCCACATGCCATTGGTCAAGCAGATAGATCGACATCGCCGACGCGAAGAAGGTGAGGGTGCCAAACGAGACCCAGTAAAGGTATGTGACCAGCCACACCACTATGCCTGAACGGTATACGGCGAAGATTGCACGCAGCGAGGTGTTCTTGAGCTTCCTGTTCGGCGGATCGGACGTAAAGAACCAATAGATCAGCGCCATCAAAAATGTAGCACTCGCGAAGATCGGGAATATCAGGCGCCAGCGATCCGGGCCGCTCAAAATGCCGGTAATCAGGAAAGTGACGGTCACCATGCCGACCGTGATTCCAACATTGCCCATACCAAAGATACCGAGGGCTGTACCTTGCTTCGATTTAGGGTACCAAGACGAGACATGCGCGTTGCCGACGACGAAGCTCGCGCCTCCCAGCCCGAGCAGGGTCCCGACTAGCAGAAAGGTGTAATAGCCTTGGGCAAAGTACCCGAAGAGAAGGGGAAGAGTGAGAGCCAAAAGCAGAAGCGTGAAAACGACCCGACCGCCGAACTTATCACTCAAGATACCGAGCGGAATGCTGACCGCCGCCGCGAAAAAGGGCTCCATCGCTGTCAGGACAAGTACTTGGGTCGCGCTGAAATCGTACCACTTGATTAAGAAAGGGGCGAGCGCGGCAAACATTCCCCAAACCGCGAAACCGAGGGCAAATGCCAGGGACGAAATCCACAGAACCCTGGAGTTGCCCGAGGGCTCAACCATCCTATCAGACGCGATAATCGGACTTTTCACGACATCTCCCAACAAAGAGATCGCGCTGCACGACCATCACGCTCCGCTTCCGACCACGCATAGTGACGGTCACGCAACGCTTCCCGACCAGTCATGGGCGGCTTTAGTCTCTCAATTTACAGAATATCTCTTGGCGACCTTCGCGTCTATTAATTTACGATGGGCAGCGATCGACCTGTTACCATGACAGCAACGTTTTCCACAGTCGGTGGTTCTCGTCCGTGACGTGGAACCCAATCCGATTTCAGTCTGGGTGCAGACCAAAGCGGATCCGCCGTCCGCTTGGTTCACGCCCTCAATCACAGCGATGCACAATGGAAGCCGCGACACTTCCGTGACTGAGGCTCCAAAGCTTCGTGGCGATTTCAAGCGGATCAATCGACATCGACGCCCACCACGATTCCTCGCGGCCGGTCTGATGATTTTCGCGATGGTGGGTGCGACATAAGGGGACCACGAATTCGTCGCTTGATTTGCGCCCCATGGCGCGGAGTTGGGCGAACCGAAGGTGATGGGCGTCAGACGGTGCGCGACCGCAAATCAGACACGGTTGGGAAGCAACGAACCGGAGGTGCTGCTTGTCGCGCTTGCGACGAGGCTCGCCGAAGGTCAATACGCTTTTGTCGATTTTTGATGGTTCTGTTGTTTCACTCGCTGGGGCTTTTGAGATCCCGTGGGGTTCCAAGTCCAGTTCGCGAGCACCGACAGCGGTTTTGGCCCGTCGGCGGCGACGCTTCGGTGCGACGACAGGGGTAATGACGGTTTTGTCGCCACGTTTGTCTTCGATCGCAATCGGGGCAGAATCGGAGTGGGACTGGACGTTGTCGAACGCCATCATTCTCGCGCTGAACGCCGCCTCGATGTGTTTGGCGTCCTCCGGCGGCAGGCGATTTTTGGCTTTAAGAATATTGGCCGCGCGCGCCTGCATTTGTTCCATGGTGGGAAGTGCAGCGATTTCAGCGAGAAGGCCCGTGCGGGTTACTTCAATGTCTGCGGCGCTGTTTACCGAAGATGCTGAAGAGCCGCGGGACGGTTCATTTGCTGGACCGGCCGCGACTTGCTGGACTTCTGCCGCGTTTGCTTGAGGATTGATATCAGGCCCATCGAGATCGTCGTCACCGGCAATGCCGACCAACGTGAAAAGGGCGTAGCGCCGTGCGTATGTGAGTGCAGCTCCCATCCGCCGTGGTGCCGAAATCTCCGAGAGCCGGCAAATCGGCCAGTCCGAGGAGATCCATTCACCGGAGGTGTGGATCAGCAAGGTCGTGAGATTGACGAGACCGTTGGTCGCGTCGATCTCCGTGGTTTGGGTGACCGCAATTTGCTGTCCGCCTAGCGCTTTTCGGATAATTTCCAGACCACCGGACAAAGGTGCGTAGCGGAAACTCTTCGGGCTTTCGTGAATGTTGGCGGGATAGACCGAGCCCAGCATTGATTTTGCCGGGTTCGCGAGTTCGATCTGCGCTTTTGCCAACGCTGTCGCGATCGCTGCAACGTTTTCACTGGACCTGCGCATATGACCCCTCCTGGTCAAGAAGGTCAAACGTGACAGCGCCGGATTTTGAACGTTTGGCTCGGATGCCATGACCCATGGCTTCTTTGGCATCCATCGGCATGAGTGCTTTCAGCTCGGTTTTTGCCTGCTCGTGATCGAGATGGGCGCTGCGGGTCTGCCGGTAGAGCGCTGCGAATTCCGCCCAGGCATTGGACGCGTTCATGTCAACGATCCGAACGGCCTCAATCCGCGGTTTTGGGGGCTCACCTTCGAACAAGACGGGCGTCTCGCCGGTCTTTACGGCCTGCCAGAATACCTTTTCCACGGCGATTAGCACGGTCTGATAGATCGGATCGGCTTCGACCGAAATTTCCACCCACTTTCCCCCACCGTTGATGATCGACAGCACGGACTTTTGCGTGTTGGCCACCAGCATGTTGTGCTGCAGCTGAGCCATATGCTTTGCAGCCGCAGCTTCTTCCGAAAACGACCACGGCAGCATGAACTTGGCCTCAAACACGGCGCCCGTTTCCTTGACGAGGCCGTCCAGTGTCGCCGCCATCCAGGGGATGGAGCGGTGGAATATGCGGTTCTGAACTCCTACGACCCGCTGACCGGCGTTGCGCTCGTACCAGCGCCGGTTCAATTCTTCGGTGACGACCCCAAGTTGGACGATGAGCTCTCCTGAAAGGTCGGCACTGGCCACCTCGCCACGCTTTTCCCTCCACAGCTGCAACAGGGCTTTCTCATCTTTGCCCATGATGATGCGGGCATCGGAGCCGCCGAGAAAATGGCGGCGGTCCAGGTTAAGTATCTGGTTTTTCTCTGAAATATTCACTTCAGTTGTCCTCCCAACTAAAATTTGCAATAAGCCCGCAGCGACGTGCTATCAACATTTTCTATTGAAACATAATGGCTTGGTATAGTCAAGCATGAAATCGTATGCCATTACTCCCGGACAGTGCCGCGCGGCTCGCGCGCTGCTCGACCTCACCCAGCCGCAACTTGCCGATCTGGCGGGGCTAGGACTGTCAACGATTGTGGATTTCGAGAAATCCCGTAGGGACATTTCCCGGGATGCGGCCGAGGCAATTCAGCGAGCGCTCGAAAAAGCCGGGATTAAGTTCATCGCCAAAAACGGTGCAGGGCCGGGCGTGCGGCTCGTAATTTAAACGCTATGACCTTCGCAACTCTCTTCGGAGCAGCAGTTGGCCGATAATCTCCACCGGGAGCGTCGCATAACCGGTCCGACCGGACTCAAGAGTGGGCAGAACTCCGGGTCAAATGACCCCAAGACCAGAGAGGAACCTAAATCTCAAGACGGCGTTCCTGGCTTTAAATGGAGGAGCGTCAATGCTTAAGGACGAGCAAATCGCCCTGCTAAAAGATATTAGCGCATCCATAGCTTTCGACGACCGGCTGGCCGCCGTGGATGAACTGGTGATGGAGGGATACTTGGTAAAGGACGGCGACCTCTACGAACTCACGGCCAAGGGTGAGATGGAGGTGGAAGCTCACGCCGCATTACAAAGTCCGCTGTAGCTGGACGTTATTGCAGGCGATTGCCTTTTCATGGTTCTTCCCGTATATTTGGCTGGCTGTCTCCGATCGCGCCCTGGTCATGGTCCCGCGTTTCTCAAGATCGCTAAGCCGTTAGCTTTATCCAAGCCGGTGCGTGATCACTGGCGTTTTCCTCGCCTCGGACACCCTGATCCACACCGCACCCTACCAGTCTGGCAGCCAAGGTTTTGCTGAGGAGGAAATGGTCGAACCTGAGGCCATGATCCTTATCATAGCGCTCGCGCCAGCATGTCCAGAAGGTATAGACTCGCTCGTCAGCGAAGATCATTATTGGCTGGGGGATGACTTGCGGACTTTGGAAACCATGCCGCCAGCCACGCCCACACCAATGACGTAAATCCAGCCCTCGACGTAATCAGAAAGGTGCGAATTGAAGAGAGAGCCCAAAACATTTTGACTGACCACGATGATTCCGAGCCAGGAGATCCAACGCTTTTCGGTGAACATAAGGAAATGTGTAATCCACATCGCGTAAAGCAGGATAACCCCGATCACGCCCCACTCGATCGCGAAATAGAGCGTCTGGTTATGCGGATTGGCGACAACCTGATCGCCCGTCACTGTTTTACCGACCGCCTCCCGCTCGAAGAGGCCGCGGATTGAGCCTGTGCCATGCCCGGCGAGTGGCGCGCTGCGGATGAATTTTAGTGATTTCGTCCAGTATTCGAGACGAAGGCCGACCGAGGTTTGCTGCCTCTGGCTCAACATGTATTGCTGCTGAATGCTGCCGATCCGTTCTCGCAAGTTGGGGGCAAGGAACCAGGTGAGCACCGCGGCGACGGCAATCGTCAGATATAAGACCAGCGCGTCGCGCCATTTTATATATCGCAACGTAGAGACCAGCAAGAGGACGGGGAGGGAGACCAGGGCCGTTCGCGACGAGGCTACTAGGGTCATGTTGAGAAAAAACGCGGCGCCAAGCAGAGCGAATCCGGCTGCCGCGTAACGCCTTTGCCGCCGCCATGTCGCGATGGCGAGTGCGGCGCTGCCGAAGATGCACAGGACGAACTCAACGCCTTGCGTGATCCAGTTCTTGACGGGAACGCCGGGGATTTTGTCTGATGTCAGGATCATCCGCGGCTCGAACCAGCTCAGCCACGACAGGGCCAGCAGAACGGTACATGATGCTAGGAATGCGAGAAAGACAGTGAGACCTTTCTCGGAGCGCTCGAACTGGTGCATCAGAAGCGGAATGGCGAGCAGCTTGACCATCGATCCGACAGCGTGAATCCCGGCGGCCCAAGGGACGTCGGCCCACAGCATCCCGAGCGCCGCGAGACAGAACAATGCAACGGGCAGCCAGCAGGCAGGTCGCCGAAACTGAAGCCGGATTGATCGGGCGTCGGTCACGGTCACCACCGTGATCAGCCAAAGCACCGTGAACACGCCGAAGATCGTGGTCGACCACGGCAGCGAGAGCGCCATCAGAACGGCGAGGTGATCCGCCATTCGGGATCGGTGCGAAACGCTGTTCCAGCTATCCCTGAGCATGTTCAAGCGCGTCCTTTTTCCTGCCGCGATGTTCTGTTCTGAGCCGTCGTGCGGCGTTCGAACTGATCCAGTCCAGCGCCCCGAAGTCTGCCCGGTTGCTCTGCGCCTTTCGTCGTGAATTCAGTTTCGAAAACACACTAGCAAAGTTAAAGAATTCTAGTGTGGCTTGAGCTTAGATGCCGTAATGGGCCGGCCTTCGCGAGCCTAGCCAGGTCAGGTGACTGTCCC
>ENA-UOUJ01000442-UOUJ01000442.1-activated-sludge-metagenome-genome-assembly--contig:-NODE-442-length-29131-cov-10.280713_pt1 | contig 29131 bp, 24 predicted proteins | sample MGYA00249839_ERZ747224 | MGnify/ENA primary metagenome ERZ747224 (study PRJEB28782, sample SAMN03220277) | activated sludge metagenome | biome: wastewater; feature: sewage sludge; material... | reverse complement strand
CAGCAGTACGTGGTGCAGAACGGCGAGGTCGTCATCGTCGACGAGTTCACCGGCCGCCTGATGCCGGGCCGGCGCTGGTCCGACGGGCTGCACCAGGCGGTCGAGGCCAAGGAAGGCGTGCGCATCCAGGCCGAGAACCAGACCCTGGCCTCGATCACCTTCCAGAACTACTTCCGCATGTACGGCAAGCTCGCCGGCATGACCGGTACCGCCGACACGGAGGCTTTCGAGTTCCAGCAGATCTACGGCCTCGAGACCGTGGTGATCCCGCCCAATCGCCCGACCCGGCGCAAGGACGAGAACGACAAGGTCTACCGCACCGCGGACGAGAAGTGGAACGCGGTGATCGAGGACATCCGCGCCTGCGTCGAGCGCGGTCAGCCGGTGCTGGTCGGCACGACCTCGATCGAGACCAACGAATTCCTCTCCGGGGTGCTCAAGAAGGCGAAGATCGAGCACCAGGTGCTCAATGCCAAGCAGCACGACAGCGAGGCGCAGATCGTCGCCCAGGCCGGCCGTCCCGGCATGGTGACGATCGCGACCAACATGGCGGGTCGCGGCACCGACATCGTGCTCGGTGGCAACATCGAGAAGCCGGTTGCCGCGGTGCGCGACGACACCGGTCTCGCCCCCGAGCAGCGCGAGACCAGGATCGCCGCGCTGCGCGAGGCCTGGCAGAAGGTGCACGACGAGGTGATCGCCGCAGGCGGCTTGCACATCATCGGCACCGAACGCCATGAGTCGCGCCGCATCGACAACCAGCTGCGCGGCCGCTCCGGCCGCCAGGGCGACCCGGGCTCGAGCCGCTTCTTCCTCTCGCTCGAGGATCCGCTGATGAAGATCTTCGCCGGCGAGCGCCTGAACGCGATCATGGTGCGGCTGAAGATGCCGGAGGGTGAGGCGATCGAGCATGCGATGGTCACGCGCTCGCTCGAGTCGGCGCAGCGCAAGGTCGAGCAGCGCAACTTCGACATCCGCAAGCAGCTGCTCGAATACGACGACGTGGCGAACGACCAGCGCAAGGTGATCTATCAGCAGCGCAACGAGCTGCTCGAGAGCGAGGACATCACCGAGACCATCCGCGCGATGCGTCAGGGCGTCGTCCACGACATCTTCCGCCGCTACGTGCCGGTCGACAGCGTCGAGGAGCAGTGGGAACTGTCCGCGCTCGAGCAGGCGCTGCTCGCCGAATGCCAGCTCAAGCTGCCGGTGGCGGAGTGGGTGAAGGCCGAGCCCAGCCTGGACGACGAGGCCATCCTCGAGCGCGTGGTGCAGGCGGGCGAGGAAGCTTACGCCGCCAAGACCTCGATCGTCGATCCGGCGGCCTGGCACCAGTTCGAGCGCAACGTGATGCTGCAGAGCCTCGACACTCACTGGCGCGAGCATCTTGCCGCCCTCGACCATCTGCGCCAGGGCATTCATCTGCGTGGCTATGCGCAGAAGAACCCCAAGCAGGAGTACAAGCGCGAGGCCTTCGAGCTCTTCGAGTCGCTGCTCGACACCGTGCGCGCCGACGTCACCAAGATCCTGATGACGGTGCAGATCCGCACCGAGGCGCAGCTCGAGGAAGCGGAGACCCCGCAGCAGGTCGAGAACGTGCAGTACCAGCACGCCGACTACGACGAGGCGCTCGGTGGCGGCGCCGAGCACGCAGGCGCGCAGCAGCCGGCCACTGCCGGGCCGAAGGTCGGCCGCAACGACCCCTGCCCCTGCGGTTCGGGCAAGAAGTACAAGCACTGCCACGGCAAACTGAACTGAACCTTCCGCCCCGGAGACCCGCATGGCCGTCAATCTCGCCACCCCGAACCCCGCCGAACTCTTGCCCGTGAAGGGTGTGCGCCTCGGCGTGACCGAAGCCGGCATCCGCAAGGCCAACCGGCGCGACCTCACCGTGATCGAGCTGTCCGAGGGTAGCCGCGTCGCCGGCGTATTCACGCAGAACCGCTTCTGCGCCGCACCGGTGCAGGTGTGTCGCCAGCATCTGGCGGGCGCCGCGATCCGCGCCCTGCTCATCAACACCGGCGTCGCCAACGCCGGCACCGGCGAGCCCGGCCTGGCCGCCGCCAACGCCTGCTGCGCCGCGCTGGCGCGCGAGATGGGCCTCGAGGCCGGGCAGGTGCTGCCGTTCTCGACCGGCGTGATCCTCGAGCCGCTGCCGGTCGACCGCCTCGTCGCCGGCCTGCCCGGGGCGGTCGCGAACCTGCGCGCCGACGGCTGGTTCGACGCCGCGCACGCGATCATGACCACCGACACCCTCGCCAAGGCGGTGTCGCGCCAGGTCCGCATCGGCGAGCGCACGGTCACCCTCACCGGCATCAGCAAGGGCGCCGGCATGATCAAGCCCAACATGGCCACCATGCTCGGCTTCCTCGCCTGCGACGCGGCGATCGCGCAGGACCTGCTCGACGACCTGGTGCGTGAGGCCGTCGACCTGTCCTTCAACAGCATCACCGTCGATGGCGACACCTCGACCAACGACTCCTTCATCCTCATCGCCACCGGCGGCGCGGGCAATGCCGAGATCGCCGCTGCCGACAGCGAGGACTACCGCGCCCTGCGCGCGGCGGTGATCGAGGTCGCGGTCAGGCTCGCGCAGGCGATCGTGCGCGACGGCGAGGGCGCCACCAAGTTCATGACGATCGCGGTCGAGGGCGGCCGCGATCGCGAGGAGTGCCGCAAGGTCGGCTACGCGGTGGCGCACTCGCCCCTGGTCAAGACGGCCTTCTTCGCCTCCGACCCCAACCTCGGCCGCATCCTGGCGGCGATCGGCTACGCCGGCATCGACGACCTCGACGTCGCCAAGCTGCGCGTCTGGCTGGGCAATCCCGAAGAGTCGGTGCTGGTCGCCGAGCACGGCGGGCGCGCCGCGAGCTACGTCGAGGAGGCGGGCTCCCGCATCATGAAGCACGCCGAGCTCACCGTGCGGATCGCGCTCGCCCGCGGCGACGCCGCCGCCACGGTGTGGACCTGCGACTTCTCCTACGATTACGTGAAGATCAACGCCGACTACCGCAGCTGACCGGTTCCCGGTGCGCGACACGGCCCCGGCAGCCCCTCGGCGCCGGGGCCGTGTCACGCGATGCCTGGCGATCACGGGCCTTGTGAGGCCGCGCGTGACATGGTTCACCCGCGGTGGCGCATGAGTCTTGTCGTGGCGCACGCAACGGGCAGAATTCAATCCGGGTGGCGCGCTCATGTCGCCATGGAGTCGCAGGAATCGCCACGTCATGCAGGAACAGAAGATCGTATGCAGTCCGCGAATGCACCGCCTGATCTCGCTCGCGGGATCGATGGCGTTGCTCGGCCTGCTCGCGCACGATGCGCGCGCGCAGAGGGCCGACCCGGACCCATTCTTCGGCGAGATCCCTCTGGTGCTGACCGCATCGCGGCTGGCGCAATCGCCACTCGACGCCCCGGCGCCGGTGACCGTGATCGACCGCGAGATGATCTCCGCCTCGGGATTCAACGAGATCCACGACCTGCTGCGTCTCGTGCCGGGCTTCCTCGTTGCCGACCATCCCGACGGACCGCCCACGGTCGCGAGTCACGGCCTGGGTGATGCCCATGCGCGACGGATCAAGGTGATGGTGGATGGCCGTACGATCAACAGCCCGCTCTGGGGCAGCGTGATCTGGGACAACCTGCCGCTGCGGGTGGATGACGTCGAGCGCATCGAGGTGGTGCGCGGCCCCAACGGTGCGGCGTATGGTGTCAATGCCTTCCAGGGCGTGGTCAACATCATCACCCGGGCACCCTCCACCGAGAGCGGTCGAGCGCTGGTGTTTCGCGCGGGGAGGAACGGCTTCCGCGATTACGGCGCGCGCGTGAACGGTTCGGGTTCAGGCGCGTTCGACTGGCGCTTGTCGGCGTCGCGACGTGAGCTGAGCACCTTCGAGCCGCATTATCGCGAGACGATCAAGGATTGGCATTCGTCGGAATCGCTCTCGCGCAACACGGCCCAGTTCAGCTCGGTCCTGCAACTTTCGGCCGGCGATGAGCTCACGCTCCAGGTGGGCGTCAGCGAGGGCCGCAGCAAGCGCGGTGCAGAGGCCTACCTCGACTACCCCCCGCATGCGGAGGAGGATCGCGCGCTGCACCTCCAGGCTGGCTGGCGGCGCCAGATCGACGCGGAGTCCGTGCTGACCTTGCAGTACTTCCATCAGGGCGAGCGTGCGCGGGGCAACTGGCTGGTCACTCAGGTTCACCGGGGCAATGTCGTGAGCTTTCCGAGCAGCCGTGACAGCGATGTCCGGCGACATGATCTCGAACTGCAATACGACACCCGGCTCGCCGGCAGGCTCACTGGCATGCTCGGTATCGGGCTGCGCAGCGAGCATGCGCGCTCGCCACAACTTTTCGGCACCGGGAGTTGGCTGGATTCGACCCATGGCCAGGTCTTCGGAAGCCTGACCTGGAATCCGCTCGATCCGCTCAAGGTCGATCTCGGCGGCACCCTCGAGCACCACGACTACAGCGGCCGGTTGTTTTCCCCCAGACTGGCGCTGAACTACGCCCTCGACCGGGATTCGTCCCTGCGCATGTCCGCCGGGACGGCTTATCGCGCGCCCAGCCTCATGGAGTCGCGTGCCTTCCAGACCGATCGCGAGGGGGAGTTTATCCGCCGCATCGGCTTCCGCGTGTTCGAACCCCTGCAGAGCGAGCGCATGCGGTTTGTCGATCTCGGCTATGTCGCCCAGATGCGCTCGGTCGGCTTGAGTCTCGATGCACGTGTTTTCCGCGAGCACTATCGGCGCTTCATCGATGACAAGAGCTGCGTCTTCGGTGAGTGCCCGGGTGCCGAGCCGGCCGAGTACGTCCCGGTCGATCCTGGCAAGAAGAGCTTCTACTTTCTGAATGTCGACGATTTCCGCATGACCGGCGCGGAATTCACCCTCGACTGGCGCAAGCCGGGCTGGGGGCGGGCGGTCCTGTCCCAGGCCTTCATCCGTATCGATCGCGGCGAGCCTTACAGTGATCGTGACATTCCCAACAGCGCCCCGCACGCGACCACCTCGCTGCTGCTGATCAAGGACTTTCCCGGACGCTGGCAGGCCAGCCTCGGCTACTACCATAACGGCCTCTACTACTGGATGAACGGCGGCGACATCGTGCCGCGCTCCGATCGTTTCGACCTCCGCATCGCGCGCCGCTTCGGCCCGCCCGGCTCGGACAACGAGGTCTCGCTCACCGCACTCAGCCTCAAGGGGCGTTACGCAGATTTCCACGAAGGCAAGTTCCGCCATGAGCCTGACCTCTTCCTCGGCGTGCGTGTCGGATGGTGAGGCCAGGCATGCAGGCTGCCGTGTCGCGCACGCTGTCCCGATGGCTGCCCAGGGTCGCCTTGCGGATCATGCTCGTCCTGCTGCTCGGCCTTGGCGCACACACGGCCGGCGCGATGGAGGTGGCGGTGCTGCTTTCCGAGCCCGAAGGCCGCGGCCAGCGCTTCGTCGATGCCCTGGATGCCGCGCTCGCGCCGGGGATCCATCGGCTCGCGTCGGCCGGTCTCGCTGACGGGGACATCGATGCGGCGCTGCTCGGCCGCGCCGATGTGGTGCTCGCCGTCGGCCAGTCGGCGGCCAAGCGCGCCCTCCAGGAGTCCTCGCGGCCGGTGCTTGCCGTCCTGGTCGGCCTGCGCGACGTCGAGCGCCTGAGCCGTGAGCATCCCGGGCGCAGCCTCGGCGCGGTGGTGCTCGATCAGCCGCTCGAGCGCTATTTGCGCCTGGTGCGTGCGGTCTTGCCCGAGGCGAAACGTGTGGGCGTGCTGCTCGGGCCGGACAGCACCGCACAAATGCAGGGCTTGCGCCTCGAGGCCGTGCCCGGCCAATTGCAGATGGACGTGCATGAGGTACGCCAGGCCGCCGATCTGGTGCCCGCGCTCGATCACCTGCTGTTTGCCGGCGACGCCTTGCTTCCCCTGCCCGATGGCCTGGTGTCCGGTCCGGCTGCAGCCCGTACGATCCTGCTCACCAGCTACCGCCATCGCCGCCCGGTTTTCGCCCACTCCGCCGCCTACGTGACCGCGGGTGCGCTCGCCGCGGTGTTCAGTACGCCCGAGCACATCGCGGTGGACGTCGCCGACCTGCTGGCAGCGACCAGCGAGCCGGCCAGCCTGGTGCGCAAGGTCCATTCGCCGCGCCGCTTCGACGTCGCGGTCAATCGTGCCGTTGCGAGGGCGCTGGGGCTCGTGGTCGCGGACGAGCAGGTGCTGCGCGAACGGGTCGCTCAGGGGGCCGGGCAATGATCGCCGCGTTCGCCCGTTATTCACTGCGGCGGCAGATGCTGTTGGTGCTGGGTCTGCCCAGCGTGATCTTCGTGCTCTGCATCGCGGCCCTCTTTGCCCATCAGAGCAGCCGCGCGCTGGACCAGGCCCTGCTCGAACGCGGGCGCACGATGGTGCGGTTCCTCGCGCCTGCGGCCGAATACGTGCTCGTATCCGGCAACCGCGAGGCGCTCGAGGGCCTGATGGCGCGGGTCCTTGCCCAGTCCGACGTGGTGGGGGTCGGGTTCTACGATGCCGCCGGCGAGGGGCTGGCGACGGCAGGGGAAGGCCTGCCGTCCCGGCTGGCTGTGCCCGGGCATGTCGAGGGGGACGAGATCCGTGTCGACTCGAGCGATGGCAAGATCGGCTTCGATGCGGCGGTGGTCGCGGTGCCTGCGGCGGTGGATGACTATCTCGAGCACGCGGTCTCGAAGACGGCGCCGGTCGTAGGTGGCGTCCGCGTGGTGCTCGGGACGGCCCGCCTCGACGCGGAGAAGCGTGGTGTCTTCCTGACCGTGAGCCTGCTCGTGTTCGGTGTGCTCGCGGCGGCCATGGCGACGGCGATCCGGCTCGCCGGCTCGGTCGGCGAACCGGTGGCTGCGCTGGTGTGCGCGGTCGGTCGCATGGCCGACGGCGACCTCGCGGTGCGCGTTCCCGCGCGTGCGCGCAACGGCGAACTGCAAGCGCTCGAGGCCGGCTTCAACGCGATGGCCGAGGCGATTGCGGAGAGCCAGCGCACCCTGCAGGCTCGTGTCGACGAGGCCACCGTCCAACTCGCCTGGCAGGCGCGGCACGATCCGCTCACCGGGCTGGCGAACCGGCGCGCCTTCGAGGAGCGTATCGAGCAGGCGGTACGTGCGCATCGGCGCTCGGGCGACCAGATCACGCTGTTCTACATCGACCTGGACCACTTCAAGGCGGTTAACGACAACTGTGGCCATGCTGCGGGTGACCGCCTGCTCGCGGAGCTCGGCGTACTGCTGAGAGGGCGCCTGCGTTCCGAGGACGAGGTGTTTCGCATCGGCGGCGACGAGTTCGCCGCGATCCTGCGCGGCTGCGGCAACGAGGACGCCCGCCGGATCGCCGAGGGATTGTGCACGGCGATTGCCGGGCATGTGTTCGAGTGCGACGGCAGGATCTTCCGCATCGGTGCCAGCATCGGGCTCGCGCGCATGGATCCGGACCTGCAGGAGTCCGATGCGCTGATGATCGCCGCCGACCAGGCCTGCTACGCCGCCAAGCACGGCGGTCGCGGCCATGTGGTGGAGTATCCTTTGCCGGGCGCGGCGCCAGGAGGCGTTGCCTCCGCGTAGCGCACGGACTCCGCATCCTGCGCGGGAGCACCGGAAGGCGCGAACAGGACGCCCTCTACCCCCGGGCGAGCGTTTGCGTGGCCGGGCAGGTCGCTCAGTGCAATGCCTTCGGCACCGCCAGCATGAAGGCCGGGATCTCCGCCTCGAACTCGTGGCCGTCGTCGGCGCGCATGCGGTAGCTGCCCTGCATCGTCCCCACCGGCGTGGCGAGCACGCAGCCGCTGGTGTAGCGGAAGGCCTGGCCGGGGCTGAGCACCGGCTGCTCGCCGACCACGCCCTGGCCATGCACTTCCTGCATCTTGCCGTTGCCGTCGGTGATCACCCAGTGGCGGGCGAGCAGTTGCGCGCGCACGCTGCCGATGTTGAGGACCGTGATGTGATAGGCGAACACGAAGTGGTCGTCCTGCGGGCGCGACTGTTCGGCGACGTATTCGGCGACCGCGGTCACCTGGACGCGGTAAGGCGTGGTCTCGCTCATTGTCTGGTGTTCTCGTCTTTTGTTCTCGGCCGGGAAGAGGGCTGGCGTTAAAATAACAGTTTTTTCCGGAAGCTCCCGCCATGTCGAATGCCCCCCCGTCCCCGCTCACCGCTCTGTCCCCGCTCGATGGTCGCTACCACGGCAAGGTCGCCGGCCTGCGCGAGCACTTCTCGGAGCATGGCCTGATCCGCAACCGCGTCAAGGTCGAGGTGGAGTGGCTCAAGGCGCTCGCCGCCGAGCCTGCGCTGGCGGAGATCGCGCCCTTCTCGGCGGCGACCGTGGCCGAACTCGATGCGGTGGTGGCGAATTTCTCGACCGACGACGGCGAGGCGGTAAAGGCGATCGAGGCCACCACCAACCACGACGTCAAGGCCATGGAATACTGGCTCAAGAAGCGCCTCGGCCACAACACCGAGGTGATGAAGGTGTCCGAGTTCATCCACTTCGCCTGCACCTCGGAGGACATCAACAACACCTCGCACGCGCTGATGCTGGCCGAAGGCCGCGACCGCGTGCTGCTGCCGGCGCTCGATGCGGTGATCGCGCGCTTCCGCGAGCTGGCGCACGCGCTCGCCGACCTGCCGATGCTGTCGCGCACTCACGGCCAGCCCGCCAGCCCGACCACGCTCGGCAAGGAGATGGCCAACATCGCCGCGCGTCTGATGCGCGCCCGCGCCGCGATCGCCGGCGTCGCCATGTGCGCCAAGTTCAACGGCGCCGTGGGCAACTACAACGCCCATCTGTCGGCCTGGCCCGCTTTCGACTGGGAGGGCTTCAACCGCCGCTTCATCGAGTCGCTGGGGCTCACCTTCAACGAATACACCATCCAGATCGAGCCGCACGACGCCATGGCCGAGCTCTTCGATGCGGTCGCGCGCGGCAACACCGTGCTGATCGACGCCTGCCGCGACATCTGGATGTACATCTCGCTCGGCTACTTCAAGCAGAAGCTGAAGGAAGGCGAGGTCGGCTCTTCGACCATGCCGCACAAGGTCAACCCGATCGACTTCGAGAACGCGGAAGGCAACTTCGGCCTCGCCAACGCGGTGCTCAAGCACTTCTCCGAGAAGCTGCCGATCTCGCGCATGCAGCGCGACCTTACCGACTCGACCGTGCTGCGCAACATGGGCGTGGGCTTCGGCCACACCGTGCTGGCGCTCGACAGCTGCCTGCGCGGCCTGGGCAAGCTCGAGGCCGAGCCCGCCCGCCTGGCCGCCGATCTGGACGACTGCTGGGAGGTGCTCGCCGAGCCGGTGCAGACCGTGATGCGCCGCTATGGCATCGAGAACCCCTACGAGCAGCTCAAGGCGATGACGCGCGGCAAGGGCATCACCCGCGAGGCGCTGCAGGACTTCGTGCGCACGTTGGACATCCCCGCCGAGGCGCGCGACCACCTGCTGGCGATGACGCCGGCGAGCTACGTCGGCAAGGCCGCGGAGCTGGCGCGCCGCATCTGATTCCGTTCCGGCCGGGCCGGTCTTTCAGGCCGGCCCTCGCTGTGCAAGCTGCGTTACGAACCATCCCGGCGCCACCCTCGCGGTGGCGCCGTCACGACAAGGAGCCCGCAATGGCCTTCGCCGACAACCTGAAAACCCTGCCCGGCATCTCCCACCTCGCCGCGCTGAACCTGATCGACGCTGCCGACGCGGTCGTCGCCAGCATCGAGAACAAGCCCGGCCAGGCCGGCTCGCTCTCGGTCTACAACCACCTCGCCCAGCTTTATGGGGCGATCTCGCCCGAGGCGGCGAAGAAGGGCCTGGAGCTCTACGCCGAGCACACCGAGGACGCCCGCGCCAACCCCGGCAAGCACCCCAACATCGACCGTTTGATCGGCCTGATCGAACGCGGCGAGACGCTCAGGGTGAAGCAGGTTTTTGCGGTGTGAGGTTTGGGGCGGCGTGATCGTGTGAGTGCGGCCGATCCGGCTGCGCTTTGGTGGGTCGTGGGATTCCGGAGCCGGCTTGCTACATGCTCGCCCAGTGTCGTAATTGCGCCGTTTTCCGGGATTGCCTTGGGTGTGGGCGATGGCGCGGCTGTGATTCGGTCGCGGGGCCGGGGCGGCGCTCGCCGCCTGCACTCGCGGCCCTGCGCTTCGCTTCGGGCTGCCCTCGGCGGAGGACGCCGCGGGGGCGGCGACGCAAACTCGGCGCTGCGCGCCTCAAACATGCGTCGCCTTGTTTCCCCCGCGACGCCCTCCACCTCGGCGCTCCTGAAGTTGGCGAGCGCCGCCCCGGCCCCGCGACCTCACCCTGGCTTTTTCTGGTCGGCTGACTCTGCTGCGCGGCGTTGATGCTTCCGGGCGGCTGCGTCGGTGCCGATCATCTATTTCGCGCCACCAACACCGCCGTGTCGACGGTAAAACTGCCGTCCTCCTCCATCTCGAAATAGTCCTTCACTGCCGAGGCGGCCCTTGCCTGGAGCATCCGGATCGTGGTGACCTGCGGCTCGGGCGTGTTCATGCGTTCGACCCAGGTTGCGAAGTCGAGGCGAAGCCGAAAATGCTCGGTCCGCTCGATCGCCAGTCCGGCAGCCGAGAGTGCGGCATGCCACTCAGTCGTCGAGGCGTCGCGGACATGGGAGGGGTCCCGCAGCAGTTCGAGCGTTTGCAGCCAGGTGTCCAGAAGGGAGGCCCCGGGCGACACCATATCGGACATCAGCGCGAGCCCGCCCGGCTTGAGCACGCGTGCCATCTCCGCAATACCCTCGGCGAAGGCATGCCAGTGGTGGGCGCTGAATCGCGTCGCCACCACGTCGAAAGTCGCGGTCTCGAAAGGAAGGGATTCGGCCGCGGCCTTGCGGGTGGCGATGTTGGGCAGGCCGCGCAAGCTGGCCTGTTCGACGACTGCCGCGAGCATGGAGTCGGTCAGGTCGCAGGCCACGACCTTCTTTACGAGCGGGGCGAGGCGGTATGTGAGGTGTCCCCCACCGCAGCCGACATCGAGCGCGACTGCACCCCGCTGGTTGGCGAGGACCTGCGCGATGAGGTCCAGATCCTGTCCTGCGGCGTGCACAGCGCTGTGCACATAGGCACTGGCGCGAGTGCTGTATTGGTCCAGGACAACTGAGTTGTGGCTGGCGGTCTGCATGGCGGGCTCCTGAAGTGAGGGCCTTCAGTGTTTTCCATGCCAGCTACTGGTACAAGATGCCTGGTTATCCTGGTATAAAACCTGCCATGAATCCCTCTGAAGCCCGCCGCCTGCTCGGTACGTTCATCCGCGCCCATCGCGAACGCCTGTCTCCACCGGCCAAAGCCGTTGGCCGCCGCCGCACGCCGGGTTGGCGCCGCGAAGAGTTGGCGGGTGCTGCCGGGCTGGGCGTGACCTGGATTACGTGGCTCGAGCAGGGGCGCGCCGTAAATGCTTCTGTGCCCGCGCTGTGCCGGCTGGCCGAGGCGCTGCAGCTCACCCCGGCCGAGCGCATGTCGCTCTTCGACCTTGCCGGAAAGCGCGATCCGTTGGCGAGCCACGCGCCGACGACGGACCTGCCGGCGGAACTCCTTTGCTTGCCCGGCCACGTTTCCGCGCCTGCGTACCTGCTGGACGCAAGTTATGCCGCGATCGCCTGGAACGATCAAGCTGGCGAGCTATTCGTAGGCTGGCTGGACACAGGCGCCGAGCAGCCGAATCTGCTCGAGTTCGTGTTTCTTTCCGAACGTGCACGCGACCTTCTCGTCGACTGGCCCGAGCGCGCCCGGCGCCTGCTTGCGGAGTTCAGGGCGGATTTCAACCGCGATCCGGGAGACGTCCGTCTGCAAGCGCTTGCCGAATCCCTCGCCGAGCGCAGCGCGGATTTCGAGCGCATCTGGCGAAGCCAGGATGTGCTCAACCGGGACGGTGGCGTGCGCACCTTCAGCCACCCTGAACGCGGAGAGTCGCAGTTTTTCCAGACGACATTTCACCTCGCCTCGCATGCGGGCGTGAAGCTCGTTTGCCTGCTCCCCCTCTGCCGCGATGCCGACCAGGGAATTGGAGACGCTTCCGATCAGGCGTGAGGCTTTACGCGCCGTCGTGGATGGACGCGCCGTGATCGCTGCCCAACAGGTGGCGTCAAGTCCGCGGTCGAGGAGATGATATGGCGAGGCGGCGACCGCCAGCCCGGTTCCACCGCCGGTTCGCAGCCGCGAGCGCATCCAGCGACCCATCTGAATCGCGACGTGCGTCGATCCCGCCGGCAAGAAAAAAGGCGCCATGCGGGCGCCTTTTTCGGGTCGGGAAATGCGGCTTCAGACCACCGCCTCTTCCTTCTCCTTCTTCGGCTTGATGAACTGCTCGCGCGACACCCCCAGCCACATCACCAGCGGGCTCGCCACCAGCACCGAGGAATAGATGCCGAAGCAGATGCCGATCGTGAGCGCCAGCGCGAAGTAGTACAGCGTCTCGCCGCCGAACAGCAGCATCGACAGCACCATGACCTGCGTGCTGCCGTGGGTGATCACGGTACGCGAGATCGTGCTCGTGATCGCGTGGTCGAGCACCTGGGGCGTCGTCATGTTGCGCTTCTTCTTGAAGGTCTCGCGCACGCGGTCGAACACCACCACCGACTCGTTCACCGAGTATCCCAGCACCGCCAGCACCGCGGCAAGCACCGGCAGCGAGAACTCCCACTGGAAGAAGGCGAAGAAGCCCAGGATGATGATCACGTCGTGCAGGTTGGCGATGATCGCCGAAACCGCGAAGCGCCACTCGAAGCGCAGCGCGAGGTAGATCATGATGCCGACGATCACCAGCAGCAGCGCCATCGAGCCGTCGGCGGCGAGCTCCTTGCCCACCTGCGGCCCGACGAACTCCACCCGGCGCAGCTCGGGCGCCGGGCCACCGGCCTGTTGCAGCGTGTTCATCACCGTCTCGGACACGCTCGAGGTGTCGAGGTCCTCGCGGTTGGGCAGGCGGATCAGCAGGTCGCGCGCGCTGCCGAAGTTCTGCACCTGCGCGTCCGGATAGCCACTGCCGGCCAGCGCGCTTCGGATGGGCTCGAGCTGCGGTGCCTCGGCGTAGCTCACCTCGACCAGCGTGCCGCCGGTGAACTCCACCGACAGGTGCAGGCCGCGGGTGGCGAGGAAGAATACCGCGAGCGCGAAGGTGAGCAACGAGATCACGTTGAACACCAGCGCGTGGCGCATGAACGGGATGTCTTTCTTGATGCGGAAGAATTCCATGATCGTGTTTCCTGTGCGTTCGTCCGCTTACTTGCCTTCCGGCTTCCACACCTGGCCGATCGACAGGCTCTCGACCTTGCGGCGCCGACCGTAGATGAAGTTCACCAGCATCCGCGACACCAGGATCGCGCTGAACATCGAGGTCAGGATGCCCAGGCAGTGCACCACCGCGAAGCCGCGCACCGGGCCGGAGCCGAACACCAGCAGCGCGATGCCCGCGATCAGGGTGGTGATGTTGGAGTCGAGGATGGTGTCCCAGGCGCGGTCGTAGCCGGCAGCAATCGCCGCCTGCGGGCTGGCGCCGTTGCGCAGTTCCTCGCGGATGCGCTCGTTGATCAGCACGTTGGAGTCGATCGCCATGCCGAGCGTGAGCGCCATCGCGGCGATGCCGGGCAGGGTCAGCGTGGCCTGCAGCAGGGACAGCAGCGCCACCAGCAAGAGCAGGTTGGCGGCGAGCGCGATCGAGGACACCAGGCCGACGAGCATGTAGTAGCCGCACATGAACACGACGATCGCGAGGAAGCCCCACAGCGTCGAGTTGAAGCCCTTCTCGATGTTCTCGGCGCCCAGGCTGGGGCCGACGGTGCGCTCTTCGATGATCTCCATCGGTGCGGCGAGCGAGCCGGCGCGCAGCAGCAGCGCGACGTCGTTGGCTTCGACGGTGGTCATGCGGCCGGAAATCTGCACGCGGCCACCGCCGATCTCGCTGCGGATCACCGGCGCGGTCACGACCTCGCCCTTGCCCTTCTCGAAGAGCAGGATGGCCATGCGCTTGCCGACGCTCTCGCGCGTGACGTCGCGGAAGATGCGCGCGCCGGCGGCGTCCAGCGTCAGGTGCACCGCAGGCTCGTTGGTCTGGCCGTCGAAGCCGGGCTGGGCGTCGGTGAGGCGGTCGCCGGTGAGCACCACCTGCTTCTTGACCAGCAGCGGCGAACCCCCACGCTCGGTGTACAGCTCGGTGCCGAAGGGCACGCTGCCGGCGAGCGCCTGCTCGATCGCACCCGGGGTGTCGTCGACCATGCGCACTTCCAGCGTGGCGGTGCGGCCGAGGATGTCCTTGGCCTTGGCCACGTCCTGCACACCGGGCAGCTGCACCACGATACGCTCGGCGCCCTGCTGCTGGATCACTGGCTCGGCAACGCCGAGCTCGTTGATGCGGTTGTGCAGGGTGGTGATGTTCTGCTTGATCGCAAAGTCGCGCATGGTCTGCTGCGCCTGCGGCGTCAGCGTGGCGACCAGCTTGAAGTCGTCGCTGCCATCGTCGCGCTCGGCAAGCTGCAGGTCGGCGGTGCTGTCCTGGATCGCCCGCCGGCCCGCCTCGCGCTGGGCGGCGTCGCGGAAGCGGACGACGACCGTGTTGCCCTCGCGGGTGATGCCAGCGTGGCGCACGCTCTTGTCGCGCATCAGGGTGCGCAGGTCGCCGGTGGTCGAGTCGAGACGCTTGACGAGCGCGCCCGGCATGTCCACCTCGAGGAGGAAGTGCACGCCGCCGCGCAGGTCGAGACCGAGGTACATCGGCAGCGCGTTGATCGAGGTCAGCCAGCTCGGCGAGGCCGACAGCAGGTTGAGCGCGACCACGTAGGACGGGTCGGAGGCGTCGGGGTTGAAGGCCTGCTCGATGACGTCCTTGGCGCGCAACTGGGTCTCGGTGTCCTTGAAACGGGCGCGCACGCTGTTGGTGTCGGAGAAAATGCCGGTGTTCTCGATGCCGGCGGCCTTGAGCGCGCCGGCGATGCGGTCGGTGGTGGCCGCGGCGTCGAGCTTGAGCGTGGCCTTGGCGCTGGACACCTGCACCGCCGGCACCTCGCCGTAGAAGTTGGGCAGGGTGTAGAGCAGGCCCCAGAGCAGCACGAGGCCGATGAGGAGGTTCTTCCAGAGGGGATAGCGGTTCATCGTCGGCGGGAATGTGGGTGGAGCGGGGCCCGACGGGACGCGTCGGGCTGCGCCTGCCGGGCGCCTGGCCGCACCCTCGGACGGGGCGGCGACGGGACGCAGGGGCCGGCCATGGGCCCGCGGCGGCCGGGCGGTCGAGCCGCCCACCGCCGCGCCGGGAGGATCAGATCGCCTTCAGCGTGCCCTTGGGCAGCACGGTGGCGACGGCCTGCTTCTGTGCGGCGACCACGGTGTTGGGGGCGACTTCGATCTGCACGAAGCTGTCGCCGACCTCGACGACGCGGCCGGCGATACCGCCGCCGGTGACGACCTCGTCCCCCTTGGCGAGCGCCTCGACCATGGCCTTGTGTTCCTTCGCGCGCTTCATCTGCGGGCGGATCATCAGGAACCACAGCACCACGAACATCAGGATCAGCGGCAGCAGGCCCATCAGGCCTCCGGTGGGGTCGGCGGCGCCAGAGGCCTGGGCGTAGGCATTGGAAATCAGCACGTTGAAACTCCGGTTGGAAGAAAAACAAGGAAGTATAGCAGTAGCCGGGACGGGGCCCGGGAGGGGTGAGACGGCCCGCGCGGCGAAGGGTTCAGCCCGTGCCGGTGGCACGCTCGCTGCGGAAGCGCTGCACGTAGGGCGCGAACTCGCCCGCCGCGATCGCCGTGCGCAGCTCGGCGGTGAGGGTCTGGTAGTAGCGCAGGTTGTGTACCGTGTTGAGCATGCTGCCGAGGATCTCGCCGGTGCGGTGCAGGTGGTGCAGGTAGGCGCGGCTGAAGTTGCGGCAGGTGTAGCAGTCGCAGCTCGGGTCGAGCGGCCGGGTGTCGGCCTTGTGCGCCGCGTTCTTGATCTTGATGTCGCCGAAGCGGGTGAACAGCCAGCCGTTGCGCGCGTTGCGGGTGGGCATCACGCAGTCGAACATGTCGATCCCGGCGGCGACGCCTTCCACGATGTCCTCGGGCGTGCCCACGCCCATCAGGTAGCGCGGCTTGCCCTGCGGCAGGCGCGGCGCGGTGTGGGCGAGGATGCGCGCCATGTCTTCCTTGGGCTCGCCGACCGACAGGCCGCCGATTGCGAAGCCGTGGAAGCCGATCTCTTCGAGCGCGGCCTGCGACTCGTCGCGCAGGTCCTCGTACATGCCGCCCTGGACGATGCCGAAGAGCGCGTTGGTGTTGCCCAGGCGGTCGAACTCGTCGCGCGAGCGCTTCGCCCAGCGCTGCGACAGGCGCATCGACTTCGCGGCCTCGTCGCGGGTGGCAGGGTAGGGCGTGCATTCGTCGAAGATCATCACGATGTCCGAGTTCAGCACGCTCTGGATCTGCATCGAGATCTCGGGCGTGAGGAAAAGCCTGGCGCCGTCGATCGGGCTGGCGAACTTGACGCCTTCTTCGGTGATCTTGCGCAGTGCGCCCAGGCTGAACACCTGGAAGCCACCCGAGTCGGTGAGGATGGGCTTGTCCCACGCCATGAAGCGGTGCAGGCCTGCGTGCGCGCCGATGATGTCGAGTCCCGGGCGCAGCCACAGGTGGAAGGTGTTGCCCAGGCAGATCTGCGCGCCGATGTCGGCGAGCATCGCCGGCGTCATCGCCTTGACCGTGCCATAGGTGCCGACCGGCATGAACACCGGGGTCTCGACCGTGCCGTGGGCGAGCGTCAGGCGGCCGCGGCGGGCGCCGCCGTCGGTGGTGAGGAGTTCAAACTGCATCGTCGTTCTTGTCGTTCTCGGATTCGTTGCGGCGGGTGATGAGCATCGCGTCGCCGTAGCTGAAGAAGCGGTAGCGCTGCGCCACCGCATGCGCATAGGCGCGGCGGATGCTGTGCATGCCGGCAAACGCCGATACCAGCATCATCAGCGTGGATTTGGGCAGGTGGAAGTTGGTGATCAGCGCATCGACCACCTGGAAGCGGAAGCCGGGGAGGATGAAGATCTCGGTCTCGCCGCTGCCGGCTTCGAGCGGGCCTTCCTGCGCCGCGGCCTCGAGTGCGCGCATGCTGGTCGTGCCCACGGCGATCACCCGGCCGCCGGCTGCCCGGGTGGCGGCGATGGCGTCCACCGTCTCCTGCGGGATCACGTAGCGCTCGCGGTGCATGCGGTGTTCGCCGAGGTCATCGACGCGCACCGGCTGGAAGGTGCCGGCGCCCACATGCAGGGTCAGCCAGGCGCACTTCGCTCCGCGCTCGGCGATGCGCGCGAGCAGCGCGTCGTCGAAGTGCAGGCCGGCGGTGGGGGCGGCGACCGAGCCGGGCTCGCGGGCATAGACCGTCTGGTAGCGCGACTCGTCGGCCTCGCCGGCGGCGCGCTGGATGTAGGGCGGCAGCGGCAGCTTGCCGTGGCGCTCGAGCAGCGCGAGCAGGTCCTCGCCGGCCGGAAAGCGCAGGTGGAAGAACTCGCCGACGCGGCCGAGCACCTCGACCTCAAAGGCGTCCGCGAGGCGCAGCCGGCTGCCGGTCTTCGGCGACTTGCTCGCGCGCACCTGGGCGAGGGCCTCGTGCGGGCCGACCGGGCGTTCGATCAGCACCTCGACCTGCCCGCCGCTGTCCTTGACGCCATGCAGGCGGGCGTGGATGACGCGGGTGTCGTTGAAGACCAGCAGGTCGCCGGGATTCACGCGCTCGGCGAGGGCGCCGAAGACGGTGTCGGCGAGTCGCGGTACGGCGTTCTCCTGCGGCTCCACGACCAGCAGGCGGCTGGCACTGCGTTCGGGGAGCGGCGCCTGGGCGATCAGTTCGGCGGGGAGGGTGTAGTCGAAGTCGGCGAGGGTGAGGGACATCGTGTCGTGTTCGGTAGAGAAGGTGCTGCCGGTGCAGGTTCGGGGCGCCGCGTGACGGCTCGCTTGCCGCCCCGCCTCGTGTTCGGGGATAATGCGCGTCCCGTGCCGGGATGGCGGAATCGGTAGACGCAGCGGATTCAAAATCCGCCGCCGCAAGGTGTGTGGGTTCGAGTCCCACTCTCGGCACCAGTTTCTCGCTCCGGCGGTCGATCATCGACCGCCGGGCGCTTCAGCGCGGTGTTCGACCGCGCTGGCCCGGACGCCATTCGCGCCAGCGACGCTTCGTTCCCGTGACCGTTCCATGTGCCTTCGTTCTCGCGACGTTCGCACGAATGCCGGTCACCGACGGCGCTACATCCGTTTCCGGCCCGCGATTCTGGAGCGCTCCGGGACGAAAATCAAATCAGGCGAAATTCTGCTTCGCGTGCGCGCCTTCGCTGATCGCGCGCACCGCAGGGTGGGTCAGCCTGCGCTCGACCGAGATCGCGTAGTAGGTCTCGGTGACCCCGTTCGCGTCCCCCAGATGCACCAGCCCGCCCTGGCGGCAGAGCTGCTCGCCGACCAGCGAGGCGCTCGGGAAGATGCCCGCGCCGGCCTCGGCGAAGGCGCGCATCAGCGCGCTGTCGTCGAACTCGCCGACGATGCGCGGGCGCAGCCCGGCGGCCTCGATCCAGCGCAGCAGCGGCCCGCGCACGCTCGCCTCCACGCCTGGCAGCAGCAGCGGGGCGCTGTCGAGGCGGGCGGGAAAGTCGCCGGCCAGGCGGGCGGCGAGCGCGGGTGCGGCGTAGAAGCCGATGGTCGACTCGCCGAGCGCGTGGCTGAAGCCGCGCACGTCCATGGCGGGCGGCAGCGGGCTGTCGGCGAGCACCACGTCGAGCTTGTGGATGGCCAACTCGCCGAGCAGGGCGTCGAACTTGCCCTCGCGGCAGACGATGCGCATCGGCTCGGGCAGGTCCATCGAGGGCGCCAGCAGCAGCCACGCGATCGCCTTCGGCACCACGTCGGCGATGCCCACGCGGAAGGGCACGGCGCGTCCGGTCGCACGACTCTGCAGCGCTTCCTCAAGCTCGTTGCCGAGGCGGAAGATCTCCTCGGCGTAGTCGAGGACCATGCGCCCGGTCTCGGTCAGCACCAGGCCGCGGCCCTGGCGCTTGAAGAGGTTTACGCCGAGATCGGTCTCCAGCGTGGCGATCTGGCCCGACAGGGTCTGCGGTGCCAGCCCGGAACGTTCCGCCGCGCGCACGATCCCACCCGCACGGGCCACGGTCCAGAAATGGTGGAGTTGCTTGTAGTTCAGCATGGGTCGCCTCCGGCGCGCTCGATTCGATACTTCGGAAAAATCGGATTGAAATTCTGCTGAACCGAGATTCTATCGAACAGTCTGAGCGGTAGTATCCACCGGAGCACAGGGCCCGATGGATCCGTGCAACGAAAATGAAGGAGACTGGACATGCGTATCGATCTGCATTGCGACGGTGTGGAAACCGCCCCCGGCCTGCGCGACTACGTGGCGCAGAGGATGCGTTTATCGATCGGCCGCTTCCGCGACCACATCCAGTGGGCGCGCGTGAAGGTCGCCGATGTGAATGGTCCGGGGGGCGGCGCCGACAAGCGTTGCGTCGTGCAGCTGCGCCTGCGCAACCTGCCCGACGTGGTGTTCGCCATCACCCAGCTCGACGTGCGCGCGGCGGTGGATGAGGCGGCCGACCGTGTCGCCCGGGTGCTCGCCCAGCGCGTGCGCCGCCACCAGCGCGGATCGGCCATGGCCGCGATCCCGGCATGATTTTTTCGTAGTCCCCGCAGCAAGCTCCCGGTCGTCCGCCCGTTCGGCGCCGGTTCCAAAACAAATCGACGATCCCACTGGAGGACTTCCACCATGGAAAACCGCATCAGCACCCTGGGCCGGGCCGAAGTCTCGGTCCTGCAGACCAACAAGGTCATCCGCAACACCTACATGCTGTTGTCGCTGACGCTGGCCTTCTCGGCGCTGACCGCAGGCCTGTCGATGGCGATGGGTGCGCCGCGCCTGGGCATCCTGATCACGCTGGCCGGCTACTTCGGTCTGCTGTTCGCGACCACGAAGTTCCGCAACAGCAGCCTGGGCATCGTGTTCGTGTTCGCCCTGACCGGCTTCATGGGCTTCACCCTCGGCCCGATCATCTCGTCGTACCTGGCTCTGCCCAACGGCAGTTCGATCGTGATGCAGGCGATGACCGGCACCGCGGCGATCTTCCTCGGCCTGTCGGCCTACGCGGTGACGACCAAGAAGGACTTCTCCTTCATGGGCGGTTTCCTGATGGTCGGCATCCTGGTGGCCTTCCTTGCCGGCCTTGGCGCGATCTTCTTCGAGATCCCGGCGCTGTCGCTGACCGTCTCTGCGGCCTTCGTGATGCTGATGTCCGGCCTGATCCTGTACGAGACCAGCAACATCATCCATGGTGGCGAGACCAACTACATCATGGCCACGGTGTCGCTGTTCGTGTCGATCTTCAACCTCTTCACCAGCCTGCTGCACCTGCTGGGTTTCGCCAACAACGACTGACCCGGATCGCCCGCCGCGGCGGGCGGCTTCCGGAAAGGGGCGGTGGCCGCGAGGCGCCGCCCCGTTCTTTTGCGCGAAAGGCCGGCTTTTGCGGTGCAGCACGCACGCCGTACGCGAGCGGGCGGCTGGCGTTACAATGGCGCACATTTTTGACTGGGACAGCCCGGGATGAAGACCACCTTTCTTGATTTCGAAACGGCGATCTCCGAACTCGAGGAGAAGATCGACCAGCTCCGCTTCGTCCAGGACGATCCGGCGGTCGACATCTCCGACGAGATCAAGCGGCTCGAGGCCAAGAGCCAGTCGCTGACCAAGGATCTGTACGCCAAGCTCAGCCCCTGGCAGATCGCCCAGGTGGCGCGCCACCCGCAGCGCCCCTACACGCTGGATTACGCCAGCCTGATGTTCACCGACTTCCACGAGCTGCACGGCGACCGCAGCTTCGCCGACGACAAGGCCATCGTGGGCGGGCTGGCGCGCTTCAACGGCCAGGCCTGCGTGGTGATCGGCCACCAGAAGGGCCGCGACACCAAGGAAAAGATCGCGCGCAACTTCGGCATGCCGCGCCCCGAGGGCTACCGCAAGGCGATGCGCCTGATGAAGATGGCGGAGAAGTTCGCGCTGCCGGTGTTCACCTTCGTCGACACGCCGGGCGCCTATCCCGGCATCGGCGCCGAGGAGCGCGGCCAGTCCGAGGCGATCGGCCACAGCATCTACCTGATGGCCGAACTCAAGACCCCGATCATCAGCACCATCATCGGCGAAGGCGGCTCGGGCGGTGCGCTCGCGATCGCGGTTGCCGACCGTGTGTTGATGTTGCAGTACTCCACCTACTCGGTGATCTCGCCTGAGGGCTGTGCCTCCATCCTGTGGAAGAGCGCGGAGAAGGCAGCCGATGCGGCCGAGACCATGGGCATCACCGCGGCGCGGCTGAAGTCGCTCGAGCTGATCGACAAGGTGGTGGACGAGCCGATCGGCGGTGCCCATCGCGATCACCGCGCGATGGCAGCGACGCTCAAGCGTGCCCTCGGCGATGCGCTGCGCGAGCTCGAGGTGCTGTCGCCCTCCGAGCTGGTCGAGCAGCGCTACCAGAAGCTGATGAGCTACGGGCGCTACAAGGAGAAGGCGGCCTGAGGCCTCTCGCCGCCTGAGCCCGGGCGAGCGTGCGCTCCCGCGCCTGCGCTCGTCGACCATCGATGAGGATCCCGTCCGCCGAGTTGTTGCCCGAATCCGCCGCCGCGGTCCTCGTCGCGGCTGGCATCGGCGCGGGCAGCCGGGTGTGCTGTGCGCTCTCCGGCGGGGCGGACTCGGTGGTGTTGTTCGAGGTCCTGCGGCGGCTGCAGCCGCGCCTCGGTTTCGATCTCGTCGCCGCCCACGTCGATCACGGCCTCAGCCCGAGTTCCGCCGCGTGGGCGCGCACCTGCGCCGAGCGCTGCGCGGCCGCAGGCATTCCCCTGCAGATTTTCCGCGTCGAGGTCGATCGTACGCACGCTGACGGCCTCGAGGCGGCTGCGCGCGCTGTGCGCCATGCCGCGCTCGCGCGCGTGGCCTGCGACTGGCTCGCCTTCGGCCACCACCAGGACGACCAGGCCGAGACCCTGCTGTTCCGCCTGCTGCGCGGCAGCGGCGTGCGCGGGGCGGCGGCGATGCGCGCGGTGGAGGCGGGCCGGCCGGGGCGGCTGCGGCCGCTGCTCGGCCTGCGTCGGACGCAGCTGCTCGACTGGGCGGGCGCGCACGGCCTCGCCTGGGTGGAGGACGAGAGCAACGCCGAGTTGCGCTTCACCCGCAACGCGATCCGCCACCGCCTGCTGCCGGTGGCCAAGGACCTTTTTCCAGCTGCGGTGCCGAACCTGGCGCGCGCTGCCGCGCATTTCGCCGAGGCCGACGAACTGCTCGGCGAGTTGGCAGCGATCGATGCAGCGGCCTGCGGCGCACCCTTGCTGCGCCGCGCGGACTTCCTCGCGTTGAGTCCGGCGCGCCAGGCCAACCTGCTGCGCCGGATGCTGATCGGGCTGGATGCGCCCTTGCCCGGCTCGGTGGTGCTCGGCGAGGCCTTGCGCCAGCTGCGTGGGTGCGATTCCGCGCACCCCTTGCGCCTGCCGCTCGGCCCCTGGGCTTGCTGTGCCTACCGCGACCGCGTGTGGCTGGAGCTGGCGGAGCCGCCGGCGCCGCAAGAGCGGCGCTGGCAGGGCGAGGCGGTGTTGCGCTGGGGGGCGGACGAACTGCGCTTCGTGGAATCGGCTGGCGAAGGGCTGGACCGCGTCCGTCTGGAGCTCGCCGGCGAGGTCCTGCTCGCGCCGAGGCGCGAGGGCATGCGCCTGCGGCTGCACCTTTCGCGGCCACGGCGCGAGCTGCGCAAGCTTTGCCAGGAGGCGGGGATTCCCGCGTGGCTGCGCGACCGCCTGCCGGTGCTGTGGGTGGGTGGCGAGCCGGCCTGGGTCGGCGGCATCGGCGTCGCGGTGGAGTTCGCCTGTGCGCCGGGGGCGCCGGGCCTGGTGCCGGACTGGCGGCCGGGCGGTGTGCCCGAGGCCGCGCCGTCCGACTGAGTCGCCCCCCCGGGCCTCAGTTGCGCAGCGTGGTCAGCAGCTGCGCCAGCTCCACCGCCGAGCGCACCTCCATCTTGTCGAAGATGCGCGAGCGGTGCGCCTCCACGGTGCGCATCGAGATCGACAGCTCGTCGGCGATCACCTTGTTGTACTTGCCCTCGAGGATCAGCTCCATGACCTCGCGCTCGCGCTGGGTGAGCGTGGCCAGGCGCGCCTCGATGGTCTCGCGGCTGGCGGCGACGCGCAGGCGCTCGTCGTCGGTGGCGAGCGCCTTCTCGACGAGGTCGACCAGGTCGTGGTCGTTGAAGGGCTTCTCGATGAAGTGGAAGGCGCCCTTCTTGAGCGCGGCCACCGCCATCGGCACGTCGCCGTGGCCGGTGATGAAGATCACCGGCAGCCGGCAGCCGCGCGCCAGCAGCTCGTCGAAGCACTCCAGCCCGCTCATGCCCTGCATGCGGATGTCGAGCACGACGCAGCCACGCCAGTCGCCGCGCCAGTCGGCGAGGAAGGCCTCGGCCGAGGCCCAGCTCCGGCACGGCACGCCGCGCGTCTTGAACAGCCATTCGAGGGCGTCGCGGATGGCCTCGTCGTCGTCGATGATGTGCGTGCAGGCGGTGTTCATGCGAGGTCGGCGTCCACCGGGAGTGAGAGGGTGAAGATGGTACCGCCGCCCGGCCGCGATTCGAAGGCCAGGCGGCCGCGGTGCAGCTCGGCGATCGAGCGGCAGATGTTGAGCCCCATGCCCATGCCCTCCTGCTTGGTGGTGAAGAAGGGCTCGAACAGGCGGGCGGCGGTCTCGGCGGGGATGCCGGCGCCGCGGTCGGCGACGGTGACGGTGACGAAGCGGCCCTCGCGTGCGGTGCGCACGGCGACGGTGCGTTCGGGCGGCGGGGTGTCGCGCATCGAGTCCATCGCGTTGCGCACCAGGTTGACCACGATCTGCTCGATCATCACCGCGTCGGCGGGCACCTGCGGCAGGCCGTCGGCGAGCTCGCTGCGGATGCGCATGCCGCGCTTGCGCGCGTCGGCCTCGATCAGGCCGATGGCGTCGCGGATCACCGCGGCGAGGTCGAGTGCCTCGCGCTTGGGCTCGGAGCGGCGCACGAAATCATGCACCCGGCGGATGATCTCGCCGGCACGCTGGGCCTGGCGGGCGATGCGCTGGTGCACGTCGAGCAGCTCGGCGCGGTCGAGCGGCGCCTCGTCCTGCAGGCGGTTGATGCAGCCCGAGGTGTAGCTGGCGATCGCAGCGAGCGGCTGGTTGAGCTCGTGCGCCAGCGTGGACGCCATCTCGCCCATCGTGATCAGGCGCGAGCTCTGCTGCAGGCGCTCCTCCTGCTGCAGCGCGTGTTCGCGCGCGCGCTTCTGCTCGGTGATGTCGAGCACGGAGCCCATCCAGCCGGCGTGGCGGCCGGCGGCGTCGATCAGCGGTGCCTCGAACACCAGCACGTCGAGGACGTCCCCGTTCTTGCGCCGCAGCCGCACCTCGGTGCCGTCGGCCGAGCTGCCGCCGGCGAGGATCTCGCGGTGCAGGGCGTAGGTCTGCTCGATGCGCTCCGGGTCCCAGTAGGGCATCGGCGCCTTGAGCCCGAGCAGCTCGTCCGCGCTAAAGCCGGTCATGCGGCAGAAGGCCGAGTTCACATAGGTGAGGCGGCCGTCGAGGTCGCGCGCGCGCATGCCGGTGAGCATCGAGTCCTCCATCGCCTTGCGGAAGGCGGACTCGGCGCGCAGCGCGACCTCGGCCTGCTGGCGGCGGGCGAGCTGGCGGCGCAGCTGCATCACGCTCCACACGATGATGCCGGCCAGCAGCACGATCGAGGCGCCGAGCAGCAGCGGGATCCAGCGCGTCTCCGAGCGGTAGGCGGCGATCTGCAGCGTGAGGCCGTGCCCGGGCGGATCGAAGGGCATGGTGTAGGACAGCCGCGGCGACAGCGGCGCGACCTTCGACTTGGCGGCGAGCCTGCGGCCGTCGCTGTCGAGCACCGCGACGTGGTAGCGCTCGGAGAACCACCACGGCAACTCGCGCATCACCACGTCCGACAGCGAATACACGCCGACCACCATGCCGACCTGCGCCTCGTCCGACCACACCGGCACATGCACCTCGAAGTGGTGGGCACCGCCGGGGGCCGGATGCGCCGGACCATACACCGCGCGGCCGATGCCGCGCGCCAGCTGCAGGCTGGATTCGTCGACCGGCAGCGCGGCCGCGTCGGCGGACGCGTCATGCGCGACCGGGGCGGGGGTGAGTGGCGGCATCGCGCCCAGCACGCGGCCCTCCGGCGACAGCCACAGGATGCGCGCGAGGCCGCGCTCGGGCGTCAGCAGGCTGGCCAGGCGCGCCTCGGTCTGGGCCGACGGTGCGGGCGCCGCGAGCAGCTCGGGGCCGATCTCCTGCAGGTGGATCTCGTTGCGGTCGAGGTTGAAGCGCAGGTTCTGCTCCATCCACAGCACGTCGCTGATCAGCGTCGCGCGCTGGGCGTCGTCGTCGTACTCGCGCGTCAGCCACACCAGCGCCGCGATCGCGGCGAGGAAGAGCGCCAGGCTGAGGTAGGGCAGGTGCTGCAGCCAGCGCCGGCGCGCGAGCGGCAGAATGGACGGTGCGTCGGCGTGGCTCATTGCGGAAGGCGGCGGATGGGGATACGGTGGCCTGCGGTTGTCACGGATGCGGAGATCCACAATAGCAGCGCGCTGCGGGCGAAACGATACTGATGTCCGACACAGCGAAACTTATCGCAGTTCGAGCGTGCCGCCCGGGGTGCCCTGGGTGGCCGAACAATACCCCGATGCTGTTCTCTAGGAGGAGGTGCTTCATGAAGATCCGTTCGCTTCTGGTCGGTCTGGTTGCCGTCGGTCTGTCCAGCGTCGCGCTTGCGGCCGAGCCCATCGTGATCAAGTTCAGCCACGTCGTGGCCCAGGACACGCCCAAGGGCAAGGCTGCCGAAAAGTTCAAGGCGCTCGCCGAGCAATACACCAAGGGTGCGGTCAAGGTCGAGGTGTACGCCAACAGCACGCTGTACAAGGACAAGGAAGAGATGGAGGCGCTGCAGCTCGGCGCCGTGCAGTTGCTCGCCCCCTCGCTGGCCAAGTTCGGCCCGCTCGGCGTGCGCGAGTTCGAGGTCTTCGACCTGCCCTACATCTTCGACGGCTACGAGGCCCTGAACAAGATCACCCAGGGCGCGGTGGGCCAGCAGCTGCTCGCCAAGCTCGAGCCCAAGGGCATCCGCGGCCTGGCCTTCTGGGACAACGGCTTCAAGTCCTTCTCGGCCAACACGCCGATCACGAAGCCCGAGGACCTGCGCGGCAAGAAGATGCGCATCCAGTCGTCCAAGGTGCTCGAAGAGCAGATGCGCGAGGTCAAGTCGCTGCCGCAGGTGATGGCCTTCTCGGAGGTCTATCAGGCGCTGCAGACCGGCGTCGTGGATGGCACCGAGAACCCGCACTCCAACCTCTACACCCAGAAGATGCATGAGGTGCAGAAGCACATGACGCTGACCGACCACGGCTACCTCGGCTACGCGGTCATCACCAACAAGAAGTTCTGGGACGGCCTGCCGGCGGAGATCCGCACCCAGCTGGACAAGGCTATGGTCGAGTCGACCGCCTACGCCAACCAGATCGCCAAGGAAGAGAACGACAAGTCGCTGGAAGCGGTGCGTGCCTCGGGCAAGACCGAGATCCACACCCCGACCGCCGAGGAGAAGGCTGCGTTCAAGAAGGCCTTCGCTCCGGTGCACAAGAAGATGGAGTCGCGCATCGGCGCCGAGTTGATCCAGTCCATCTACAAGGAAACCGGTTTCGATCCGGCCAAGCTGTAATCCTCTCGTCTCCACACCCAGCAGCGCCCGTCCGGCTCGCAGAGAGCGACGGGCGTTTTTTCGGGGGAAAACAATCATGAACAAGCTTCTCGACCGTCTCGAGGAGTTCATCATCGCCGCGCTGATGGCAGTCGCGACGATTGTGATCTTCATCTCGGTGGTGCACCGCTACCTCTCCGGCTACGAGATTCCGCTGCTGCAGGACTGGCTGCTCGACATGAACGTCGGCTGGGCGCAGGAGTTCTGCATCATCCTCTTCGTGTGGATGGCCAAGTTCGGCGCCGCCTACGGCGTGCGCACCGGCATCCACGTCGGTGTCGACATCCTGATCAACAAGCTCAGCGGCAGCTCGCGCACGGCGCTGATCCAGATCGGCCTGGTTTGCGGGGTGCTCTTCACCGGCCTCATCGGCCTCTTCGGCGCGCTCTTCGTGTGGGAGAACGGCATGGCCTACGAGACGCTGAGCCTGCTCGGCCGCGATACTGGCGACTTCTTCGAGGGGCCGACCACGCCCGACCTCGAATGGCCGACCTGGATCGTCTATTCCGCGGTGCCGCTCGGCTCCTTCCTGATGTGCTACCGCTTCCTGCAGGTCATGGTGAGCTTCGCACGCACCGGCGAGCTGCCCACCCACGACCACGGTCACGTCGAGGGCCTGGACGACGAGGACGACGAGAACGTGCTGCTCGAGGGCGAAGCCTTCTCGATCGCGGAAGACATCGAACACGCCCGTCGCGAGGCCGAGGCCAAGCGTCCCGGCCAGGGCAAGTAAGGAGACGACATCATGACCAACACGATTGCAATCTTCGGTCTGCTCGTCGTCCTCATGGCGATCGGCATGCCGGTAGGCGTGGCGCTCGGCCTCACGGTGCTGAGCTTCATGTTCATCTTCACCGACGTGCCGCTCGAATCGGTGGCGCTCAAGATGTTCACCGGCATCGAGAAGTTCGAGATCATGGCGATCCCCTTCTTCATCCTCGCCGGCAACTTCCTCACCCACGGCGGGGTGGCGCGACGCATGATCAACTTCGCCACCTCCATGGTCGGCCACCTGCGCGGCGGCCTGGGCATGTCGGCGGTGCTGGCGTGCGCGCTGTTCGCCGCGGTGTCGGGTTCGAGCCCGGCGACGGTGGTCGCGATCGGCTCGATCCTGATCCCGGCGATGATCAAGCAGGGCTATCCGCTGCGCTTCGGCGCCGGCGTGGTGGCCTCGGCCGGCGGCCTGGGCATCCTGATCCCGCCCTCGATCGTCATGGTGATGTACTCGGTGACGACCAACTCCTCGGTCGGCGCGCTGTTCATGGCGGGCGTCATCCCCGGCCTGCTGCTGGCCTTCATGCTCGGCGCCTGCACCTGGTACGTGGCGCGCAAGAACAACTACCCGACCCTGCCGCGCACGAGCTGGGCCGTCCGCATCAAGCACTTCCGCAAGGCCTTCTGGGGGCTGATGCTGATCGTGGTGGTGATGGGCGGCATCTACTCGGGCATGTTCACCCCGACCGAGGCGGCGGCGATGAGCGCGGTGTACGCCTTCTTCATCGCGGTGTTCGTGTACAAGGACCTGAGCTTCAAGCAGATCCCGCGCGTGCTGCTCGACTCGGCCAACATGAGCGCGATGCTGCTGTTCATCATCGCCAGCGCGGTGCTGTTCTCCTTCATCCTGACCAGCGAGCAGATCCCGCAGCGCATGGCCGACGCGATCGTCGCCAGCGGCATGGGCCCGATCGGCTTCCTGATCGTGGTGAACATCCTGCTGCTGGTGGCCGGCGCGCTGATGGAGCCGTCCTCGATCATCCTGATCCTCGCCCCGATCCTGTTCCCGGTGGCGGTGGCGCTCGGCATCGACCCGATCCACTTCGGCGTGATGATCGTGGTGAACATGGAGATCGGCATGATCACGCCGCCGGTGGGCCTGAACCTCTTCGTGGCGAGCGGCATCACCAAGGCCGGCCTCACCGAGATGAGCAAGGCGGTGATGCCCTGGCTGTACACGATGCTGGTGTTCCTGATGATGATCACCTACATCCCGAGCATCTCCACCTTCCTGCCGAAGGCGCTCGGCATGATGTAAGCGCAGCAGCCGGGGTCCGTCGCGCACGGCCCCGGCAGGCAGGCTGGATCGATCCCCGCCGTGCAGCGATGCCGGCGGGGATCGTGTTTTTCGTCGCTGCGCTTGCGTCGCCTTACAGTCCCGCGCCGAGCGCGCGCATCGGTGTCACCCGAAACCTGCTAAAATTTCGCGCTTTTTTCCAAACCTCACGCTTTATCCAAGCGCAGTCCCGGAGTTATCCATGGCAATCGAACGCACCCTGTCCATCATCAAGCCCGACGCCGTCGCCAAGAACGTGATCGGCCAGATCTACGCCC
>ENA-UOUJ01000441-UOUJ01000441.1-activated-sludge-metagenome-genome-assembly--contig:-NODE-441-length-29159-cov-19.376374_pt1 | contig 29159 bp, 25 predicted proteins | sample MGYA00249839_ERZ747224 | MGnify/ENA primary metagenome ERZ747224 (study PRJEB28782, sample SAMN03220277) | activated sludge metagenome | biome: wastewater; feature: sewage sludge; material... | reverse complement strand
GCTCGATCTTTTTGAACATTTATAAAAATGTCAACCTATTTTAGGCACGCACAAGGATATAAGTACAGGGGGCACTCCCTGAAACCTGCAACAGCCTGCTTTTATTGTATTATTTTCTGCGTATAATCTTTACCCCACTTCAGTTCAGGTGCTTTGTTTTTGCTGAATATACCATATACCGCGGAGCCGCTGCCGGTGAGTGATGCATACAACGCGCCATTGGCGTAGAGTGTCTTTTTAACCTCCTCTATCTGTGGATATTCGCGGAATACCGGCGCTTCAAAATCATTTACCAATTCATGGCTCCATGTTTCCACGGGTTGCTGAATGATGCTTTTAAGGGGTTTGGAAGGTTGCGCAGGTTTAAGTTTGGAAAACGCCCACGCAGTCTGTATATGGATTCCCGGATGTACGATCAAAAAAGAATAAACGGAAAGATCGAGTGGGAGCGACTCTGTTTGTTCTCCACGGCCGGTTGCATAACAGGGTGCATTGATCATAAAAAAAGGGCAGTCGCTGCCTAACTTCAACGCATACGCAGTAAGTTGTTCTGCAGTGAGGTTGAGATTAAATTTTTTGTTCATCAACAGTAAAGTAAATGCCCCGTTAGCAGATCCGCCGCCCAGCCCGGCGCCAGTGGGGATTGTTTTATGCAGATGCATCTTAACCGGGGGAATTCCGGGAAAATCTTTTTTTAATATCTGATATGCTTTCAAACAGATGTTATCTGCTTCTTTTCCGGGTATGGAAAGGCCAGACTGTGTAAAATTTGGGGAGGTAGAAAGAGCATTATTATCAGGCAGCGATATCATTTCTACCGCATCGTGCCAGTTGATAGGATAAAAAACAGTTGCTATATTATGATAGCCGTCAGCTCTTTTTGAGGTAATGTTAAGCCCTATATTAATTTTGCAATTGGGGAAAAGAACCACGGGCTGGCAGTGTTTTAATAAGAATGTACTTAATATTACTTTTTCCTGTGATTGATCTCATCCCGGATGGCAATGGCCCTGAGGTAATCTTCCTGTTCGAGCACTTCACTCAGCAATTGGTTGAGCTCTTCCAGCGACATGGATTTAAGATCGTCTTTTGAACCTGTTTCCCGCACTAATTGTTGTTCTTCCTCCGGTTTTTTCTTTTTACCGGAATCTTCCATCAGTATACCCGCGCTTTCCAAAATATGTTCATAAGTATAAATGGGACATCCGAAGCGAACAGCGAGCGCGAGTGCATCGGAGGTCCTGGAATCTATTTCCACCGTATCGTGTTCATTGCTGCATAAAAGTTTCGAATAAAATATACCTTCCTGCAGATCGCTGATGATAATTTCATGAAGGTCTACATTAAATGCCATCATAAAGTTTTTCATCAGGTCGTGTGTAAGCGGCCTGCTGGGCTGCATCCGCTCTAAAGCTACCGCAATGGCCTGAGCTTCAAACCCCCCTATTACAATGGGCAGGCGCCTCAACCCGTTTGTTTCGCCTAGTACAACGGCATAAGAATGTGTCTGAGTAATACTGTGCGATAGTGCTACTATTTCCAATTCTATTTTCTTCATAATCTGTTGCGAATGTACAGGAATTTTGTAAAACGGGTAATGGCCGGGAGGCATAAAATAAAAAACCGCAGATGACCTGCGGTTTAGTGTAAAGGAACGTGTTTTCTCATGCTACGCCTTTCAGCTTTTTAACTTCTTCTATTAATTTGGGCACTATTTCAAATGCATCGCCAACAATTCCATAATCGGCGGCTTTAAAAAAGGGTGCTTCGGGGTCTTTATTAATAACAACAATTGTTTTGCTCCTGTTTACGCCGGCCAAATGCTGTATGGCGCCGGAAATACCAATGGCTATATATAAATTTGGCGCTATAGCCAAACCGGTTTGTCCTACATGCTCGTGATGCGGGCGCCAGTGCGTATCCGCCACCGGCCGGCTGCACGCGGTAGCAGCGCCTAACAGTTTAGCCAACTCTTCAACCATCCCCCAGTTTTCAGGACCTTTTAGCCCGCGACCCCCGCTTACCACAACTTCCGCCTCACTCAAAGGCACTTCACCTTTCACTTTATTGACTGATATTGACTTTACTTTGGTTGCATCTATCGTTGCATTAAATGAAATAATTGTTGCTTTCGCCTCTGCTGAAGCTGCTGCCGGAAATGCATTAGCATTTAGTGTAATAATCTTAATGTCGGTATTCAGTGCAACATGGGCAAACGCTTTTCCCGAAAAAACAGATTTTTTTACAACAAATCCGTTGGTGGTATCGGGCAGTGCTACCGCACCCGAAACCAGGGCAGCTTTCAGGCGGGCAGACAAACGGGGGGCTATTGCTTTGCCATCTGCATTATTTGCAAATACCACTATTTTGGCTCCTGTTGCCTGTACTGCCTGTGCAATAATGCCGGTAAATACCTGTGCATCCACATGGTCTAATTGCTGATCAGATACATGATGTATTTTCTGGATTCCGTATTGTCCCAATGCAGAAAGATCGTCTTTTACGGATCCCAGCACTATACCTTCGGCAACTGTACCTGCCTGTGCGGCAACTTGCGAACCATAGCTTAAGGCTTCTAAAGAAGCTTTTTTGATATGTCCTTCCGATTGATCTATAAATATGAGTACCGGCATATTTTAATTTGAGATTTTAAATTTAAGATTTGAGATCCGCCACGGCGTAGAGGTTTTAATTTGACAGGGAGGAGAAATGTTTAAATCACTTTAGCTTCCTCGTGGAGCAGTCTTACCAGCTCTCCCGGATTGTCTGCGGGAATTAACTTCACACCTTCTTTTGCAGGCGGTAATTCAAAATTAATAATACTGGTTAAACTGTCTGCAGCCACGGGTTCTGTTACTTTCAGGGGTTTGGTGCGGGCGGCCATGATGCCCCGCATATTGGGTATTCTTGCTTCAGCCATTCCTTTCTGGCAGCTTACTACCACAGGCGTGCTTACCTCAACTGTTTCTTCACCTCCTTCAATTTCACGGGTAATGGTGGCTGTATTGCCGTTTATTTCGAAACGGGTTGCCAGGGCAACATAGGGGAGGTTCAGTAATTCGGCTATCATTCCCCCTACAGAGGAGCCATTATAATCAATGGTTTCCTTACCGGTAAACACCAGGTCGTAGCTGCCTTGCTGTGCTATTTCGGCTATTTGAGCGGCTATATAAAAGCTATCCTGGCTATCGGCGTTCACGCGTATGGCTTCATCGCCGCCCAATGCCAGCGCTTTGCGGATAACCGGTTCTGCATCTGCGCCCGCCACGGTTACAAGATGAAGCGCAGCGGAAGGATCCTTTTCTTTAATTTCAATAGCTCTTACCAGGGCATACCATTCATCGTAAGGGTTGATGATCCATTGCACGCCTGCAGCGGCAAATTTCGTATTATTATCGGTGAAGGCAATTTTTGCCGTAGTGTCGGGTGATTTGCTGATACAAACTAGTATTTTCATTTGTTCATTTTTTGTTTCAGTTAACTAAGTATTCAATGAAAGAATACCTGCACTTGTAACGAACCAGGCAATGACTACGGGTTACATTTGCTTATAAAGTTGTTTATGCAACCATTTGTATCCTGCAAATATAATAAGGGGATTTATTATAGCCGAAAGAATTTTTGGGAGTTGCTTTGAAGGGTAAAAATCAGTTATTCTTTTCCCCCGGTTTCCTCTCAATCTTTAATGTATTTTACTTACTGCTATTGCTTAACTAATTTATGAGTAGTTTCCTCATTGTTTTGCAGTACTTTAATGATATATATACCTTGCTGAAGGTTGGTAATATTCAATTGTTGATTGCCATTTACATTGTTCCATTGGTTAAGCAATTGCCCTGCTGTATTATAAATGGACACGTTTCTAGCTTTTGATATCCCTCTTAGCATAATAAAATTATTAGCAGGATTGGGTACTATCGTTAACATTCCTGTTGCCTTTATTCTTATAGAGGCAATATTACTGTAGGTATACGTTCCATCTGCATCCACCTGTTTAATACGGTAAAAATTTGAGCCAGCTACAGGAGTGCGGTCTGTTGTGTTATAAGAATGCCTGCCCGGGCTGTTATAGGAAGCCTGCGTTCCAATTTTAGTGAAGTTGTTTCCGTCTGTACTTTTTTCAATTTCAAAATGGGAGGTATTCTGCTCATTTTCTGTTTCCCATTGCAGGCAGGCATTGCCGGAGCAATCTACGGCGGTAAAACCCAGCCATTGAAGTGGCAATATGATGTTACTGCTCACATCAATGGAATTACTGTAAAGGGTTAATTTATCAGCCTTGTCGTTCGTAACTTCAACCCAATATTTTCCGCCTTCCCAAACAGGTAAAGCGGAATCTCCTTTAAGCGTTTCTACTAAAACACTGTCTTTATAGAAATAGTAAGTATTATTTGCAAGCGTTCCGCCGGCAGTTACCGAAAGTTCTGAATTAGTGTGGTTAAGTGTTAGAGTTTTCTGGTCTTGATAAGTATAATTTGCAAATAAAGAGGTATTATCTTTCTGCCCTACACATTCCATGCCGTCAAACGTAAATTGATTATTGGTTAGCTGCAAAAATTCCAAATCAGATAAACTGCACAATCCGTCTGGGATACTGCCCGAAAGCTGATTGTTCATTAGGTTTAAACGTACAAGCCTGTTCAGCTTGTTGAATGAAGAGGGTATAGAGCCGGTAAGCTGATTGCTGTCGAGTTCGAGCGATTGCAATCCGGGCATATTACCCAAAGAGGAAGGGATTTCCCCTGTTAATGCATTGTTGCTGAGGTTAACATGGACTAAGGAACTATTAACACTTAGATCGGAAGGAATACTTCCTGTAAGCTGATTGGAGCTTAAATCGAACAAATGGCAAACAACAGGGGCTAAACCCGCGGGTATTTCACCGGTTAACTGGTTATTATTTAATCTGAGCTCTGTGAGGTTACGAATTCTGGCTAATCTGTCAGGGATAGTCCCACTTAGCTGGTTATAACTAAAATTCAATATTTTGACTTGGATATCACCAAGTCCGCCCGAAATGCTCCCGGTTAATTGATTGTGATCTAACATCAATTCAGAAAGGCGGGTAAGTCTGCGCAAAGATTCCGGTATGGGTCCGGTTAATTTATTGTGATTTAGATGGACTTCGCTGAGGTTAGTAGCGTTGCCCAGTTCATTAGGGATATTACCTTCAATTCTATTATTACTTAAATAAAGGTAATACAGGTTAGGAATATTGCCCAGGCTGACCGGAATATTACCACCTATATTATTATTACTTAAAAAGATGCCGGTAATTGCGGTAAGATTACCTAAAGACGGAGGGAGCATTCCGTCCAGTTGATTATTAATCAGGCTTAGTTGGGTAACTCTTGTACCCGTTACGCTAACGCCAAACCATTCACTCACCCTGCTTTTGAGCCAGTTCGTATTTTTTTTCCATCCAATACCATTGGTGCTGTTATAAAAATCTACCAAGGCCAAACTGTCTCCGGTATTTACCTGGGACTTAATGGAAAAATGCAGGAATAGAAGCAGGAAAATAAAAGCAGACCTTTTTCTCACAGTGATTTAGGATTAGGCTTGGCAATGAATTTTATTAGCAGCTATCCATGCAAAAAGCGTGCAAAATTTTTACAAAATGCAAATTCATAATTTATTTTACCATAAAGCCTCATCTGTTTGAGAAGAATTTTGAATATGCATCGTTCAATATATTATTAATCAGTTTGATATAAGTGTATAATTTTGTTTATTTCTGATAAGGCTTCATTATGAATAAAAATACCAGAAAGCCTGATAAATTTGGAAAATGAATGCTGTAAAATTCTGTTTGCACAACTAAAATCAGGAAGGACTGCAATAAGCAGACTCAGTATCTTTGATGCACAACAAGTTATATGAGCCGGATAGAAAAATTACTGGATTATCTAAAAGATTCTCCCCATGATAGTTTTTTGCAGCATGCACTTGCATTAGAATATGTTAAGGAAGGGCAGCAGCGCGAAGCCAGAAAACTTTTTGAAGAAATCCTGGAAAGAGACCCAACTTATTTTGGTTCTTATTACCAGCTTGCCCAATTATTGGAACACTCCGGGGAAACAAATGCGGCTTTGCGCTGCTATCAAAGGGGAATGGATGCTGCAAATGCTGCGAATAATTCAAAAACATACCATGAGTTGAAGGCAGCATGGGAGGAATTAAGTAATGAATAATACCTTCGTTCAACAATTGATTTTTATCAACACGATATGAATGACCTGCCTCAATTATTCAGAGAGAACATTCGGAATGCAAACTTGCTTCAACCTGATGGTTTATTGTTACTTGCCCTAAGTGGAGGAATAGACTCTGTGGTTTTATGTGAGCTCTGCCGCTTAACCGGGTTTCAGTTTGCTATCGCTCACTGTAATTTTCAGTTAAGAGGGGAGGAGAGTGAAAGAGATGAGTATTTTGTTAAATCCCTGTCCGGGCATTATCAAGCTGAAGTTTTTGTAAAACGTTTTGAAACAGAAGATTATGCATTAGAAAATAAAATCTCTATACAGGTTGCAGCCAGAATATTAAGATACAAATGGTTTGATGAGCTTGCTGCTGCGCTGGAGACTGAAAGAGATAAACCGGTATATATTCTGACTGCGCATCATGCTGATGATAATATTGAGACAGTACTGATGAATTTTTTTAAGGGAACGGGAATAGCCGGTATAAGAGGAATGCTGCCCGCAACAGGCAGGTTGGTGAGGCCACTGTTATTCGCCCGTAAAAAAGTTCTGATAGATTTTGCCAGGGAAAAGGGGCTGTCTTATGTTGAAGACTCGAGTAATGCATCCGATAAATATTCCCGGAATTATGTGCGTCACCATATCCTCCCAGTAATAGAAGAAAAATACCCTGGTGCTGAAGATAATATATTGGCTAATCTGGAACGTTTCCGGGAGGTTGAGATGTTATACATGCAGTCTATAGCAGTGCACAGGAAGAAGTTAATGGAGCAACGCGGTGGCGAAGTATATATCGCTGTGCAAAAATTGCAAAAAACAACACCACTGAAAACAGTTGTTTTTGAAATTATAAAGGAATATGGTTTTACCGCAAAACAGGCCGAAGAGGTGATTGCACTTCTGCAATCAGATTCCGGTAGATTTGTTTTGTCTGCCACACATCGGATGTTAAGGAACAGGAATTGGCTGATTATTTCTCCTTTACCGCAAAATACTTCATCTGTAATAGTGATTAACGAAGGAGAAAAGGAACGGAGGTTTGAGAGGGGAAAGTTGACCTTGACGTTAAGGGAGATTAAGAAAGGTAGTGAAGAAATACCAGAAATCCAATCGGTTGCCTACCTTGATAGTATGGAAATACGATTTCCGCTATTGTTGAGGAAATGGAAACCGGGAGACTATTTCTATCCACTGGGAATGAGAAAGAAAAAAAAGTTATCCCGTTTTTTTATTGACAGGAAACTGTCACTGTCTGAAAAGGAAAATACCTGGGTGATAGAGATGGATAAAAAGATTTTGTGGGTAGTCAACCATCGAATTGATGACCGTTTTAAAATTACATCCGGAACGCAGCAGATTTTGCAATTGGAAATAAGTATATACAGATAGGTACTATCCTGACTGCAGGAATAAAAATAGAGATTTAACAACAGACCAGTCCATATGGGTTTGTGGCATAAACAATTTTTTTTGTGTAGTGGGTTAGTGATTGGATGGCAATTTGATCGATTTTTTAAAAACTACCCATAGTTTCTTCGAAATTATCCTGTAGCTGCTTATTCAAAATAAATTCACCGATTTTTTCGCTCAGCTTATGTCCGGAATCTTTGTAAAGGTGGTTACCATCGGTAAATTCGTATATGGTAGAATCATTAATGAAGTTTAAGTAGTCAACACTGTTTTTTCTTGCAATATCATTCATCAGAGAATCGAATTGTGGGCATACCTTATTTTCTATATCCTTAATTTTTTCATGAACTGGGATACGGACCAGGAAGACTTCTCCATGCTTACGGAAAAATTCGATTATTTTATTGAGGTAATAAATTCTATCAGAAGACAGGTGAAAATCGGGAGCGGACGGATATTCGTTCTCCAAATCTTTAATTTTTTTTCTAATTCTTTTTTGTACTTCAGTTGAATCCATGCCAACACTAACTTCAAGCCATCCATCATTGTGTAAATAAAGGCTTTCTTTACCTTCCAGGTTCAGGATTCGCAATAATTTGGTCATCCAAATCATTAATAATGGGCTGGAGTAGGAATATAACAGGTAATCAAAATTAGGATGACAGTCTACACATTTTATTTTTCCTAATGAAAGATTATCTTCAGGAAAGATGATCTTATTGTTTTCTTTTTCTTCTTTTAAATAGAGAGTCCAGGGATCTACAGTAACGATAAATATTCCATTCTTTGCGTTTTCATTGAGTTTATTTTTTATTGACTCATAATAAGTAGGGCCATAGGGCGATTGATTGATCGTGAAGGCATAATTAAACATAGTGGTGTGATAGCCACCTTTATTTAATATACTGTCAATTGCTGAAGGTAGTATACCCTGTGCCGCTCTTGATGAACCTACAATCATATTGTTTTGCTTTGGGGTGGTAAAGCGTATATAGTATGGATCGGTTCTCCCATCGGCTATAAATAATGATGACGCGAGCAAAAGAAAAGGAAGGAGTAAAAAAAGCGTACCTCTTTTTATAAATTTTTTTTTCATTATAACTAAAATTGAAAATAAATGAATTCTTGATTTTTTCCATAAGAGAGTAAGATGGAAAACGCTACAGCATAATAAAACGCCCAGCGTACTAGTCTGTGTTGTCTTTGACCTATTTTTTCGATGGCATATTTATTTGATCTGCCTATCCATTCTATTACTAAAAACACCACGATCAGCATAATGCAAATAATTGATTTGAATAATTCCGGATGGGTTAGAAATGGAATGGAAAATAAATCATATGAAAAAATGCCAGATATATAGCTTAATGCATGATGCAAATCGTTAGCTCTGAAAAATATCCATGCAAAAGTGGTTAAAGCAAAAGTGACAAAGAGTTGTACGGCTTCCTTAATGGAAGGAAATAATTTGCCGGATGCAACAATATCAAGATGATTCCTGTTGGTTTTGAGGATAATGGAGGGCATGATATATATTGCATTTAGCAGGCCCCACACGATAAAAGTCCAGTTTGCACCATGCCAAAATCCGCTTACCAGAAAGATAATAAGTGTATTCCGTATTTTTTTATACATTCCTCCCCGGCTGCCACCAAGAGGAATATACAAATAATCCCTGAACCATGTTGATAGCGATATATGCCATCGTCGCCAGAATTCTGCAATATCCCTTGAAAAATATGGATATGAGAAATTTTTCAACAATTCAAAACCCAGCAACCGCGCAGTACCTAATGCAATATCAGTATAGCCGGAAAAATCTCCGTAAATCTGAAAAGCGAAAAGCACTGCCCCCAGGATCAGTGTACTACCTGAGTAACTTTCTGAATTGTTAAAAATAAGATTGACATATACAGCGCATGTGTCTGCGATAACTATTTTTTTAAATAATCCCCATAATATTTGTCTTAATCCATCTACCGCTTTCGTATAGTCAAATGTTCTAATTTTTTCCACTTGCGGCAGAAGATGGGTTGCTCTTTCTATAGGACCTGCAACGAGAAGCGGAAAAAAACTTACAAATAACGCATACTCAACCCAGTTGGTTGTTGGCCTGATTTTTTTGTTATAAATATCAAACACATAGGAAAGCCCGTGAAAAGTATAAAAGGAAATACCAACAGGAAGAATAATATTGAGAGTAGTTAAATGAGCCTTTAACCCTATCGCGCTCATCAGTTCGGCAAACGATTCAATAAAAAAATTATAATATTTAAAAAAGCCGAGAAATCCTAAATTCACAAAGACACTTATAAATAACCATATTTTTTTTTTATCTGAGGATGTTGCGTTAGATATCCTTAATCCGGTAAAATAATCCAGGAATGTAGAAAAGGCTAAAAGAAAGAGAAAGCGCCAATCCCAAAAGCTATAGAATAAGTAGCTTACTAAAAGCAGAAATATATTTTGAAGCGTCAGCGATTTGTTTAGCAGGAACCAGTAAACAATAAATACCAAGGGTAGAAAGATCGCGTACTCAAAAGAATTAAAAAGCATACTTTTAGTTAAAGAGTGACGAAATAATAGCGTTAAAATAAAATTATGTAAAAAAAGATAATATAATTAACCGGTATTAGGTTCATGTAGCTTTTCATTTCCCTAACTGTTATTCGAAACTTGAAGTTAGAAGCTACGGTAGGTGGTAATAGCGGAAGAAGAGGCAACCGGTTCAAATCAGAAGCTGACAAAATATGACTGCACTGCTTCCAGGAAACGTGATAACAAATTCCTTCCAGCAAAAAGCGGCCCGGTTATCATTGGAAAGGCGATGCCGTACACTGCTCCCCATATATGCGCGGAATGATTAATATTACCTCCACCTTTTTTATCTAAGTACGACGATAGTACAAGATATAAAAATCCGAAAATAAATCCTGGTATCATAAACTCTCTTGGCAAAAAAACAAGCCCTATTCCCTGCAACGGGTTAAGAAAGATAAACGCGAATATCACTGCTGAAACAGCGCCGGAAGCGCCGAGACTCCTGTAATGGTAATTATTTTTATTTTTAAAGTAAGTGGGCAGTAAACAAACTACAAGGGCCGAAATATACATGAGCAGATAATACCATCTTCCCGCAGGTCCAAACACTGTCATGAAAAGTATTTCCACATATTCGCCAAATATCCAGAAAGAATACATATTAAAAGCAAGATGAGCAAAATTGGCATGGATGAAGCCACAGGTAAAAAACCGGTAATATTGCTGTCTTTCCGAGATGGCAGGCGGATAAAAAATCAGATCATCCAACAGTTTTTTGTTCCTGAATGCCATTATGGAAATACCGCAGGTAACAATAAGTATAATGAATGTTATGGACATGTTTGCTTTTTACCGAAGGTAAAGGAATCAGGATCAAGCATAGTTATCTTTGGTTAAAATAAGCTTATGCGTGATGATATTTTTCGTTTTTGATGATGGTGCAGGCCCGGTAAATTTGTTCAGCCAGAATCAGCCGTACCAGTTGATGCGGAAAGGTGAGTAGAGATAAAGACCATACAAAGTTGGCCCGGGTGAGCACCGATTCATCCAACCCGTATGCTCCTCCAATTAGAAACGCCAATTGCTTAACGCTTTCATTAGCCCTTGTCTGTATCCACGAAGCCAGTTGAGTTGAGCTGAGCATACTGCCTTTTTCATCCAAAGCTACCAGGTAATCCTCTTTTTTTATGCTTTGCAATATCAAAGCTGCCTCTTTCAATTTCAGCTCTTTTTCAGGCAAGCCCAGCTTGTTTTTGGGAGCTGGAATGATCTTCCATTCCACCGGATAATAATGACTGATTCGTTTGGAGAAATCTTCTATACCCAATTTAAGCATGCCATCATTTTCTTTTCCTATGCTGTACAAGATGATTTTCATTCACTCAAAAGCGCGAATTTAATAATTATGCTTTACGGATTAATGTCATTGCGGAATATGGATTGGATAGCTATTCTTTTGTGAAGCCGTTTGAGGAATATAAATCATCAATAATGTTAAGGTATTTTTTAGTCAAAACATCGTAAGTAAGATTATTAAGCAAATACGCTTTCCCTTTTTCACCCATTTGCTTCAATTCTGTTTTGTTCATCTTACTGAATCTTAATATTTCTTCAGCCATGAGTTCCGGATGATCAGCCTGTATAAATGTGCCGCAGCCTGCTTCATTAATAACACTGTAATATCCGTCCAAAGCAACCAGAATAGGTTTGGAACTTTGCATATAGTCAATCCATTTATTGGGTGAAACGCCATACCTGTAAATAGAATTGCCACCTAACCAGGGATTTACGAGCAGGTCGGCATGCTTCAAAAATGTTCCGACCATTTCTTTATTTGTTTTATCAAAGAAATATACTTTATTGAGATTATCTTCTTTTGCCTCTGCCATTAATTGCTCTTTGAGTGGACCACCTCCAAGAATGGCAAAAGCAATGGGCTTGTCTTTCAGGATTCTGGCAGCATCAATAATCTGGTCCACGCAATTTACCAGTCCTATTGTTCCGGCATATCCTACAATGAAATTATTGTTGCGTATTTGAGAAAAGAATGGTTCATAGGGATCTTTCGCATTGATAGCCACATCAGTATCCGGATCATAGCCCATCGGAACACAGTGTACTTTGTCAGCGTCAGACGGCGATATCTGTTTCACATGCTCTTTTAAATTAGGCATTGAACCTATTATGGTATTGGCATTCCTGTAACCCTTCTTTTCAATGTAAGACAATAATTGAATAAAAATATTTTTTCGATTCCATTTTTTTACTTCTACAATAGTTAGCGGCCAAATATCCCGGACTTCAACAACGAGTTTACATTTGAATTTCCTTTTGAGTACTATACCCGAAAGGAAAGTCAGGATGGACAGGGAAGAAACTATAACTACATCCGGTTTTTCTTTTGCTTTAAAAAAACTCCAGTACAGCAACCTGATTTCGAAAATGAACCAGCTCAGGATTCGTTTTATGCTAAAGCCATATTTTATATCAGCGCCATTTAACATAACCCCTTGAACCCCTTCACACTTGTAATAATATTGGTTCTTTAATCCTATGTCGGGTGACTGGCCGTAGTTAGACGATTTAGCAGCGCGCGAACTGACGAGGGTAACTTTTCTTCCCTTTTTAGCCATGTATTTTGCGAAGAAAAATTGCCTGGTGGGAGCACCGAACAACGGCGCGTTTGCATATTTAGAAATATACCAGATGGTATGCGGTTTCGAGAAACTACTTTTATTCATATTGCTAATTGCAGGTTGTTATTTTAACTGATAGATACGTTCGATAATATCTACAACCTTTAGCCCTTCCAGGGCATTTGTTGTTATTGCTGCTCTTCCGTTTAAAACTTCCACTACATTATCAATAATGTAATGATGGTTTGCTGCCGAACCTTTATAGGCTCCATAATCATTTCCGGGATTGGTTGGAGCTAAAACAGGCATATTGTAATCCTTAACATGGCAAACCTCCACTTTATCCATGTATTGACCACCAATTTTAACCGATCCGTTTTCGGCTATAATGGTCATAGAACTTTCCATGTTTTGATTCCATACGGCGGTTGAGTAATTAATGGCACCCATCCCGCCATTGACGAAATCAAAGCTTACAAAACCACTATCTTCAAAATCGGTTGAATGCGAATGATTGTGATCCGCAAACTTGGCCTGAATATTTCTAATATCTCCAAATAGCCAATACATGATGTCAATGAAATGAGAAAACTGAGTGAATAATGTTCCTCCATCTAAGTCTTTTTTCCCATGCCAGCTTTCGGGTTTATAATAACGATCATCACGATTCCAGTAGCAGTTTAATTGCACCATGAATATTCTTCCTAATATGCCTGTTTCGATAAGATTTTTAATCCATTCGGAAGGGGGAGAGTATCTGTTCTGCATAACCGCAAATACCAGACGCTGAACCTGCAAAGCTTTGAATATGATGTTTTCGGCGTCCTGTTTTGTAAGCGCCATTGGTTTTTCAATCACTATGTGTTTTTTTGCCGACAGGCAGGTCATGGCCTGCTCGGCATGAAAACCGTTAGGGCTGGCAATATTAATAACGTCAGCATCAATTTTTGAATCCAGGAATTCATCCAGCGACCTGAAAAAAGGAACATTATAGGAATTCATTCCTAATGAACTTTTTTCTTTAATATCCACTAACGCTACCAATTCGCATTCTTTATTTCGAACAATCATTTCAGCATGCCTTTTTCCAATATGGCCACAACCGATAACAGCAAATTTAATTTTCATATTTTCAGACGTTATTTTGAAATTTTTTTTACAATATTATTTTCCAACTGATATTGTTGTCTTGTTTCGGGGCAAATGGCTATATTCCTTACATCAAAATGCAGGCGATGACCATATTCACTTACCCAGCCAATCTGCTTAGCAGGGTTACCAACTACCAATGCATAATCGGGTATTGTTTTCGTAACTACTGCACCCGCACCTACCATGGCATATGCACCAATATCATGTCCACAAATTATAGTGGCATTAGCTCCTATTGATGCTCCCTTACCCACATGGGTGTTTAAGTATTGTCCTCTTCTATTCACTGCACTGCGGGGATTTATAACATTTGTAAATACCATAGAAGGACCTAAAAATACATCATCATCGCAGATGACACCTTCATAAACTGACACATTGTTTTGAATTTTTACATTACTTCCCAGGATAACACCTGGAGAAATGACAACGTTTTGTCCTATGTTGCATTTGTCCCCTATTCTGCAATTGGGCATAATATGAGAAAAATGCCATATCTTAACGTCTTCGCCAATTTCTGCTCCCTCATCAATAATCGCAGAGGAATGTGCATAGAATTTTTTTTTCATAAATATCAACAACAAATGATTGACAGGAATCTGACCGGGGTAAATATCACGAAATGCTAAGAGAATGAAAAATAACATCGGTTTGGGACAGGATGTAGTTTTCAACGTTTTAAACCGACCATTCTCGCCCGGCAATAGAACGATTTTTTGATAATTATAGTATAAGTTTTTGTAGTTTGTTAGCCAGGAGGCGAAGTTGAAGAGAGATGGTGACCAGTGCAGGAACTTATGTTTTCGTATGAGCAATAATACAGTTGCATGCTGGCATTTGATCCTTTCCGCAACAATTAATCTGGTCTATTCCAAATAGACAAATACTTTCCAAAAAATTCCTGTACTAAGCAATGAGTATCTACAATAGCCATAAGTTGTACAATAATTCTTATTGATTTTGTAAATGATCAATGAGAGCGAGGTTGGCGTAATATTCCATTTCCTGGGTATAACTTTGCAATAGATCCTGGCGGCGGAGCGCAAAATCCAGGTAGATGTTCAGGGTTTGTTGGTCAAACATCCCCAATAAGACCCAGCCCTCGCACTGGGAGTTTCCCCATCCGGGTCTGCTTATAGAAGCTGTTCCATCAACATTGTCACTGAAAGTTACCGTACTTTCCTGGAACATGACCTCTTTAACGGTATTACAAAAATCCCGGATATTTTCGGCAGTCCAGTTGGGGTTATTGTATCTTTTAGCTGCGGCAACATATGCGATAACATGATTACCATGAGAAACATCCTGAATAGTAGATGGAGATGCTGCTCGAGCCTGAGTGCCCTGTACATCATCCCAGGTAGAATTCCAGGTATAAGCATCAGGAAAGTTAGGGTTGTATTTGAGGTTTCTTTTTAAAAGCAGGTCAAACATATTCACTACATCCTGACATTGGGTTTTAATTACCGGCTTATCTGTAAGTTCTTTAAGAAAAAGTGCGATATGAGCCCAATGAGAAGCCATGTGGGTCCTTGATCCCAGGAGGGTTGCATAAGGAACCGCATTACTTATCATGCTCCTGCTGATCCATTTTTCCCATATATTTTTCTCAATGAACTGAAGGGTGGTATTAAACCAGTCCCTGTTCTTGTCTGAACGGTTAATCCATCCATTTTTTTTGATTTCATATAAAAACTGGACAATATAGCGAAACAAATAGCCTTCATACAGCTCTGTTTCGCTGTAATAAACGGAGCCTGTGCCAAGAGTCTTGCATATCCAACCAAGATAGTCATCCCTTAATTTATATGTATTCCCTGGAATTGATTTTGATACGGCAGCAGTAGATAATACGTTATTAATAATTCTTATTTCATCGTTCAAGTATTCTTCATTTTGCGTGGCTATATAGATGTTCATCAAAGGCGACACAATATTGTTTAAACGCATGAAATCATATTGGTTTCCTGAAGTACTTAATTGCAGGTAGTATTCCCTGAAAGTAGTTTCAGCCCTGCACAAACTGGTATATTTCTGATCAAAATAATTTATCCATTTTTTTTGAGATTGGACATTTGAATAAGTGCACAAAGCTAATATTACTATGAGCAATGGTTTCATAAGTATTTGAATGATGTGAAAAACTTATCGGGTTCAGGTATATGAATAGTCACATGTTCCAATGTATAAATGGATTTTATTCTCTTACACAACAATCGGGCCGGGAATGCCATTATGAATTCTATTAAAGTAATGCATAATATTGAAATAAATAAAACTTCTCAAAGTAGTGATTACTGATGTTCGTAAATAGCTAAGTATTCTTTGGCAATCAACCGCCAATCGTGGTTTTGTTTTATTAATGGAATATTAAATTCATAGCTATCGAAATTTTCATAGAGCAGTCTTAATTTTTCTTTTATTTCTTCGGCATCTCCAACAGTTACTGCTTCTCCGATTTTTTCATCATAAAAGCCATCAATGCCTTCATTTTTTTGATACAGAATGGGCATACCCTGTAACAAAGCTTCTACATACACCAGTCCAAAGGTCTCATATTTGGAAGGCATGGCAAAAACATCACAATTTCTGAAGCATTTCAGCAATTCGTCTTTATCAAAAATCTGTCCATAGTACTTAAATACATCAGGATATTGTTCCACATTGGTTATTACCTCTTTTAATTTCCTGCCTCCTCCTCCAACAATATGTAATTTGATGCTTTTGTTATTTTCCTGGTTCAGGAGTCTGACAGCGTGCTGCAGTGCTACTATATTTTTACTTTTCGTGAATTTTCCAATAAATAAAACATTGAAAATTTTGTCAGTACGGGTTTTGGGCGAGCTTATTGTATTTGCTATCCAATAAGGATCTACTCCATTGGGTATGGTCTTTATTTTTTTCTCCAAATCGCTTTTTATACTTTGAAGAGAATTTTGGGACAGAATTCTCTTCTTATACGAAGCTGCTATCAGAATTACTCTTATAGCCCGGTTAAGTATTTTTCTTCCAAAAGGTCTTAAATAAAACAGCCTTTTCTGAAAGAGATTCAAGTCTGTATTTCTGATCGCTGTTATATAAGGAATATTGTATTTTCTTGATAAAAAGTAAGCCACACCTCCATCGCTATACCAGGTATGGGCATGAATAAAATTAACCTGGCTGAGGTCTATTTTTCGCTCTATATCCCTCAGGATTTTTTTAATCTTTAAGGGATAAATTATTCTGTCCGTGGTTTTATTGAGTATATGAGAATAAATGATTTGAGAAGATGCATTTTTAAACCCAATTTTATTTTTATCAATCAAAGAAGCATTCCTTACAGGGCAATAAACGATTTGAGTCAGTCCTTCTTGGTCTAAAGCGGCAACGAGATTTTTGTATACCGCGGAGCCTGCGTAATCGTTAGCTAAATGTAATATCTTTAAGCTATTCATTTGTTCCGTTCAATTTTATACAGGTTGGCTTTAAACTGCAATTCCTGATTGTATTTTTTTAGCATGCCGGTCTTCTCAAATTTCTGAAAAATTGCTTTTATCTCTTCATTGCAGGCTGCCAGTTTCACCCAACCATCGGCCACAAAATTTCCCCGGCCTGTCCGCTCCGTACTGGCAGAGCCATCTACATTATCCCGAAACCTGTTGCTTTGAGCATCGTAGATAATTTCTTTTAACGTAAAAGATAACCTTTTAATATCATCAATGGTCCAATCTTTATTCCCCAGTGTATATGCTGCAATAATATAGGAAACAACATGATTTCCATGAGAAACATCCTGAATGAGGCTTTCTGATGATCTGCCTGCAAAAGTGCCTTCCACGTTATCGTAGGTCGAATTCCAGATATATCCGCCCTGCCGGACTTTCAGATTTCTTTTCAAAAGGGTATCATATTGCTGTATCAGAAATGCAGTTTGCGATTTAATCTCCGTGTTAGCTGTAAGCGCATTCAGATACAATGCTAATCCTGCCCAGTGAGAACCCATGTGGGTTCTGCTTCTAAGGAAATACCGGTAGTGGTTCTTAAAAGATGAAAAACTCCTTTCGTACCATTTGGTCCAGATATGCTTTTCAATAAACGCCAAAGTATTAGTCCACCAAACCTTATTATTATCTGTTTTTTCTATCCAGGCTGAATTCCTGATGAGATATAAAAACTGCATGATATAAAAAAAGGAATAGCTTTCATATAATGGTACTTCTTTATGATAAGTGTCGTTGTTGGCTAACGAAATCCAGGATTTGAATTCATCTCTGAATATAAGATTTTCCTGAATGTCTGAAGAGATTTGGGACGTTTGAATCAGATTGTTTATCAGAACTACCTGCTGATTAATCCAGTATCTTTCACCGGTAGCCTGTGTTATGGCATTAATAGCGTCAATGGTCTTTCTCAAAGCCATAAAATCAAAGGCATTGCCACTCCTGCTTTTATCCCATGCCATTTGCTCCTCAGTGATACCGTTTTTATTTGGACGGTTATACATGGCATAAATCGGGTTGCTTTTATCAATAACGCTTTCATTTTGTGAAAGGCACGAAACAGTCATAAAGAAAAACAGGCCTGTGATCAGGATTGTCTTTAACCTAAAACTTGTCCGTTCGCTGAGCCACATAAAATACAATTCGTCTCCCTGTTGTTTTATTTTTTTATAGGAGCTTTTCAGGGTATGAAGGTCCGTAAATCAGTTATCATTAATTTTCCTTTGCTGTTTTTGTCAGCAATGAACTTATTTTTTGTGCTCTGTTTTTCAGGGATTGTTCTCCTATTTTTAGTTTTAAATTTTTTTCCATAGATATGCGGGCTGCTGGTTGGTTTTTCAATTTTTGGATAGCTTCGGCTATCTCATGTATACTTAATGGATTGACTAATATGCCTGTTGTTTTATCAATTTGTGTCTCTACGCTGGTTCCCAGGGAACTGATAACAGGAATGCAACAGGCTTTTGCTTCCTCAATGGCATTGCAGTGTCCCTCACTGAGGGTAGGGAGTACAAAAATGTCGAAGGCATTATAAATTTCCGGCAATTGATAATTGGGTACAGGGGGAATGCTTTTTGTAAAATCATTAGGAGTTAAACCTCCTTTTCCGCCCACGCAAACCAACTGGATGTCCTTATCGTTTAATTGTTTTATAGCTTCAATAATCCGGTTAGGTCCTTTACGATGAATAAAATTCCCTACAAAACCCACAACAAATTTTTGACTTGAAATACCTAATTTTTCTTTGCAAGTCTCTTTGTGTAAAGGTTTAAATAAATCATAATCCACAGCATTGGGGATTAGAGTCATAATATTTTCACTGAAACCTAAATCAACCAGGCCTTTTTTATTGGTTTCTGATACGCAGATAATATGACTTGTATTTTCTGCTAAACATTGCAGCTCCTTTTTCCGTTCACTATGAGCAACAGCATATCCGGATTCGCCTGAAGCAATCACAAAAGGAATGGAATGTTTTTGAACATAAGAAAGACCAGGCAGGGCATTAGATAAAAAATGGGCATATATTATATCGGGCTTAACCGGCAAACGGATCAGGCATCTGTGCACGGCCTTAGCCATGAGATACCGGCTCCATGCGCCGGTATCTAAACCCAGAATCTTCCTGTTGCTAAAAGAAAAATACAGGGGTCTGTACACTTTACATCTTTCCTTGCCATACCCTCCTATAAATTTTGATTTCAACAAATGGTGCATTCTGAAAGGTGCGATTACTGAAATTTGATGATAATGGCTTAATTCCTGAATCAGGTTATAAACAAATACGCCTTTGTTTGGAATCCTGTCAGAAGGATAATTATCCGAAAGAATTACCAGTTCCATTTAGTTTTGTTTTTTCTGGTTTTTGATGCAAGATATGAAAGATATGTCTGTATTTGCGTGCCAACATACTTCTGTCTACACATTATCTTCATGAGTAGCTAATAAATAAGGAAGAATCAAAAACTGCATGTAGGCAAAAGTGCTCAAATACCAACGGGAAGTAAGAGAGGTAATACAAGCTATGCTTACTACCAGGATCAAAATTACCTTTTTATCTCTCGACCAGTTTTTGTTGAAAACCTGTTTAAAAAGTAATCTGAATAAAGCAAAATAAATCATGAAACCTAATAACCCGAAACTTACCAGCATATCCACCCAGTCGTTATGCGATACATGAACGGAATGCAAGCGGGAGGCATTATAACCAAAACCAAACAAATAGCGGATCAGGTTATCTGCATCGTACCATACTTTTAATAAGGTTTCAACCAGCATATCTCTTCCTGACGACTCTCCCTGTAACATTCCTTGCATCCGTTCTATCAAAAACTGGTTTTGTGTATACAAATTGTATCCGAAATAGCTCACACCAAAGAGTAAAACAGCGGAGAAAATATATCTTTTAATTTTTGATTTGCTTTCAGAAGTATATATATATTCAAATACAAATAGTGCCAGCGCTACAATGCCACACAAAATAGCGGCCCTCTTAGCACTTTGAATCATAAAAAACCAAATAATCATTAAAAATAATAATGAAAACAACTTTTTTTTGAAGAAAAACACAAAAGGCAACAATCCGATAAACATATATATGGTATTGTCAACTACATCTTCGTTCATTTCTTCCAATCGAAGTTCATGTATAGAGCGAATAAACTTCACCACTAAAACTGGCAGCAGAAATAAAAAAAATGCAATCAGATGGTTGCGGGTTAAAATCCCTTTCTCTGAAAAATAATAAAAAGGGAAAAAAGGCAGAAAGTTGAGCAACACCATTTTAATAAGACCGTACTGGGTATAATCATCGTAAAGCAAAAAATAAAATGAGTTCATTATAGTAAAAAGCAACCAGACTGTCATAAAGCCGGTAAACTTTTTTTTACTGAGCAGCATTTTGATAAGGTAATAGAACGAAATACCAAAAATGAAGACCAGCACTGCCAGACCAACTCCTTCTCCATCAGGAAGCACTACACCCTGTGAGTAATACAATGCAGCCAGAATTAGCAGCGTATAACAATAGAATTTATCTATAAGATTCCTTTGAGATTTCATTTCTAACACCGTGTAATTAGGGTTCTAAGCAATTGTCAACCTTGATTTGCAACATCAAGCATTTTGTTCGCAACAGTATAAGCTTCCTTTTTTGAAAAAATGCCGTTGTTTACATGAGGCCAAAAACGAAGATCATTCACCCGTTTAACCATTCCTATATTGCAATCAACAACAACGGGAATATTTTGATATCCTATAGCTGAAAGCGCATAAGCCCTGTGCTTGCCAGATTTTACAATAAAACACCAGTCATTATTTTCACCGATTAAAAAATATCCTTTAATCGCCCCGTCGGGCAGATATGGATTTTCTATATATCCCTGTTTTTTAATGTTCTCAAAAGTTTTTACCAAACGTTTAAATTCGATTTCTCCTTTTTCCGTATCAACCGGGCCAAAATCTGTATAACCTGCAGATATATCAATTTGTTTCCCTTCCTGCCTGTTCTCATTAAGGGCAACCCTTTCTCTTGTCTTTATTATTTCATCAGCAGTCTGGTTATCCCAGGGGAGAAGATATCCATGGGCAGGTATTTGTTTTAGTACTTCATTATCGCTTAGCCTAAGCACTTCACAAGCATTATTGGGCACATAACTTTTGTAATATGCTTTAATAGCAGCAGAATCATAACCGGAAGCTTTGTTATTGCTGTAGTCAACAATTGTTTTCACAAAGGGATTTTTACTTTCCTCAAGGGTGTTCCACAACTGGGTACGACACTTCGAAACAGGAATATCCATTAACACAGACGGAATCAAGCCGATTTTGCCTGTTGTATAGGCAACTTCGAGCGGATGAATGATCTGTCCCCTTAAATTAATTAAAGTTAATTTTCTTAATTGAAATCCCCTTTTTCCTAACAAAGACCTTATAAAGCTAACCATCTATATAGTGCTCTGAAAACATTTAATATAATACAATCCACTTCGGTTAATTTTTATTTATCTGTTCCGATATCGCTTCTAAAATCATTCCTTTTATTTCGTAAACCGGTTTATCAATATCTAAGGTCATAACCTCAGTTGGAAAATCAAAATGAAGACTGATAATCCCATTTTGCTTTTTAATGATTTCTTCTCTACTCATTTCCTGTCTTCTGGAATGTAATACTTCTACGGAACCAATTAGCTTTATTACTAAATTGGGATAGATTTGTTTTGCAAGTTTATAACATGAAAATTCATATTTTGCCAATGACCTCAAAATAAAATTTGAGCTATTGACATTTGCATATAATTTAGGTCCATCATTATATCCCAACGTACTGGTTTGCGGATAGCGATCACAGATTACTATACCCCCTCGTTTTCTTTCCTTATCAATACGTTTGAGCCTGTTCTTCTTTTCAAAGGCTAAAGAAATAGCCTTTATGGAAAGTATGAGCTGCTTTGGCAGGCTATTTTGAGTGTTATCTTTTTTTATTTCACTTTCTTTTTCTTTTATCGTTGTTTTATGTCTGGACTTTCCGGAAGAACTCAGTTTTGATCCCAGTTGAACAAGTGCTTCAATCGCTTTTCTTTGCAAGCTTTTTACGCCGTCTCCGGAACCCATGTACATAAACAATACATCTACTTTTTTAGACAACTCCTTCGTAATCTCTTTGGTTTGGGTTGATTTGCCTGCTCCGTCGGACCCCATCAAACAAAGCACAACACCCCGGTGGGGCAGGCTTCTTTTGGAAACGCTGACTGATACCCGAAAGAGTTTCCCGACTTTAATTTGTAAACGTTTTACAAAATGTACAACTTTAAGATAGCTAACTCGCCGAGATGATAAAATTCTATGCCCTGCAAAATACGGCTTTAACAATTTTTTTAAAGACATAAAAAGCTGGTCGTTGTGGCTTTCACCAAGCCTGATTGCTTCAATTAGCAGTCCCATTTCATTGCCCAATGCGGTAGAAGCAAAAAGTTTTAGTTTTTCTACATTGATCTGGTTATATAGCCATTGTGCTTCGAGGTTAAAATGCTTAGCAATATTTTTATTTGATTTGTTGTTTGTTATATCATGTTTAAATGCCGTTCTGACCACAAGCAATAAATATTCGATTTCAGGGGAGGATGTATAAATATTAAAACTTTCATCAAATACTCTGTTTTTTAAAATCAGCTCTTCCCAGGGCATACGATAGCTCTTGATGCCTACCTCGCCAATGTCTAAATTAAAATGGGTATGTACATGCACGATTTTTCCCGCTTCTTTATCAAAACCAATATAATCTACTATCCCTTTATATTTACGATACCATACTGCTTCAAACAAATGGAACTTATTCCTTTTTAAAATTCCAATTACCCGCTGCTCCTCATTTTTATCAAAAAGAATATCCAAATCCGTATTGCCATTCACTGCGGCTTCTAAATGCTCATTGCTTTTCCAATGACAATAGTGTATGCCATCGGAATTTAAATCATTTAATAACTGATTAACAATCTGTAAAGGCATTTATGATCTTTTAGTAATTTTATTAAGAACCCCTTTAAAAGGTAAAACAGCTAAAAAGCTTAGTTTTTTAGAAAAATAATAGAACAGCACCATTACACCTATCCCATAAATGCCATAAGAAAATAACAGTATCATAAAATCAGATGCTATGAATTCACGCGCCAGAGAAATAATCGCGATAAAAAGAAGAGCCAGCAGTACGGCTATATGCAGTTCTGACAAAGTTCTTTTTAAAAAATATACCCAGTTTATTTTTAAAATATTAAGGCTTAGATGGATCATCAATATGTAATTCATTGTCACTGCAAATAAGGTTCCGAAGGCAACTCCTATGATCCCCCAGCGGGATCCTATATAACACCCGAGTATTACACAAACAGCATATACAAACTGACGCTTGGCCCTGCTATATACATTGCCGGTAGCCCTGCTTAAGCAATCACCCATTTTATATCCCATTCTAAATATCAATCCTGCGGTTAAAATCTGAAGCGGAATAACTGTTTCACCCCATTTGCTGCCCAATAAAACATTAATTATTTCTTTTGAGCTAAAAATTAAAACACAGGATATGGGGATACACAGGAACGAGATCATCTTAGAGCCATTAATAAATGCTTCTATTAATCTGTCTGGCTGGTTTTGCCGGGCGGCCATTGCCGGAAATAGAGCTTTATCTATTGAATCGCCAATCAAGCCAACCGGTTTAACCATTATCGCATATGCCCTGCTGTAAACCCCTAATGCGTCTGGTCCCAAATAGCGTCCGGTAATGATATTATCCCCTTGCAGGGCCAAATAATTAAAAAGTTTCGCAATGGTAAAACCTCCGCCATAATATAGTAATTCCTTCGCTTCCTTTTTACTAAAAGAAGGCGTTATAGAGTGTTTACATTTTATAAAGGAAAGGATACATTTAAGAAGAGACTGTATTAGTTGCCCGATAATAAGAGACCATAATCCGAAACCATAATAAGATAGTACAATTGCCACTATACCATAACCCACCAAATAAGAAATAAAGCTTATTTTAACCAATACTTTTTGCTTCATCTCCCGGAGTAATAAAGATTGAGAAACCGTAGTTATTCCCTCAATTATAAAAAGTATAGCTACTACTTTAAGCACGTGTTGCAGTTCCGGCATATTAAAGAAATTGGCTAATAAGCCTGAACATAGAAATACAATCAGGAAAAACACTACACTCAAGATCAGTGAAATGGTAGAAGCCACCCTAATATGTATTGGAGTTAGATTAGCTTTTTGAACTAATGCGGGGCCTACTCCCATTTGACTCAACAATTGAGAAAGTCCTACTACTACTAAAGCGGATTGCACTATACCAAATTCGGCTTTTGAAATCAATCTGGCAAGAACAAACAGCACACCCAATTGCAGGAATGTTTGAAATATGGTGCCGCCAAATTGCCAAAAAAATCCTTTAAAAGTTTTATGCGTTAAGTTTTCTCCCATTTAAGTGTTATTATTTCCCCATCAGGCTGTATTTTAATATCCCTTATTCTTTATCATGATATTGCTTATACCGCTCCACAAACTTTTTAACTCCATTCATCTTCGGGTTGGATATCCATCATGCTTTTTTTCGCTGCCGCTCCAGTTTTTCTCCAGCGTTTCTATAAATTCCATCAAAGAAACCGGCGAGCCATTCCCAATAGTAAACAACTGATAGTAAGGCTTTTCTCCTTATTTTGCAGGCGGATTATTCAAAGTGATGATAATGTCTGCAACATTCCAGGATATTCACAAAGCACACGATATTGCTATAAATATACGCTTCGGGGTTTTCTAAGCTGTAACGAACGCCCTTTTTATAAGGCATAATAATTCATAAGTATCACTTAACGTAATGAATAGCAAGTTTATGTTTCAATAAGGGCCATTATTGTGAGATATTTTGTTTATTTAGATAAGCTATACAATCCGCTTACCTCTGCCACCATTTTTTCTTTTTTTGGGGTGCGTCGAAATATTCGGTGTATCCGTAACCGTAATTTTTATAGTTGCCGTAGCGGTTTTTTTCACCTACTCTGTTGATGACAATATACAGAAGTTGAGTAGGGTTATTGGTTATTTTTTTATTGAGTTCCTGCAGCACCCACTTGAAAGTAAATCCCTGCCTGAGCACCACGATGCTAATATCGGTGTGGGCAGCCAGCAGCGAGGAGTCGGTAACGGGCCCGTAAGGGGGGGTATCAAAAATAATGTAATCGAATTTTTTATTAAGCTCTTCCATCAGATTTTTCATGCGCTCTCCAAGGATCAGCTCGGCGGGGTTGGGTGGTATAGGTCCTGCAGGCAGCAACCAGAAACGTTGTTCAAAGCCGGTCACTTCATGTAGGATATCATCAATGGCAGCAGTACTGCCAGCCAGGTAATTACTGATGCCCACTTCGGAATGGATATTGAGCGCTGCGCTGAGGCGTGGTTTACGCAAATCAAACTCAAGCACAACGACCTTTTTATTAAGCAGGGCATAGCTGGCAGCGAGGTTGAGGCTGGTAAAGGATTTACCCTCCTCCGGACGGTGGGAGGTAACTAATAAGACCCTAGGGGAATGCCCGGGTTTGGTAAAGCTGATATTGGTTCTTATACCCCTGAATTGCTCGGCAACGATAGAACGGCTTCCTTTTTGTACCACGATAGGAGAAGTATCTTTTTTAACGTAGGAAATTTCACCTAGCACAGGCAATTTACAGTTTTGCTCCACCTCATCTTTATCCTCAATTTTATTGTTAAAGAAATTGATAATATAAATAATACCTATGGGAATAATCAGTCCAAGTAAAAAAGCGATAGTTAGGATAAGTACCTTTTTGGGGCTTACGATGCCGGCACTTCTGGGTTTTTCAATGCTCCTGGAATCGGGAATAGTAGAAGCCAATGTGATAGCAGACTCCTCTCTTTTCTGGAGAAGCAAAAAATAGAGCTGTTCTTTTACTGACTGATCGCGCTGTATCTGCACCAGGTTTTTTTGTATTTGCGGTATGTTCCTGATGCGGGCATTAAGCTCGGCATCTTTCCGGGTAACGTCATGTAAGGCGATGCGGTAAGCCTGCTTGAGGTTGCCAATGTTGGTGATCAGGCTAACCCTGAGGTTAGCGATTTGGTTGGCGAGATCAACAGGGATAGGATTTTTGGGTCCGAGCCTTTCTGCCTGGCGCTCCCTTTCGAGCACCAGCCTATTGTGGGTCTGTATCATTTCAGCCAGGGAGGGCTCAGCGATGCCGGAACCGGAAGGCACCAGTTTGGGGTTGTCCTGGTTAGCTTTGAGGTTGCTTTCCAGCGATTCAAGGATACTTAGCTGGGTTTGCTGTTCAGCCTTTTGGATGTCAACCTGCTTGGCCTGCTCCATATATTGCTGTGCTTCTACCGAAACATCGGTGATGCGGTTACTGCTTTTAAATCGTTCCACCTGCCCTTCCACGCTACGCAGCTCGTTTTCTATAATAGCGAGCCTGTCGTTTAAAAATTCGAGGGTATTGTTTGTAACCTTGTTTTTATCTTCCAATGCCTGTTGGTTATAAATATCAATAAGGGCATTCAATGAGGTTTGTGCCCTCCTATTGTTGTGATTGGTAAGCTCCATATTGATAATGGTTGCTGTTTTGCTTGCCGGTTGAACCTTAAGGGCGGTTGAATAATTGTCAACAGCAGCTTTTACGGGCTTTATATATATCAAGTAGTCATCAGCCAGGTTAGTGCTGTCGGTATTTGCTTTAAAAGCGGGGTTGTCTGTTATCTGGAGGAGCAGCCCATTAATGGAGTACCACCTGCCTCTTGTAACGGGCAGGTTTTTATTGCGTGCACCATAATCGAGGTGCCATTTGCCGTTAAGCTCCCTGGCAAGACCCCATTGCAATGCCTGGGTAATGGTATCGGGGTTGGCAATGCGAATGATCACCGGCGCCTCTTTATCAAATACGGATCTGGTGGTAAGGCTGCCTTTGCTTTTTATATCAAGGAAGAGTTGTTCTTTTCTCACCACGTCTTCCATGAGGTCATAGCTTTTAAGCACCTCAATTTCATTGTCAACAAGCTTACCCCCGCCACCGAGATCCAGTTCTTTAAGCAGCGGGTTATCGAGCAGCCCCCCACCGCCCTTTTTTTCATCCTTGATCATGATGGAAGCCGTAGCTTTGTACATGGGCTCGGCATAGCGATTATAGAGCCACGCAATGGTTACGGCTATTATCAGGGATAAAGTGATCCATGGCCAGTGACGCAGGATCTTAAACAACAACTGCCTGATGTCTACTGACTCTTCCGGCAGATTATTCTGCAGTGTAGTGGGAAAGTGGGTATTATTTTGCACAGCTAATACGGTTTTAAAGAGTGTAAATAAAGTGTCTAACGGAGGCGGGTAATAGCTACAATGATGAGGGAGAGGATACTGACAGCCGCGGGAACAATAATGTTTAACCCCTCGGCCTGCAATCCTTTTCGTTTGCCAGGCTCTACGAGTACTACATCATTTTGGCGGAGGTTATAATAAGGGGAACGCATCACGCTGCTGTTATTAAGGTTAAGATGAGCTACCTCTACTTTGTCGGCAGCTTTGCGAATAACCTTTATATTGGTTCTTTTGGCAAAAACAGTAAGATCTCCGGCCATCCCAATAGCTTCAAGCACATTGATTTTTTCTCCCGCTACCTGGAAGGTGGAAGGTCTGGCTACTTCACCCATCACGGTAACGCGAAAGTTGATAAGGGTAACGCTGATAACGGCATCTTTTAAATATTCACTAACTACTGCTTTGATTTGAGCTTTAGCCTCATCGGTACTTAATCCTGCCACTTTCACATCTCCGATTACAGGGATGGTAATATTGCCCGAAGGCGATACGGTATAAACGCTTTGCATGTTCTGAGTGCTATTGTTGCCGGTAATAACTGCCGAACCCATGAGGTTGAACAGTTGGGAAGCTTCCGGGCTGATGCTGCTGATGACAATCTGCAACTGGTCGTCGGACTGCAGGCGAAGGGGGTCAAAAGCGGCTGTTCTTACCTGCTGCACTTTGGCATCCTGCTCGGAATTCAAATCTTGGAATAATGCCAGTTCCTTACCCGTGCGGCACGAACTGAATAAGAGCAGAATAACTACAATAAAGGAGAGAAATTGTAATTTATACATAATAGATGAATGTATGTTTAATGAAGTTAATATAGTTTAAAAGTAAGAAGACGTAGCACTGCATGGCTTTTTAATTAAAAATAGTACTTTTCTACCGGCAATAATTTACAAAGCTTCGCCCTCTCAGCCCCATTTTAATGTTACTGATATTCAGAGCAATAACGCAAGTTTAGCATCAATATGGTGCAATATCCATATCTTTTTATGGTTATTATAAACTAATAATAAAGTGAAAAAGACGGGCAGGCTTTCTTTTTCAAATCTTACTAGTTATAAATGCATTCGAAAAATATTTTTTGTACTTGATTTATAGAGGATATTGGGATATGGGAATATCCGCTTACAGAGGCGCAAAGATAAAGCTAGTTTTAAAATCCTGTAGTATATTGTTCTGAATTTATTATATATCAATATTATAGAAGGAAATAGTATAGTTCGGAAGAGTTAGATTTTTAAAGCAAGTGGTAAGCAAGGAGAGAAAAGAGTAAATTATAAAAAAAATTCGCGTATTACATTGGTTTACAAAAAAATAGTGCAAGTAATAATAAAAGGAATAATATTGGGCAATAAATTTGCAT
>ENA-UOUJ01000440-UOUJ01000440.1-activated-sludge-metagenome-genome-assembly--contig:-NODE-440-length-29203-cov-138.568821_pt1 | contig 29203 bp, 33 predicted proteins | sample MGYA00249839_ERZ747224 | MGnify/ENA primary metagenome ERZ747224 (study PRJEB28782, sample SAMN03220277) | activated sludge metagenome | biome: wastewater; feature: sewage sludge; material... | reverse complement strand
TCTAACAGGCACTCGTCAAATCGGGTAACTGTCAGATCAGATCTCAACTACTACAGCTAAACTACCCCGGATCCCACCTTGCTTCATCCGGATCAGAAAACGAACTTCGATCGCAAATGAAACAGGGGAACCCGGAGTAATCACGAAACGACTGGCTTATTTGTGCATTGCACGTTTGAACATGCGATCAATTTTGGTTTCGGTATCAATCGAGCGTGCATTGGCCTCATTAGCCTTATCCATTGCCTGATTAGCGATATTGACCGCATCATTGGCGGCTGCTCTGGCAGCAGCTGCATCTGATTTCGTTGCAGAAACATTGGATTCCAGCGCATCGACACGCGATTTGAGTGCTTCAACCTCCCCGGTCGTTGCACAAGCGGACAAACCAGCACAAGCGCCCACCAATACAAACATCGTTACCATTCTTTTCTTGTTCATTTCATCTATCTCCTTAATAAAAAAAAACATCACTTCACACTTTCACCCACTATTTCAAGAAAAACGTACATAACCTAACCCGATTTATAACACATTGCAATATAAATCAAATGCAATAAAAACCTGAATGTGTCCTATTGATCGGCTGGACAAACGCCATAACCCATAAAAGACTTTCTTATTTTCAATGAAATCAGAAATCACATACAAATATGACATACAGCTACATTTTTCTTGCACTCGGGGCAATTAGTCGTTCCCGTCAACTTTCAGCAGTACCCTGCTCAGTTCGGCACTAGGCCGTGCCGCGATACGTTCAAACCAGGGGCCGATTTTTGGCAAATCGCGGTCGAACGGCTGATTGACCGCTACACCAAAATCCAGCCATACATAAAGCCAGATATCAGCAGCAGTAAAACGTTCACCACACAGATACGGCCCTGTTCCGAACATACCATCCAGCCAGCGCAGTCGATCCTGCGCCACACGCTTCAATCCGTCAGCCGCTTCGGGCAACACCGGGATACGGGGCTCAAACCGAGCCAACCCTTCCGCATAATGGTATGCATTATGAATAAATTCGGTAATATTGAGTTCCACCCGTCGCCACCATTGTCGGGTTTGTGCGCGCTGTTCGGGTGTATTGCCGATCAGCGCCGGTAAGGGATGAAGCTCTTCCAGATATTCTGCAATGGCAACGGCTTCTGTTAGCGTACTACCATCATCCAGACGCAACGCCGGGGTTTGTCCTGCCGGATTGACAGCCAGATACGCCGGCTGCCGATTTTCTCCAGTCATGACGTCCACTGTCACTGCTAACAGTTGTAACTGTTTCTCCAGCAGGAACATTCGTAAACAACGCGGCGCAGGGCTGTGCGCATCATAAATCAGCATGAATCAACTCCGTTATTGTACAAATAGAGGATAGCGAAAGTAAAAACCGGCTGACGAAGTCACGTTTGTTTTTATTCGCATGAGCATAATCCGCAAGCACAGTTCCACCCAACCCAAACCTCTCACAACCGTTCCTCGCTCACGGCAGGCATCATCACTTTCCTGTTCCACAATTATGCAATCAGAATACACGACATGGAAGTACGATCGAGAAACGTGGCCAGTCAGCACATGGATAAATACAGCTGCTACCCTGCACGTGCCTCAAGCCACTCTGGAGATTTTCTCAATCAGGGTATTATTCATGGAGCCATTATCTGAAGCATGGTCACTGACCCATTCTATCAGCTCGTGTGCAGGCATGGGACGACCGAACAGATAACCCTGTACCTGATCACACCTCGCTTTTCTGAGGAAAGCATATTGTTCATGCGTCTCGACACCCTCTGCCACCACCCTGTGCCCCAGCGAATGTGCCATCTGGACAATGGCAGTAACGATCGCTTCAGATTTTGAATTCTTGCCGATATCGTCTACCAGGGATTTATCAATCTTCAGAACGTTGAACGGCAGATGTGAAAGCTGGTACAAATTGGAGTAACCCGTACCAAAATCATCAATTGAAATTTGTGCACCAGCCTCCCGCAGTTGTTCCAGGCGCGACTTTGCCGTCGCAAAATCAGACATGATCATTGATTCAGTAAGTTCGATCTCGATAAGTAGCGGATCAACTGCGTGTTGTTCAAGAATAGCGAGAATTTCATTTGCTATGCCGGAACGCTCGAACTGTACTGCAGAAACATTCACCGCAATGGGCATCGGCACCCCTACCTCCTGCCACGCGCGTGCCTGCCTGGCAACCATACGCAGGATATTCGTGCCAAGTGCTGGCATCAATCCGCATTGTTCAGCTATTCCGACAAATCTGGCTGGTGGTATCGCCCCTTTTTGCGGATGTTTCCAGCGCACCAGAGCCTCGACACCCGTAACCTGCAAGGTCTGGGCATTCAGCTTGGGCTGATAATGCATGTCCAGCATATCCTCTTCAATCGCCTTGCGCAGATCGGCCTCAATCTGGCTGCGTTCAACTGCAATATTCTTGAGTGATTCATCAAAAAACCGATATTGGTTTTTACCGGATTCTTTTGCCGAGTACATAGCTATATCGGCGTTGATCAGAAGCTGCCTCGGATCATCCGAGCCCGAGGTCACCCGGGCAATACCGATACTGGCACCAATCCTCAGTTCATTGTCGCTGACCAGGAAAGGTTCGTTCACTGCTTTGAGAATATCCGCAGCGTATTTCTCGAGTACGCGTCGATGAAATTCTCCCGGCATGATTGCCACGAACTCATCTCCGGCAAAGCGAGCGAAAACAAGTTTTTCAGGACAAGTTTGGCGTAACTCACCAAATGCTGTCGTACAATTTTCAATCTGGCCACGTGTCAGATTAAATCCCTTTTCGATGACCCTCCGACTTACCTGACGCAGCAGTTCATCCCCTCCCTCATGGCCCAATGTGTCATTGATGCGCTTAAACCCATCGAGATCGATAAACATCAGCGCACCCTTGCAATCCGCACTCCCCCGCATTCTCGCGGCAAGATCCAGAACATGGCTAACCACGGCTCGATTGGGCAATCCTGTCACAGCATCCGTATACGCCAGTGTATTGATCCGCACGATATTGGAATTGAGGCGATTCACCATTGCACGAAAACTGTCAGCGAGGCTACCGACTTCACAGGCACAATCCACATCGACCGGTCTATCGAAATCTCCCGCTGCTATGGCATCGGTACTCTTGTTGAGCTCACGTATGGTATTTGTCAGCTTATTTGCGGCAAAATACGTAATTGCCGCAGGCAGGGAGATACTCAGCAGAATTGCCACAACGACTATACTGTCAGATGTTCCGGATTCTATTAACGGGAGTACATAGTGGTATTGCAGAAATGTACACAACGCCGTAAACACCAGAGCCATCAGCGTAAATCGGATCGGGATACTGTTTAGCCCTCTCCCCTTGATTTTTCCGCCTTCTGGAATAAAGTTCCCGCCACGGGCAGTAAAACGTGCAACCCGGATTGCATATCTAGCAATAATCAGTTTCACCAGTTTTCCTTTTTGCTTGAATACCCCGGGGCTCTAAATGTTGCCGGCTGGTTCAGGATAATTTCATTTTTGTATTATTTCGATCACTGAAGGTAAAACGGACAAATATATGAAACCTTTATACTTGTGTAATTCATGAGCCATGGGATGATGATTTCTGCGTAACGTGGAATTTCCCATATCTGTCGTATCTACATGACAGCATGACAGGAGATGCAGTCACAGGAAGCGTCAATTCCCTTCCGGCATGACATCACCGGAATAAAGTAGTAGCGTCCACAGTGCTACACTACCGCAGTGTATAAATACAACGATTTGCGGATATCTTCGAACTACCCTCCGATTCACCTACTGTTACCAGAAAATTGATACTATTCCTATGAATGAGAATGCCAGCCTGCTGGCACTTTTTACCAGTAGTTTTCTTGCGGCAACGTTACTACCGGGAGGATCTGAAGCTGTGCTGGCTGGGGTGCTGGTTGCTTATCCCGATCTGTTCTGGCCAGCATTGAACATCGCCACGCTCGGTAATACGCTGGGGGGAATGAGTTCTTATGTGATTGGTCGTTTGCTGCCCGACGAACAGGCGCTGTCAGAGAAGATTGGTCGCCATGTTCACGGGCTGGAGTGGATACGCCGCCATGGGGCACCCGTGTTATTTCTGTCCTGGCTGCCACTGATCGGCGACATATTGTGCGTAGCCGCCGGATGGTTGCGGATCCACTGGGCCTCAGCAGCACTTTTCATTGCTGCAGGTAAATTTGCAAGATACTGGATAATTGCTTTAGCAATCAGTTAGTACAATTGGTACACGGATCGGCTCATTGCCCGATCATTTCTCAAACAGCTTCTGCAATTCTCCGTTCTGATACATTTCGGACATGATGTCCGACCCACCGATAAATTCCCCGTTGACATACAACTGGGGAATCGTAGGCCAGCTGGAATAATCTTTGATGCCCTGACGTATTTCCGGGTCAGCCAGCACATTTACTGCAAAAAAATCCTCAACCCCGCAAGCATTCAATATCCGTACCGCGTTGGCGGAAAAACCACACTGTGGTTGCTGCGGCGTACCTTTCATATATAAAACCACCGGGTGTGACGATACTTGTTTCTCAATAGAATCAACGACATCCATATTTTATCTTCTCCTTGAATTTTACAAAGCAGTCATATATTTCATAACCAACCGATATTCCAACTGACTCATCTCATACAAAAACTTCTTTCCTTTCATCTATTCATTTGAGTTTATGTATTCATAACAATTCACAAATCATGTCACAAATTCTTATCGGGACTCATTCATACTGCCCACCAGTTACCCTGTCTGTACCGGCAATATCCGGTTGGGTAAACAAGTGGGTAAAACCAGCTTTAGCCAGTAATTCGCGACAGACATCAGCCTGGTCATAGCCATGTTCCAGCATCAGCCATCCGGACGGTTCAAGATAGTTCGGAGCTTGCGCAATGATTGTGCGAATACAATCCAGACCGTTATCCTGAGCCACCAGCGCGGTCAACGGTTCGAAGCGCAGATCCCCTTCCTCTAAATGCGGATCTCCTGCAGCGACATAGGGGGGATTGGCTACGATCACATCAAATTTTTCGCTGGTAAAACTGGAAAACCAGTCGGCCTCGATGAATACCACATTTTTTACAGCGTGCATTCTGGCATTCCTGCGAGCGACTGCCATTGCTCCGGGAGAAAAATCGACCGCCGTCACACAGGTACTGGCGCGATGCCTGGCGAGGGTAATCGCGATAGCTCCACTCCCGGTTCCCAGGTCGAGAACATTACATTTCCTGTCAGATGGTATTTTCGATAATGCCATCTCCACCAGCAGCTCCGTTTCAGGGCGTGGAATCAATACATCGGGCGTCACTTCAAATACCAGATCGTAAAATCCCCTTTCTCCTGTCAGGTATGCAACCGGCTCCCCGGCTATGCGCCTTGCAAGCATTTGCCGGAAATAGGCAACCTGATCCGTACTGAGTAACTGTTCAGCATGCGCGATCAGGAAAGCCGCATCTGTGTTCAATACACTTTGTAATATCCAGCGTGCATCGACGCGATCAACGACATTTGCAGCTCTCTGCAAAAGCTCACCGATTGTAACGGATGCATCCGGGCTCTCCCGTGCCGGAACAAGCAAATCGTTTCCCCTCATTTCTCTGTCATGGCAGCCAGTTGGGCGGCTTGGTGCTCGGCAGCCAGGGCGGAACACAGTTCATCCAGCTCGCCATCGATAATCTGCTCGATTTTATAGAGTGTGAGATTGATCCTGTGATCAGTAATTCTGCCCTGCGGGAAATTATAGGTACGAATGCGCTCTGAACGTTCACCACTGCCCACGAGCGATTTTCGAGTAGCTGCCTGTTCAGCCTGCTGCGCACGTACCTGCTTGTCAAGGATACGGGCAATCAGAACACTCATCGCCTGCGCCTTGTTTTTATGCTGGGAGCGTCCCTCCTGGCATTCAGCCACGATTCCCGTCGGCAAATGGGTAATCCGCACAGCCGAATCCGTTTTGTTGATGTGCTGTCCTCCAGCCCCGGAAGCACGAAAGGTATCGATCCTCAAATCAGCCGGATTCAGAGTGATATCGGCAATTTCATCTGCTTCCGGCAGAACCGCAACGGTACAGGTCGAAGTATGTACACGTCCCTGTGTTTCAGTCGCCGGAACACGCTGTACACGATGTCCGCCCGACTCGAACTTAAGTCTGGAATAAGCACCGTGGCCAATGATTCGGACAATGATTTCCTTGTACCCGCCTACCTCGGAAGGATTCTGTGAAACGACTTCCACCTGCCATCCTTCCTGCTCCGCATAGCGACTGTACATGCGAAACAGATCGCCCGCAAACAGGGCGGACTCATCTCCTCCCGTACCTGCCCGTATTTCCAGAAAAATATTGCGCTCGTCATTCGGGTCCTTAGGCAACAACTGCCTGAGTATTTCGGTTTCGATATTTGTGAGTTTCCGCCTGTCTGCCTCGATTTCGGCTTCGGCAAAGTCACGAAACTGTGGATCTGAACTCATTTCCCTGGCTGTTGCCAAATCCTGTTCGACCTGCTGGTAGGTGCGATACAGCTCGGTTACCGGTTCGATTTCTGCCCGTTCACGCGAAAGCTTCCGGTAATTATCCAGATCCGCTGTGATTTTTTCGGTACTCAATAGCTTGTCCAGTTCCCCCAGCCGCATACTCAGCCGGGTGAGCTGATCGATAATTCCCTTGTTCATTAAGAGTGATGCAACTGGTACAGCCGGTTGACGAGTTCGATAAGCTGTTCACGTTCATCATCAGTCGCATGATTCAGAACAGAAGAAGGAAGATGGAGGAATTTATTGGTCAATCCACTGCTGAGTGATTCCAATACCTTTTCAGGATCTTCTCCTTTTGCCAGCAGTTTGTGTGCACGGGCCAGCTCATGTCGGCGATATCGCTCTGCCTGATTACGCAGTGCCCGAATGGTTGGGACACTTTGCCGCGTGGCAACCCAGTGCATGAAATCGACGACATTGGATTCAATAATCGTCTCAGCCTGAGTCACCGCACCCTGACGATTATCCAACCCCTCTTTGACAATATCGGCCAGATCATCCACGTAATACAGAAACACATCATCCAATTCGGCCACTTCCGCTTCAACATCCCGCGGCACGGCCAGATCAACGATGAAAACCGGTCGATGTTTACGCTGCTTGATCGCCCGTTCCAGCATCCCTTTTCCAAGTATCGGCAACGGACTTGCCGTAGAAGTAACGACAATATCATGCAACGCCAACTGATCCGGCAGCTCACCCAGGGAGATAGGATGAGCATTGAAGCGCCGGGCCAGCGCCTCTGCCCGCTCTACCGTGCGATTGGCAACAGTTACATGCACAGGATGTCTGGCAACGAAATGGGCGGCACACAATTCGATCATTTCACCTGCACCGATGAACAACACTTTCTGCTCACTGATATTGCCGAAAATTCTCTCTGCTAGGCGTGCCGACGCGGCTGCCATTGAAACGGAACAAGCACCTATTTCTGTAGAAGTACGTACTTCCTTGGCGACAAAAAATGTGCGCTGAAACATTTTGTGCAACAACAGTCCCAAGGTTCCCGCCTGTTCAGCAGATTTTACGGCATTCTTCATCTGTCCCAGTATCTGCGGCTCACCCAAAACCATGGAATCCAGCCCACTAGCGACACGGAAGGCATGCTTGACCGCCTGTTCCCGCAACAATCTGTAGAGATAAGGCTCCAGATCCCCAAACCGAAGGTGGTGAAAATCAGCCAGCCAGCCGACTGCCTTATCCGGCGTATCGGTATTACAATATATCTCAGTACGATTACACGTTGAGACAATAGCCGCCTCCTTGACGAGCTGGTGACCTACCAGATCATGCAGCGCATGCTGCATCGACTCTTCCGAAAAAGCTACATGCTCGCGTATGTCTAAAGGTGCAGTATGATGGTTGACACCAAAAGCAAAAAGTTGCATGAAAAGTATCCCGATGACGCCAATTCAAAATGGGTCAATTATAGCGGAAGTTGTACCGCCTCAATCAATGGAAGTTCCATGACCACACGCTGTACGACATACATCTCGGCTGCTCCATCTGCGGGAATCCAGCTTGACACCCAGGCAGCGACATTTCTACCATAGCAGTTTCTTCAGGGAGTCATTGTGTCAATCGAGTCAATCAGAAATGTTATCGCCAAAGATATGGGAGAGGTTGATAATGTTATCCAGCAAAAGCTTCATTCTCAGGTTGCACTGGTCCGACAGGTAAGTGAATATATCATTCACAGCGGCGGTAAAAGACTGCGGCCGGCATTGGTCATCCTGGCTGCAGGATTGTTCGATTACAAAGACTTGCACCATCACAACCTGGCTGCGGTCGTCGAATTCATTCACACCGCGACACTCCTGCACGATGACGTGGTGGATGAATCCGAATTACGCCGCAACCAGGCCACCGCCAATGCTTTATTTGGCAATGCCGCTAGTGTATTAGTAGGGGATTTTCTCTATTCGCGCGCTTTTCAGATGATGGTGGAAGTAGGCAACATGCGGGTCATGGAGGTGCTGGCCGATGCGACCAATACCATCGCCGAGGGTGAAGTGCTCCAGTTACTCAACTGTCGTGATCCGGATGTGGAAGAAGAAAACTACCTACAGGTCATCCGTTTCAAAACTGCCAAACTTTTTGAAGCTGCTGCTCGATTGGGAGCGATACTGGGAGGAGCCACTCCGGCCGAAGAGGAAGCATTGGCAGCCTATGGCATGCACCTCGGTACTGCATTCCAGCTGGTGGATGATTTGCTGGATTACTCAGGGAACGATCAGGATACGGGCAAGAATCTGGGAGATGATCTGGCGGAAGGAAAACCGACCCTGCCGCTGATATTTGCCATGCGCTCAGGCATACCTGAACAGGTGAGTACCGTGCGCCATGCCATTGAAACCGGTGGGAAGGATGGGTTTGAACCAATACTCAAAATCATTCAGGAAAGTGGTGCACTCGATTACGCAAAGCAATGTGCCCAGAACGAAGCCAATATGGCCATTTCGGCAATCACTGCAATCCGTGATTCTATCTACAAGCAATGTTTGCTAGAATTGGCAGAATTTGCGATTACAAGGAATTACTAGCAGCGTTTACTGAAATTATCGGCTTTGGCTGCTACCAATTTTAAAAATACCGGATACTTTCTTGTAAATACCGATTCTTATTAAATCATTTCATTCGGGGTGTAGCTCAGCCTGGTAGAGTACTGCGTTCGGGACGCAGGAGCCGGAGGTTCAAATCCTCTCACCCCGACCAGATCATCCGGATAACCTCATATTTTCTGCTTAAGGTTTTCATATCGGCTAAAAGCCGTCCGAAACAAGCAGATTCTTCCCTGAATCGCTCTTCCCCCGGTACCAGGCATCTCACAACTCCGATACGCCATCCTACGGAGCACGATTATCATTCGGACCGGGAGCAACGTGATCGCAACAGTACAGATCACGCAGGAATCAAACCAGAAGCATCTGCCGCACAAAACCTATTTTCCTGTTGCGTAAATAATGCTCTCGATCCCGGATCTGGCGCCAATATCCGGTTTATTTCGTGCAGCAAGTTTCTACCGGTCTACCCGGAATAGCGTTACAATCTTTTTGAGAGTTTGACAAATATCAAATTATAAGGTGCTGAAGTTGTATTTGGAAACTTCTCACCTTGGCCACCTTCCGTAGACAGACGGATATGGGATCAGAGCCCGGTAAAACGACACAGAGGCTGCCGGTGGTTTATCGACGCATCCAGAATTCCCGCAATATCCGCTGAAGAAATGTCACTTTCCCGAAACAAGGTGACTGTTATTAAACCATTTGACTGGAGGATATTGGAAATGGAAATTACCTGCTATCGCGATCCTGAAATCAGACGGGAAAAACGAACCCTGCCGGCGACCACTTACAACCTGGCTATCAAGCTACTTGCTCGCTGTGAAACAAAACAATTATTCATACCCATCCGCAGCATGCAATATATGGCCATCGTCGATGCTGAAGAGTTCGTGTTTGTCGACAGTCAACGTAAATGCTGGATCGATATTGCCTGGCAGAATTTTCACTCGCACGAACGTGAAGCACTTAATCAGCCAATAAAATATGAAGCTGTCTTTTACCGGGAAGATCAGACAGACATCATGCAGCGCCTGCAAATCGAATTTCCACTTGCTTTGAGTGCCATGATGGCGAAGCAAGCCCCCCACAAACTGGCAAAGGTAATCTCATTCCGGCAGAAGCCTCCGGCAGAGAATCCCAAGCAGTAACGAGAGTGAATGTAGGACAATCTCATAGAGAGCAATTCACAAAACAGGACTCTGAGCCGATCTTATTCAGTATAGCCGCCAGATACAGTGAGCACTTGAGCCTGTTTTTATGACAACCTAAAAAGATCCCGTAGAAATACCCGCAATGAATGTATTCAGGAAAAGAATAAACCACCTTCGGGTGGTTTATTACGAGGTGTCGTGCCAGTTTTTACTGGCGGAGGATAGGGTAAAGACGGGTACTACTGCTTGAATCAACCCTGATAGAACCAGAAAAATATCCTGATCAGGATTCGTCGCTGAGATCAGTATCCCAGCCATTATTTTTTGCAACGGTTATTCTCTGTGAATAGAAAAAAGAATGACGTTGCTGCAACTCCGGCGGCAAGCGGCTAGGAAGAGCTTGGGGCCGGGCGCTTAAAGATTCTTGATATTCAGGGGCTTCCAATCATGCGATACTGAAATGTCGTCCACCAGAGGAACAAACGCCTCTCCAATATTTCCAGTATGTTCAAACAATTTTTTCTGAATGAAGCGGCTGATCTCGTAGCACTCGAATACCCGCACCGCAGTATTTCTCATCAAATGAACAAACCAGGACTTCCAGCTACTTAACCTTGCAACATATCCAGCCCCTGGTACATCCCTGCACGCAACACTCTGAATACGGCCATCCTGCCTCGCAGATCACACAACTGACAGATATTAGATATCGACAGTTGGAAATGTCTGTGCGGAAAACAACTGTCCAATCAAAAATGCCGTGACAACATAATTAAAAATTCGCTCAAGTTTCTATCTGGCAAACCGTTTACTGCAAAGCCGGATTCTGGATTCAGCAAGTAGCGCGGGTAAAGGCAAGTTTGATATTTGATTTGTGAAGGGAGTGTTCTTGCCTTGGCAGGGAACGTGATCTCCTCACAGAAAAAGCAGCCATGAACACTTGAGCACAAGGTAAAACTATATTAAGGAGATGAAGCAATGACAGATAAAAATCTCAGATTTCTGGTAGTAGACGATTTTTCAACCATGCGCAGAATTATTCGCAACCTGCTCAAAGAGCTGGGCTTCAACAATGTCGAAGAAGCAGAAGATGGCGCCATGGCATTGAAAAAATTGCGTGATGGTGGTTTTGATTTCGTGGTTTCCGACTGGAATATGCCGAATATGGACGGGCTGACCATGTTACAAAACGTCCGTGCAGATGATACATTGAAAGATATACCCGTATTGATGGTTACCGCTGAGGCAAAAAAGGAAAACATCATTGCTGCTGCCCAGGCCGGAGCAAGCGGGTATATCGTAAAGCCTTTTACAGCAGCTACCCTGGATGAAAAACTGAACAAAATTCTCCAGAACATGGCAGTGCACGCGTAAGCTGCGCTCTCTTTTCGATCAACTAACAAGTATCGGCCACTAAAAATGAATAACAGCTTTGATACTGACAAAAAAACCATCGACCACCCGGGACAACTTGCCCGGGTGTTGCACAATTGCCTGTCTGAGCTTGGCTATGACTGGCGCTTGCGACAGGCAAGCCATGGAATATCCAACAGTAAGGATGGGTTGAACTATATCGCCAGCAAAACGACACAAGCTGCCGAATGTTCTCTGCTAGCAGTAGAAAACGCCAGGCCCATCCTGAATAACCTGTCAGCAGATGCTGCTAACTTACATAAGTTATGGTGCCAGATACCAGAGACGACAGCAGCCATTGTTGCCAATCAGCCGATCCTAAATAATGCACTCAAGCAAACACTCGATTTCCTGAACAATGTCTCCAGTCAGGCAGCCTCTACTCAAGCCTGCCTCACGGAAATCATGATTGCACAGAACTTTCATGATCTGACCGGCCAAGTCATTCAGAACATTTCCCGAACGATTGAAACAGTTGAACAAGAAATGCTGCAACTACTGGCAAACGATTCAGCTAACGAAGAAAAAGAGATTAAATTGGATAACGGTTTGTTGAACGGGCCAGTCGTCAATCCACAAAAGCAGGATGACGTATATGTCAATCAGGCTCAGGCCGATAATCTGATGACCAAACTGGGCTTCTGAAAGATAGTCTGACGGCAAAAGCTACCAGTCAGCACGCATATAACGTGTAGTAGTTCAGATTTGACCTGACATTAGATCTTGCCAAGAGGTGGAATTACCCGGTTTGATAGAGGTGAGAATCTTTATCAACTAAGCGCGCAAGCGCAAAGGAGTAATCCCATGAGTAGTGTTCATTATAAAATCATTAAACACAAGATTGGTTTGCTTAATCTGGCAGCCGAGCTTGGCAATATATCGCGCGCCTGTAAGGTGATGGGTTTTTCACGTGATACTTTCTATCGCTATCAGGCTGCTGTTGAAGTGGGTGGGGTTGAAGCTCTTATAGATGCAAACCGGCGCAAACCCAACATCAATAATCGTGTAGAAGAAGCAACGAGGGGGCGGTGACTACTTTTGCTCTGGAGCAACCGGCTTTTGGCCAGGTTCGTGTTTCCAACGAACTGCGTAAACGCGGAGTCTTTATTTCTCCATCTGGTGTTCGTTCAGTGTGGCTACGCCAGAATCTGGAATCGTTCAGGAAGCGTTTATCGGCGTTAGAGAAGCATATTGCTGAAACTGGGGCAGTGCTAACCGAGGCACAGGTACAGGCGCTGGAGAAGAAACAGGAAGATGATGTTGCCCAAGGCGAAATTGAGACAGCTCACCCCGGGTATCTCGGTAGTCAGGATACCTTTTACGTTGGTACTCTCAAGGGCGTAGGCAAATTTACCAACAAACCTTCATCGACACCTATTCCAAGTGGGCAGCAGCGAAGTTGTATACCACCAAAACCCCAATCACATCGGCTGATTTGCTCAATAACCGGGTACTACCGTTCTTTGCTGAACAGGGTATGGGTGTCATCCGTATTCTGACCGACCGCGGTATATCAACCCAGAGGGCGATACATCTAATTTGCACGGCAGCAAGGAAAGAAGAGGTGTTTTTGGCGTATCTTGTAGCGATGCCACGCCATCTTTTGAGATGAAGAAAAGCATTTTCGACGAGATGCCTCAGCTTATACAGTTCTTTATCGTAAGGTCTTTGTATTTTTCGATTCTTTTTTGGCGGGATAACAGCTTCCATTCCCTGTTTTTCCGTCTGTTCAACAATGGCATTACTTTCATAGCCACGATCTGCCAACAGATGATCTGCATCAATCATCAGCCATTCATAACCAGTATCGGTAACAGTTGCTAAACTGCACGCCATGATAAGAATCTCAGAATTGACCTTGCAACGTGCCCTCTGCGCTTATTGGAAAATGTAGATTTGACCCTGCTCCCAGGTCAGGCAGCCATCGTGCTGTGATACGGTCTACTCGTCCTCGCCCAGTTCCGCGTCCCAGCCGCGCTCTTTGGCGCGGGCAATGGCCTCGGCGTAGCATCGAGTGTGGCGCTCGCGCAGCTCGGGGGGCAGCATGCTCGGCAAGCTGCCGTACTTGTCCCACTCGCGGTTCACGCGCTCGACCAGGACCTGCATTTGTCCCAAGTTCCAGCCGGCGCATTCCTCGGCATCGGGGATGAAGCCGAACACACGGGCATCAAGCACGATGCGGCCGAGCTGAGTGATGCCATGCGAATCCCGACTTAATCCGGGATAGATAATCTTTTCCATGCTTGCTCCAGTGATGCGGCTGTGCGGCGCGATGACATCTAGCGCTGCATCCTAACCAGACCTTTCGCACACGCTGCTATTGATGAAACGAGTTCTAATCAGCTAAGCCAGCGCTGCACAAAAGCGTCGATGACTTCGCGCACTGACTCGGACTTGACTACCAGACCCAAGTCGATCATCTCTGAAGCGACCGACTGCCCTGCATTGTGCGCCGGCACCGGGCCGGGGATGATCTGGTTGGCTTCTTCGCGGAAAAACACTGCGGCGACGACGCCTGCAAACCAGATCGAGCGTGCGCTGTCTCCGCGCGGGCGCAACGGATCGTCGCGCACCACGAATACCGGGCTGCCGCTCGATCCCGGGTACACCGCGGCATCGATCAAAAATTGCTTCTGGCCCTCGAAATTAAGTTCCAGAGGCGTGGCAGTGGTGCCCCTGCGCAAAATAGGCATCAGGTTGACCACATCCCACATGCCGCTAGGATAGCCGACGAACAGCACTTCCTCAAGTGCGTCGAAGCCGCGCGTGGCGGCGGCATCGGGAATGCTGGCGCTGTCGATGGCGTGGTAGTACAACTCTATACCCAGCTCCCGCGCAGCGCGCTCTAATGGGCGCAACGGCACGATAGCCAGGTCGACCTCGGGGTCGGAGTGGAAAAACCAGGCCGCTGGAAAATCGTCGATGTTGAGTTGAAAACGCTCGCCGAACGCGGGTTTGCCGTCACGCGCCTGCGTGAATACCAGCCCGCCCCGGCGCACTCCCTCGACCAGATGCCGATTGGTGACGATGAACGGCGTCGTACCCTTGGCATGACTGTGGGTGATGATGAACGCGGTTCCCGAGCCAGCACTGCCGTCTTCGAGTTCGGAGTCCACGCGCACCGTGCAAAACAGCAGGCGCTTGGCGATTGAGTCGATTTCCATAATGCGATGTATAGGTGGTTCGGTAGCGTCGCGCCGACTCAGAGATGGGCGGCAGCGCGCTGGTTCAGTTGCTCGATCGCTGCCACTGCGGCATGCTGCGCTGCCTCGGCCTCAGCCTCAGACCCCATCATGGTCAATCGGCCGAAGCTACCGAAGGGTTTGACATCCACCAGCGTGACATGCGCGGCTTTTTCGGCTTCATTGGCGGCGTAAACGATGTATCCGGCGGGCTCTACTTCGAGGATGAACATGCTCTTTCCCGGTAACAGCATCGAACCCTTGCGCAGCTGACGATTGATCAGCGTAGCGTGATCAGGGGTGATGGCGCGGATGATCTCGTTCCAGGCGATTTTGCAGCGCAGACGCGACTCCATCGTAATGCCAAGCTGCTGCAGGACCGCATCCCCGGCGGCAAGCACTTCGCTTTGATTGCGGTAATGGAGTTCCATCGATCCGAACGCGCGCTCCACCACCTGCTCGCCCATGCGCACATTGGTCTTTTTCAGCGCGATGTCCGAAAGGTGATGGACCGCCATGCCGGGAGCGACTTCGATCCACATGCAGGCGTCGCCCGGCACCGGTAGAAAGCCTTGCGACGAGGTGGCGAGATAAGATGCGAGCTGCGGTTGCAGTGCATCGAGAAATACGAAGGTGCGCAAGCTGATTTTCATTGCATGGCGCCCTTAACGTGTAAGGCTCATGTAGAGCATCGGCAATTTCTCCGGCAAGCGCTCGACCTCGTCAATGACGGTGAAGTTCTTAGCTCCAAAAATACGCGACACATATTGGTCGGCGTGCGGATCAAGGGACAACGCATACACCGTGATGCCCTTACGCGCAAGTTCTTCGATCGCATGTTTGGTATCATGGCGCAGATATTGCGGGTCGTGCACGTCATTATCGGCCGGTTCGCCATCGGTGATGACAAAAATTACCCGCTTGGATTTGGGCTGCTGCGCCAGATAATATCCGGCGTGACGTAGCGCTGCGCCCATGCGCGTCGAAAGATGGCCCTTCATGCCGGCTAAGCGAGCCTTGGGGATGTCACCATATGGCTGGTCGAAATCCTTGAAACGGTGATAATGCACATCGTGCCGTCCATCGGAGCAAAAGCCGTGGATCGCAAATGGGTCGCCGATGCGATCAAGCGCGTCGGCGAATAATACGGTGGCCGCGCGGGTAAGATCCATTATCGTATAGTCGTGTCCGCGCACTTTGTCGTTGGATGACTCGGACATGTCCAGCAGCACCATCACCGCAAGCTCGCGCAGCGTGCGCTTGTGCCGCATCATGATGCGCGGGTCCGGTTGTTGGCCCATGCGGATGTCGATCATCGCGCGCACTGCGGCGTTGATATCGAGATCGTCGCCATCCTCAACGTGCCGGATGCGCTGCATACCTTGCGGCACCATTGATTCGATCAGGAATTTCAGCCGTGAGATCACCGGCTTATTTTCGATGATGATGTTCCCGATGACTGCGAGTTCGCCCATGGGCGGATGGCGCTCGAGCACGGTGACCCAGTTCGGACGTTCGAGCTGGATCTTATAGTCCCACTCGGGATAATGGAAAGGCTCGGAAATCGGCGGTCGGCCTTCGAGTTCGTTGATGCTGACGCCGTCGTCGAACAGATATTCGGTCGGAAGTTCCCAGACTTCCTGCGCGTCATCACCGGCGAACTCGTTATCCACCTCGTTGACCATTTCCATCAGGCTGACTTTTTTACGTACTTGCTGATGCGTCTGCCAGGTGGCTTCCAGTGCCTGTGCCTCATCATACTCTTCGAGCTGCCATACCGCCCGATTGTCGTCGCGGTAGATTGCGCTCAGGCGGTGGTCGGTACGGTTATTGAACTCGGGTAGCGGCAGCTCGAACAGCTTGTGCGACAAGTCTATGCCGAGGTTCCAGCTCGTCTGGTTGGTCGAAAGATCGGTCTGCGCGCGAAACGCCGCCACGGCCTCGCGCACCCACGGATGCGGATCGCGGCTTTGCTCTTCAAGCAGGGCGCGGCCCAGGCGGTCGAGCAGTTCGCCGATGCTCTGCGGCTCGCGAGAGTAGTCGAACACCGGATGCAGCGCCAGCCAGGCCTCGCGCATATTCGGAAACTGCCGGATTGACAGCTCCTCGACCCGAGCATCTTCGAATACCTCGATCACCGCCATTTGCGCCGGATGCAACATCTGCATGGACAGCGGCTGCTGGGTGAACACCAGATGCGCAGCGCAATGGTTAGCTGCGGCGCGGTAGATCTCTAGCGCCGGCACGCATTGCTCGGGTGGCGTATCGGGGCCCAGCGGCTTGTAGTTGTCGTAAGCATCGGCGATGTGGATGACGTAATGCTCAATGTAGGGCTTCAGCTCTTCACGACTTTCGTAATCGCCGGAAGTGGGGCGCAGGAAAAAATCCCGCCCCCACATCGCACGCTGATAGATGTTCAGTCGACGCTGAATGTCGACAAACAGTGTGCCCTTGCGCTCCTGCTGCAGCACAGCCAGCGCGTCAGCGCTTTGCAGAGAAAAGTACGCGACTTGGCCGTCTAAATCGCTGCGATACGCCTGTGCGCCCCACTGCACCCAGCGCCGCAGCCCACCCAGAGTGAGCTGAGTAAGCAGACGATCCAGGTTTTCCAGCATCGGTCGCAGGCCGCGAGGCGCCTGAGCCAGCACGATCTCGAGCACCTTCAGATAGCTGACGAATAGGCCGGCATCACCCAGGCGCTGTGCCGCTAGCGGCACAGTGCCGACGATCAGCGCAAGCACATGGCCCGAGGTCTTGGATGCCATGCCAAGGAGGAAGTTGACCAGGTCGGGCAGCACTTCTTCGCCCACTCCGCGCGCCAGCTCGGGCATGGATTGAATGAAGCCGACCACCAGGTCTTCCCCGCGGCCGAGGTGATGCAACGCGACCGCGCCTTTGAGGTAGTTATCTAGGCCACGCGGCGTAAAGGCGCGCGCCGCCTCGTTCCAGGACGCACGCAGCAGTTCCTGCGCACCGCCGGGCAGTTCATCGAGTAACTCCTGGAATTCTTCGAGGTGAATGGCCATAATGCGAGACTCGTGCCGTCCATCAGAAGTAGGTGGTCACGGCCGCATCGAGCGCATCGCGCATGTCGGGGTCGTCGGTAATCGGCCGCACCAGGGCGACGCGGCACGCTGCCAGCGGCGCCACGCCCTGAGAGATCAGACTGCCGGCATAGATCAGCATGCGGGTGGAAATGCCTTCGTCGAGCCCGTGTCCTTTGAGGTTACGCGCGCGCTCGGCGATGTGTACCAGGTTTTTCGCCACATCCACGCCCACTCCGCTTTCATGCGCGACGATCTCAGCCTCAACCTCATGTTCCGGATAGTTGAAATCCAAAGCACCGAAACGCTGTTTGGTCGACTGCTTGAGGTCTTTCATCAGCGATTGGTAACCCGGGTTGTACGAGATGACAATTTGGAAATCGGGGTGCGCCTCGATGATCTCACCTTTTTTCTCCAATGGTAGAATGCGCCGCGCATCGGTCAGCGGGTGAATCACAACCGTTGTATCTTGTCGCGCCTCGACTACTTCGTCCAGATAGCAGATCGCACCATAACGCGCTGCCAGCGCCAGCGGTCCATCCTGCCAGCGCGTACCACTGGCATCGAGCAAGAAACGGCCGACTAGGTCGGAGGCGGTCATGTCTTCGTTGCACGCCACGGTGATCAGCGGCTTGCCGAGCTTCCACGCTATGTATTCGACAAAACGGGTCTTGCCGCAGCCGGTGGGCCCTTTGAGCATGATGGGCATGCGCACCGAGTACGCGGCCTCGTACAGCGCGACTTCATCTCCGAGGGAGCGGTAGTAAGGTTCGCGGGACACGTGATAGCTGTCGAGCGAACCCGATGCCGGCGCAACGATGGCCGTCGCCGGCCGCGACATCATTTGCGCCTCCTGGGTCGAAGTTGTAGAACGGTAGGATGCGTTCCACCGGGGCATATAGGTTCGTGTCGGGTTATCGTTACTCATAATGATATCCAGAATTCTTCGGTTCGACCGGGCTTAGTCCGGCCACACGCGGTCGGGAAAAAGCACTCGGGCGCTCGAAGCCGGCTCAGGGTTCGCCACAGTACTCAGGTTGTGTGCAGGCTCAGCGGTTTGGCGAGCCGGCTCGGCTTGTAGGTTTGTTTGCCTGGTATCCTCGGCTGCCGCACGCGGCGCAGCGGACTTGGAAGGCGTGGTGGACTTGGCCTGGCGCACACTGCTGGCAAGCTTGTCTTTTATACTGGTCATGATGCAACAGCCTCCTGAATAATAGCTTCGATTTCGGCGGCGGCGGCCTGCCCGCGCGCACCCATTTGAAACACAGATACGCCTTCGAGCGCGGCCGTTTTGTAGATGCTACGCCGGCGTACCGAGGATTGCAGCACCGGCAGTCCGAACTCGGCCAACGCTTCCTGCATCGCTGCCGATAGCGCGCTGCGCGCTTCGATCTGGTTGAGCAGCAGAAAGGCCCGCAGATTTGAACTGCGTTTGCGCGCCTCGTCGATCTCCTGCGGCAAACGCAGGCTGGCCCACAGGTCCACGGGCGAAGGCAGGACCGGGATCAGCGCGATATCGCAGGTCTGCAGCGCAAACGTAGCGGCGCGGGTGTCGACCGATGGCGGGCAGTCGAGCACGATGTAGTCAAAAGCGCGGAATTCCTTGCGCAAATCGGGCAGGGCGGTGCCTACTCGAAGCTGCTTGACCATGGCGGGAAAGGCCTTAGTGCCGGCCGCTGCCCATTGCGTGGCCGAGGATTGCGGATCAAGATCGACCACTACTACTGGCGCCCGCCGTGCCAGCCCAGCGGCAAGATTCATCGCCACCGTAGTCTTGCCAGCACCGCCCTTTTGGTTGGTGACCGCAATGACACGCATGTCAGCCACGATCACTTCCCCTGTTCGGCCAGCGCTGAGATGCGTGCGGCAAAGGCTTCATCCTGCGGCGTGAAGGCCTTGCCGTCGACTGCTTCGAGCGTGACGTTGACATAAGTGGTACCGAAATTGATATTCTGTGGATGCCGCTTGAGCTCATCGCACAGAACCGACAAGACATCAAGAAATGCGCGCGTCTGGGCATAACGCTCGAAGGCAAAGCGCCTGTACAACGTCGGCGGCTTGTCGCGCCGCTCCCAGCCTTGCAATTCGTCGCTCATGTCGAGGCTCATCCGGATTTGGTGTGTGCAATGTGTTCGAGATGCTCCCGCTCCTGCGCTAACAACGATTGGAACAGTGCTGTCGAGTCCCGGTCGCGCAAGCGCTGCGCATGCATTAGTGCATCGGCATAGAGTTGGACGGCCTGCACTTCAATTTGTTGGTCGTGAGCGAGCAACTCCTGTGCATTGCGGCCCAGGCGAACAACGGGCAACTGTCCACCGGAAGGCGCCACGCCGAGGAGGATCTGACGCTCCATCAAACGTTCTGCGTGTTCCAGCTCTTCGATAGCTTCGGCACGCAGGCGTGCCGCAAGTTCCGCATCCCCCCAAAGACGCGCGAGCACGCTTTGTGCAAGGTATTGCTGGACCGCTCCCATCTCGTGGTTGAGAGCGCGTGCCAGCCACCCCAAGGTTCTCGGATCGAAAGCCATGGCAGGAAACGATCCGTCGATCAGCTACGCGTGGAAGTGATCTCGGCATCGCGACCGCCGCCGCTGACATCTGGCTTGGTCGGCAGTATGCCTTCGACTTCGCTGTGCACGCGAGCAATGATGTGCGCGGCCACCAGGCCGTCACCCACACGCTCGCAAGCATCGGCGCCTGCACGAACTGCGGCGTTGACCGCGCCGGTTTCGCCGCGCACCAGTACGGTGACGTAGCCGCCGCCGACGAACTGCCGGCCGATCAGACGCACCTCCGATGCCTTGGTCATCGCGTCGGCCGCTTCGATCGCGGGAACCAGACCGCGGGTTTCGATCATCCCAAGGGCAATGCCATTTACGTTAGCCATGTTGCTGTCCTCGTAGTCGTTTCAAGAAAGATAGGGACTTCTTAGGCGCTCGGAGCCTTGGGCAGTATGCCCTCGACTTCGCTGTGTACGCGAGCAATGATGTGTGCGGCCACCAGGCCGTCACCCACACGCTCACAAGCATCAGCGCCTGCACGAACTGCGGCGTTGACCGCACCGGTTTCGCCGCGCACCATCACGGTAACGTAACCGCCGCCGACGAACTGACGCGAGATCAGGCGTACTTCAGCAGCCTTGGTCATCGCGTCGGCCGCTTCAATCGCGGGAACCAGACCGCGGGTTTCAATCATTCCCAGGGCAATGCCCATCGTCTCTGCCATTTTCTTACTCCTTTAGTCAAAAAATTGGTTGAACTGCCACTTCCCTGCACTCAAGCGCCCGCCATGCGTTCGCCCTTTTGCTCTGTACATGATGTATACACATCTGTTCACATTTCATCCCAGCCTTCGATAATGCCGCAGATCGTGAGATCGGTCGTCGTCGTCTGATCTGGCATCGCCAGCCTGGCGGCGCTGCCTAGCGCGGTGAACACCCACTTGCCCGGCGGCGCGCCGACCGCGTCGGACGCCACCATGATCTCACCCTTCTGCCCCTTCAGTACACGCAACGACGCCGAGCCGAGTCCTGGCACACGCCGGGTGCAAACGAGTTCGTCTACGACGCGCCAGATCTCCATCAGACCACCTCTGGGTTCCAGTGGTCGATGATGCCGACGATCGTCAGATCGGACGGAAAATCCTTGGCTCCGGCCGCATCTCTTGCTGCTGAGGAACCGACGCAGATCACCCAGTCACCCGGGATGCAGCCCACTGCATCGACGGCCACGCTGCGCGTTCCGCCGGGTTTATCCTGCACGACCAGCAGCGGGCGATGTCCAAAGGCATCGATGCGGTTGGTCGACACGAGGGTTTTTTCGACTCGCATGATTCGCATAGCGTTTTAGTCCTCAATGCTCAATGATCCGCTGCGACTTCGTCGGCCACGAAGTCGCAGCACTCGTCGCCAGCGCGCTCACTTACCGCGATCGCACAATTGAGCAGACCCCTAGCGGCCAGATCGGGATAGCGAACCTCAATCGCGTCACGTACCCGCCGACCCCGAGCAACTGCCCGCGCGCGCGATTCGGGAATCCGGGCATCATATTCGAAATGCACCAGCACCGGGACCGGTAGGCCATGCGCGACATTGAGCTTGGCGAAGATATCGATCCCGACATCCATGTCGGGCGCTCCTTCCTCGATGGTGTCGAGATGGGCAAAATAAAATAGGTTGCGCAATTGCAGCGGCCGAACCGCGTCGCCGGCGACGATGCATTCCTCGTCGTGCCCGATGGTTGCGTAGCGCCCAGTGTGATGCTTGATGACGTATTCGATCTGCGACAGATTGGCTTCGGCCAGCGCGGACACCAAACGGCGCATGCCATCATGCATCCGCCCTTGACCCTGGCCCCAACCGCCGGTATTCTCGACGTCGGCGATCATCTCGGTGATGCGCGCGCGCGCCGCCTCGGCAGACAGCCCGAGCGTCTCACGGTAGATCTTCACAGTTTCGATGTAGCGATGCGAATTGACGTCGCCGTACGCATCGGGAAGATGAATGCGCAAAGCATCCAGATCGGTATCGACTCCGATCAGCAGCACGTCGGGCGCTGCGCCGATGCCGAAACTGCGATCGATCGCCTCGCGCAATTCATCCAGGCGGCCGAGCGCCGACTCGGTGGCTTGGCGATCGTTGCTGCCATGCGCCGCGCAACCGTGACCATTATGCGAGGAGCTGCTGAAGTGGTAAACGGCGATCTTGAGATAGTTCAAACGCTCACCATCGACCATCGCGCCTGACAGTCGCTCGACTTCGCGCTGCGCCCAGTCGCATACATCGACTTCGATGTCGAACAGCGCACCCGCATAGGCCTTCACCCGCACGTTCGGCCCAGGCAGAATGCGCAGCACATAACGACTCACGCCCTGCAGCCGGCCATCCGAACAAGGGCTGATATCCACCGTGTGATAACCGCAAGACCGCAAGAAGTTTTCATCGAGCGGCATGCGCTGACGCCAGTCAGCCTGCTCTGTCTCGGCACGATCGACACACAGTTTGAAACTGTTAAAAATGCAGTATGAGTGCAGCATACGCAGATCCAACCCTGAAATCCAAGCAGCGTTGAACACTTCGTGGGGAAGCTCGAAACCAAGCTGCTCAAGCGTGAGTTGCTGTGCACGATTAGCAAATGTGGCGTCATGCTGATGCGCAGAAATCTGCTTAAGCACGTCGACGATGCGGATGAAGCGCGAGCGCACCGTCCGCTCGTAGTCGAACAACAGGCGATTAAGGTCGCGGTCCACGAGCGGGTGCTCGCAGCTCTGCCCGCTACCGATCACGCAAGCAGGATGCTCAAGCACCTTTGCGATGCTGCTCGCATCGGCCATATCTATCGGCCCAGCGCTACTGCGCCGCAATGCCTGCATACGTTGTCGTGTGTTCATCGTCGTGTCCTCAGCCGCGCGCTCCGCCCGAAACGGTGATGGTTGCGCCTCTGCCGGTATTTCCGGACGAACCAGTAATGACCGATTCAGGCACCTCAGGACGCTCGAGTTCACGGAACTTCACTGCGTTGACGCCGGTGCCACGCGGTTGGCCTCGCATCGAAGGGTTACGTACTAGGCTGGACGATCCTTCGGTACCAGTAACCCGAGTGCTAGCATTCCAGGCATCACCCGAAATGCGCGTCCCCTGCTGACTACCTTCGCCACTCAGTCGCTGCGCAGCAGCGACGACTTCATCCTGTTGCACCTGGCGACGAGACGTGTCGCCATGCCGGAACTCCGGTGTTCCAGTAATCAGGCCATCGGCCTTGTTGATCGTTCCAGTAATGCGTGAGCTGCTCAGCGCGTTGCCGGTGAGGTTATCTCCCTGGTATTCGCGTACCGGACTCTGGGCCTGTCGCTGACGCGACGGCGGCACAATACTGAAATCCTTCGGTGCGGGCGGCCGTGGTGCGACATCGAAAGTACGTCCACGCGGAACGAAACGGCCGCTAGTTGCGCATTGGTCGGACATGTTGTCCAACCCAAGATATGGCGTGCCCGAAATCGGCTCGCAAGCGCCGCGCTCATCTCCAGTCATGCGTGATCCACCTGCACCTGGACGGTCACCGGTCACAACGCTGGCCGGAATCACGGCGCTGTCGCGTACGCGAGCTGCCTGAGCATCAAGGCTCGAAGCCGGGCAAAATTCCTGAATTTGCGACATTCCCGAGTACTGCGCGCCGCTGATGGGAGCACAGGCACCGGCTTCATTGCCGGTGACGTTGGCAGCACGGCCCGGGTAACTACCGGAAACCGTCTGGCCCCGCAACGTGCTGTCGAAGACGATCTTATTCACGGGTTGTACTGTCGATGACTGTCCTGGCGGGCAAACGGCTGCAAGTTGCTGGGTGCTGATATAGTCGGTACCGGTGACGGATTTGCACCCATAGGATTCATCACCTGTCAATTTTGGGCTGGGAGCAACCTCCGAACCGGTAATGACACGACCGGCGAGGGTGTGCATTATGCTGACTTTGTTCGGCCCAGATGCATCGCAAAGATCTGCAAAATCAGCCGTCGTGTAATACTGGCTTCCGGTAATCGCGCGGCAGGAACCGACCTCGTTGCCGGTCACCTTGGACGAGCGGTCGACGGTAGCACCCGAGATGGCTTGCGCGCCACGTGTTGACATCACGCTGACCTTGCGCGGCGCTGCCGGCGCATTGGTATGGCACAAGTCGCGGAATTGCTCGGCGGAGAGGTATTCGGTTCCGGTGATCGCGCGGCAGCTACCGGCTTCGTCGCCAGTGAGGCGTTCGCTACGGCCTACCAGAGTGCCCGTGACGGTCTTGCCCGAACCGGTGTGCGTGATCGCAATCTTGTCCGGCGCATTATCGCTTTCCGGCGGGCGGCCGTAGCGGGTACCAGTGATCGATTGATCGACGCCAAATTCCGTGCCGGTGATTTTACGCGGCCGATCGACCAGGGAGCCAGATACGATCATGCCCTTGTCGGTAGAAACCAGCGCAACTTTCTCCGGCGAGGGCGCCGGGCGCGTGCCGCAGAACTGCTGGAAGCGCTCGGCGGACAGGTATTCGGTGCCGGTCACGGGATGGCAAACGCCCGCTTCGTCACCGGTAGCCTTGGTCGAGCGGCCCAGCGCTATGCCGGTGATCCTTTGTTCGCGCAGGGTGCGGCTCATCTCAACCTTGGATACACCCGGCTCGGCGCGTACACCACAGATGGTTTGAAACTGTTCCGTGCCGATGTATTCGGTGCCGGTGATGCTGCGGCAGGATCCCGGCTCGTTGCCGGTGACCTTGATACTGCGCTCGACCATGGTACCAGTCACGGTTTGGCCGGACAAAGTGTGTCCTTCCTCGACCTTGATCGGCACTTGCTTGTCATCGCGCGCCTTGACCCGTCCACTCGGCCTGGAAGTGGCACTGTTCGACAGGCCGGCGCGACCCGCGAGCGACTGCACGCGACGATGCCGCATCGCGATCTGCCTTCCGGTAGCCCCTTTGATCATCGCAGCTTGCCAATCCTGCCCCGGCATCGCGGCGGCAATCTTGGTCGCCTGGGCAACCCGCTTGAGCCCGGCTTTGCCATCTTGTGTCAACGCTGCGCGGCGCATCTTGGCCAGCGCGCGCCCGGTCGCCTGCTCGGCGACGACAGCGGCAGTCGCACGCCGCACGCTTTCCTGTACCGCAACCACGGCCATTGACACTTCAGCGGCCGCCGTGTGCTGAGTCCGACATTCGCACTGCGCATCGCAATCGCACCTGATCGCGGCGGACGACTGTGCGGCTGGGCGCAAATGTGCACTCGGGCGAGTTGGATTGTTCGAAGCAGTTTGCAACGCTGCCTTGCCAACGCTGGCAAGCGCTTGTCGCCGCGCTCGCGCAGCCGATACAGCTACTGCCGGCAAAGGTTCGGCGCGTGTCAAGACCTGCGCGGCCGATACCGCCGCAGTAACAGGAGCCTGCGAACCGTACGACGCAGTAGCGGCTTTGCCTGCATTCATGGTGACATCAGCACTGCGCTGCGCAGATGTTTTGGCGATGGCGGCTTTGCCTTGACGAGCCATCGCCTGGCGACGCTGGAGCGCCAGTTCACGCCCGGATAGGTTCGCATTGGCATAACCTGATACAGCGATTGTCATAAGAACCTCAGCACTTGAGTTCATTTCAGGCGGCCGCTGGTCGCACTGGGTAGTTCGATTTTATGCAGCCAGAGCCCGCCCCTAGGATGGGTCGTTCGTTTTAGCGGTAAACAACGAAAGCCACACCCTGGCTTTGCGCGTAGTTGTCGTAAGCGACGAAACGTACCATTTGATCGGGAAATTCGCGATGGCAGGCCTCGATTTCGGTCAGTACGACGTCGACCGATTGCTCGCCGAACATCGGTAGCTTCCACATATGCCAGAAACTCTCCTTGGCAGGTGTGCCTTTGACAGTGTGCTCAACTGCAGGATTCCAGCCTTGAGCAATGGCGTAGGCGATCTGACGACGCACCTGTTCGGGCGTCAGCTGGGGAAGATACGAAAAAGTTTCGTATTTTTTTGTTGAGTGATAGGCTTGAATAGCCATGGCTATGTCCTTTCGAAGTTTAAGATCGAATCCGACCTGCGCAATCTTATTGAAACGCAGATCGACCGAATTTGGTTTGAAACATTACTTATGGGCGATGTCGAGCTTGTCAACCGTGTCGAACTCGAACTTGATCTCTTTCCAGGTTTCCATGGCGATCTTCAGTTCGGGCGAGTGCTGAGCTGCAGCGGTAAGGATCTCGCGACCTTCTTTCTCGATCTGACGGCCTTCATTACGCGCCTGCACGCAGGCTTCGAGCGCAACACGGTTGGCGTGCGCACCCGCAGCGTTGCCCCAAGGATGGCCGAGCGTGCCGCCGCCGAACTGCAACACTGAGTCATCGCCGAAAATGGCGACCAGCGCAGGCATATGCCACACGTGGATACCGCCGGACGCGACGGCGAAAGCGCCGGGCATCGAGCCCCAGTCCTGATCGAAGAAGATACCGCGCGAACGGTCTTCCGGTACGAAGGATTCGCGCAGCAGATCAATCCAGCCAAGAGTGGAGGCGCGATCACCTTCCAGCTTGCCCACCACGGTGCCGGTATGCAGGTGATCTCCGCCGGACAGACGCAGAATCTTGGTCAGTACGCGGAAGTGGATGCCGTGGTGCGGATTACGGTCGAGCACGGCGTGCATGGCGCGGTGGACGTGCAGCAACATCCCGTTGTTACGACACCAATTCGCCAGACCTGCGTTAGCGCAAAGACCGCCGGCGAGGTAATCGTGCATGATGATCGGCGCACCGATCTCTTTGGCGAACTCTGCGCGCTTATACATCTCTTCAGGCGTCGGCGCAGTGACGTTCAGATAGTGACCCTTGCGCTCGCCGGTCTCGGCCTCGGCCTTCAGCGTGGCTTCCTGTACGAACTCGAAACGATCGCGCCAGCGCATGAACGGCTGAGAATTGATGTTCTCGTCGTCTTTGGTGAAATCCAAGCTACCGCGCAAACATTCGTACACCGCACGACCGTAATTCTTGGCCGACAGACCCAGCTTAGGTTTGATGGTGCAACCCAGCAGCGGCCGACCGTACTTGTTCATCTTGTCACGTTCCACCTGAATGCCACTCGGAGGGCCGCCACAGGTCTTCACGTATGCGATCGGGAAACGCACGTCTTCCAAGCGCAAGGCGCGAATCGCCTTGAAACCAAACACGTTGCCCACCAGAGAGGTGAACACGTTGACCACAGAACCCTCTTCGAACAAGTCGATGGGGTACGCGATGAAAGCGTAGAAGCAAGCATCATCGCCGGGAACGTCCTCAATGCGATAGGCGCGACCCTTGTAATAGTCCATGTCGGTCAGCAGGTCGGTCCACACTGTGGTCCAAGTTCCGGTAGACGACTCTGCTGCCACTGCAGCGGCAGCCTCCTCGCGGTCGACGCCAGCCTGTGGGGTGATTTTGAAACACGCCAGAATGTCAGTGTCTAGCGGCACGTAATCCGGTTGCCAGTAAGTTTGTCGGTACTCCTTGACACCGGCCTGATAGGTTTTGCTTGCCATGTTTTGACGACTCCTTAAAGCTCGCTGCGCGCGAGAATTAAACGACGAAGGAAAACTTGTTCAGCACAATCGACCAAGGCATCAATCTTGGGCTTAGGGATGGATTCATCGATTTGCCTGCAGACATTTTATCGAATGAAATCATAAAATACAATTCAATTTTCTGATAAAATGTATCAGATAAACTTATGCGAAAACCATGCACCTGACCATTCGCCAACTGCAGATTTTCGACGCTGTCATGCGTCGCCAGAGCTTCACGCGCGCGGCTGACGTGCTGCACCTGACGCAACCTGCCGTATCAATGCAGATGCGGCAGCTCGAAGAGCAGGTCGGCGTACCCTTGTTCGACCAGGTCGGCAAACAGATCCAGCCTACCGACGCCGGGCGCGAGCTGCACCGCCACGCGATTATCATTGCGGCGAAAATGCAGGACCTCAGCGCCGCAATGGAAGAATTCAGTGGCCTGCGTCGAGGCGAATTGGATCTAGTGGTGGCGAGCACCGCGAATTACTTCGCACCCAAGTTGATTGCCGCATTCTGCAGACAGCACGCCAAAGTACAGGTGCGGCTGCAAGTGTCGAATCAGGAACGGATCCTAGACATGCTGACCACATCGAACAAGGATCTGGCGATCATGGGACAGCCGCCGAAGGACTCGGAATTGGTCGCTCAAACCTTCCTTGACAATCCACTGGTCGTAATTGCCGCACCGACCCATCCGCTAGCAGCCAAGAATCGGATCATGCTCAAACACCTGGAGCGCGAAACCTTCATCACCCGTGAGCCTGGCTCAGGAACGCGCAAAGCGGCTGAACGGCATTTCTCCCGGTATGGAGTAGAGTTTCATTCGGTAATGGAAATGAGCAGCAACGAGGCAATCAAGCAGGCGGTGGAAGCCGGATTAGGCTTGGGCATCCTATCCTTGCATACGCTCGAACTCGAACTGGCGATGCAGCGCTTGGCCGTGCTCAACGTCGAACGCTTTCCGATTATGCGACAGTGGTTCGTCGTGCATCGCAAAGGCAAGCGGCTGTCGACCGTAGCGCAAGCCTTCCTCGACTTTCTGATTCGCGAGGCAAGACCTCTGGCTTCGCTCCAGGATCCTTCTACCACCTAATTCAGGCCATGAACTTGACCGGGCGGACAACCTGGATATCGCTCACGAAAATCACTCCGGAATGCGCCTCGAAAAACGGCTGAAAGCCTGCGAGGATGATTTCTAGTTTTTTCAGGGGAGAGAGTTTGAACGTGCTCATG
>ENA-UOUJ01000438-UOUJ01000438.1-activated-sludge-metagenome-genome-assembly--contig:-NODE-438-length-29401-cov-141.641110_pt1 | contig 29401 bp, 24 predicted proteins | sample MGYA00249839_ERZ747224 | MGnify/ENA primary metagenome ERZ747224 (study PRJEB28782, sample SAMN03220277) | activated sludge metagenome | biome: wastewater; feature: sewage sludge; material... | reverse complement strand
CCGACGCAGAGGGTTCTCTCCTCCCGAATAAAATATATACGGCTGTAGTACTAAGCAAAGTTCTTTTTCATCCATTTATCCATGATGACGACAGCAGTCAGATCACCGGTAACGTTGATGGTCGTGCGACACATATCGAGAATGCGATCGACGCCGAAAATGATGCCGATTCCGGCAAGTGGCACACCGATGCCCGATAAAATGGTGGCCAGTACGGCAATACCGACACCCGGCGTGGCCGGTGTGCCGATCGAAGCACCAACCGTGGTGCATAGCAGCAGGATCATTTCTGTGAAACTCAGATCCACTTTGAAGATCTGGCACAGGAAAACAGCCGCTACTGCCTGGTAAAGTCCGGTACCGTCCATATTGATCGTCGTCCCGACAGGAATGACAAAACGACTGATATCTTCACTGACACCAAGATTTTCTTCTGCTGCACGAATGGATAAAGGCATGACGGCAGCTGAACTGGAGGTGGAGAAAGCCAGCAGTTGCACATCACGTATGGCACGCAGAAATTCGAATGGCGGACGATGGCCGAAAACGGCTGCTCCGAACAGATACAAGCCGAGAATGATCACGAGTCCCAGCAATACACAGCCCATATACCAGCCAATTGCTGTCAGTATATCGAAGCCCAGCTGAACCATGGCGTCGACCATCAGACCGAATACAGCATAAGGGGCCAGTGCCATGGCCCAGCTGATGATCTTCATTGCGGCCACTTGTCCGAACAGGCATAAATCCTCGAATGGCTTTGCGATTTCACGAGGAATGGTCAATGCCGCTACACCGAGAAAAATCGCACCAATTACGACTTTGAGCATGTCGGTTTGCATGGCTGCTTCGACGAAATTGGAAGGGATGAGGTTAACGATGCGTTGCGGGACAGTCAGATCGTCGAATGTTTTTATGCCACCATCAGCCGTCATGGCAGCTGCCAGCGTATCGATACCGGTGCCAACCGTATGCCCGGGCTGAATGATGAGCGTGATGGCAAGGCCGATTCCTACGGCAACGAAAGAAGTGATGATGAAGTACGGCACGATGAATGCTCCCATGCGCTTCAACTGGTGTGGAGAACCACTGGTCAGAATACCGAGTGCGATGGAGCAGATGATCAACGGAATCACTACCATTTTGAGCATTTCCAGAAAAATGACTCCGGGCAGCGCAATCCATTCCGCTGCCATGAGCACAGTATCGTTTTCCAGTAATGCCAGACCGCCAGGAGATAGCACAAGGCCTGTGAGGGTGCCCAGTACCATCCCCAACAGAATTTTTGCCCATAAATGCTGGGCGATCAGGGCGCCGATGGATTGGCTTAAAGATTGTTCACGTCGGGAAAATGCCATGGGCGCCAGCATATCATCGTTCTTACGCTGACAGGTTTTTTGGAAAACGACAAAGGGGTGCCTCGTCAGTTGTACTCTTTACCAGTTGAACCGTATGCCGCCGTAAATTGCCCGGCCGTAGCCGGAGTTGAAGAGTGCCGAAGTGGCATCGGCCGTACCGGAGGTGATCGTGGTCGAGATGTAGCGGGTATCGAGCAGATTACGTCCTTCGAGGTAGCCGGACCATCCTTTACCCGGGTCATAGCCGATTCTGAAGTTCAGGAGCGCGTACGAGCCGATGGTGAGATTGTTGGCGTTGTCAGCGTAGTAGGCTCGTGGCATCCATTCGACATTCGGGCCGGCGTGGAATCCATTCGGGTATTTGTAGAGTACTTCTGCGCGCAGGTAGTGGGGTGGTACGCCAGGCAACTTGTTGTTGCCGTAGCGGGTGTCATCGTCAAAAAAGAAATCGTTGTAGGTGTAGGCTACGTCGAGCCAGAGAAGATCTTTCCGGGTGGCGATTCCCTTGAGAAATGCGGCACCGAATCCCAGTTCGATTCCCTGATGTACGGTACGATCCGCATTGACTACCGTACACGGGCTGAACGGCGACGTTCTCAGGCATTGCAGCTCATTTCTGAGATGGGCACGGTAGAAGGCGATATCCCATTTGAAATCGGCTTTGCGCCCGCGTGTTCCGATTTCATAGGTGGTAGCAGTCTGGGCATCGAGCTCCGAGCTGGCAGGTGTCATGAATGTATTCGTGTCGAAGGTCGGTACTTCCGCACTGCGTGAGATATTGGCAAAGATCTGTACATCAGGAGTAATGTCCCACAACAATCCTCCTCTGGGGCTGAAGATGCTGTAAGCGCGGCGACCCGACTGGTCGCCATCCGTCAGGAAACGGTCATTCCGGTCGCGAATCGCATGCAGGAACTGCCCGCCGGCAACAAGCGCGACGTTCTGCAGGAAGTAGAAACTGTTTTCGGCATAAATTGAATAGTTCTGCGATTTATCCACCGTGGACATGGCGAGTGCCCCTTTCACCGCATCTCCCGGGTTGATATATTCTTTGTAGTTGATTTTACCGTTGTGAACATTTGCACCCGCGACAAAGCGGTTGCGGAAGCCGGCGATCAGACGGTCATCGGTTGCACGGGCGAAGCCGCCGTAGTCATGGACATAGTAATCTAGGTATCGGTAGATGGGATGATCCACATGGCGATGGTGGCCAAAGAGACCAAAGTCGACCGTGGTGGAGCCGAAGCGTAGCGTAGTCTTGTTGGCAAGCCGCACTGAGTCGATGTTGCGTTGCTGATCCTGCCGTACGAACTCGGGATCGGCGCTGCGTGGTGAATCCAGCGCCATGCTCCTGGTCAGCTCGCCTGGTAAACGCTGGCGCCATGTATTTGCGTTCAGGTAAAAGCGTGTCTCGGCATCCGGTGAGAATCGATAACCGAAGTTGGCGCTGCCCAGTACCATGTGGCCGTTGCTGTGATCGCGATAGCCATCCTCGCGCTGTGCCGATGCAGTGATGAAATAATCATACGGACCGTGGACTCCGCCTGTGCTTGCCTGCCCTTTCATATAGCCGAAACTGCCTGTATCCACTCGCCCGCTGAACCGGGAAGCATCATAACCTGTCGGTGTGACGAAGTTGATTGCGCCACCGAGAGAGTTGGCTCCGTAACGCAGTGCATTGGCACCTTTGAACACTTCGACGTAGCGGTAAGCACCTGGATCGATTTCGAAGACATCGAACAGGCCGTCAGCAGTGTTGATCGGGATGCCATCCATATACATGTTGATGCCACGGTTGCCGTAGTTACGCGTCAGTCCGGAGCCGCGGATCGATATCCTGTTGTCGATATTCGATTTGGGTTGGGCGATGACACCGGGTATCCAGCCGACGATGTCCTTGATGGTTTGTGCTGGTGTACTTTTGAATCGGGTATCGGATATGACTTCGACGGCACCGGGTGTGTACTGGATATTGGCCGTTGCCTGTGCGGTATTCGGAACGGTTAGTGAGGCTTCGTTACCGGCCGCGGATGAATCAGTGGTGATGGTGATTTCGGGTAAAACCGTATTGGCAGCAGCCTGGCTGATGACGACCATGCTGTTATCGACCATCTCGTACTTCAACCGGTTTTTATTCAGTACCTGATTCAATGCTTCTGCCAGTGTGAAGTTGCCGTGTAGAGGTGGAGAAAGATGATTCCGGGTGACTTCATCCGCATAAATCAGCTTGATGCCGGTGATATTGGCCAGGTGATTCAGCGTGGAAGAAAGAGGTTGTGCGGGAAGATTGAAGGAATAGGTGATGTCATTTTGCGCATTGGCCGTATTCACCCATAGCAGAAGCAGTAGCGGAAATAATCCGGCAATAGATTTCATAGTATTTTTCTCCAGTCAGGAAGGTATAAAGGTTTCTGATGTCCTGTCTGGTAAGACGTGAAAAACACGATGAACTGGTCACATTTTTTTATTTATCCGGTCGATCAGCAGGGTTTGCCCGTCCGGCAGTTTTTTTACCCTGACTGGTAAAGCCTTTTCCAGGCTGCTGAGGAAAAGTGGCAGATCACGGGTGCCGAATGTTCCGCTCAGCGTCTCGTGTGCAATGGCGGGGTCAGTAAAAATGAAGTGTACCGGGTGATAGCGTTCCAGCTCGGCTGTGACTGCTGCCAGAGGAGTCTGGCGGAATATCAGTCGCCCGCGCTGCCAGGCTGCGATCTGTTCGGTATCGACCGGGCGGAGAATCGCATGATCACTGTGAGAGGAATAATGTTGCTGATACCCTTCATCCAGACGTACACCATCGATTTCCACCGCACCTTCCAGTACCGTGATCGAGATCTCGTCTTGTTGTTTGTGTATGTTGAACCGGGTGCCGATATCACGGATCTGCAATTTGTCCGTATGCACGACAAAAGGACGCCAGGTCTCGTGCGCAACGTCGAAAACGGCTTCTCCCGTATCCAGCGTGATTTTGCGCTGCAGGTAAGAAATGCGGACGTGCAGACGAGTGGCCGTATTCATGTTGATACGGCTGCCATCCGCCAGGGAGATGAGGCGCTGCTCTCCTAATCGGGTGGAATAAGTGATGGTTTCAGCGCTGTATTCCAGCCAGCCGATACTCATCAAAGCAGATGAAATCAGGAAGAACAGTGCCCAGCCGAGTATGCCGGCCGGCTGGTGTTTTGGGCGGCGCTGTCTGGCTTCACGCAAACCGGGGATATCGGGTGTTTCTTTCAGTCTGTCTGTTTCAGACCATAAGCGTTCAGCATGCGCATAGGCTGTCTGATGAGCTTCATTTTTACAGAACCAGCGGTTGAATTTTCGCCTGTCCTTATCCGTACAGTGTTCAGACTGTAATAGAAAGAACCACTTCAGTGCCTGTTTGAGCAGCTGTTCGTCAGGAGGGCCGGAAGCGGGCATACAGTATCACCGGATGACTATCTGGTTCATGCTGCGGTGGCAACGCAGCATGGCCTGTACCAGACGTCGTTGCACGGTTTTTTCGGAAACATTGAGGCGGATGGAGATTTCACTGTAACTGAGCCCATCGATTTTACGCAGCAGAAAAACATCGCGGCAACCTTGCGGCATGGAGGCAATCGTGTCCAGCAATAGTCTGCACTGCTGCCGGAGGCTCACGATTTCATGCGGCTGGAGCAGCGGGCAGGGCAGTGTCTCATCGAGCAGCAGATATTCTATTTTATTTGCAGGATTACGCTGGTGATCCATGGCCAGATTATGGCCGATCCGGAACAGATAAGCGGACAGGCTCAATATATTCGATAAATCGCGGTGGCCCAGTAACCGGATATAGGCTTCCTGGGCGAGATCAGCTGCGGTTTCACGGCAACCGACCAGACGAGTGATGCGACTGATCAATTGTGACTGGTATTGTTTATAAAGTGCTGTAAATACGGGGGAATCCGATGAAGACATGATGCAGTCGCGAAAAGAGGTGTGTAACTATTGTTTGTCCGGATCAAATTATCCGGACAAAAGCAGGAAATGAGAATGCGACAAATTGTCGCAGGGAAGAATGCCCGGGTAAGTGCCGGTAACCGGATCATCGATGCAGTGCTCATTCTGCACACAATCGAGTGGTATCCCGGGCACCTTGCGTACTGATCGCTGGAAGGATGACGGCTTATCTGGACGGTATCCGGAGATGCGGATAGGGAGAAGATGTCCCGGGCGGGACCAGCGGATCATTGCCCCAGGCGGGATAGTCATCCGTCAGGGTATTCATGAATGCGATGAGTGCTGTTCTTTCTTCGGCTGTCAGATTCAGATTGCCAAACTCGTTACTGACGTTTCGCCCGACTTCGGGCAATGGCCAGCACTGAGATGGAAAACGGGGTGAAGTGTTATCGCAATCGTGCGGCAATGCATCGCGTGTATTGTAAAAATGTACGATCATTGCCAGAGATGCAAAAACGCCATTATGGCCATACGGGGCGGTAACCGCCACGTTGCGCAAGGACATGACTTTATGTTTGCCGATTTGTAAACCTGATTTATCGCGTTTCTGAATGTCTGCCCGTCCGCCAAGGCCCAGATCAGGCTCGGGCGATCCGGGGATTTTCATGTTGCGGGGTGCACCGATGTTTTCATAGCCAAAGTTGGTGAACAAGGGCGGAACAGCGATGTTCCCTTTTTTATCGAATGTACTTTCCACGGGATGACAAACTGCGCAATTGCCTTTCTGCGGATCTTTGAAAAGATCGAATCCCAGTTGTTCGACAGGCGTAAATGACGTTGTTCCGGCGAGAACATAGTCAAACTTGGAGTTGAATTTACTGAATGATCTGTCTCGTTCGAAGGCGGCAACAGCCTGAGTCATGCTCTGAAAAACCTTCTCTACCATTTTGTCCGACTGTTTTTTGAGTGGTAGTGAAATACCGTAAATTTTTCTGAACAGCTTGCGGTAAGTGGCATTCTCACTCAGACGATTGACAACGTCGGCAGCGTTGGGCATTGCCATTTCGACCGGATTGAGGAAAGGTTCCTTCGCTTGTGCCGTCAGATCTCCGGCGCGGCCGTTCCAGAAGAATCCTCCGCTATAGGCGTTCAGGCTTTTATCCCATTTGAACTTCGGGCTGAAGGCCGCATAGCCGACACTGGGTGTATTCAGTGTGCCGTTGAAAGGCAAGTTGGTTTCGGGATCGATGTCGGAGCCTTTCGATACGGGAGAGCCTGCGGTGACATTGTCAGGATCGACGAAGCCTGGCACCGCCGGCAGACCCGGCTTTGCGACCGGGCTCAGGCTGTGGCAGGTTTCGCAAGACTGATTCCTGTTCAAGGATAAATTTTTATCCTTGAAAATAAGTTCTCCCAGCATTATTTCTTCAGACCGCATCGTTTTTTTGTCACCTGCAACGCTCAAACCGGTATAAAACAATAAAAAGACAACCAGTATTTTGTACATAAACTCGATAATCCCTCGTTGGAATAATGACAGCGCGTGAAATTATCCGGACAACGAAAGGAAATGAGAATGTGACAAATTGTCGCAGAGAGGGGGCGGTGGAACACGAGCTGCTGCCGGATTGCCGATGCGGCAACATCATTCAAGGGCGCCAGCCATAGCGATTTTATCTGATGCACGTATACTGGGTATTGCCGGCGTGCAGTTATCGGTCCGGCGATTTTCCAAGGAGCAGAATCATGAAAGCGACACAACTTTTGCATAATCTCGGCCAGAGTCTCTGGCTTGATAACATTACACGTGATTTGTTGACCGACGGCACACTCAAGCGTTATGTCGACGAGCTTTCGGTAACTGGATTGACTTCGAACCCGACCATATTCAACCAGGCAATCAGAAACAGCAGTGCTTACGAAGCGGGAATCCGTTCAGGTTTGGAACAGGGTAAATCGAGTGAGGAGATTTTTCTCGATCTGGCGCTGGAGGATTTGACCCGGGTTGCTGATCTGCTGAAGCCGGTTTACGATCGTACCAATGGCATTGATGGGTGGGTATCACTGGAGGTATCTCCCCTGCTGGCTTACGATACCGCCAGTACCATAGTGGCTGCAAAGGAAATCTGCAACCGGGCGGCCCGGCCGAATCTGCTGATCAAGATTCCGGGAACCCGGGAAGGTCTGCCTGCCATTGAAGAAGCCATTTTTGTGGGGATACCGATCAATGTGACGTTGCTGTTCAGTCGTGAACAGTATGTGGATGCAGCCGAGGCGTTTTTGCGCGGTATCGAACGGCGCATCGATGCCGGTCTCAACCCTGATGTGATGTCCGTTGCTTCTTTGTTCGTCAGCCGGTGGGATGTTGCAGTTGCCGGCAAGGTTCCGGAAACGTTGCGCAACAGGCTGGGTATTGCGATTGCCGGACGTACTTATAAAGCTGCTCGTGATCTTTTTGACTCACCGCGCTGGTTGCGTGCCTACAATGCCGGTGCACGGCCGCAGCGCCTGTTATGGGCAAGCACGGGGACCAAAGATCCTGCTGCTTCGCCAGTTCTGTATGTGATGTCACTCGTCGCTCCCTTTACGGTCAATACGATGCCTGAAGCTACCTTGAAGGCACTTGCGGACTATGATGATCAGAGCCTCGACTATATGCCTGATGATGGCGGAGATTGTGAACAGGTTCTGGAACAGTTTGCCAGAGCAGGGGTTGATATCGATGCGCTGGCAATTCGACTCCAGCAGGAGGGAGCAAAAGGATTCGTGACTTCCTGGCAGGAGTTGATGGCGGTGATTGATTCGAAATGCACTGCCCTGAAGCGGGGAAAAACGGATTGAGGAACCTCTGAAAAACGATCTGCGTTGCCATTTCTGCGTTAAAAGTCGGCTCAAAAGGCTCATTTGCCATTATGAACTCCGCTTTTTACTCGGCATTGGCGTCTCACCCTACGGGCCAGCCTCATGGCTGTTCGCTACGCGTTGCTTGCGTCGCCGATTTTGCCTTGAACTGACTCTGTCTTGCTGACGTTTTTCAGAGGCTCCTCAGAGCCTGTTTAAGATATCAGATGTGCTGACGGTGTCCGCTATTATGGTCGGGAACCGGCAGAAATACCGGGTGGCCATTCGTTATCACCATCAGGGTGCAGTCCATTTCCAATCCCTGATTTCCGGCATATCTTCACCGTGACGATTGATGTATTCGCGGTGCTCGACCAGTTTGTCACGCATGATTTGTCTGAGATAGGCCGCTTTGTATCCCAGATGGGGAACACGGTCGATGACATCATCGACCAGATGGAAACGATCCATGTCGTTGAGTACCGTCATATCGAACGGTGTAGTAGTGGTTCCTTCTTCTTTATAGCCGCGCACATGCAGATTAGCGTGGTTGGTACGGCGGTAGGTCAGGCGGTGAATCAGCCAGGGATAGCCATGGTAGGCAAAGATGATAGGTTTGTCTGTAGTGAACAGGGTATCGAATTCCCTGTCGGAAAGTCCTTGTGGATGTTCCCGGTCATGCTGCAGCGTCATCAGATCGACGACATTGATCACACGGATACGCAGGTCGGGCAGATGTTCCCGCAGGATGCTGACAGCGGCCAGGACTTCGATGGTGGGAACATCTCCGGCGCAGGCAATGACGACATCCGGTTCGCCAGCCTGATCATTGCTGGCCCATCCCCAGATACCAATGCCGGCCGTGCAGTGTTTGATCGCGGCATCCATATCCAGCCATTGCAGTTGTGGCTGTTTGCCGGCGACGATGACGTTGACGAAATTGCGGCTGCGCAGACATTTGTCCGTAATGTACAGCAGGCAATTCGCATCAGGTGGCAGATAGATGCGGATGGTATCGGCTTTTTTGTTGATCACATGATCGATAAAGCCGGGGTCCTGGTGAGAGAAACCATTATGATCCTGACGCCAGACATGGGAAGTCAGCAGGTAATTGAGTGAGGCGATGGGTCTGCGCCATGGAATTTCCTTGCTGACTTTCAGCCATTTGGCATGCTGGTTGAACATCGAATCGACGATGTGAATGAAGGCTTCATAGCAGGAAAACAGGCCGTGTCGCCCGGTCAGCAGGTAACCCTCCAGCCAGCCCTGGCAGGTATGTTCACTCAGGATTTCCATTACCCGTCCATCCGGTGCCAGGTGCTCATCCTCGGGCAGCGTTTCGGCAAGCCAGGTTTTGGGTGTGGCGTCATACAGGCTTCCCAGCCGGTTGGAAGCCGTTTCATCCGGTCCGAATACCCGGAAATTACAGGTTTTCAGATTCAGGCACATGACATCCCGCAGGAAACTGCCCATGATCCGGGTCGATTCGGCTTCGATCTGACCAGGTTGCACGATTTCGACCGCATATTTCCGGAAATCCGGCATACGCAATTGCTTTATCAGTGATCCGCCATTGGCATGAGGGTTGGCGCCCATTCGACGATTGCCGAGTGGTGCTAGCGCCTGCAGGGGTTCGATCAGCCGGCCTTGAGTATCGAATAATTTCTCCGGGCGGTAACTTCTGAGCCAGGCTTCGAGTTGCTGGATATGCTCCGGTTTTTTTGCCAGCTCCGAGAGCGGTACCTGATGGGAACGCCAGGAGCCTTCCGTTTTCAGTCCATCGACTGTTGCGGGCCCGGTCCATCCTTTCGGGGTGCGCAGGATGATCATGGGCCAGCGAGGGTATCGCGTCACACCATCGAGGCGAGCTCTGGTCTGGATCGATCTGATTTCAGCGAGTACCTGGTCCAGTGTACCGGCCATGAGCTGGTGCATGGTCAGAGGATCTTCTCCTTCGACGATATAGGGCTGATAGCCATAGCCCTGGAACAGCTGATCCAGTTCTTCACGGCTGATACGCGCCAGAATGGTGGGGTTGGCAATTTTATAGCCATTCAGATGCAGGATCGGCAGCACGGCACCATCATGAACCGGGTTGAGAAACTTGTTGGAATGCCAGGCAGTTGCCAATGGCCCGGTTTCGGCTTCTCCGTCACCTACGACACAGGCTGCGATCAAATCCGGGTTGTCGAACACTGCCCCAAAGGCGTGAGAGAGTGCATAACCGAGTTCACCTCCTTCGTGGATGGAACCGGGAATTTCCGGTGTGGCATGACTGCCGATCCCGCCGGGAAAAGAGAACTGGCGAAACAGGTGTTTCATTCCCTGGATATCCTGCGAGATATCGGGGTAATGTTCGGAGTAAGTGCCTTCCAGGTAGGTATTGGCGACCAGTGCGGGTCCGCCGTGGCCGGGACCAGCGATGTAGATCATGTTCAGATCATCACGCCGGATGATGCGATTGAGATGGGCATAAATGAAATTGAGCCCGGGTGTCGTTCCCCAGTGCCCCAGCAAACGGGGTTTGATATGCTGCAATGTCAACGGGGTCTGCAGCAGCGGGTTATCAAGCAGATAAATCTGGCCGACCGAAAGGTAGTTGGCAGCGCGCCAGTAGGCGTCGATTTTCTGCAGTTCATCCGGAGTGAGAGGGTGCGGGATTTGAGTCATGGCAAATTACCTCATTAAGGTTAAGTCATGGGAGGTGTCCCGGTTCATGCCGCGATGAGTCGCAATGTGTGGCGGGCGATGATGGTTTCTTCATCGGTTGGCAGAACGAGGACCGGTGTATGGCTGTCGGCAGTGCTGATACGGATGGCATTGGCCTGATTGGCAGATTCATCGAGCTCGATCGACAGCCATTTGAGGCGGGCACATATCCGTGTACGGATCTGCGATGCATGCTCGCCGATACCTGCAGTGAAAACCAGACCATCGATCCCTTCCAGTAAGGCTACCATTGCCCCTAACTGACGGCATACCTGCCAGACGAACAGGTCAACGGCCCGTTTGGCGCCGGGATCATTGCTGGCCAGTAACGTGCGCATATCGGCGCTGATACCGGAAACACCCAGTAACCCAGCCTGCCGATGTAACAGATTCGTCAGAGTATCGTGGTTCATTTGTTGTTCCCGCATCAGGTAAAGCAGTACCGCCGGATCGAGGTTGCCGCAACGTGTACCCATCGGCAAACCTTCCAGCGGTGTGAATCCCATGGTCGTGGCGATACTTTTGCCCTGCCGTAAAGCGCACAGGCTGGCACCGTTGCCAAGATGCGCCACTACGATACGTCCTGCTGCCCGGTCGCCCAGATGATCGGGCAGGATGTGGGCAATATACTCGTAGGACAGACCATGAAAACCATAACGCCGGATTCCCTGGTCTGTCAGATGGCCGGGCAGCGCATAAATCTGTTCCTCATCGGGTATGGTACGATGAAAACTGGTATCAAAACAGGCAACCTGTGGTAAATCCGGTCTGAGTCGTCGTAATGCGCTGATTCCTGCCAGGCTGTCGGACTGATGCAGCGGTGCCAGTGGAACCAGTTGCAGCAGTCGGGTGATGACCTGTTCATCGATGAGGACCGGTCGGTTGAATAGCATGCCGCCATGGACGACACGGTGACCTGCTGCTATTGGCTGTCGTTTGTCCGTTCGTGTTTCCAGCCATTGTAAAAGTACCTCTATCGCGTTTTCATGATGGGTAATGTGAAGAGACTTCTGCCAGAGTAGCTCTCCCCGGGAATCCTTGACTTGAAACCGGGATGAAGCATTACCGCCGATCTCGATTTTTCCCCGGCAGATCATCGATATGCTTTCATGTGTCGTTTGATAGAGTGCGAATTTGAGACTGGATGAGCCGGCATTGAGGACGAGAATGGTTTTGTTCATAGTAATTCTCCTGAAAAACAGTTGCCGGGTATTGTTATCGATTTGTGCGATTTTGCTTTTCACCCGATAGATCATTAAAAACGATTCTTATGTCATCATAGGATGGAATGATCGTATGAAGGGTGTATATTGCGGGGTTATATCTGCCTGATTGGCCGGGCATGGCCTGGTTGGTTCAGGAAGCGGGAATTTTCAGGCCTGGTTTTAGATATCCGGGAGATTCATTGATTTTTTCATGAGGAGGTTCGGGAATGAAAGTGATAAATCTTGATCGTTTTGCAAAATGTGTTCTGATGCTATCTTTGGTTGCGTTTGTAGCGGGTTGTGGTGATGAACCGGAAGAAACCACCGCGCAGAATCAGATCGGGGTAACCGAAGAAGCTGTTCAGAGTGATGAGATCGTGACGGGATCAGTACCCGTTGAATCGGGTGAGACCGAGTCTGGCGAAATCATGGAAGAAGAATCACTGGAATCGATTCTGGCAAAAGCAGATGAAATTATCCAGCGTACTGGTGGTGCTTTAAATGGTGAAGTAGAACCTGAACCGGAAGAAACGACTGCGAGTGGCGCTGAAGAAACCGGGTCTGTAGCAGCAGCCCCTGCAACAGATTCAGCAGCAGGATCTGCTGATGATGGTCAGGAAGTCGTCAAAGCCACACCGGATCTGATCCGCAAAGTTCAGCAGGCTTTGACGGATGCCGGTTTGAATCCGGGAGTGGCGGACGGTAAACTGGGGCCACGCAGCAGAGGTGCATTGATCGATTTCCAGAAACAACATGGTTTGGCTGAAGGCAAAATAACCAAAGAAACACTGCGCGAACTGGGGATCGATTTCTGATTGTTCTCAGGTTTTATGGAAATGTCATGAGTCTGCTGAAATCAATCCCCTGATCTTTACGATCTGGTTCTACATCTGGTTCTACAGGTAGCGGCAGACTCATATTTTTGGCTTTCGTCTGGTCTGGAAATAGAATTCTTTCAGAGAAATGTGTAGAATTCACCGCCGTTCAGGCTGTTTGATCATTTATTCCTGAGAAAAAATTTCGTGGCGTTCCTCGTTCAAAAATATGGTGGCACTTCGGTAGGCAGCACCGAGCGCATTAAACAGGTTGCGCATCGTGTGGCTGAGTTTCGGGCGCAGGGGCATGAGCTGGTAGTCGTCGTATCAGCCATGAGCGGAGAAACCAATCGTCTGATTTCGCTGGCAAAAGAGATTCAACCCAATCCTGATCCCCGTGAACTGGATGTCATTCTGTCCACCGGCGAACAGGTAACGATCGGATTACTGGCGATGGCTTTGCGTGAGCTGGGGATCAAGGCAAAAAGCTATACCGGTCCTCAAGTCAGTATCACGACTGACAGTGCCCATACCAAGGCGCGTATCCTGAAGATCGATGAAGACCCCATTCGTGCCGATCTGGCAGCGGGTTACGTGATTATTGTGGCCGGATTCCAGGGCGTTGATGAAACGGGTGATATTACGACGTTGGGGCGGGGTGGCTCAGATACTACGGCGGTTGCACTGGCTGCAGCGCTCAAGGCGGACGAATGCCAAATCTACACGGACGTCAACGGTATTTATACCACTGATCCGCGTGTGGTGCCGGAAGCCCGGAAACTGGATACCATTACATTCGAAGAAATGCTTGAAATGGCCAGCCTGGGCTCCAAGGTGCTGCAAATACGTTCGGTGGAGTTTGCCGGTAAATACAAGGTCAAGCTCAGGGTTCTGTCCAGCTTTGAGGAAGGCGAAGGTACGCTGATCACGTTTGAGGAAGATAACAAGATGGAACAGCCCATAATCTCGGGGATTGCATTTAATCGTGACGAATCGAAAATCACGGTGGTAGGTGTGCCGGATCACCCTGGTATTGCCTATCAGATACTGGGCCCGGTGGCAGATGCCAATATAGACGTCGATATGATCATCCAGAACGTTGGACATGATGATACCACTGACTTTTCATTTACGGTTCACCGGAACGAATATGCCAGAACGATGGATGTACTGAAACAACAGGTATTGCCTCATATCGGTGCGCGTGAAGTCATTGGCGGGGATAAAATCGCCAAGGTCTCGGTAATCGGGGTGGGAATGCGTTCCTATGCCGGTATCGCCAGCAAAATGTTTCGTGTTCTGGCAGAAGAGGGAATCAATATTCGTATGATTGCAACTTCAGAAATCAAAATTTCTGTCGTAGTTGATGAGAAGTATATGGAATTAGCGGTCCGGGTTCTGCACAAAGCTTTTGATCTGGATCAGGTGAATAACACCAGCACAAAAACGTGTTAGTATTACCGACTTTTGCAGCGTAAGCTGATATAAGAATATCACCCACGGAGAGATGGCCGAGTGGTCGAAGGCGCTCCCCTGCTAAGGGAGTATAGGCTCAAAAAGCTTATCGAGGGTTCGAATCCCTCTCTCTCCGCCACCCACCAAATAGTGGAATTCTGGCAGGATCAGTATCCTGCCCGACGAATTCCTGACTACGATCAGAGTATCGAAATATATCCCGATTGAAAGCCGAAGGTCACCATCAAGCGGCTTTTTATGGTGTTCTCGCTCTCCAGTTCATGTAAGTCGCCTGTCTGTGGGCGTTCAGCCATGACACACCAATCTTGCGATCAACTGCCTGCACACGCACTGGCCATCGACTATGTTCTGCGCCCGAATATCATGCTGAACACGGCTTGCTATCACTATCAACAGAAGGATATCGTTGCTGGACCTGACTCAAGTCGGCTGGCAAAATCGATTGCGCCTCAACTTCATGGTCGGTTTTAGGCACGATCTGAATCATCAGTGGCGACATGCCTGCTGTAAGGAAATTGTGAGATCGAGAGTACAGTGGCTGGGTGCTTGCTTATCGTAGTGCGGTGGCGTGAGTATAGCGATTATTATCGCTAGGGCTGTGTCCACCAAAGGGCTGAGCTGTCATCATTCTGTCATTATTGCTCTGTATGTTCCGGATGTGGGTTATATCCCTTTTTCCAGTGAGGTGAGAAATGTCTGCAACAGTTCTGGTAGTGGAAGATGAATCGGCGATTCAGGAGCTGATCGCCTATAACCTGCGCAATGCAGGCTATACCGCTGTATGTACAAACAGTGCCGAGCAGGCGGCAGCCATGGTGAATGAGGTGTTGCCCGATCTGGTATTGCTGGACTGGATGCTTCCTGGGAAAAGCGGTATTGAGCTGGCGCGATCGCTGCGACGCGATCCGCGTACCAAACCGATTCCCGTCATCATGCTGACTGCTCGAGTGGATGAGAGAGATAAGGTAATCGGATTGGAAACCGGGGCGGATGATTACGTTACCAAACCGTTCTCCCCGCGTGAGTTGATTGCCCGGATAAAAGCAGTATTACGCCGGAGCCTGCCTGAAGCTTCCGATGAAATTCTCGATATCGGGGGGGTACAGATCAACCCGATGACACACCGGGTGACCGTTACCGATCTGAATGATGGCACGCATGAGAAAGAGTTGCTGCTCAGTCCTACCGAATACCGTCTGTTGTATTTTCTGATGGCGCATGCTGAACGTGTGCATACCCGCGCCCAGCTACTGGATCGGGTGTGGGGAGATCATGTTTTTGTCGAAGATCGTACGGTTGATGTGCATATACGCCGGTTGCGCAAGGCGCTGGATGTAGCAGGAAAAGCCGATCTCGTGCAGACAGTCAGAGGGGCGGGGTATCGTTTTTCCACGCGCAGTGAGAGTGAACTCTGAAGGCTGGCCTGTACTGGTCAATGGCAGGGCGGTAGGCTATACTGCGCTGACAGGGACCGGGCGAGTTTAGCTGTGGTTGGTAAGTGCAAGAGATTTCCCGGCTTTTCATCTTTTCAAGTGTGACTTAGTTCTCTATAACGGGATGCAACAACCGGTTGCGTCCGTCAATCAGTTTTTCCATTTGCAGAGCCATTTCAGGAGGAGTGTTTTCGCCTGAAAGCCGTGGCTTTTTTCTGCAACAATTCATGTGGACGATCCAATACGAGGAATTAAAATGAGTATCAAACCTAAAATCATGATTTCTTCGCTCGATGCAGAGCGACTGGAAATGCTGCTGGAAACTCTCTCGCAAAATGCGTTTCCGGGCAGGGATGATCTGGAAGCCGAGCTTGCCCGGGCAGAAGTGGTGGATCCGGAGGAGATTCCACCCACCGTTGTGACGATGAATTCGACTGTCAGATTCAGAGTCGAATCCTCTGCCGAAGAATTCTGCCTGACGCTGGTTTACCCGAAGGATGTCGATACCAGCGGGGAAAAGATTTCGATCCTTGCGCCGGTAGGAAGTGCACTGCTGGGACTTGCACAGGGAGATGAAATCGAGTGGCCCAAACCGGGTGGTGGCGTATTGCGTGTGCGCATCATGGAAGTGACTTATCAGCCGGAGCGTTCCGGTGAATATTACCGGTAAACGGGCTCTTTTCCGGGAGATTCCATGCTGACTGAAGACAGGCCGACCGGGTGACTTGCAAATGATATTTCCTGTTTCTTTCGTACGAAACCGACCATGAATGATCAGCCGACGATTCTGGCCATCGATCAGGGGACGACCAGCACTCGTACCATTCTGTTTTCGGCGGAACTGAAAATCCTTGCAGTGCAACAGAAAGAGCTGAAGTTGCATTATCCGCGCAAGGGCTGGGTCGAGCAGAATCCAGAAACCATCTGGCAGGATACGCTCGAAGTCTGCCGTGCGATCCTGGAACGCACTGCCGGCAGGAGGGCGGAAGCGGTTACTGCCATTGGCATCACCAATCAGCGCGAAACGACCATTTTATGGGATCGTAAGACAGGCAAACCTGTTTATCCTGCCATTGTCTGGCAGGATCGCCGCACTGGTACTGTTTGTGAGCGATTGAGAGCACAAGGATTTGAGCCGATGGTAACAGCCCGAACCGGCCTGCTGTTCGATCCCTATTTTTCTGCAACCAAGATTGCCTGGATATTGGATAACGTTGAAGGCGTGCGTGCCCGGGCAGTAAGGGGTGAACTGGCGTTTGGCACGATCGATTGCTATCTGCTCTGGCATCTGACAGGCGGTCGAGTACATGCCACTGATGTAACGAATGCTGCACGGACATTGTTGTTCAATATCGTCGAACAGCAGTGGGATGCAGACCTGTTGGCATTGTTCGATATTCCGGCAGCGATTCTGCCGGAAGTCCGCGATAATGCTGCCGGATTCGGGGTGACCGACCCGGCTTTGTTCGGTCGGGAAATTCCTGTTGGCGGCATGGCAGGAGATCAGCATGCGGCGCTGATCGGGCAAAGATGCTTCCGGCCGGGCATGGTCAAATCCACCTACGGTACCGGTTGTTTTGCGCTCATGAATATCGGTCCGGATTTCAGGCTTTCACAACATCGTTTACTGACCACACCGGCGTATCGTCTGAATGGCAGGATGGTTTATGCCGTTGAAGGATCGATTTTCGTTGCAGGTGCAGCGATTCAGTGGCTGCGGGACGGGCTGGAATTCTTTCAGGATGCAGCAGCTAGTGAGGCACTGGCGCGCAGTGTGCCGGACAGTAATGAAGTGTATTTCGTACCTGCTTTTACCGGCTTGGGCGCACCCTACTGGCGACCGGATGTGCGTGGCATGATCAGCGGGTTGTCACGTGATACGACCCGGGCGCATATTATCCGTGCCGCACTGGAAGCACAGGGCTACCAGACCCTGGACCTGATGGCGGCAATAGAGGAGGATGGCGGCTATCAGGCCGACGTCGTTCGTGTGGATGGCGGACTGGTGGCAAACGGATTCATGTGCCAGTTTCTCGCTGATATGTTGAACAGACCGGTGGAAGTGCCGAAAGTAACGGAAGCAACGGCACTGGGTGCGGCAATTCTGGCCGGATTGGCAGTGGGCCTGTTTGCCGGGCTGGAAGCAACCGAACGTTACTGGCAACGGGATATAATCTACACTCCTGTGATGACAGAAGCTGAAAGAAAACGACTGTATGCCGGCTGGAAAACGGCGGTTCAGTCGTTGTTACATGCTTCCGGAAATGCTGCTGCTGAACCTGCCGTATCAGATTCCCGCCAGTAGGAGCGAGTGTGTGGAACATGCAGAATAAAGCGGAGAAAACCCGTGGTGAATCTGGTATCGCGGATTATCAACCTGACAGGATGAAAACAGACTGGAGTGCGTTTGGTTATGCTGATGAATCTTCCCAATTTTCTGACGTGGCTGCGTATCATGGCAATTCCCCTGTTTGTCGGTATTTTTTATCTGCCGACGGACTGGATGTCTCCGGCCACGCAGAATCTGGTTGCCACCATCGTATTTGCCAGCGCCGCGTTGACCGACTGGCTGGATGGCTACCTGGCGCGGGTGCTCAACCAGACTTCCGCATTTGGTGCCTTTCTTGATCCGGTAGCAGACAAACTGATGGTAGCCGCCGCCCTGATCGTACTGGTGTATCTGGACCGGTTGGATGCCCCGGTTGCTTTGATCATCATTGGTCGTGAAATTACAATTTCCGCACTGCGTGAATGGATGGCGCAAATTGGCAAATCCAAGAGTGTGGCAGTGTCTTTTCTGGGGAAGATCAAAACGGCTGCACAAATGGTGGCAATTCCCCTGCTGCTCTACCACGACAGAATCAATGATGCGTTCGATTCACAGACGGCTGGCACCTGGCTGATTTACATTGCAGCCATTCTGACATTGTGGTCGATGATCTACTACCTGAGAGCAGCCATTCCACATGTGATTCATCACAGCCAGCATTGAGATTACTGAAATGGACCACCGGACAGCTTGATAGGGCAGCGATCGATTTATGAGGATCGATTTAGCCGGAAGTTATCGGGGGAGCGAAGGAGCCGTGTCAGGTGCCTGTTCAAACTCGATCATTTTCAGTCCCGATCAGAAATTATTTTCTCCCGGGTAATTTCTCTAATACTGGCTGTGCCGGTAAGTGCCATGGTCATTTCCAGTTCATCCCTCAGCAGGCGGATGATATGGGCCACACCCAGAGCACCGGCCGTTGCCAGCCCCCAGATGTAGGGGCGGCCAACCAGTACGGCATCGGCTCCGAGCGCCAGCGCTTTATAAATATCGCGCCCATTGCGGATACCGCTGTCGAACAGCACCTTTCCCCGGCCGGATACAGCACTGACGATTTCCGGAAGACACGCCAGGCTCGCAGGAGCACCATCCAGCACGCGCCCGCCATGGTTGGATACTATTAATCCATCGTATCCCAGATCTATCACCTTCCTGGCATCCTCCGGATGCAGGATGCCCTTTACCAGCAGTGGCAGCGAGGTTTGCGCTCTCAGCCAGGCAAGATCCTCCCAGCGGGGCGCTTGCGCCATCCAGCCATTGAATACCTGGCTTTGATGCGGCAAAAGTGCCGGAAACGGCGCCGGTGTATCCAGATTGACCGCGCTGATGCTGGCGGGCAGTTGAATGGTTGCCTGTTTGATCGGTGCATCCACCGTGAATACGATCGCCTGATAGCCCGCGGTAACGGCCCGGCGCAATAGTTTCAGTGTTCTCGGACGATCTTCCTGCCAATACAACTGAAACCATAAAGGCTGCCCGGCTGCAGTGATGATTTCTTCCAGTGTCTGGCTTGCCAGGCTGCTTACACACAGTTGTCCTCCTTGTGCATTGGCCGCCATGGCGCTGGCCGATTCTCCATGCGGGTGATACAGGCGCTGGTAGGCGAGTGGTGCCAGGATGACAGGATGTGCCAGTGTCTGGCCAAACAGGGTGATACGGGTATGACCGTCTCGCACATCGGCCATGGGCCGGGGTATAAGCCGGATCGAATCGAATACGCAGTTATTGGTGTGCAGTGTTACCTGATTACCGCTGCCTTCTTCCAGGTAGTGCCAGACTGCCGGCAGCAGGCGTTCTCTGGCTAAAGGCAGGTAATCGGCTGCGCTTTGTATTCCTTCCGGAATGGTTGCAAGCTTAGGCAGTAACTCGCCCACTAACTGTCAGCCCACTGTCGCAGCAGGTTGTGGTAAGTGCCGGTCAGGCTGACGACGGCGGGTGTTTCACCAATATTCTGGCGCAGCTGCAACAATGCCATATCCATTTCATACAGAAGGCGTCGTTGATCGGGGTTACGCACCATGCTCTGGATGAACATGAAGCAGGCCAGCCGTTCTCCGCGGGTGACCGGTGTGACTTGATGGATCGAGGAAGAAGGATAGATCACCATGCTGCCTGCCTGCAGTTTCACACCATGCTGACCGAAAGTATCGTTGATGACCAGTTCTCCGCCATCGTATTCCTGCGGATCAGACAGAAACAATGTGGCGGATACATCGGTGCGGACATATCCACTGCCATCCGGCAGCAGGCGCATGGCATTATCCACATGAAAACCGTAATGATTGGTTTCCCCGCTGTAACGATTGAAGAACGGCGGTACGATTTTTTCAGGCAGAGTCGCCGTGAAAAACAGGGCGTTGCGGTTGAGTGCTCCCAATACCAGGCGGCGCAGGTTGACTATTTGCGGATCGTTTTCCTGCACTTGCTGATTGTTCTTCACCTGGGCAGCCTGGGTACCGGCCGTTACCAGCCCGCTCACCCAGGCAGATCTGGCCAGCATACTTCTTGCGATGGCCAGTTCCTCTTGTGTCAAAACATCATCGATAGTCAGGAGCACTCAGTTGGATTTCCGGTTAAAAACGATATTCAGCAGTCATGATCGCTCTGCGACGCTGGCCTGGGATGACAAACCCGCCATTGTCGTAGACAGCATCATAATACAGCTTGTTGAATACGTTCTGAACATTCAACCGTACCGCCCATTTTGGTTGTTCATAGGCAACCATCGCATCCCAGCGCATATAGGAAGGCGCAGTGTTGGGATGGAATTCGGTTTCACCCGGCAAGGTGGGAATAGGGCCGGCACCGCTTGGGTTGTAGGCGTAACGCTTGCCTTTTACTTCGACACCTCCACCTACTCTCCAGCCATAGGGCAGTTTATAGGTCGTCCACAGGTTGAATGTATAAGGGGGAGTGTTGCGTGAGCGTTCACCCTCGTATGCCGGGTTACCCGAAGTCAGGGCACCGGTATTCGGATTGACGTTGACAGCCACTTTCCGGACTTCTGAATCCATCACAGTGAAACCGGAGAATACTTCCCAGTTGGGGGTGATGCGGCCTGCCATTTCCAGTTCAATTCCATCGGTGCGGCGTTTTCGGGTAAGGACAGATGCGGTTGATTCCAGATCGGTATTGCGTTCCCATTGCTTGTCGGCACGGTACAGTGCTGCACGCAGTGCCAGATCGCCTTCAAACAACAGCCATTTCGCACCGACTTCCTTGACCTGACTGCGTTCCGGCGGGAGAGGCGCAACGTTGAGCTGATACAGATCAGCCGTCGGACTGAACGAATCGCTATAGGCTACATAAAAATGTGACTGATCTGAAAAATGGTAGGACAAGGCTCCGCGTGTACTCCACTCGCCATATCTCAGTCTGGGAGAGAGTGTATTCGAATATATCGCTTTCATCTCGTCGCGTCGCCCGCCCAGTGTGAGTTTCCATTTAGGAATGAACTCGATCGTATCCTGCATATAAACGGCATAGGTGCGGGATTTGAAATCGACTGGGTTCCCTGCTGAATTAATCTCGTAAGGGCGATACAGAGGAGGATTGGCCGCTGTCGTCCCGCCGAAATTCTGTAAGGAATGACGGAAGCCGTCTTCATTGAGATATTCTGCACCGGCGAGGAATTCGTGGTTCATTCCAAACAACTGGAATTTTTTATTGTAATCCGTCTGAATGGCTAGTGTTTCGTAGTCCATTGCGCGGGTCGGCCCGCCATTACATGATGTAGGAGTGTTACATACTTTGGCTTCAGCATTCGGGGCAATAGTAAGGCTGGGAGTTCGTGCCCAGTAACTGCGTTCATAGTCGCCGTAGCGTAACTGAGTACGCCATTCACTGTCAGGCGAAAAACGGTGAGTAAAGCTTGCCGTAGTGATATTGATCGTGCTTTTGTCAAAAGTGCTATTGGTCCCCCAGTAATATTTTGCTGGAAATCGTTCTTGTGGTCTGCGTGTCGTAGCATCAAAGCTTACACCGAAATCCGGTTTGTCATTCGTGGTCGTGCGGATGTGGCTCAGGATAAATTCATTAGCAGTGTTGAGACCTATCCCGGCACTGATGGCAAATCCATCACGATCCAGGCTGGCTCTGTCATCTGCTGCTGGATTCTTGCGCCAGCTATCTTCCGTACGTTTCATTCCATTGAAGCGGATGGCAATGGTGTCTGTGATCTGCTTGTTGAAATCACCAGTCATCTCGTAGTAGCCATACATCCCGACGCTGCCAGTGATTTTACCCTTATCGCCGATGTGAGGCGCTTTGCTGACCTGGTTGATGACACCACCGGCCTGGCCACGTCCGAACATCATTGCGCCTGCTCCGCGGAGTACATCCACTTGTTCCAGATAGAAGATTTCACGGTTGTACTGTGCTGTATCACGGATACCGTCCAGGTACATGTCACCAAAGGTGTAGAAACCACGCAACATCATGTTATCACCACCTCGGCCTCCCTCGGCGGCATTGAAAGACAGACCAGCGACGTGGCGCAGCGCATCCCTCAGTGAGCTTGCTTGATAGTCTTCCATGAACTGATTGGTAATGGTGGTTACTGCCTGCGGAATATCGTGTGGGTCCTGTAATTTTTTACCGACACGAGTCGCAGTGGCACGATAACCGTCCTGTTCTTCGGCGTTTGTTTGCACCTTGATGGTGGGAAGAACGGCAGCTTTGGATGATTCACTTCCTTCCGCTGCAAAGGCACTGATCGACAGCCCACCGGCCATCAGTGCTGCGCCCAGGGGGAGCAGCGTTTTTTGCTGTTGCGACATTTCATTTCCCTCTAATGAGATTGTTGATTGGTTTGCTGCTGGTAATTAAAAAATTGTTATTAAGGGTTTCTGGTTCAGAAAGACCACTGTTCAGATCAATCCCGATTTGCTGCTCATCAGTTGAGACGCTGCTGATAATTGGTATTACAGCCAAGACACATACTAAAAAACCGGAAAACTCGCTCACAAAGCAAATTTACTGGAATTTTTTAATAAAAAAACAAATATTAGTGAGAATTATTATAGTTATAGTTAATATTAATATCAATATTTCTTTTATGACGAGCGGGAAAGATTTACAGGGGCTTGTGTCGCCGGATCAGAAGAGCTCAGAGGTCGGTGGGGTAGGGAGAAGGCGAGGAAGGTGAGAACAGCAAACCCGGCAATATATTGAATTTTCCTTGTTTTTACTTCCGCCAAAAAACAGGCTGAACCAGTCGTTCAATTACGAACAGTCGATTTCGTTTCCGGATATGGGTGCAATATGTTGAGCGCTACACTTATCCCGGCTTTTTCGACGATACGTATGTGCTCCCGGCGCAGTTCGCGGGCGTGCTTTAATCCGCAGGAATGGGCGATCATATTGATTTCATGATTGACGTTGAGCGCGTAATTGGCTACTCGCAGGTATTTTTCTTCTACTACCAGGCCGCGCTGTAAGCGCGGATTGTGGGTAGTGATGCCGGTCGGACAGGTGTTCAGATGACAGCGCATGGCCTGGATGCAACCCAGGGCAAACATGAATCCGCGGGCGGTGTTGATGAAATCTGCGCCAACGCACAATGCCCAGGCACCCTGTGCAGAAGTAACCAGTTTCCCTGCCGCCACGACGCGTATGCGCTGTTTCAGACCGGATTCGATCAGGGCATCGACCACTCGTGGCAGTGCTTCCGTGATCGGCAGGCCGGCATGATCGAGCAGCGTCTGGGGCGCCGCTCCACTGCCGCCTTCTCCACCATCGATCGTCAGAAAATCAGGTGCATATTCCAGACCGCGGCGCAGGATGGTATCACACAGTTCGTTGATGAAATGCCAGCCGCCAATGGCGGTTTTGACGCCCACCGGTCGTCCGGTCAGTTCCCGGATGAAAGCTACCTGATCCAGCAATTCATCGATATTGCCAATATCATGATGCCGATTGGGGCTGATGGAATCCTGATAAGGCGGAATTCCCCGGATAGCAGCAATTTCCGGGTTGACCTTGGAGGCGGGCAGTACACCTCCTTTACCCGGTTTTGCTCCCTGGGAGAGCTTGATTTCGAATGCTTTGACCGACTGAGCGATTTCCTTTGCACGGGTAGCAGAAAAATTTCCCTGTATATCCCGAATACCGTATTTGGCGGTACCAATCTGCATGATGCGATCACATTCCCCTTCCAGATGGCAGGGAGCCAGCCCGCCTTCACCTGTATTCAGCCAGCATCCGGCTTTGGCTGCACCGCGTGATAGTGCGCGCACAGCAGGTGTGGAAATGGCGCCATAGCTCATGGCGCTGATATTGATGATGGATCGCGCCAGAAAAGGCTGGTCGCAGTATCCTTCGCCAATGGATAAGGCCGGGGTGGGTAACTGATCTTCTTCCAGTATGGGAAAAGCAGCATTGACGAAAATGAATGCGCCCGGTTCACGCAGATCGTAGGTGGAACCAAAGCCGATGATACCGCCTCTGTTCTTGGCATTTTTGTATATCCATTTCCGGGTGGCGCGGTTGAACGGCATTTCATCGCGATCACCGGAAAAGAAATACTGGCGGAAATATTTTCCCTGGATCTCGAAAAAATAGCGCAACCGGCCAATAATGGGATAATTGCGCAGTATGGCGTGTTCTTTCTGGGTGACGTCGCGGATGAAAAAGGTCACGATGGCGCCGACGACGATCAGCCCAAGAATGGTGCCGACGCTGTAAATGATCAGATCGATCAGGCTGTCAGGCATGGTTCCCCGTTTTCTTGATTGTTGAAAGGATCGAGTTTGAAGCATGTTGCAAAGTGAAGCAATCAGTAACCAGGTTCGCCTGGCATTGAGTGAGGATATCGGTACGGGGGATCTGACTGCTTCCCTCATCCCGCCCGGCAAATGCCTCAGTGCGCAGGTAATCGTGCGGGAGGCCATCGTCATCTGCGGTATCCCGTGGTTCGATGAAAGCTTCCGCCAGCTGTCGCCCTCTGTCAGGATCGACTGGCATGTCAGCGAAGGGCAGCAAACCAGCGCTGGCCAGACGTTATGCGTACTCGATGGAGATGCCCGGGCATTGTTGACTGGGGAACGCACCGCTCTGAATTTTCTGCAGATGCTTTCGGCAGTGGCGACACGTACCCGCAAGTTTGTCGAGGCGATCGAAGGCACTGGCACGCAAATCGTCGATACCCGCAAAACCCTGCCTGGCTTGCGTCTCGCGCAGAAATACGCCGTGCGGTGCGGAGGCGGGGTCAACCATCGTACGGGTCTTTATGACGGTATCCTGATCAAGGAGAACCATATCATTGCGGCCGGCAGTATCGAGGCTGCCTTGCGTAAGGCGATCGAAATCGCTCCTCCCGAAGTGTTCATCCAGATCGAAGTGGAAACACAGGGTGAGCTGATGCAGGCCCTGTCTGCCGGAGCGCGCATGGTTCTGCTGGATAACTTCGATTTGCCCGCTTTGCGGGATGCGGTTGCTTTTAACCGGCAGTTCCCGGGTGGGCCGGCGGTGCTTGAAGCTTCCGGTAACGTCACGCTCGATACTGTGCGTGCGATAGCTGAAACGGGAGTGGATCGTATTTCGATCGGCAGCCTGACCAAGGATGTCCGGGCAGTCGATTTGTCGATGCGTTTTTATGAAGCGGTATTGTGATAAAAAATGAGCGGCTGGCTGTCATATCTCATCAAATGATGGGATATGTCCGTTATAAATTGATTGGTGAAAAGGGCAAGGGCTCAATCACGCAAACAGCTCTACATCGAAAGCCACCACGCTGCGGCTGTCCTTGCTGAATTCAGCACCGATGAGGTAAATCGGCTCATTACGGCTTTTGTATTTCTCTGCATAACCTTTTGTCTTGAGTTGTTCCAGGGCATGACCTTCTGGCACCAGTTCCACCACCTTGAATTCGAACAGATAAACATTGGCGTTAAATGTAACTGCCATATCAATGCGGCCATGATGGGTCGTATCCTCCACCACGATATCCAGCCCCAGCGCAGCAAAGTGACTGTAAAACACGCTGGCGTAATAGCCTGCGTATTGCGCAATCGGGTTGTTGCGGTACCAGTCGTGCGGAATACTGGCAAAGAAGCTGGTAAACAACTGCTGCAACCCGGCAAAATTATTGGCCCGCAATAACTCAAGCAACCTGATGCGATGGGTCAGCACCTTCTGGCCTTCAATCCCGAGTGCTGGCAGCAGGGCATTGTTCAGACTGATTTGCACTTCCTTATTGGGATAACCCAGCCAATAAATGCGCTGTCCCGGCAGATATTCCTCCACACCCTGAAGGGTGGTATAGCCGGTTTGAAACAACAGTGCTTCCGGTTCAATATGGTCAACATCGAAAGCGGAAAGCAGCTCAAGACTGGAATACTGGCGGCTGAGGCTGGGCGTGAAGTACCCTCGTTGCATCAACCAGTCAACCAGAAAAGTCGGCGTACCCGTTTCGAACCAGTAGGCACGGAACTCGCGTTTATCAAACAGCAGCAACAGATCAAACGGGTTATAGACCGGCTGACCTGTCCAGTTATAACCGTTGTACCAGTCCTGGATCTGTTGACGATCCAGCCCCGGCAATTCTGGTGCGAAAACGGTATCCACATCCTCATCGGTGTAGCCGCAAATGGCCGAATAATCAGCGTCGATCGTGATGTCATTGAGATTGTTCAGCCCTGAAAAAATACTGACCTTGCTGAACTTTGACACCCCCGTGAGAAAGGCAAATCTGATATGGGCATCCTGTCCCTTGATGACTGAATACAGGTTACGTAATCCCTCCCGCATGGCACGCGCAATTTCCGGTTCAGTAATGTTGTCAAGAATCGGTTTGTCGTACTCATCGACCAGAACAACACAGCGCTGGCCATATTTTGCTTCAGCATTTTGCAGCAGTTCGGCGAAGCTGCCCGGGATATCACTTTCTTGTTTGCAAGTCACGTCCCAGACGTTGCTGATTCTGTTCCAGCAGCCAGCAAATGCGCTTATCCAGTTGCGCCCGGCTTTCCAGCCGCCCTTCGGCAAAGCTCAGACGAATTATCGGATATCTGACTGACCAATCCCACCGATCATGACAGTAAAGCCCGTGGAATAAGGCTTCATTGCCGGCAAAAAGCTCGGCAAGCGTATCAAGAAACAGGCTTTTACCAAACCGGCGCGGGCGGGAGAGAAAATAGTACTTTCCCTCCATTGCCAGTTTCAGGGCAAACGAAGTTTTATCAACGTAGTAATACGATTCTTCGCGAATTTCGCGGAAGGTCTGAATGCCAATAGGTAGCTTTTTTGTCATTACCGCTCGAGATCGTGAGGTAAAAAGATTGGAACCTTTGGTAAACTCCAGCTCCGATGAGGATTTTTATGCTGACGTGGTGCAAAAAGAAGTGACAGATAGCCATTTCTGGCGTGACTGATGATTGCACACATGCTGACGAACGATAGCACACCCCACCGGATCATGGAATGTTGGGATGTGTCCAGTACGAACTGTTCCAGAGCACAATGTACGCCGAAACGAGGGTGGATCGTGTTTCGATCGGCAGCCTGACCAGGGGCATCCAGGCAGTCGATTTGTCGATGCGTTTTTACGGAGCAGTCCCCAGCGCCGCGATGACCTGATCGTCATCGATCTGTGGAAACGAATGATAAAACTGGCCTACTGAATAAAATACTGCCGGTGTTTCCAGACAGATGGTCTCATCCGCAAGCGGCGTGATGTCAGCCAGTGTTCCGGCAGGTGCAACAGGTACAGCACATATCAGTTTGCGCGGCTGCCGGCTGCGCACGGTGTGCAGTGCCGCAATCATAGTGGCACCGGTTGCCAGGCCATCGTCCACCACGATCACGATCCGGTCATGCGGATCTGCAGGCGAGCGAACGGGCGTATAGCGCAGGCGCCGTTCACGTAATAATTCGAGCTGGGCAGCTTTTTCGGTTTCGATGTATGCGGGAGTGGCACCGCTTTGTGCAGCATGGCCGGCCAGATAAATCTGCCCGTTCTCATCGATGGCACCAATCGCGAATTCCGGATTGCCGGGCGCGCGCAGCTTGCGTACCAGCACGACATCCAGTTCACCACCCAGCTTGTCTGCGATGATGCGGGACATAGGTACCGCACCGCGTGGAATCGCCAGTACCAGCGGGTTCTGTCCCTGGTAGATTTTGAGCTGTTCTGCCAGCCTAATGGCGGCTGCGGTACGATCTTCGAACATTTTTCCCTCCTTCGCAGCAATTGATGGCCATATCCTACACCGGCAGATGCCGATGAGCGATAGCTGCTTTTTTGCACTGGTAACGTGTGGGAAGCGTTCAGGAAAGATAAAAAAACAGAAGCTGGACGGAGAAACTCAGTGAGGAAGATGAGGAGCGGGTGTTTGTCACCGGGAGAGCAGTTCAACGTATGCCTGGTAGCTGTAGCTGCGGTTCTTTTTCTGCCCGGTCATCTCCGTCACGATGCCTAAATCTTCCAGTACCCTGACGGCAGCAGTTGCGGTGGGGAAGCTGGTATCGAGTTGCCGGCGTACGCGTTCGATGGTGAAGCGCGGCATCATCGGCAGCATTTCGAAAAGCCGGTAGCTCGCAGGGCCGGCCTTGGTGGATTGCAACATGCGTTTGCGGTCTGTAGCGATGAGGCTGGCGACTTCAATAATATTTTTCTCCGCATCGCCAGCGGCGGTTGCCACCCCCTCCAGAAAGAAAGTCACCCAGGACTCCCAATCCCCGTCAGTGCGGATCGCCGACAAGCGGCGGTAGTACTCGGCCTGGTGTTGCTTGAGGTAGCCACTGAGATACATCAAGGGCTCGGTCAGCAACTCCCAATGCTCGAACAGGGCCGCGATCAGCAGCCGTCCGATGCGCCCGTTGCCATCGAGAAAGGGGTGGATGGTTTCAAATTGCGCGTGGATGAGTGCCACCTTCACCATGGGTGGCAAATCGGTTGCAGTGCTGTGGATGAACCGCTCCATATCGGCCAGCAGCGCAGGAACGTGCTCCGGCGGTGGCGGTACAAAGACCGCGTTGCCGGGCCGTGTGCCACCGATCCAGTTTTGCGACCGCCGCAACTCGCCCGGTTGCTTGCCAGCACCGCGCGCACCATCCAGCAGGCGTCGGTGCGCCTCGCATAGTAGCCGCACACTGATGGGCAGCCCTTTGGGATCGCGCAGCTGCTCCTGAGTCCAGCGGAAAGCACGAAGGTAGTTGGTTACCTCCTCCACATCATCGGTATTACTGACTTTGAAGCCTGCTTCCTCATCGAACAAGTCGGTCAGTGTGGCCTGCGTGCCCTCAATCTGCGACGTGAGCAAGGCTTCCTTAGTACTACAGCCGTATATATTTTATTCGGGAGGAGAGAACCCTCTGCGTC
>ENA-UOUJ01000437-UOUJ01000437.1-activated-sludge-metagenome-genome-assembly--contig:-NODE-437-length-29483-cov-11.267738_pt1 | contig 29483 bp, 35 predicted proteins | sample MGYA00249839_ERZ747224 | MGnify/ENA primary metagenome ERZ747224 (study PRJEB28782, sample SAMN03220277) | activated sludge metagenome | biome: wastewater; feature: sewage sludge; material... | reverse complement strand
CACTATTCACCGTCTGACGCGATTTCAGACTGTCAGGATAAGTCGCCGAAATCGGAGCCGCCATGCTGTGCGCCGAAATCGGCGTCACCCAAGACACGCGCGCCGACCATGCGCAATATCTCGCTCAATGGCTGAAGTTATGCGCAGCTCCCCATAAGTCTAGTAATCACGAGGTGTCAGTAATGCGGAGCTGCGCCAGAGCCGCGCTGATTTTTCTGTGAATTGAACGAGAGAAGCGCGTTCATCCTGCGCATTATTTGAGGTCGACTTCTGCCGTCACTTAGCCAGCAGAGGGACCTTTCCATGTCACACACAGGTCGCGACTTAATCGCCGAACTCGCGAATGCGCTAACCGGGAAAAGCTACAGCCCTGTCGTCGTCAGGAACTACTGCGCTTACGCGCGCCAATTCCTCGACTACTTGGCGCAGCATGAAATGCCTGTCGCAACGGTGACACCGGCACAGGTTGCGCAATACCTGCGCCATGCGAGGGTCATATTCAGGAAGCGGCGTGGCCGTCGGCCGGCCCGGGACTGGCACTCGATCCCGCGTTCCGGAATCCACGCGTTGCTGCGGCTTGCCCGGGGGCAGTGGCCGCCCGAGCCGGAGGTTATCGGATCCGAGGCGGCGCTCCGGAACGAGATCTGCGTAAAGTACGAGACGTGGTTGCGCGAAGAGCGAGGTCTTGCGCCTGCGAGCATTGTCGCGTTATTGGCGGAGGCGCGGCACTTCCTGGACTGGCAACTCGATCGCGGCGGGGCTCAGAGCCTCAAAGGCCTCAGTGTCGGGGATATCGATCTCTACATGGACGCGCGAGCGCCGGGGCAGCGGCGCGTGTCGCTAAAGGATTATGCCGAGCGGCTGCGCTCTTTGCTGCGCTACATGTACCGGACCAGATACGTCGCGAGCGATCTCGCAGGTCACGTGGTCTCGCCCACGCTGTACGCCTACGAGGGCATTCCATCAATCCTGGAACCGGATCAGATCGCTGCAGTGCTGGAGACGACGCATCGTGACAAGTCGCCGATGGGGCTGCGCGACTATGCTATCCTGCTACTCCTGGCAACCTACGGACTGCGGTCGGGTGAAGTTCGGAACCTCGCTATCGAGGACATCGATTGGCGCTCGGAGTCCTTGCGGGTCCGCCATTCCAAGACCGGCGCGTGTTCGTTCTTGCCATTACTACCGCACGTTGGCGAGGCGTTGCTGACCTATCTACGCCACGGACGCCCGAAAACCGACAGGCGCGAAGTCTTCATACGATCGCGAGCCCCCTATCGCCCGTTGTTGAGCCTAGCCAGCGAGGTTCGACGTCGGCTGTCAGCAGCCGGGGTCGAACCACCGGGGAAAAGCGGACCGCACATCTTCCGTCATGCGCGGGCGGTAGAAATGCTTCGCGCATCGGTGCCGCAAAAGATCATCGGCGACGTGCTCGGCCATCGATCGACCGAAGCAACGATCCCGTATCTGAAGCTGGCAACCGAAGACCTGCGAGCGATTGCACTCGACGTGCCGGGATCGGAGGTGCTGTCATGACCGCCTGGATCGATCCCGATCGAAAGATCGTCTCCCGTTACTTGCGACAGCTCCGACTCGGCTCCAATGCTCACTACGTCTACTCCCAAGTCCTTCAAGACTTCCAGGCCGTCGCCGATCGACGTGGGGTGATCGACCAGAAGACGCTGGAAGTGTGGCTGCGGGAATGGGGCGCGCATCGGCAGCGATCGACACTGCTGCACCGCGCCCGCATCATAGATCGCTTCCTTGATCATCTGGTCAGGTTGAAGCTGATCAGGAGCAACCCCATAGCGACGCTTCGCTTGGAGCTGAGTGTCAAGCAGAGCCAGCCGATTTGGCGGGCCCTGGCGTCGCGTAAGCCGGATCAAGCGCTCGCCGCGCTCTGCCGCCCGAAACCTTTCGGCAGCGTCCTGGGGGAGATCATGCGTGAGCATATCGAGCGGATGCGCAAGCGAGGATATCGCTACGCGACGCAGGCGGCATGGTTTCTACGGTTCGACCGGTTCCTGCAGGCCAATCCGGAACTCGCCGACGAGCCGGTAGAAACGATGCTGCAGCATTGGTCGGCGGCCAAGTCGACGCGCCATCACGCCGCCGAATGCGAAAAGCTGAAGCACGCCCTCACCAAGGCGCTCCGCCATAGCGACCCGAGCGTGCCGCCGAGGCGACTGGACGCTCGGTCACAGAAAGAAGCAGCGCGCCACTTCCGGAAACCACACATCTACAGCCCTGCTGATGTGCAGCGCATGCTGGCGATCGCCCGTTCCTATCCTTCTCCGCGGGCGCCGCTGCGGCCCATGAGTGCTCGCCTGATTCTGCTGCTCGCCTACTGCGCGGGCCTGCGACGAAGCGAGCTTGCATGCCTTGATCTTGGCGACGTCGATCTTCGAAGCGGCACGATCACCATCCGCGAGACGAAGTTCTTCAAGACCAGAATCCTGCCATTGCCCTATACCGTGATGGCCGAGCTGCGCACCTACATCGACGCTAGACGGCGTGCCGGCGCATCGCAGGATCCGCAGTCCGGGCTCTTTTGGCAAACGCAAGGGAACGGTCGCTACGGCTCTGCAGCTATCGCCTGGCTGATCGTCGACATCCTGCGGCGCGCCCAACTGAAGCCCGGGATTGGCTCCGGGCGAACAGGGCCGCGTCTGCACGATCTTCGTCACTCGATGGTCGTGAACAGGATGCTCCAATGGTACCGATCGGGTGTCAATCCGCAGGACAGATTGCCGTTTCTGGCGACCTATCTGGGGCACCGCGATATTAACTCCACGTTAGTATACATCACGGTCACGCAAGATTTGATGCAGGAGGCAAGCGAGCGGTTCCGCGTGGTCGGCGCGCGCTGCCTCCCTTCGGTCGAGGAGATGCGGCCATGAAGAAGAATACTCGCTCCACGCAGCTTCGGTACACTCCAGCTTCGCGCCTTCGGCACGACTCGTTCCCGACCTTGCTGCACAGCTTCTTCCACGAATGGATGGCGGAGAGCCGCAATGCCTCTGTGCATACCATTCGCTCCTATCGAGACACCTGGCGCCTGTTCCTCCGCTTCGTCGGAACGCGAAAGCGTAAAGAGGTCGCCGATATCAAGCTCGTCGATCTCACGGCGACAGAGGTCAGCGCGTTTCTGAGTCACGCGGAACACGACCGGAAGGGCACGATCGGCACGCGCAACTGCCGACTTGCCGCGATACGCAGCTTCTTCCACTTCGTGGCCGGCAAGGAACCCACGGCGATCGCGCAGTGCACCGAGGTCATCGCCGTCCCGATCAAGCGCGCACCGATCCCCGCGCCCTGCTATCTCGAGCCGAGGGAGGTAGAGGCAATCCTCGCGCAGCCCAACCGGTCGACGCTGGAAGGACTGCGGGACCATGCGTTGCTATCCTTCCTTTACAATAGCGGTGCGCGTATCCAGGAAGCGCTCGATCTGACGCCCGAGGCGATCCGGTTCGAAACGCCGAACTCCGTGCGGCTCTACGGAAAAGGGCGCAAGGAGCGTATCTGCCCGCTCTGGCCAGAAACCGTACTGCTGCTGAAAAAACTACTGGAGCGGCAGCCACGTGCCCCAAGTGAGCGGCTGTTCGTCAATCGGTACGGCGAACCGCTCGGCGCATCGGGCGTGCGGTTCAAGCTCGCAGTCTACGTCGAATCGGCGGGGAAGACGGTGCCGACACTCCGGTCGAAGACAGTAACGCCGCACAGCTTTCGTCATGCGACCGCTGTTCACCTCGTCTCGGCGGGCGTCGACGTCACAGTAATCCGCAGCTGGCTGGGGCACGTCAGTCTGGACACGACGAACCACTACGCGCAGGCCAATCTGGAAACGAAGCGAAAGGCCCTGGAGCGCGTCGGCGCGCCTACTCCAAGCAAGAAGCTCCCCTCGTGGAAGCGGAACGCGAGCGTGCTTGCCTGGTTGGATTCTCTTTAGACAATTGAAGGTACCCAGGGCCTTTGGCGATCTTGCTTCGACCGCTTTGAAATGCGAAGCGGTCGTTGTATCCAGCGATCAGAGCAAACGCTTGTGACCCCAAGCGGTCATCCGATGATCAAGCCAACTGGCGACGCTTCCAGGACTACCGATTCCCGCCTTAATGGATCGCCTTGTCGCGGTTCCTAGCTTGTTCGAGTCCCCGAACCCTGTCCAGTCCCCTGGCGTTTCTGAACATGGTGCCGTAGAGGTTCGCATCGCTAAAATCTGCGCCGGCAAGCCTGGCACCGCTGAGGTCTGCCCTAGACAAGTCAGACCCAGCGAGAATGGCCGCTTCGAGGTTGGCGCCCGCCATACTCGCAAATATCAGATTTGCTCCCGTGAAATTCGCGCGCGCGAGATCGGCATCGGTCAGGATAGCGCCCGAAAGGTCCGTTTGCTTCGGCATCTTGAACTGGTTTCTCTCGGTGCCCAGGTGCGCATCCGACAGGTTCGCCCCGCGCAAATTTGAGCGACTGAGGCGAGCGAATATCCGGGCACCCGAAAGGTTGGCGCCGGAGAAGTTCGGTGCCTCCGCGGCTAGGACTTCGAAGCTTGACGAGCCGACAGCGTCGTACATGGACACGCGCGAAAGATTCGCGCCGGTAAAGTTGGTCCGCGTCAGAGAGGTCCGATCTAGTTTCGCGCCCGCAAGGTTGACGAAGGCGAGGTTGGCCCCTGTCAGGTTTGCACCGAGGAGGTTCGCGCCCTCCAGGTTCGCCCGCTTGAAATCGAGCTCGCTCAGGTCAAGGAAGCTTAGGTCTTTCCCGGAAAAGTCCAATGGCTTCGCAGGGTCGGCATTCCACAAGGCCGTTACGAGTTCTCGTAAAGTGAGATCCGCCGCAACCGCAGGCCGAGCGCCAAAGCAGGCCACTGTCCAGATAAGGATGGCCATGCCAACGCCAATTGAGTGTCGAAAGGGGTCCACGAGTGCACCCTGTTAGAAATCAGCGGCTTCGCGCGCGCCCTTCGATCACGCGGCCCGGCACCCCTGCTCTGCGTGACGGAGCCAGCGTTTCGATGATCCGGCACTCCGCTATGGTGCCGCAGCCGCATTGACTGATGGTGCTGTCGAGTTCCCGCCGCAGGGCCTTCAGATCGGCAAGCTTCCGATCGACCTCCGCGAGATGCTCCCGCGCGATCCTGTCTACCGCCTGGCACGAACGCTTCTTCTGGTCCGACAGGCCCAGCAGCTCCCGCACTTGCTCGAGCGCAAAGCCCAGATCGCGGGCGCGGCGGATAAAACTGAGCCGCCCGAGATCTTTGATCGCATAAGCGCGGTAGTTTCCGCCCGTGCGCCCCGGCGCTGCAAGCAAGCCGATGCGTTCGTAGTAGCGGATGGTTTCCACCTTTGTGGCGGTTGCTTTCGCCAAATCACCGATCGTAAGGACGCCTGAGCTCATGGGGGTTGACCCTGCAGTTGCTACAGGGTGCAATATAGGTCGTTGCTACGAAGGAGTCTACGTGACGGCATGACGGCCATCGAACGATCATCAACAAATATTCGCTCGCTCAAGATCCGTGTCGAGGGCATGGATTGCAGCGCCTGCGCGATCAAGATCGAGAACGCGCTCAAGCGTCTCCCCGGCGTGAGCGACATCAACGTCAACTACGGCACCGAGACACTGCGGCTCAATCTCGATGAGGACCGCAGCCCGCGGAAGACGATCGAGGACAAAATCCGAAGCCTTGGCTACACACCGCAACCCTTGGCAGGTGAGAAAGAACACGCCGCCGAGCAATCACAGCACGAAGATCGACCGTGGTGGCAAACACGCAAAGGCCGGCTCGTCATCGTTGATGCGGCCTTGCTCGCCGTGGCGTTCGGCATCGCCTGGGTTGCCCCCCAACTCTCCTTCGCCGCCTATCTTGCTGCGGCCGCCCTTGGTCTGGTGCCCATTGCCCGCCGCGCGTTCGCCGGGGTGATGTCGGGCACACCCTTCAGCATTGAGACGCTCATGAGCGTGGCCGCTGCCGGGGCTATCTCCATCGGAGCCGCCGAGGAAGCAGCCGTCGTCATCTTCCTCTTTGCCGTAGGCGAACTCCTGGAAAATGTCGCGGCGGGCCGCGCGCGCGCCGGCATCAAGGCCTTGATCGGTCTCGTGCCGCGCGTGGCCCAGCTCGAACAAGCCGGCCAGATTGGCGAAGTCCCGGTCGAGCAGCTGCGGATCGGCGATGTCGTCGTGGTTCGGCCCGGCGACCGCATGCCCTCGGACGGGCAGGTTATCGACGGCACGTCAGAGGTCGACGAGGCCCCCGTCACGGGTGAATCCGTGCCGGTCACCAAGACCACGGGCTCCGCCATCTATGCCGGCAGCATCAATGGCAACGGCCTGCTGAGGGTTAGCATCACCAAGACCGCGGCGGACAACACTATTGCGCGCATTATCCATCTGGTCGAGGAGGCTCAGGCATCCAAGGCACCTACTGCCCGCTTTATCGACCAGTTCGCAGCCTACTACACACCGGCGGCCATGGCGGTCGCAGCCCTGATCATCGTGGTGCCGCCCCTCCTCTTCGGGGCGGATTGGGGAACGTGGGTCTATCGTGGTCTCGCCACGCTTCTGATTGCTTGCCCGTGCGCACTCGTTATCTCAACACCCGCCGCCATCGCCTCGGGGCTCGCAGCAGGTGCCCGGCGCGGCCTTCTCATCAAGGGCGGGGCCGCACTCGAAACCCTTGGCAAGGTCAGAACCGTGGCCTTCGACAAGACCGGCACGCTGACCGTCGGTAAACCCCAAGTAACGGACGTTGTCGTGATCAAGGGTGACGAGGGCGAAGTGCTCGCGAAGGCCGCTGCGGTCGAGCAGGGTTCCAGCCATCCGCTCGGACTTGCGATTATCGCTGAGGCCCGAGCGCGCGGGCTTTCCATCCCGCAAACATTCGGCGGCGCCTCAGCCGTGCCGGGGAAGGCGGTTGTTGCACGCCTGCGCGATGGGTTCGTATCGGTCGGCTCGCCGCGCCATGCAGGCGAGCTCAACTTGCTGCCGAGCTCGTTCGGGGATCAGGTGCAGCGGCTGGAAGACGAAGGCAAAACCGTGGTCATCGTGGCCACGAAAGACAGCGCGCTCGGACTGATCGCTCTACGCGACGAGCCGCGTCCCGAAGCGGCGGGTGGTATCGGGCGACTGAAGGCGCTTGGCCTTCAGACCATCATGCTGACCGGCGATAACCGGCGAACAGGGCAGGCTATTGCCAGCGTGCTTGGCCTCGAGGCACGAGCTGAGCTCCTGCCCGACGCCAAGCTGGACGCTATTGCCGAACTCAAAGCCGATGGTCCGGTGGCGATGGTCGGCGATGGCATCAACGACGCGCCGGCGCTTGCGGCATCTTCTGTCGGCATCGCGATGGGCGGAGGCACGGATGTGGCGCTCGAAACCGCCGACGCGGCCCTGCTCAGTAATCGCGTTAGCGGTGTTGCCGAACTCGTCACCCTTGCAAGGGCGACCCTCTCCAACATCTGGCAGAACATCGCCATCGCTCTTGGACTGAAGGCAATATTTCTAGTTACGACACTGCTCGGCATCAGCACGTTGTGGATGGCCATTCTTGCGGACACGGGGGCCACTGTGCTGGTGACCGCCAACGCATTACGGTTGCTCCGCTTCCGGCCAGCATCAATTCCAGCTCCGGGAGAAAGCGCATGAACGGTTACACACTCACGCCGCTGACGGCACATCGCGCGTCGAGATTAAGCGGGGTAGCGGCGATATTTGTCGCCTTTGCGCTGGATCAAGCGACGAAACTATCGGCGTTGGCGGCACTCGGGCGGGGCGACGTTTTCTCGATACTACCAAACTTCAATCTGCGCCTCAGCTTCAACCAAGGCATTTCCTTTAGCCTCTTCACTGAGACATTCACGGATCGCCCGCTGTTGCTTGCGGGTATTACCCTTGCCATGACGGCTCTGCTGGGGGTTCTGTTGGTTCGATCGACGACTCGTTTCGAGGCTGTGGCGCTCGGCTTCATCATCGGAGGAGCCCTTGGCAATGTCTTCGACCGCTTGCGGATAGGCGCTGTCGTCGACTTCTTGGATTTCCATGTCTGGGGCTTTCATTGGCCGGCTTTCAATATTGCTGACACTGCAATCGTGATCGGCACAATAGCGCTCGTAGCCTCGACCTTCATCGGGGACCGCCCAGACCCCGCCTCTGAGGAGACATCACCATGATGGCGCGTACTGTATCCTCGCTTCGCCCCGTTTGGCTGGCTGTGCTGGCCATCATATTGCTTCCGGCGGCGGCATTTTCGGCGTCCCTGGAGATGCTGACGACCGGGGGCTGTGCGTGCTGTCATGCGTGGGCGCGCCACCTGAGGGAGGCTGGCCACGAGGTCGTGGTTAAAGACCTCGCAATGGGACAGCTCATGAAGATGAAGCTCGATGCTGGCATTCCCGCGGCCCTTACCGCCTGCCACACAGCAAGGGTCGAAGGATATCTGATTGAGGGTCACGTTCCCGAGCGGGAGATTCGCAGGTTGCTCGACGAACGTCCTGAGGCGCTCGGTCTCGTCGTGCCGGGTATGCCAGTCGGATCGCCGGGTATGGAGTCGGGCAGCAAGCGAGAGCCTTTCGAAGTTCTTCTATTGAAGAAAGACGGCAGCACGGAAGTCTTCGGCCGCTACGATGCGCAATCCGAGTGACGACGCCGATCCGGGATGACCAGGTGAATCGATGATGATTGGGGGAGACAGATCAGGGCGAACTTGTCCGTTTTTCACTTTTGGGTGTGCCATCATTGCAATTGTACGATCTTCGTGACTCGTCTAGGTTTGCCCTGCAAATTTAAGGTTTTACTAGCCAAATGAGCTTCCTGCGACGAGCCATGGCCATCCTTGTGGTGATGGTTTTCTTGCCGGCCTCCGTGCTGGCGGGGACGCCGTTGCGGCTTTGCGTCGGGGAAGACGGGCACCGCGCCATCGAATTTGTCCTCACAGCCGATCACCAAGCGGTTGCCGTTCTCGGTGCTGAATGCGCTGAGCCAAATGATCATTATGCCGCCCCGTCGCCGGAGTGCACTGACAGCCAACTTCAGAGCGTTGCACAGAAGCCAGCTCAAGCGGCTGACCTTGAGCGTCAGCGTGCTCATGATGAAGTGCTGAGCTTCGCAGTGTTGGCGACGATAGCGATCGTTCCTGCGCTTTCAGATGTCTTAGAGGCCGATCCACAGCCTCTCTTTATTGTGCGTCGCCATTCGCAGCTCGATGCGCTCAGGACTGTTGTCCTTCTGATCTAGATTCCATCTCCCTCGACTTTTTTTGGCGCGTCGGCGGGGGTCGGCTGCGGTCACGAACCTTATTCCGGGAGAATACATGCCAGCCATTCCTGGCCTTAGAGCTGGATTATCTGTGGCTTTCGTCGCGTCATTGTTGGCAGGCTGCGGCGCCCTTACGGAAAACCCTGCGATGGGAGGCCTTGCCGCCCCCGATGCCTACATGTCGGATCGCGAACTGCCGTTGCGGCCGGAAGTGCCACCGGAACTCCCGGTTCCGGGAGCACCTGGTCGGCCGGGATATGCCGAATCCCTCACACTACGCAGTGCAATTGGTCGTGCCATCGCCTTCAGCCCCGCTGTCAAAGCCGCCTTCATCGAGATCGACGCGCGCCGCGGCGAGGAGGTGCAGTCGGCGGTAAAGCCCAATCCGCAACTGCTGCTCGAGGTGGAGAATTTCGGCGCAAATGACAAAGAAACGGCCACTGAGGAAACACTCAGTTTCGGCCAGACAGTAGAGCTTGGCGACAAGCGACTGAAACGCCTGCAAGCGGCACATCTGGATACGTCTCTTGCGGGATGGGATCATGAAACGGTGCGTGTGAAGGTAGCCACAGACGCGGCCCGGGCCTTTGTGGATGTCCTGATCGTGCAGGAACGCATCAAAGTGCTCGGCGAGTTTGTGTCGCTCGCACAGAAAACGCGAGCCAGCGTCGACGCGCGCGTCAAAGGCGGAAAGGCTAGTCCCATAGAACTCGACCGGGCCGCGGTGGCGCTTGCCCGCGCCGAAGTCCTGCAAAAGGGCGAGCGCGTCAGGCTGGACGCCGCGAAACGCAAGCTTTCCACGATTTGGGGGGCGCCGGATATCGACTTCGGTCATGCTCACGGCCGCCTCGGCAACAGCACTACGGTGCCTGGTGCCCAATCGCTCCTTGCTTTCCTTGAGAACAACCCGACGCTCGCCCGCTGGGGTGACGAGATCAACCGCCGCGTAGCCCAGCTCGATCTCGAGCATGCCAAGGCAATCCCGGATGTCACGCTTGCCGCCGGCGTCAGGAGGTTCGAGGACAACGACTCGACGGCCATGGTCGCTTCGCTATCGGTGCCGATTCCGATCTTCGATCGCAACCAGGGCAATATTGCCGCCGCAGAGAGGCGCATTGCCAAAGCGGAGAATGAGCACAAGGCGACCCGGAACGAGCTCTACGGGACGCTTGTTGAAGCGCTTGGCGAGCTCGATGTGGCCGCAACCCAGCTCACAGCCCTTGAAAGGGACGTCCTCCCTGGGGCGCAGCGCGCCTACGACAAGACGAAGATCGGTTTCGACGAGGGCAAATTCGACATCCTAAACGTCCTGGATGTGCAACGCACCGTGTTCGAGTCGCGCCTCGAAGTTCTCACGGCGCGCGCTGACTACGAAAAAGCGCGGGTCAGGGTCGAAGCCCTCATTGGGCGTGACCTTAACGGAATGTGAGATTTGAGGACCGTAATGAACTGGAAGACGAAGATCATAGTTGCAGTGGTGCTAATAACCGTAGCGGGCTTCATCGGTTTGCGCGAGATGCAAAGCTCTTGCGCGCCAGCGCCGAAAATAGATGCGCACGGTCACGAGCACGGCGAATCCGAACAGCACGCCGACGAAGGGTTCGGCACCAAGGTCTGCGAGATGGGCCTTTTCGGTGCCGTGCAGGACGCCCTGTTTTCGCCATTGCAGATGCCTGCCGCGCCAGCCGAAGGCGAGGCCAAGCACGAGCTTGCCGAAGGCAAGGAAGCAAAGGAGAAATCGGACGATGATGGGCACGGACACGCGCACGGCAACAAGGAGGAAAGCGAAGGCCTCATCAAACTGAGCGCAGCGCAGATCGAGGACTCGGGCATCGAGACGGCTCCCGTGATGTCGGGCAAGCTCATCAAGGAAGTCGCCGTTCCAGGGCGCATCGCCATCAACGCCGATGCGCAGGCTAAAATAGTACCGAAGCTCTCCGGCACCGCCGCGCGTATCGAAAAGCAGCTTGGCGAAGCGGTGAAGAAGGGGGATTTGCTCGCCGAGATCGAAAGCCGCGAAATGGCTGACGCGAAGGCCGAGTACCTCGCTTCCTGGCGCGCCGATGAACTGGCGCGCTCGATCTTCGAACGCGAGGAGCGCCTCTGGAACCAGAAGGTGACTGCAGAGCAAGACTATCTGACCGCCAAGAACGGCCACCAGGCGTCCAAGATCAAGCTCGATCTCGCGTATCAGAGGCTGCTCACCATTGGTCTTTCGGATGAAGAAATCAAAAGCCTGCCTAAGATCATGGACGAGGGGCAGTATCGCTTCTACGAAATCCGCTCTCCAATCGATGGCCGCGTGACCGACCGCGACATTGTTCTCGGACAGGTTGTTGGTACCGACCGGGAGATTTTCACCATCGCAGATCTTGCCAAAATCTGGGTGGAAATGGCGATCCCTCCTGGCGATCTCACTTTCGCGCGTGAGGGCCAAGAAATCCGAGTCGAAGCAGGCGGGCAGAAGGGCACGGGCAAGATCATCGCTTTGAGCCCGGTTATTGATCCCGTAACGCGATCGTCCAAGGCCATCGCGGAACTCGACAACGCCGGCAATGTCTGGAAGCTCGGCGACTACGTCAACGCGCGGTTAATGTCGGGCGAACAGGAAGCGGACCTGATCGTGCCGCAAGCCGCCATCCAAACGGTGAACGGCAACAAAGTCGTCTTCGTCAACGAGGGTGGAGGTTTCCGCGCGAGACCTGTAACGACCGGGCGTTCGGATTCAATGAATGTCGAAGTGCTCTCCGGACTCGAACTCGGAGAGACGATCGCAGCATCCAACACCTTCACGCTCAAGGCCGAGCTCGGCAAGTCCGAAGCCGAGGACGAGGACTAGAGAAACAGCCATGATCGAACGTATTCTGGGTTTTTCCCTCACCCACCGGTTCCTTGTGGTGCTTCTCGTAGCTGCGGTTGCCGCCTTCGGCATCCGCTCGCTTCAGCTGCTGCCCATCGACGCCGTGCCGGACATCACGAACAATCAGGTCCAGATCAATACGGAGGCCAGTTCGCTCTCGCCATTCGAGATCGAAATGAGCGTCACGTTCCCGATTGAGACTTCGCTCGCCGGGATTCCGGGCCTCGAATACACGCGCTCGCTGTCGCGGAATGGCTTCTCGCAGGTGACTGCAGTCTTCAATGACGACGTCGACATCTATTTCGCCCGCACGCAGGTCACCGAGCGCATTTCTCAGGTCAAGGGGGTTCTACCCGCAGGCGCCGACCCGCGCATGGGGGCGGTCTCCACAGGCCTTGGCGAAATCTATATGTGGACCGTGCATTTCGATCATCCGCGCGGCAAGGGCGCAGAAATTAAGAACGGACAACCGGGATGGCAAAGCGACGGCAGCTATCTTACGCCCGAAGGATTGCGGCTCACGAAGGATTTCGAGCTGGCCATGTACCTGCGCACGGTTCAGGACTGGATCATTCGGCCGCAACTCAAGGGGATCGCAGGCGTAGCAGAGGTCGACTCGATCGGCGGTTATGAGCAACAGTTTCATGTTCAGCCTGATCCGCAGAAGCTGCTGTCGTTTGGCCTATCCTTTTCCGATGTGATCGCCGCCCTTGAGAAAAACAACAGCGGTGTGGGCGCTGGCTACATCGAGCAAAAGGGCGAATCCTACACGGTTCGCGCTGACGGCCGTCTTGAGACCTTATCGGATATCGGCAACGTCATCATAGCCAACAAGAACGGCGTGCCCGTTTTCCTCAAAGACGTCGCCGAGGTCGGCATTGGGCGGGAGCTCCGAACGGGATCGGCGAGCGAGGACGGAAACGAAGTCGTTGTCGGTACCGCAATGATGCTCAAAGGCGGCAACAGCCGCATCGTCTCCAGTCTTGTGGACGAGAAGATGCAATCGGTCGGCAAGGCGCTTCCACCCGACATCGCGATCAAGACGGTGTTAAACCGGACCCAGCTTGTCGATGCCACGGTCAAGACAGTGGCGAAAAACCTGGCTGAAGGCGCTCTGCTCGTCATCGTGATCCTGTTCGTCATGCTCGGCAATCTGCGCGCAGCACTCATAACGGCGCTTGTCATCCCGGTAACGATGATGATGACGCTGACGGGCATGCTGGAAGCAGGGATTTCGGCTAATCTCATGAGCCTCGGCGCACTCGATTTCGGTCTCATCGTCGACGGCGCCGTAATCATCACCGAAAACGCGCTCAGGCGTCTCGCCGAGCGACAGCATCACGAGGGGCGGCTCCTCACACTTCACGAGCGCCTTCTTGAAGTGATGGTCGCCAGTAAGGAGATGATCCAGCCCACCGTGTTCGGTCAGGCCATCATTATAACGGTCTACCTGCCCCTCCTGACCTTCACCGGCGTTGAGGGCAAGATGTTTGAGCCCATGGGGCTGACGGTGATCATCGCGCTCATTTGCGCCTTCGTCCTCTCCCTGACTTTCGTACCCGCGATGCTTGCGATCTTCGTCACCGGCCGCGTCCAGGAAAAGGATAACTTCATCATTCGCACGGCCAAGGCACGCTACGCACCCATTCTTCGGGGTGCGCTGAGCGAGCCGCGTTTCGTGATGGTGTCGGCGGTGGGCCTGTTCGTTTTTTCGCTGCTCCTGTTTACGCGTCTGGGCCAGGAATTCATCCCCCAGCTCGACGAAAAGAACCTAGCGATGCAGGCGATACGCATCCCGTCCACGTCGCTTGCCCAGTCGTCCGACATGCAGTTGAAGGTTGAGAGGGTAGTCAGGAGTTTCCCTGAGGTCGCCGTCGTGTTCTCGAAAACTGGCACGGCGGAAATGGCCGCAGATCCCATGCCGCCACACGTGTCTGATACGTTCATCATTCTCAAGCCGCAATACGATTGGCCGGACCCATCCGAAGCCAAGTCGTCGCTTCTGGACAGGATCGCCGAAGCGGTGGGGAAGCTGCCCGGCAACAACTACGAGTTCACGCAGCCCATCCAGATGCGTTTCAACGAGCTGATCTCCGGCATTCGCAGTGATGTGGCGGTCAAGGTGTTCGGCGATGACTTCCAGCAGCTCGCTGATACTGCCAACAAGATCGCCGGCGTATTGCGTTCGGTTCAGGGCGCTGCGGACGTCAAGGTGGAGCAGACAACCGGCCTGCCAATGCTCAACGTCAGGCTCAACAAGGAGGCTTTAGCCCGCTACGGACTCAATGTCAGCGATGTGCTCGATGTCATATCCATCGCCGTCGGCGGTCGAGAAAGCGGGCTGGTCTTCCAGGGCGACCGTCGCTTCGACATCGTCGTTCGGCTCCCCGACAGTCTGCGGGACGATATGGCCGAGCTTGAAAATCTGCCGGTTCCCATACCGGATACGGACGGCGAATCGGGAAAACGCCCGACCTTTGTTCCGCTTAAGACGCTGACAAGTTTCGTCGTGGAAGAGGGGCCAAATCAGATCAGCCGCGAGGATGGGAAGCGGCGGGTCGTTGTCCAGGCCAATGTGCGTGGTCGCGACATCGGCTCATTCGTAACAGAGGCGCAGGAGAAGATCGACGCGCAGGTCAAGATCCCTGCAGGCGAATGGCTGACTTGGGGCGGGCAATTCGAGAATCTTCAGACCGCACGTGCGCGCCTCATGATAGTCGTGCCCGCCTGCTTCTTCGCCATCTTCCTTATGCTGTTCACTGCGCTCGGCAACGTCCGGCAGGCTCTGTTGGTGTTCTCGGGTGTCCCGCTTGCCATCACCGGCGGTATTCTCGCCCTCTATCTCAGGGACATGCCATTTTCGATCTCCGCGGCAGTCGGCTTTATCGCGCTCTCCGGCATTGCTGTCCTAAACGGTCTCGTGATGGTCACCTACATCAATCAGCTCCGGCAAAAAGGACTGCCCGGAGATGAGGCTATTTTCACCGGCGCGATGACGCGCTTGCGGCCCGTGCTCATGACCGCGCTCGTGGCCTCGCTCGGGTTCGTTCCGATGGCAATCGCAACCGGCACCGGCGCGGAAGTGCAGAAGCCGCTGGCGACCGTCGTCATTGGAGGTCTGATCAGCGCCACCATCCTGACCCTTGTCGTTCTGCCGGTCCTATACAAGCGCTTCGTTTTGCCTGAAGCGCCAAATGTTCTTGAGGAAGAAAAACCAATGAAGAAGGAGTACGCATAGAATGATCACGCGGCATCATATCCTCGCCGGTCTCCGCCGGAGTCGCGCTGGCATCTCCGGCGTGGGCCGAGAACTATGATCGGGGCCATCGAAACGAACCCGCTGATATCCGAGTTGCCGCCAATGACAGCGGCGAAGATGGTCACGACCATGGCAAGGATCACGGCCATGAGGATAAGAGCCATTTCACCTTAAAGACATTCTCGTCGGTGAAGGAGGCCTGGGCATTCCTCGCCACCGCAACCGCCGATGCGGAGAAGCTTTTGGCCGAAAAGAATCTCGGGCCAATCCATGAGCTCGCCGAGCAGATCGAGCCGTGCACACGCTTGAAGAAGAGTCCGAAATGGCCACCGACGATGCAAAGGCCAAGCTGGCAGCTGCTTTGAAGCAACTCGATAAGACTGCCGACGAGCTTCATCACTCGGCCGAGGCAAATGATGCCGATGGCACCGCGCTGAACCTCAAAAGCTCGAAGGGCTGCTGCCCCTGGTGCAGGGCCTCTATCCTGCTGGAGCATTGTAACTGGTGGAGGACGAGCCATGAACAGGAAATCTAGGCAATGGCTGGTTGCTACTGCGTTCGGCCTATCGGCGGTTTTGAACGCATCGCCTCCAGCTTCTGCCACCACGAAATATCCAACGGCGATGCCTATCAGTGCCACCAACCGGGAAGTCCACGATCGGGCAGTAAATGCCGTCTTGCGCGGGCGGTATAACGAGGCGCTGCAAGGCTTCGATGACGTCCTTAAGAACGAACCGTCCAACGCATCCGCGTACTACAATCGAGGCAATGTTCGGTACTTCCGGCGCGAACTCCTCCTTGCACTGCAGGACTATACGGCGGCGCTCAAATACCGTCCCGGCTTTGCTGCAGCGACGATGAACAGGGGCATCGTCCTCTCCATTTTGGATCGGCTCGATGAGGCTCTCACAGACCTGGACACTGCAGCCGAACTTGACCCGTCGAATCCCGATGTCTTCTTCAACCGGGCCGTGGTCTATGTGAAGCGCGGTGCAATGGAAAAGGCGCTTGCTGACTACGACAGGCTCGTACAACTGGATGGATCGAATCCCGATCTGAACGCTGCGCGGCTCAGGCTTAACGCGCTGTTGACGCGCATTGACGAACTCGGCCTCGTGGGCCGCGAGCGCGATCGGAGCATCATCAAAGAAATGGATCACGCTCGAAGCGTGGAACAGCTCCTGGATTTCACCGATCGCACTTGCATTCGTCTCGGCGACGATAGCCAAGGCCTTTCGACTCTCGCGCTAGCCAGCGGATGGAACCGAATTACAGACGCTAAACTTCGTGAACTCAGCACGCCTGCAATTAAGCTGACTGGCGGTTGGACCCTCACGAACCGCCTCGGCAGCGTCGCAGTCGTGCAAACTCAATCTGCTAAGGCGTCCTCGCGGCAATCCTGCTCGATCACCGCACGTCTCGGTGATGCGCACTGGTTTGAAGATTTCGCAACACTGTTCTCAAGCCGATTCCAGGCGCCGCGCTTGGTCATTAGCGAACTCGAAAACCGCAGAGAAAGTCAGCAAGTCGTGATCAGGGATGATCAGGCGCGAGTCGAGATTACGCTTATTCAGACGATCGACTCCAAGATGTTGACGGTCAGAACCGTTCACGACAAGAAGCAAGATATCGATCCGCCCAATTTCCCGTAACGATTTTGGGCACAACGCAGCCCGTCGCGCTTCGTAAGACGTCCATACCATGGCTCCGAGTCACATCGATTGCCAATGAAATCGGAAAACAAGCCGCCGCTGGAAGTTACGGATCAGGCTCAAAGAGGTGCCGACTCGATGGGCATGATGCGCCTTGACGGTCTCACACGCGGTTACCGGAATGCCCTCTGGATCGTCATCGCCATTACCGGATCGATGTTTCTCATCGAAGCCGCGGCCGGCCATATGTACGGCTCTCACGTACTCCAAGCCGATGCGTTGGATTTTCTCGATGACACGCTGACCTACGCTTTGAGTCTGGCGGCAATTGGCGCCAGCATGCGAATGCGTGCGGCCGCTGCATTGCTTAAAGCGACGTTTTTGTGCCTGATGAGCCTTTGGGTGATTGGCTCGTCAGTTTACCATCTGTTCGTCTTCGGTCTCCCGCGCGCGGAGATTATGGGGACGGTCGGATTGCTTGCCATAATTGCCAACACCGCATGCTTGGCCTTTCTGGCGCCTCACACGGGGCGGGATGCGCATATCCGCGCTGACGGTGTGAATTTTCGACACGACATCGCCGGCAATGTCGCCGTGATCATCACGGCTGTCGCCGTTTGGGCGTTGCAGTCGCCATGGCCGGATCTCCTGATAGCGATCGTGGCAACCGGACAATGGTCCACCATCGTTATCCGAATGCTGCGACAAGCAGTCGGCGTGTATCGGGCAAGCGGAAATTCAACGACGAGTTGAATTTTTGAGTTGCATGAAACTATCCGACGCCAAGTTGCCGATGAGGCGACCAGGATCCGGAGGCGCAGAGCGGCAGCGTTTTTGAAGAACACGAACACGTACCGACTACAACTGGTAGCGGACCGATGCTGCTGTGCGCGTCAACGCCGTGAACCTGAAAAACTGACTTTGCGATGTCAAGACCAACGACTGTGGTTGCCTGCATGATGAGCTCTCGAGGCCTACGCAATGTCGCATCATTGGCCGCGCACAGTCACTCGGCAATACCGTGCGCCTGATCCCTCAGGCCTACGTGAAGCCCAGGCAGAGTTGGGTGGGACTGGCCTATCGTCAGGACGCTCGAGTTCATACCGCTTGACCCTGTAGTTGCTACAGGGTGCAGTATGGGTGGTGAACGAAAGGAAGTCTGCTATCGAACATCCTAATGCCAAGGGGCAGACTCTGAACATGCGCGTCGAAGGTATGGATTGCGGCGCATGCGCTCTCAAGATCGAGAACGCCCTGAAGCGCCTGCCAGGCGTCAGTGACATCAACGTCAACTACGGGAAGTGCGTGGATCTGCCCGATACAGGATCGGTCATCTGGCGCTCCACACTTACCTTCCTGGCTTAGGCATCGGCGGTGCCTGCGGCGTGACCGGACACCCAACGCTGAAGATGCCCGGTATGCAATGTCCGACCTTATGGTGAGCCTGCGCTACGACAGCAAATTCAGTGACTGTCAGTGCGCTCAAGACGAAAGCGACCATTAGAGTTTTCAGCATTATCTGTTCTCCCGAGTTTTCTTGAATGTGTTAGCCACGCAGACTTGAGCTGCGCGGCGCCACGCCCGCAGCGGGGCCACGGGCGTGGCGTGCTGGCTACCTACTTGCCTTTCGGCTGAGGAAGCTGCGGTCCCTGCGGCTTAGGAGGGCACGGTATGTAGTTCTTGGGGGCGTTGGTGCAGGGTCTGTATTGAGCCTGCGCCTGGGCGGCGATGCCGGTCATGGCGAAAGCGCCAACGACAAATGCGGCAAGCGTCGCGATCAGAGATTTCAGCATTGTTATTACTCCTGAGTTTGGAATGTCTTCATCCGCCGCGTAACGTTGAGTTGCGCAGCATCAATGCCGAGCGTTGCCGCTCGCATTACCCGTGAAGGATCAAGCTCGAGGAGGCGGAGTGGGGGGCTGCCAGTTGAGCCCATCGTGCAATGAAGGCACAAAGCCACGCAGGGTGGCATGACCGAGCACAGTGACGCCGAAGGTGGCGCCGGATGAGGGTGCGTATTGAACGCAATGCGTCGCGCACACGACCATCGGGCACCTAGCGGCGACGTTGCAGCAAGAACAATCCTCATCAGCAGGTTGCTCGGCCGAATCAACCATGGATGCCATCGACATCATGCGCATGGCGTTCGCAGCCTGCACGGGCGCCAGAGCCATTCCGGCGCTGATGAAAATAGCAAGGATGGTGCGGACGAGCCTCATGGGCGCTGCCTCGGCGATCGCAGGTACGGCAGTCGATAATACAGATAGTCACTGCCACGGGGCATGAACAAGATCATCACCGCGGTTTCGCGCCTGTACTGGAGGTTTCGGATTCGCCGGAGCGGAAAAATGGAACAGTCATCCGCAATCAAGTTCCATTCTGCGTGAACGTGGTGGCAACCGGCCTCCTTCTCAGGAAGCCGGTTGCTTCGGGCTGTCAGCTGGGAAGCTTAGCTTTGAGGCGCTATCTTGCTGCTGGCGCTGCGCACAGCCGGTGTCGATCCTGCGCGGCCACCGAGGCTTGGATTGGACTGTCGGGTCTGCGCATAGTAGCTGCGCTCCCTCGGAGCACGGCTCGCGAACTTGCGGACGCTCGTGGTGTGAGCGCTAGCGTCATTGGTGGCGTAGGGCTGGCCCTTGTACGGGAAATGCCAAACGGGATCAGCCTGGGCCTGGCCGGCGAGCGTGCCGATCAGAAGAGTGGCGGCGGCGATTTTCAAGAAGGAACGGTTCATTGTAGGTCTCCTGTGTTTTGCATCGCTTGAAATGTGCAGGTGATCGCCCGACAAAGGCCGAGCGCTGTCGTTGCCTGACCAGGCGGCGCCTATTCAGGGATCTCTTCAGTGGAGGATTCGGTTGGACGCGGGCCGCTAGCCAGCAGGCGCGACGCGCCTAAGCGCTATGTGTTTCAGCAGCCGTGCGGTTTGCTGTTCGGCTCCGATGGGTCCGCAGCTGCAGGCGGTGTTTTCTTCATGGATTCCATCATCTGGTGACAGTGTTCGGCCATTGAGCCCATCTGCTCTGATGTGCCGGATCTTGCTTCTGGTTTGGCACTTCCGTTCATGCCGGCATGGCCTTCCATGGACATGCCATGGTGCTCGCCTTGCGGCGGAGGCGTCGTGCCTTGGGCCATGGCCGGGGCTGTGATGGCCAGGGCGAGGGTTCCGGCCGCAGCGGTCATGAGGAGGGAATGTGTTTTGTGCATCATGTTCCTGTCTCCGTGTCTCGTCCGCGTGGGGTCAAGGATGATCACGCGAATGTCAGTAAGTTCGAGACACCGAGGCGTTCGGTTACAGCCGCTGGATCAAACCTCGCAGGACCCGCGTAAGGAGCGATAAATCACCTTGCGATCCGCCGTTAACCGTCCTGAATCGCGCGTTTTAATTTTCGTGGACGCCCTGTAACCAGCCGCCACGTTGCAGCGAATAGAGAGGAAAAGAACCGAGGGAGCCGTGTTGCCAGTGACCCAAAATGAGGCCGAACTGAAGCGATTGATGCTGGTCGGCCTCGATGGCGATGCCGCTGCCTATCGCACTCTTCTGGAGCGGGTCAGCCGGCTTCTGCGGAGCTACTATCGGGCCAAGCTCTCGCGCATAGGCCGCGAAGCCACAGAGGCCGAGGATCTGATGCAAGACGTGCTCATGGCCATTCATACGCGGCGGCACACCTACGACACCAATGAGCCGTTTCTGCCATGGATGTATGCGGTCGCGCGTTACAAGCTTATCGACCACCTGCGCCGGACGCGGACCTCGCTGGCCAATGTGCCGCTCGACGATGCAGGAGAGCTCGTGGCGCTTGAAGATCATGCCGGAGTGGAAAGCGGCCATGACCTGCACAAGCTGATGGGCGACCTGCCGGACAATATGCGGCGTGCGATCGAGTGTGTGAAGCTCGAGGGACTGAGCGTAGCGGAAGCCGCCGCGCGGTGCGGTGCGTCACAATCCGCTATCAAGGTCAACGTTCACCGTGGATTGAAACTACTGGCTGCGTCGATCGCGCGCGGGAGAAGAGATCGTGAAGACAGATGATTTAATCGGCATGCTCAGCACAAACGTTGAGGCTGTCGAGCGTCGGCAGGTCGGACGAGAGATTTGGACGACGGTTGCGGCCGGGGGAGTTATCGCGGTCGTTGCTATCCTCTTGACGCTTGGAGTGCGCGGAGACCTGCCACAGACTTGGCCGTTCATTTTTCTTCTGGCAAAGCTCACCTTTTCTGTTGCGATTGTGATCGTGGCTTCATTCTATCTGATCAAGTTGGCCCGGCCGGGTGGCGAAAGAAAGCTGTCTATCGGCTGGACAGGACTGCCTTTCGTAGGGGTGATACTCCTCGCCGCGATGAGCCTCGCTTTTGCTCCTCCGATGCACTGGAGGAGAATGGTCGTGGGAGATGAGTGGCTCGAATGCCTGATCTCCATTCCACTCATTGCCATCGTTCCATTTGCAACCGTGATTTGGGTCATTCGTCGGATGGCGCCGACTGACCTCACGCGCACAGGCGCTTTCGCGGGTCTTGTCGCCGGAGGGCTGAGCGCGCTCGGCTACGCCCTTCACTGCACGAGCGACTCCTTGCCGTTCGTTGTGCTTTGGTATGGCGGCACCATTGCCCTTTGCACCCTGATCGGCGCGCTACTTGGGTCACGCTTGTTGCGATGGTGAAGGAGAAGCCCAAGAGCACATCCCCAACGGAACTGGAAGACGGGGTCACGGATCGGGCGTTGACTTGGGTGGCGCGTCCTCACCCACGTCTGCAGGTGGCCCAGAGCAGAAGTCTCGCTCGTGCGGCGGAACCGACGACATCTATTTCGAAGCGGACATGCTGCAAATAATGCGCAGGAAGAACGCGCTTCTCTCGTTCAATTCACAGAAAAATCAGCGCGGCTCCGGCGCAGCTCGGCATTATCGACACCTCGCGATTACTCACGCTCCTCAAAGACGATCCGAAAGCCATCTTCACGGCTGCCGCAAAGGCGTCCGAAGCCGCCGTCTACCTCAAAGGGCTTCAACCGAAAGGCGACGCCTAATGCAGCTTGGCCAGGCCGGCGCGGTACCGCAAAAGCCCGGCCCTTTCCGGATGGGTTTTCGACTCAGGATGCGACGCACCCCACAGTTCGACGAACTCCGGCGTGAACATCGCTTCCGCTTCTGCGATCAGTTCGTCGAAGCGCTCACCGCTGAGCATGTGCTCGAAAGTCGTCAGCAGCATTTCATAGGCGACCTCAGACTCCGTGGCCGCACACCATTTTTTCACCCGCTCAAAGTTCAGGGGTGTCGCCTCAAGGTATCTCAGGCGTCTTTCGATGAGATGGATCGCTTTCAGCTGAGCGAGATACACCCGCGCATCGTGCGGGTCATCAACCGGACGGCCGTTCCACCACTCCTGGTCGCTTAAAAGTAGTTCCACCAATTCGTCGAAGTCGTCGCCGTCGCCTTCGATCCAGCGATTGATCACCGCCATGATTTCCGCATCAGGCTTGTCCAATAGGCGCACGAACATAGACGACACCCCCGAGGAATGCGTTCGTAGTTGGTGTTGGTGATTACCCCGCCTTGGACGCCGGAATGTGAGGGCAGCACGTGGGCCCTCCGTCGGCGTGATGAAAAGCTAAGGGACTTGCTGCCCGCGTTCAAGTCCGTGTGGCGGCGAAATACGACCGGGAACAAATTCGGTGTCGTGAGACACCTAAGCTTGCTTGCCTTTTTGGGGATCGTCTCCGCCTTCGGTGCAATGTTCGTGATCGCATGGGCGCTCGCCGTCGAAAAGGCCGTTACATGGCTCACATTCCTGGGCGGGATATTATGTGCCATAGGCATTCCTCTCATGTTTACCCTGGTATGGCTCAAGGTCATGAATATGTCAGTGATCAGGTTCTTCGGGGCGACAGCCGGTGTCGTTGAAGAGCTCTTGTTCTGAGCGCTGCTGCGGAATCTCACAGGTAAGCTGTGCCTTGGCGAACCCGCAAGTTCGCCGGAAAACTTCCGCAGCATAGAAGCGTGCCGTCTTCTTTGAGCTCCTTCGCGCCGCCCCCAATGCGCGCCCTTATGTAAAGTGTAGCGTGTCACTTTACATCTGCGCTCGGATCAGGTACGCTGATCTGGATGAAGATTAGGAACGTCGTCCACAAAGGCCTGCGCCGGTTCATCGAGGACGATGACAGTTCAGGGCTCCAGGCTGCGGTTGTACCCAAGCTCCGGCGTATCGTCTCCTTCCTTCAGGATATGGAGCGAGAAGATGAGCTGCGGACGGTGCCGAGCTGGAAAGCCCATCAGCTGACCGGCGGCCGTAAGGGGACCTGGAGCCTGTTCGTCACAAAGAACTGGCGGCTCACGTTTCGTATTGACCAGGCCGAGGTTGAGATCATCGACCTGGGCTATGAAGATTACCACTAGGAGGTGGCACATGAGCACTGCACAAGGCATCCGCATGAAGAACCCGGCTCATCCGGGCGGCTTTGTGAAGAGCGAGATTATAGAAGCATACGACCTTTCCGTAACCGACGCGGCAAAGGCGCTTGGCGTGACGCGCCCTGCGCTATCCGCGTTTCTCAACGAGCGGGCGGATCTCTCTCCAGAAATGGCGCTGCGGATCGAGAAGGCGTTCGGGGTTTCGATGGATACCCTGATGCGAATGCAAAACAGCTACGACATTGCCCAAGCCCGGAAGGGAGAAGGAAAAATCAAGGTGCGACGCTTTAAAGCCCCCGTCTCGGCTGCCCAGCAGCGCAAACCGGTATGATGGGAGTGGCCAAGACCACATCGCGTTATATGTTTGAGAGAATTTTGCAGGCTTCGTGCTCCGGTTTATTCTCTGGAGCGACAGGCGCGCCGGCACGACCGGCCGGGGCTCGTATAGCGCCCCCCACATCTCGGCCAAAGTATCTTACATTGAGGCGTTGCCAGGAGAGCTTCGTCTGACAACTCCCCGTCGGACATTTCGTTCAGGCGTTCCGCAAGATGTGCGTGGTAGTCCCACTCATCTTGGCAAGGGAGACGCTGGCGCTCTCCCGTTGCATCCCTCTACTCCACTCCGCCATCGCCTTAAAGCGCTGCGGGCCAAATAGGTCTGCAAAGGACGTGTGATTAGCCCCACCACTACGCATTGCCACGCGGCATTCACCTTCATCGTGGTACCTCCGTGGTACCTTGAGGGGTGTTCAGTTGGGGTCGCAAAATGCTAAGTCATTGAAAAGATGGTCGTAGCGAGAGGATTTGAACCTCCGACCCCCAGTCCCCCAGACTGTTGGTTTCTACCTTCAGGTGTAATCACCGTCCACAAATTACATTGTAATTGCTGCATATTTCAATCACGTCGACTCAACTTCCGCGCGCAATTTTCGTTGGCTTGGTAGCTAGGTGGTAGCTAAACTGAACCCCAGTTAACGGCCAAACGACCCCTTCGGGCGGCCCACAGTATTGGCGCTGGAGCAACGCACATGAGCAACCGCATCTCGGCCCCCGTCACGCTCTCCTATATCAACGCCATCCAGCCCGGCGATGTGATCCACGATACGAAGCTGTCGGGCTTCGGCGCGCGGCGCCAGAAGAACGCCATCAGCTATTTCGTGAAGTTCCGGGTTGGCGGGCAGCAGCGGTGGGTCACTATCGGCCAGCATGGTCGCCCGGATGATGATGGCGGCACATGGACGCCGGACAGCGCACGCCGCAAGGCCATCAAGATCATGGGCAACCCCGCTCTTGCTGATAAACCTCTCCCGGTGGCCAAGCCGACCCGGCCGATGTTCAACGACATCGCCGACGAGTTCATGAAGCTGCATGGCGCCAAGCATAAACCCCGCACGCTCGAAGAGCAGCAGCGCATTGTGCGCCTCTATCTCAAGCCTGCTTTCGGCCATATGGAGATAGCCGCCCTCACCCGCACCGAGGCTGAGACCGCGCACGCGGGCTGGAAAGACAAGCCGCGCGCCGCCAACCACGCTTTGGCTGTACTCTCCACCTTGATGAATTGGGCAGAGGAACACGGCTACCGCAACCGGGACACCAACCCGTGCCGCCGCATTCCGCACTATCCGCAAAACAACCGCGAACGCTTCCTGCAACCGCAGGAGCTGGCGCGCCTCGGCACAGTGCTGAAGCAGGTGGAGAAAGCGGGCGCGGTCGATATCTACGCTCTCGCGGCTATCAGGCTGCTTATCTTCACCGGGGCGCGTCTCTCGGAAATCCTCACGCTGCGGTGGTCATACGTCGACCTGCAACGCCAAGCGTTGCTGCTGCCGGATTCCAAAACCGGGCAGAAAACCATTCCCCTCAACGCGGCCGCCATCGCGGTGTTGAAAAAGATCCCGAAGATGGAGAAAAACCCGCACGTCATCGTCGGCAGCAAGCCCGGCTCCCGGCTCATCAACCTGCAAAAGCCGTGGCGCTATGTCCGCGCCCTCGCCAAGCTGGACGACGTGCGCATCCACGACTTGCGCCACACCTTCGCAAGCGTTGGCGTGGCTGCCGGTGGGTCGCTGCCGATCATCGGCCGCGCACTGGGTCACTCACAGGTGAGCACCACACAACGCTACGCCCACCTGACCGATACACCGGTTCACCAGCTGACACAGGCTATTGGCAAGCAACTTTATCAGGCGTTGGCGAAGAAGCCTCCCAAGCGCCGGAAGGAGGTGACGGCTTCAGGCTAGCCACCCAAGTGCTCATGAAAAGTGCAAACACGTGATGCGTTGACTTCACTGCACGTTGCGGCTGTGTCAGCGTGAAGGGGTGAAGACAATTGCACTCCTCTCCCAGAAGGGCGGCTCCGGCAAGACCACTCTTTCCCTCAACTTGGCCATCGCGGCTGCTCGCGCCAATCTTTCTACGGTCGTTATTGACCTCGATCCGCAGCAAAGCGCGTCCCGCTGGGCACGCCTGCGCAAAGACGATAATCCCGTCATCGTCAGTGGCCACGCGCCGAATCTCGCTGCGCTCCTCTCTCAAGCGCGCGATGGCGGTGCTGCCCTCGCCATCATCGATACGGCACCTAAATCGGAAAGTGCTTCTCTTATCGCCGCCAAGGCTGCCGACCTGCTCATCATTCCGTGCCAGCCCTCCAGTCTCGACCTCGATGCGGTCGCCGACACCGTGAACATCGCCAAGTTGGCGGCACGCCCGGCCGTGTTCGTTTTGAACGGCTGCAAGGCGGGAAGCTCTCTCACCGAAATGGCAGCCGAGGCATTGGCCGATTACGGCTTGCCGGTTCTGCCGGTGCGCATCGGTAGCCGCGTCGCCTTCATCAAGTCGCTAACCGAAGGGAAAGGTGTTGTCGAGTTCGAGCCGTCCGGCCGTTCCGCTCAGGAAATCCGTCAGCTCTTCACGTCTGCACGACGCATTGACGGCATGAAGAACAAACAACGTGAAGGAGTGACGCCGTGACGACAAAAACGAACGCTTTGCGCGCAGCCATGCAGGAACTTCAGGATTATCCGCAGGACGGCAGGCAACCATCGACGCGAGCAGAACCTCGGGAAAGAAAAGTGGCTCAAACGCGCATCGGCAAGCGGGCAGTCGGCGGCTTCATCAGTGCGGAAGGTTATCGTCAGCTGCACCTTATCGCCCTTGATAGGGATTGCTCCATTCAAGACCTTGTTGTGGAAGCCCTCAACGACCTGTTCCGCAAACATAACAAAAGCGCGATTGGGTGAGCGAGGATACTGCCATTCGCGATGCCGACCTGCTTGCCGAGCTGGATGCGGCCCGACAAACGACGGGCTTCCTTTTTAAGAAGATGGAGCTTTCCCAAAAGCAGGCAAGCCGCGATAAACTAGCCAGCCTGTCACGCGACGCGCGGCGCCGCGAACTTGTCCGCCTTAGACTTGAGGACACCTCGGCCGATACCGAAGACCTCCGACACATCCATTCCGTTCTGGCTATGTGCGGCTTGCCTTATAGCCGTCAACCGCTGTCCGTCCGCGAATATGAGCGTAAGCAAGGCCGTATGTCGCTGGTCGTGGAAGCGGGGAAATTGCGCAATCCCGAAACTGGCGACCGCATCGAGCAACCGCTACCGTTCGGGCCAAAAGCGCGGTTGCTCTTGATGCACCTCTGCTCCGAAGCCATCCGCCAAAAAGGCCCAACAATTGAAGTTGCAGATAGCCTCACCGGCTTCATCCGCGACATGGGCTTTCCAGTCACCGGCGGCAAGAAAGGTACGCTGCAAGCATTCAAGGAACAGATCAACGCGCTGGCCGCCTGCAAGCTCAGCGTCGGTATGTGGGACGGCCGCCACGCCGTTGAATACCAAGGCATGCCATTCTCGCGCATCGACGTGTGGCTCCCGACCAGCCCAGACCAAATGATGCTCTGGCCTTCCACACTTACGTTGAGCATGGATTTCTACACAACACTGGCCAAGCACGCGTTACCGATACGCGCAGAAGCCGTGCGCGCGTTCGCAGGCTCCGCCCGCAAGCTAGATATGTACTTCTGGTTCAACTACCGGCTTCACCGCCTAAGGCAGCCGCTGACGATTTCATGGAACGCGCTGGCCGAGCAGTTCGGAGGCGACTACCGCCGCCAACGCGATTTTAAGCGCGGTTTCGCTGACGACCTGAAGGACGTCTTGGATGTGTTCCCGAAACTGCCTGTAAAGCTCACAGAGGCGGGCATGGAGGCGTTGCCAGTCGGCCCCGACGTCCTCCATCTGCCCCCGCTGCGCAAACGCTAGTATCCGCTTACGCAGAATTGGTCGCGCCCTGTGGACAAGTCACCTGCCGATATTCAATCACTTAGCATGGTGCCTACGCAGAATCGGTCGCGCCTCCACGCAGAATTGGTCGCGTTTCGATGTTCACCTTACGCAGAATCGGTCGCGGGTTTACGCAGAATTGGTCGCGCCCTCTATATAGAACAGAACATTCCAGAACAGTCTTACAGAACACTTCTCAGAATTTTCAGAACACACGCGTGAGAGATTAATTTTTGAGATTTTGTCTGTGAGTGTGTGCAGGTTGGTTGTCGTGCAGCAATTAGCGAAACGCGTTTTGACTGCGTTCGTGTTCGCAACAACCATCCAGGCGCGCCAATGCCTTGAAAGCTTTCCAGCAGGGCCACACTTGCAGTCAGCGGAGCAATAGGGTTGCATTATCTATCTTGCGCGTGGCGCGCCGACCATTGATGGCATGCGGGTGCGCCCCGATGTAGCCACTGACATTTGGTGCCTCTGTTTCCGGCACGTCGCTAGCCGTGTCCAGGCATCGCCTCTAAGATATGTTTATGCGACAACTGCTAGCGAGCATCATTCTTCCTGCAATCCTGATTTCGGCTGCCGCGTGGGCGGAGGTGGATAAGGATCAGCTTCAATCTCTGCTGCTCTACCCAAACTCCACCATCGAACTCACGCGCTCCGATCGCTGCGCTGTCATTCACAACACCTCCGATGCGCTCGTTTTCGTCCCTTCAAGCCGCGAGGCGTGGATGTCATTCGTTGAGGCTCAATATCCCTTCGTAAGCGTCAAAGACTGTGCGCGCTTATGAGGGCGATTGGACTTCTCATTGTCTTTTTGAGTTTGGCTGCATCTGCTCAAGCGGTTTGCCCGCCCGCCCCGGTGGGCAAACCGTCCGATAGCGTGGTGCAGTTCGTCACCAGCGGCACGGCGGGCTTTGGCCCCACCACGGCGATGGATGCCACGCGGGAAGGCGCGGTTGTCTACGACCCCGCCGCCAAAGTCCTCAAGGTCTGCAACGGCAGCGCCTGGGTGGAGGTGGCGGGCGGGGGAACATCCTCGATGGTGGCGAACTGGCCCGATGCTATCTTGTGTGTTGGAGGTGGTTCAACAGTCATCCTTCATCTCGTTTACGCGCCTCATACGGATGAACGGTACACTTATGCCGAACCATGGACAAACGGTGCGACCTATTACATTAGCTATAATTCGAATGGAACTTTTCACGCCCAAACCACGCGAGATTACACCAACTGCAAAAGCTCCATCGCCGCCATCAAGGCGGATGGCCGGGCGTTCAACTTCATCGGCGGAGGCTCTATGCCCAGCGGTGCCATCATGGCGTTCGACCTTGCCTCTTGCCCGGCCGGGTGGACGGAATACACCCCGGCGCGTGGGCGCTTCTTGCGGGGGATTGATAATGGTGCGGGGAATGACCCCGGCGGCACGCGGGCGCCCGGGAATGTACAGGCGGACGAGCTACGCAGCCACACCCACACCGCCACAACCGATACGGCGGGCGCGCACACGCACACCGTTATCCATGGCAACTTCGGCACAACGGGCACCGGAACGTCCGGGGCCATGATGTCGAGCAACAGCGGCGGAATGGGAGCGGGCACATCCTCGGCCGGGGCGCACGCTCACACCGTGACGGTGAACAACACCGGTGGCGCCGAAACCCGTCCCAAGAACGTGGCGGTGCTGTACTGCCGGAAGGCCTAGTGCCAAGCCGTTGCGGCCACTGCTTTCTTCACTTGATACAAGTAGTACGCCGTAACGTCGCAAAATGCCGGGGCGGGTGAC
>ENA-UOUJ01000436-UOUJ01000436.1-activated-sludge-metagenome-genome-assembly--contig:-NODE-436-length-29562-cov-5.228386_pt1 | contig 29562 bp, 25 predicted proteins | sample MGYA00249839_ERZ747224 | MGnify/ENA primary metagenome ERZ747224 (study PRJEB28782, sample SAMN03220277) | activated sludge metagenome | biome: wastewater; feature: sewage sludge; material... | reverse complement strand
CAGCATCAGCAGCAAAAATTTTTATGTCAATACCGGCGGTAGGCGTAAGCCCCATCACATCCATATCGTCCATAATTGCTTTAATACCTGCTTCATCCAGTCTTTCTTTAGCCGATGTGGCTTTCCCCAAATCATTATAAGTCCTTATTACGATTATATGGTCCTCATTATGTGTTGTCATTACAAATATTTATTTTAGTACTATAAAATTACGTAAATATTTGAATAAAAAGAAAATCATTATAAATGTTAGGTTAAGGACGAATGGCTTCGGGCAAAAATATTTATTCAGGCATGTTTTTTATTTTAAATTTGTGCATGAGAGCAAATGTAATTCGTTGAAAAATTAACTTATTTTGAAATAGAACTGTCCAATAATATCATTATGAAATCATTAACCATACTTCTTTTTTTATTGATAAGTTTTTTAACGAATAGTCAGGATAAGATTTATGGCTTTTATGATATCTTCATTTCTGGTTCCACTACCGGCACGGTTGCTCCCAATGGATTAGAGCAAATAGCATTTACTCCATCCTCAAACAAGGGGTCTTTTAGCCCGGCTTCTTCATCACTTAGCGGAGAAATAAACCATATCGGAATAAATAAATATGATTTTTTGTATTCGGTAGAAGGAATAGCTACCGATAATTTTCATGTAAACTCTTATAATACTAAAAATAATTTTTCAGCTAATCGTGCACTGAGCAATATCAGCCTGAATGGGGGTAATGGTTCAGATGCAAGAGTAAGAGGCATGGCTATTGATAAAAATGATGTGGCATGGGTAACAGCTTTTTCGGTGATTGATGGTAAAAATTATGTTACCACATTTAAAACCAATTCATCAGGCAGCGCTACCGACCTTCAATCAAAACCTTATATATTAAAAGCAGACCTAACCACAATAGAGGTTAAAGACCTTGCTTTCGATTTTTTTGGTAATCTGTATGCTTTGGTGCTGGATGGGCTCACGGGTTATCAATATATTTATTACATAAATGCGAAGGCCCTGATGGGTGTTGCACAAGGCGGCGACATAGTGCTATCTAAGCTTTGGCAAATCAGCGAAGCAGCCGGTAAACCCATCAAATATGACCCGAAATATTTTGGCGGTAGCTTTATTGATTTTCAAACTTATAATGCAGAGGGTATCGCTTTTAGCAGCGAAGGTCAATTGCTGATAAGTGTAGATAAAATGTCTTTTACCAATGTGACCGGTGGTTACAAATCGGGTGTTGCAAATATGTTGTATGTTTTCAAGCCTGATGGAGGTGATATTGTGCCCCAAGCAATAATTTATACAAGTCCTGAAAATAAGAATGAAATCAGTTATTGCGCAGACCTGGCGAGTAATTATTATCCGGCTTTTCTTCCGCTGAGTTTTGGGGAAATAAATGCAACCATTCAGGGCAACAAACTGCATGTTAGCTGGGCTACCATTCAGGAAAGAAATAATGTAAAGTTCAGCATATTCATTTCGCCTGACGGCGGTAATTTTTCTGAAGTGGGCAGTGTAAATACGCTGGCTACAGGTGGTAATGCTAATGATTTGACAAATTATTCTTTTGATTACAATCTTTCTAATGCCGGATTTTTGGCGCTATTTCCGGTGTGGAGTTTCCTTTTTTTGAGTCTGGCTTTGGTTTCAAATAAAAAAAGCAGATGGTTGATCTGCTTTTGTATAATTCTTTTTTGGTTTGTAAATTGCTCTAAAAAAAATACTGGTGGAGAAAACATTAAAACATATAATGGCAAATTGTTTGTAAAAATCACTGCTACTGATTCTAAAGGAAAAACGATTGGTTCAAAAGTAATTCAGGCTTCGAGATAAACTCAATAAATAAACAAGGTTTATTATTTTGGTAAAAAGTTATCATTAATGTGTTTGACTACTTTCTTTAAATCTTTTGTTTCTTCAAATACCTTCAATTGACGATCGGCCCCGGTGCCATTTTCCAAAATTTTAAGTACATGATCGAGGCGGTGCCTGCTTCCCAAATGATTTACCACCGGATCAATAAACTCAAGCAACTCATATATCAATGCCCGTGTATTTACTTCTTCCTGTTTGCCAAAATCAATTAAGTATCCATCAATTCCGTACCGGCTGGCGCGCCATTTATTTTCGTTCACCAACGCTCGTGAGTATTGAATGAAATTCAGATTTTTGTTTCGAAGCATGTAAATTCTGGCACAAACTGCCTGAAACAGCGCGGCTAATGTAATGGTTTCATCTACCGTCATGGGGATATCGCAAATTCTGAATTCAACCGTATTGAAAAAAGGGTGAACTCTCAAGTCCCACCATATTTTCTTTGCATTGTCAATACAATTGGTTTTGATGAGCATCTTCACATAGTTGTCGTAGTCTTCAATGCTTCCAAATGCATCAGGAATGCCGGTGCGGGGAAATTTATCAAACACTTTGGTCCGGTATGATTTATAGCCCGTCAGCCTTCCTTCCCAAAATGGCGAATTGGTACTTAGCGCATAAATGTGGGGAAGAAAATACCTTGTTGAATTGGCAATATGGTTGGCAATTTCGCGGCTTTCCATACCCACATGAACGTGGAGGCCAAAAATCAGATTGCTTCTGGCGGCATCCTGCAGTTCATTGATGATTTCATTATATCTTACATGGTCTGTTATCAGCTGGCTTTGCCAAAGGCTGAAAGGGTGCGTGCCCGAAGCGCCTATGGTAAGGCCCTGTCCATCGGCGATGTCATAAATGGTTTTTCGCAGTACAGCCACATCATTATAGGCTTCATCCACATCCTGGCAAATGTCGGTGCCTACTTCAACTACTGCCTGGTGCATTTCGGCCTTTACCTTGTCTTTAATAATCTTTTGCCCTTCCTGCACAATCTTTTGCTCATGACTTTTCAGCTCATAAGTTTTCGGATCAAGCACCATGTATTCTTCTTCTACTCCTAAGGTGAAGCTTTTATAATTGATGTCCATTGTTTATCTATAATTATTTTCAACGATTTGTGTTACAAAATCTGAATTGGAACAATTGCATTCTGGATATGCATTTTACTAAATCAGACTTTGTTTATTTGCGCTTTGCTTTACATATTTTCCCCAGGTAAGGTTGTCCATGCCTTCCTGATTAGCTAATGTTCGTTCAATAGCAAAATTGGCGGCTGTTTCAACCACCCAGTCAAAATTTTCCTGTCCTACACTATTGATATCTGCGTCCGGTGCAGGATTGCAGAAATCTATTGCATAAGGCACACCGTTTCGATATGCTAACTCCACAGTATTGAAATCATAGCCCAAGTAATCATTTATTTTCAATACAATATCTGTCATTTGCTGTATTTTTTCTGCCGAAGGCGCAAAATCTGCCTGATATCTTAAATGATGGGGGTTTCTGGGCTCATAAGACATGATTCTTACATATTTTCCACCAATTCCATAGCAGCGATAATATTCCTCAAAAACAATTTCTTCCTGTAGCAACATTACGAGTTGCCCGGTTTCGTTATGCTTTTCATAAAACTCTTCTTTGTTGTTTAGGCGATACACATTTTTCCATCCGCCACCGGCGAATGGCTTCATGTAAGCGGGAAATCCTATTTTGGCAAAAATACCATCCCAATCCAAGGGATAAGCCAGATTGCTAAATGAATCGCCGGAAGTATCATCGGGCATGGCGTTTGAGGGAAGAATAGCTGTTTGAGGAACGTGAACGCCAATTTTCGTCATCAGACAGTTGTTGAAATACTTGTCGTCGGCGCTCCACCAAAACGGATTGTTTACTACGGCAGTGCCGGTGAGCGCTGCATTTTTGAGCCATGTTCTGTAAAAGGGAACATCCTGCGAAATTCGGTCAATTATCAGTGCATAGCCGCTGGGTTGTCCCTGAAGTGCTTTATCTATCTTAACCGGTTCAGCCTTAATTCCTTCTACATTTTTACTGTTCACCCGGTTTACAAATGCTTCGGGGAAAGACCTTTCTTTTCCATGCAGTATGCCTATTTTCTTCATTTCTTAAAATTTTGTTGATGATTTAAATTGGTTTATAATTCTCAATCAAATATATTTTTTTATTTGACATAAACCAAATAATGTTGAATTTTATTGAATTTTGAAAATATTTTCTTTCAAAAAATCCAATTGTGTAATTTTGGCAGGATGGAATTGATTATCAACGCTTGCATAAAGGCAGAACCAGTTACTTTGTTTTCTGCTTTTTTGAAAAGGGATGTAAAAGTCAACTTTTTTGTTCCTACACATTTTGATATTACTGCTGAAATGAGTTTGTTGTTGATCAATGATGGTCAGGACATGCCTGCAATGAATTTTACAGGAATGTTAAATAAACTCTGTTTTGAAAAAAAACTGAAACCCTTGCTATGTGTGGCCATAAGCGCTAATGAAGAACGCAAAATGGAGTATGGAGTAGCTGCCGAAAAAGATTATGTGGGGCGTGGCGCCAAATCGGGGCTGTACACTGAATTTATAGTGAAGGAACTTTTGCCCTTTACATATAATAAATTTAGGGTTAAAAATTTTACCGAAGCAGCCTTTGCCGGTTTTTCTTTGGGTGGTTTAAGCGCTTTAGACATTGTTTGGAACCATCCTGATATCTTTTCAAAGGTGGGCGTGTTCTCTGGTTCGCTTTGGTGGCGGAGCAAGGATGAGGATGATGATGCCTATCGGGATCATGAGCATCGCATCATGCAGCAGCAAATCAGAAATGGGAAACTGCCCGCCGGCTTGAAATTTTTCTTCCAGTGTGGAAAATTAGATGAGGCGGAGGATAGAAACAATAATGGGATTATTGATGCTATTGAAGATACTTATGATACTATTCATGAAATAATTAATAAAGGCTGCAGGTTTGAAGACATTGCCTATTTCGAAATTGAAGACGGACGGCACGATGTAACAACATGGGGCAGGGCAATGCCGGTCTTTTTGAACTGGGGATGGGGAAAAGAAATAGATTAATAAAAATTGAAAACTGGTAAAAATGAATAAAATATTGTTTTCTGTATTGGCAATAATGGTTTTTAATTACGGTTTTGGCCAAAAAAGAAATGATTGGGCAAACTTTTCAAAATATGAGGAGGCTAACAAAACGACTCAAAAGAACGGAGTTGTTTTCATTGGCAATTCTATTACCGAAGGATGGGCAGCCAGGCATCCCGATTTTTTTGTAAACAATAATTATATTGGAAGAGGAATTAGTGGCCAGGTTTCATCGCAAATGCTGGTTCGATTCAGGCAGGATGTTATTAACCTGAAGCCAAAAGCTGTGGTAATTTTTCCGGGGACAAATGATATTGCTCAAAACAACGGTTATATCTCCTTACCTAACGTGATGCAGAATATAATTTCGATGTGCGAACTGGCTAAAGCCCATAAAATAAAAGTGATTCTATGTTCGGTTTTGCCGGCGTATGAATTTGGCTGGAGAAAAGAACTTAAACCTGCTGATGAAATAATAGATCTGAATAAATTGATTAAAAGCTATGCCATTGCTAATCAAATCATTTATGTTGACTTTCATACTGCTTTAAGGGACGAGCGAAACGGCTTGCCGGAGAAATATGCCGCTGATGGAGTGCATCCCACTATTGAAGCCTATCTTATAATGGAGAAATTGGTGAGCAGCGCCATTGCAAAAACCATTAAAAAATAACTTGCTTGATTTAATGCAAAGCCCTAAAAAATATTTTTTCTTGAGGTGAGTGTCGAGGTTTTTATTCTGTTTGTTCATTTTCCACCTAAACAATTGATTGTCTGATTATTAAATAATTATCGGGTAGCCGGAAATTCTGTTTTAACAAATCTTGTACTGTCATACTGTCATAAAAATACTATATTTCTGTATCTTCGCTCCTCAATTATATAAATCAAGAAAACAAAAATGTTAGACATTCCTATTAAAAAAATACACGATGAATCAAGGCAGGGTGAAAGTTTTGCTCCTTTTTCCTTAGATGCTAATAAATATGAAAAAAAATTCTACATAGAAAGCTACGGTTGTCAAATGAATTTTGCAGATAGTGAGGTAGTGGCTGCCATCTTGAACAAAGAGGGTTTTGGAGCTACCAGAAATGTGGAAGAGGCAGATTTGATATTCATCAATACCTGTTCTGTAAGGGAAAAGGCTGAACAAACCGTAAGAAAAAGGCTGACAGAATTTAGAAAGATAAAGAATACCAGGCCTGGCACACTGGTTGGTGTTTTGGGCTGTATGGCCGAAAGGTTGAAATCCAAATTTCTGGAAGAAGAAAAATTAGTGGACATTGTGGTAGGTCCGGATGCATATCGAAGTTTGCCAGCATTGGTAGAGGAAGCAAGTGGCGGCCAAAGAAGTGTAAACGTACTGCTGAGTAGGGAGGAAACTTATGCCGATATTTCACCGGTGCGACTTAACAGCAACGGGGTAGGGGCTTTTGTAAGCATCACCAGAGGTTGTAATAATATGTGTACCTTTTGCGTGGTACCTTTCACGCGAGGCAGAGAAAGAAGCCGCGACCATGTAAGTATTATCAGAGAATGTACCGAGCTATTTGAAAACGGGTATAAGGAGGTTACACTTTTGGGCCAAAACGTGGATTCCTATTATTATAATCCGAACAGCAACAGTACAGACAGCGCTGTTAATTTTGCCAAATTGTTGGAAATGGTGGCTAAAATATCACCTGAATTGAGAGTTCGCTTTTCTACCTCACATCCCAAAGATATTACGGATGAAGTGCTTTATACGATGGCTGCTTATGAGAACATCTGTAAGTGCATACATCTACCGGTACAGAGTGGTTCTACCCGAGTTTTGCAACTGATGAACAGAACTTATACCAGAGAGTGGTATATGAACAAAATAGACCGCATCAGAGAAATTTTGCCCGATTGCAGCATTACCTCCGATATTATTGCAGGTTTTTGCACTGAGGATGAAAACGACCATCAGGACACGCTAAGTGTAATGGACTATAGCAAATATGATATGAGTTATATGTTTATTTACAGCGTGAGACCGGGTACGCTGGCCGAACGTCGCTATGCCGATGATGTACCATTGGAAGTGAAAAAAAGAAGGCTTCAGGAAATTATCGAAAAGCAAAATGCACTCTCATTAGCCAGTTATCAAAAAGATATCGGTAAAACCTTCAAAGTGCTGATTGATGGCGACAGTAAAAGAAGCAGCGAAGATTGGGTAGGCAGAAACTCGCAGAATCAGGTGGTTGTTTTTCCTAAGAAAAATCACGATGTTAAAAAAGGTGATTATGTGCAGGTGAAAATTAATGATTGCACGCAGGCTACTTTGTTTGGAGAAATGGTGGTTTTACAAGAGTTAGTAAAAAGTAATTAAATAATGGATTTACAATCAATAAAAAATCGGTTTGGAATAATTGGTAATTCACCAGAGCTGAACTATGCACTTCAGGTAGCGGTTCAGGTAGCCAACACGGATTTGACAGTGCTGATAATAGGTGACAGTGGTGTGGGTAAAGAAGCCTTTTCTTCCATTATACATACTTTATCTTCGCGCAAGCATAATCCTTTTATAGCCGTCAACTGTGGCGCCATACCCGAGGGAACTATTGATTCTGAACTCTTTGGTCATGAAAAAGGGTCTTTTACAGGCGCTGTGGATGCCCGAAAAGGTTATTTCGAAACGGTGAATGGCGGTACTATCTTTTTGGACGAAATCGGAGAACTTCCATTAGGTACACAGGCAAGGCTGTTGAGGGTGCTCGAAGCGGGAGAATACATTCGCGTGGGTTCGAGCAAGGTGCAAAAAACCGATGTGCGGGTAGTGGCTGCTACCAATAAAGATTTGCTGCAATTAGTACAGCAAAATAAGTTTCGCGAAGACCTGTACTATCGTTTGAGTACCGTACCCATTCGTGTGCCTTCATTAGCCAGCCGGAAAGATGATATTGTACTCTTGTTTAGAAAATTTGCGTCTGATTTTGCACACAAATATAAAACTGCCTCAGTGCAATTAGATGATGAGGCAAAAACACTATTAATATCTTATCCTTGGCCGGGCAATGTTCGGGAGTTAAAAAACATAGCCGAGCAGGTTTCTGTATTATCCGAAAATAAAACTATAGGCGCCAAGGAGCTGAGTCGATATTTACAACCTTATTCTAACAATAGGTTGCCAATGGTGATTTCACCGCAGGATCAACATGAGTTTCAGAATGAAAGAGAGCTGTTGTACAAGCTGTTTTTTGACATGAAAAAGGATGTTAATGAACTGAAAAGGATGTTCCTTGAGGTGCTCCAAAACCCTTCACTCGCCACCGAACATGCTGAATTGATTGATAATATAAGACAAATCAAAACATCGCCCGAAACCTTGCAACCCGTGGTTCAGCCGGTACATTTTCCAATAACACAACCTGTGGTTGCCAATCATACACCTGTTATACATGAAAATGAATTTCAGGAACATGAAGAAGTGGAGGAAGTGCTGAATATTATTGAAAAGGAAAAGGAACTCATCCTCAAAGCGCTTATAAAACACAAAGGAAAAAGAAGGGATGCCGCATTGGATTTAGGCATCAGTGAACGAACTTTGTACAGAAAATTAAAAGAATATGATATCGAAGATTTATAAACCGTTATTTTTTATCGGAATTGCCGCAATGGCACTATTTTTTATCATTACCGAATCGGGGTGTGGGGTATATAAATTGAAAGATGTTAGTATTCCTGATAGTATAAAGGTGGTAAGAGTGAAATATATAGAAAACAAAGCTCCGTATGTAAACCCAACACTGGCACCAGCATTGACCGAAAAACTGCGTCAGAAAATAGTGAGCAATACCCGGTTGAAGCAAACCAACAGCGAGAATGCCGATTGGGATATAGAAGCTATCATTACCGGTTATTCCTTTAGTACAGCAGGCGTTTCTAATCAGCAGGCCAACCGAAATAAACTGACCGTAAACATCAATGTGGTGGTAGATGATAAAAAAGCCGGAAAAAGAGGCCAGCCGCAATCCGTGTCAAGAAATTTTGAATATGCAGGCAGTATGTCTTTGCAACAAGCCGAAAAAAGTCTTGAATCGGAAATGCTGAGAGATTTGTCTGATGATATTTTCAACCGAATATTTTCTAACTGGTAGCCGGTATGCAACATCTGCTTAATGATATAGCCAATTCTTTTTTATCTAAGAGTTTCAGCGAATGTAGTCTGGAAGATGTCAAAAGTCTATGCGACCGGTATCCTTATTCTTCATCGGCACAGCTATTATTTGCTCAAAAACTTAGAGAAACAGGCAGCCCGGGTTATGAAGATCAGTGGCAGAAAACCTTACTTTATTTTGATAACCCGTTGTTAATCAATTATTTGTTTACTATTAAGCCAACAATTCCTCAATCAGTAACAAAAAAAGTCGAAGAAAAAACAGAGGATAAGATTGATAGTTCGCAAATGATTGAGAAAGAAGAAGTTATTGATTCTACAGCAGAAATTTCGGAAAAAGAAGAGGTAAAAATTCCGAAGTTAAAGATTGAGCCTATTGACCCTGCAACAGCCGAGCTTACTTTTACTCCTTATTACACAGTAGATTATTTCGCCTCCCAAGGTATTAAATTAAGTGAGGAGCAAAGGGATAATGATCGTTTTGGCAAGCAGCTCATGAGTTTTACAGCCTGGCTTAAACAGATGCGGCGTCTGCCGGAGGCAGAAGTATATGCTACTTATACCCTGAAAGAAGATAGAAAAATTGAAAATATGGCCGAAAAATCGGTTAGCGGCGAAAATGCCATTACCGAAGCAATGGCGCAGGTATGGGTAAAACAAAACGAAATTTCGAAGGCAATTGAAGTATATCAAAAATTAAGTTTGCTAAATCCCGCTAAAAGCGCTTATTTTGCAGCCAAAATTGATTTTTTAAAAAATAAGTTATGATATTATTGTTTGTAATTTTAATAATTATTGCATCCGTTGTTTTAGGATTTATAGTTTTGATACAAAATCCTAAAGGCGGTGGTTTGACCGGTACTTTTGCCGGCGTTAGCAGTCAGTTTATGGGCGTTAAACAAACTAATGATGTGATGGAAAGAGGAACCTGGATTTTTGCAGCCATCATTGGCGTATTAAGCTTGTTGGCTACTTTCTTCATTTCGGGTGGAAAAAGTAATCAGCCAAAAGGAAGATTACAGGATGTAGGCACTATGCCGGTTCAACAGCAACCCGCACAACCGGCTGCGCCATTCAGCGCTCCTGTTCCTGGGCCTGCTCCGGCTCCTGCAACTCCCGCTAAGTAGTTATTAATCAAGATACTAAAAATATTATACCCTGAAATTATCGGTTTCAGGGTTTTTTTATGGATATATCTTGAAAGAATAAAACGCTTTTCTGATCTCAATCCATGATATTAATCAGATTAGGGGCGATTGCCTTTTATTATAAATCATTATTTGGTAGGTTTGCAGATTATGAAAAAGATGCTGCGAACATTATTCTTTGTTTTTTTACTGTTCTTTACAAATATTGTTTGGGGAAAAACAAAAACCCTGAAAGTACTCCAGTTTAATATCTGGCAAGAAGGCACTATGGTGGATGGAGGTTTTGATGCTATTGCTGATGAAATTGTACGCAGCGATGCCGATTTTGTGATGTTGAGCGAGGTAAGGAATTATAAAAATACACGATTTTGCGACAGGATTACAGAAGCCTTAAGAAAGCGCGGGAAATCTATTATTCTTTTTTTTCGAACGATTCGGGCCTGTTGAGTCGCTATCCGTTGATGGACAGTATCACCGTTTTCCCTTTAGAAAATGACAGGGGAAGCGTTTATAAAGCCATTACAAAAATAAAAAACAGAGAAATTGCCATTTATACCTGCCATTTGGACTATAGAAATTGTGCTTACTATGATGTGTTGGGATATGATGGAAGCACCTGGAAGAAAAGGCCACCGGTTACCAATGTAGATTCTATTCTGTATCTAAATAGACTGTCTGTGCGCGATGATGCCATTGCTTTGTTCATAGCCGAAGCTGAAAAGGATAAAAAAGCGGGCAGATTGGTATTTTTAGGCGGCGATTTCAATGAGCCTTCACATCTTGACTGGACTGAAGCAACCAAAAATCTTTGGGATCATCGTGGCGCTGTGGTTCCATGGGATGTTTCGGTAATGCTCGAAAAAGCAGGATATAAAGATGTGTACAGGGTAATATATCCTAACCCGATTACACACCCGAGGTTTACATTTCCGGCTGATAATCAATTGAAAGAAATTTCAAAACTTACCTGGGCGCCAGAGGCAGATGAACGTGAGCGGATTGATTTTATCTATTATTTGCCTGATAAAAAATTAACCCCTTTGGCAGCGATGATTGTCGGCCCCTCGGGATCTATTGCTTATAATGAGAGAGTAGAAGAAACTTCAAAAGATTTTTTTATAAAACCAATCGGAGTTTGGCCCACAGACCATAAGGCAGTACTGGCTGAGTTTAAACTGAAATTATAATAAAGCAATAAAATTTATAAAATAGAAAATAATGAGTAAGAAATTTTTGGCAGTAATGTTGTTAGTGTCCTTCTGTATTACAAATAGTTACGGACAAAAATCAATGAATAAAGGTAAAAGTAAGAACTGGAAGGCACAGCAAGTTATGTTGATTGGACTTGATGGCTGGGGCGCTTACAGTATGGAAAAGGCAGATATGCCTGTGCTGAAAGAGTTGATGAAAAATGGCGCTTATACTTTGAAGAAAAGAAGTGTATTGCCGTCTTCCAGCGCTGCCAACTGGGCTTCGATGTTTATGGGAGCAGGTCCCGAATTGCACGGATATACCGAGTGGGGGTCAAAAACGCCGGAGCTCCCATCGCGTGAACTCAACAAACATGGAATATTTCCTACCGTATTTTCATTACTTCGTGAGGCAGTGCCTACAGCAGAAATGGGTGTGATGTACGAATGGGATGGTATTAAATATTTGGTGGACACACTATCGGTTAATTACCATGCTCAGGCAATAGAAAGCGAGAAAAATCCAACCCTTCTGACGGAGATGGCCGTTAAATATCTTAAAGAGAAAAAACCCACTTTGTCTGCCATTGTTTTCGATAATCCGGATCATGTCGGCCATAGCATCGGCCACAATACACCTGAATATTATCAAAAATTGCACGAACTGGATGGTTATATCGGTAAAATAATAAACGGATTGAAGGAAAGCGGTATGTATGATAATACCATCATCATTTTTTCATCCGATCATGGCGGTATCAATAAGGGACATGGTGGCAAAACCATGCTGGAGATGGAAAGCCCTTTTATCATTACCGGAAAAAATATTAAAAAAGGTTATGTTATCAATGAAAGCATGATGCAGTTCGACATTGCCTCCACTATTGCCTATGTTTTCAACCTTAAGCAACCACAGGTGTGGATAGGCAGACCGGTTACACAGGTTTTTAAATAAAACTATTTTGAGAAATTTATCCTTGTTCCCGATTTTTTTTACTCCATTGTAGTCATATAATGAATTAATCTGCCATCGGATGTCATTCCTTCAATAATAACCCTGAAGGCATCGGTAACATCATTGTTATAAAAAGATAAAACCACTTCCTTCTTTTTGGGGTCTATCAAAACATTTGGATTCCAGTAAATAGTGGTACGCACATCCCTGTCTGCTCCAGGTGCTACGTCTCTACTGTAATATTTAGGCGAATAAAACTCGCGAATTACGGTATAGCCCTCTACTTTACTGCCCGGAAGTCCTTTGCCCGACTCCATTCTGATGTCGTCTCCTCTTCTGGTATAAATGGCAATTGCACCATTAGCGCCATTAAACCCACCCATAAACGGAGGCCTGAAAGCCTTAATATAAGCTACATCATTGACGTTGATGGAAGAAACAAAGTTAACATCGGCGGGCATCTCATCAATGTAAAGCTGAGGCGAGCCACCACGCCAGTTGAGTGTAGCATTTTGTCCTTGCCCGGTGATTTGTAGTCCTGCAACCTTTCCCTGAAGATAAGTAAAAATATCAATCGCACTGGATGCAAAAGGGTCGTTTACTAAGTCAAATTGTATTCCATCGCCGCCAAACATGCCGGAGGTGTATTTTTCATCCATCAATTGTGTTTTTGATTTCCCCTTGGCAGATACAATTACCGCTTCTAATTCTTTATATTTCAATTTTTCAGAATTGGCAAAAGCCTCGCCCGACCTGTCTTTATGGTAAGCGCTGCCTGTAGTATCTGGAAATATTTTTTCTCCCCAATTCTTTCCTACCGTTGGGGTTCTTAATCTATAGGGCATAAATTGTACAGACGTTTCTTTCAAAGATTTGTCCTGAATTTGATAATAAACCTGTGCAGTATCAAAAATTACGATAGAAGGGTCATTAAAAACGCCATTTCGGTCAACCGGCATCAAAAACATATTTCCTTCTGTATTTTTTTGTTTCATCATTACCACTATGGCAGCGCCATTGCCAATCTGAGCAGGCATTACGCCCATCAATTTACCTGAAAGCGACATAAAAGTGGAGTCGCGCGTATAAGTGAGAGGTGGCATCTTCCCCGATACAATAGCTTCCCAATTGAACCTTCTCCATCCGTTAGTAAGCATTACTAAATCAAGATTTTGTTGAGTTTTCTCCGAATTGTCTGAAAAATAATAAGCGGGATTATATACTTTTCCCTTCAATTCACTTGTGAGCATCAGTCTTGAAATAATGTTTTCGCTACTGTCCACACCAATAGCCAAATCTGTAACAGCTATTGATAAATTTGATGCAAGTGAATCGGGTACCTTGATTCTCACTTCATCTCTGGCTCTGTAACTAAGTCCCCAGCGCTCTACTTCAAATTCGGGTTTCACCGTAAATTGTGCATTATTATTAATGTAAGTTATGCGTTCTGTTAGTGGTCGCCAGTTTTTGTCAAAAACAGTGATAGTGAGTATGCCATAAGGTAAATTATGAATGGGTAAAATGCCTCCGATTTCTTTAGCGTTTGTCGGTTTTGACAACATAAAAACAGTGTGCTGAAACATGGTTCCAACTATGTGCACCGTGTCTAATTTTTGAGCCAGTCCCGGCGATAAGGAGATGTTGAAATTTCTGCTGTCAGGCAGTATTTTTACCTGCAAGGCAGCTCCTTCGGGTTTAACTTCAGGTAGTTCTGTGGTTCGCTCCACCTTTTTTTCATCGCTCCATTTTGCTTTATATTTTACACCGGTTTGTGGAGTGATAAAAAAATATCCCATTCCATCATGTATTACTTTGATGCTATCTATCTTTTTACCAGCACCGTCCAATACCACGCCTTTTATTTTTACCGGTCTTCCCCATTGGTCGGTAGCCTTAAAAGCTACTTTTGAATTAACACCTGCAATCAGGTTGCCACCTTCCGGGAAAAAATCAATGGTAGGTTGGATTAATATTTTCTGAGGAGATCCGGCAGAATCATTATTTATTATAGGTATCGTTTTGGAGTATAAAAAACTGGAATCAAAATTAAGCATCCATCTTGTATAAGCTCTTACCGAAATATTTTTCCCTTTGTAACCTGCAGGTATTTCAAATTGTCCCCTGGCAGTGGCATTAATTAATGGAGCTACTGTGTGTTGCAAAATAATTCCGTTGTCATCTATCCAATCTACATAAAATGTTTTGCTTTCCTCCGCCGGCAGTAACTCATTGAGCAGGTATGCTTTAAACCAAATCATTTCACCGGGGGTATAGGTATGTTTGTCATAATGAATATATGCTCTTTCTGGACTGTATTTGACTGCATAGTTTTCTATTTTATTAGCAATGCCCTGCGCTTGCGAATAAGATAATGAAACTAAAAAACAAAAAATCCATAAAAATCTCAGGTCAAAATATTTTTTCATCTTCAATAAATTCAAGTGTTAAAATTATTAAATAAATACTGCCAAACTATGGAAATTTTTTTAAAATAGTATATCGAAGCAACACTTCCAAAAATAACCAACCTAAGGCAGCCAGTACCAATGGGATAAATACTTCTATTGTATCCTGATAATTAATTATTTCTACTTTATTTTTCTCTAATTTATCAATGTCGGCATATACAGCCTGCAAGCTGGCCTTGTCTGTAGCGCTATAATATTTCCCTCCGGTTTCCTTTGCTATTTTTTGTAAAAGTTCCTCATCAATATAATCTCTCACTAAACCACCGCCCGGCACTAATTGTTCTCCTGTATCTTCGAGGCCGCCACCCATGCCAATAGCATAAACTTTTACGCTATTTGCCTTTGCAATTTCAATGGCTGAGTTGGGGTCAATGATTCTGGTCTCAGGCGCTTCTTCTTTTCCATCGGTCAGTAAAATAACGACACGGCTTTTGGCGCTCCCTTTGGAAATACGGTTAACCGACATGGCAAGGCCTTCTCCAATGAGCGTGCCTTGTTCCAGATATCCGCCATCCCTTATTTCAAGCGATTTGATTTGTTCTATTACAGTTTTCTTATCGGGTGTTATCGGGCATTTTGTAAAACTCTCACCAGAAAAGACAACCAAACCGATTCTGTCAACAGGACGGTTTTTTACAAATTCAATTGCTACATCTTTAGCCGCCTGCAATCTATTGGGATGAATGTCTCTGGCTGCCATGCTGCCACTTACATCTAAGCACAAAACGATATCAATTCCTTCGCCAATACTTCTACTGTTTTTCGTATTATGTTGAGGTCTTGCCAGGGCCATAATCAGGCAGGTAATGGCAATCAGTCTTAAAATAAAAGGCAGATGACGAAAATGGGTTTTGAAACCGATATGCTTAATTCGCGAAGTGTCAGACAATAAGAATGTTCCTTGCCTTAAATTGCCTTTTGAGAAATGATCCCAAATCAAAAAAGGAATGATCGCCAGAAAAATAAAATTTTCAGGCCAAAGAAATTTGATATTTTGAAGCCAATCATAAATCATTGGTTCGCATCATTTAGGCTTTGTTCTGTCAATATTTTTTCTGAATTATTAATATATGTCTTTTCATATTCATTTTCAATATACCGGACAGCGTCTTCAATAATTATCTTTGCCGAATCCAATTCTTCTTTATCGGGTTGGTATTTGGCAAATTTTACGAAGTCAGCGAGATACAAAACTTCTGAAATATTTTTATATTTTGATTTGTCTGAAAAAACAATATCAAGTTTTGAAATAAGATTATTTGAAGTTTGATGCAACGACTCAATACCCGTCTTTTCTTTAATATAAGTTCTGAAAATTTCTATAAGTTCTTGATAATCGCCGGTTATACTCACGCTGTTTTTCAGTTGCCTAAGTCGTCTTAGTGCTTTATCAAAAGGAGCTTCAGTAGGTTTCGGATTCTTTATCTTTTCTTTTTTGGGGCCGGTAAGCCAGTAAACGACTATAGTAAGAGTGATTAATAAGAATGCTACGGGATACCACCATTTTTCATATTGTGGTTGCATCACAAAAGGTACCTCTTTAATATCTTGTACATCATGATAGGGTTTGGTAGGGTCAAAAGAATCGGTATAGCCTACTTCAACCAAAATGCTTTGAGTTTTTACATTGGGCCTTAAAGGGATAGGAGGTATCACCCATTTGCCGGAATCAAAACTTGTAATTCTATAAAATTGTCTAAGAATAAAAACTCCGTTTTCATTTGCTTTAGAAAAACTGTCTTTTTTTAAAAATTCAAAATGAGGGATACTGTCGAGTTTTATGGGTTCAATATTTTCGTTTTTAGTGGATCTGACTTCTATCGTAAGTAACAGAGGTTCTCCCAACAAAATTTTACTTTTGTCGGTATAGGCATTGATAGTAGTATTTTGGGAAAATACGAACTGACTTAATAAAGTTAAAAAAATCAAAAAAAGATATGTAGAAAAATTATTTTTAAGCGTCATTTTTATTTATTCATCATCGTTAATTGCTTTTTATTTCGATCTGCTTCTAAAAAATTTTTGAAGCACTTTCACGTAATTATCACCGGTCTTTAAATGCAATAGATCACAGCCGGCTTTTTTAAACATTAAAACAACTTCATTTGTTTTCTCAAAAAAGACATCTTCATATTTCTTACGAATATATGGACTGCCGGAATTGATCCATTTTTCGTTTCCTGTTTCCAAATCTTTTATTTGAAGAAGACCGGCATCCGGTAATTGCATATCGGTTTTATCATATATTTTTATGCCAATCAGATCGTGTTTTTTGCCTGCAATGCGCAAAGCATCTTCAAAACCCGTGTCCAAAAAATCACTCAATACAAAAGCGATACTTGCTCTTTTCATAATATTATTAAAGTATTTGAGCGCAGTGCTTATTTGGGTACTTTTTCCTTTTGGTTCAAGTGCAATCATTTCCCTGATGATGTATAAGGCATGTTGCCTGCCTTTTTTGGGCGGTATAAATAATTCAATTTTATCAGTATAAAAAATAGCGCCCACTTTATCGTTATTGGCCACCGCCGAAAAGGCAAGAACTGCCGCCAGTTCTGTTGCAGTGTCGCGTTTACGCCCATACACGGTACCAAATAAAGAACTGTTACTGATGTCAATCAGCAGCATTACTGTAAGTTCACGTTCTTCTTCAAAAAGCTTACTGTATGGATGCCCGAATCTTGCAGATACATTCCAGTCAATAAACCGGATGTCATCACCGGGGGTATATTCTCTCACTTCCTTAAACGACATTCCTCTGCCTTTAAAAGCGCTGTGATATTCGCCCGTAAACAACTCGCGGGCAAGTTTTTTGCTTTTTATTTCAAGAACGTGTACCTTTTTTAGTATTTCCTGTTTGCTGCGCAAGAAACTATATTTTTAAGTGAATTTTATTTTTAAATTTTTAGAACAATTTAAGGAACATTTACTTTCTTTAATATTTCCTCTATAATCTTCTCCGTATCTACTTCTTCCGCTTCTGCCTCATAAGTAAGTCCGATGCGATGTCGCAACACATCATAAGCGATATTTCGAATATCTTCGGGAGTTACAAAACCTCTTTTATTTAAAAATGCGTTGGCCTTACCTGCAATGGCCAGATTGATACTGCCTCTGGGCGAAGCGCCATAAGAAATCAAAGGTTTAAGTGTATCAAGGCCAAACCTTTCAGGATAGCGGCTGGCAAATACGATGTCAAGGATATACTTCTCTACCTTTTCATCAAGATAAATTTGCCGTACCAAATTTTTTGCTTCAATTACTTCCTGCAAGCTCACAACCGGGTTAATAGCAGGTAGCGCCATTGCTTCCACATTGGATCTTAAAATCAGTCTTTCCTCCTCAATGTCGGGATAATTTACAATAACCTTCATAATGAATCGGTCGGTTTGTGCTTCCGGCAGTGGGTAAGTACCTTCTTGTTCTAATGGGTTTTGTGTGGCCAATACCAGAAAGGGTTCTTCCAATTTATAAGTTTGATCGCCAATGGTTACTTGCTTTTCCTGCATGGCTTCTAATAATGCTGATTGCACTTTTGCAGGCGCCCTGTTTATTTCATCTGCCAATATAAAGTTAGCAAAAACAGGACCTTTGCGCACTACAAATTCATTTTGTTGCTGATTGTAAATGAGCGTACCGATTACGTCTGCAGGTAGCAAATCGGGAGTAAATTGTATTCGGTTGAAATTGGCCCTGATAGCGGTCGCCAATGATTTTATCGTCAGTGTTTTAGCCAGCCCGGGTACGCCTTCAAGCAGCACATGACCATTACTCAACAGCCCGATTAATAGCCTGTCTAACATGTGGCTTTGGCCGATGATGATATGGCTCACCTCCTGTCGGAGCTTGTCTATGAATTCACTGGCCGTTTCTATTCTACCGTTTAACTGTTTGATGTCTTCTGCTGTTTTTATGGGGATTGAATTTGCCATTTTCGGTTTTACTGATTAATTGGTTTTAAAGTTTCTTTTGAGCATTGTTATTTTTTAGCTTAAATACTTCCCGACTATCGGCATCCTCCGCCCCGATCCAAATGCCTTATAACTTACTCTGAGGATAGGGCAAAATTGATTCCTTTTATATTCATTCATATTCACAAGACGCAAAATTCTTGCTACTAATTTTTCGTCAAATCCTTTAGCTATTAATTCTTTAGGGCCTAATCTATGCTCAATATATTCGAACAAAATAGTATCCAGAATGGAGTAATCAGGCAGGCTGTCGCTGTCTTTTTGCCCCGGTCTTAGCTCGGCAGATGGAGGCTTTGTGATGATATGGTTGGGAATGATTTCTCTTTCACGATTAATATAGTGTGCGAGCGCGTATATCTGTGTTTTATATAAATCACCCAATACAGAAATGCCACCTGCCATATCGCCGTACAGGGTACCGTATCCTGTAGCTAATTCACTCTTGTTTGAAGTATTTAACAAAATGTAGCCCAGCTTATTGGAGATGGCCATTAACAAATTTCCTCTGCTGCGGCTTTGAATGTTTTCCTCTGCCACACTAAATGGTAAATCCTTAAAAACGGGCTTTAATTCTGTTGTAAAGGCCTCAAAGATATTTTTAATGGGAATGATGTCGTAAGGATTATCAAGGTTGATGCTCAATTGCATTGCATCCGTCACAGAATGTTCTGTAGAGTATTGTGATGGCATTAATACGGCTCTTACGTTTTCTTTGCCCAAGGCGTCCACTGCCAAAACTAAGGCGACTGCGCTATCTATTCCACCGGAGGAGCCCAAAATGGCTTTTGTAAATCCCATCTTTGAAAAATAATCTCTGATTCCGAGAATCAGCGCATTATAAATTTCAGAGATATTCTTTTCTTCGGTCAAATAGTCAATAACGTTTTTGTCATTTCCCACTTCTGAAGCCGAAAAATAAACCGCAGACTCAGGGGCAGAGGCACAATGCTCCGGCTTGATTAAATCATTTGTATCAACGATATAGAAATCTTCTTGAAAATATTTTGCTTCAAAGATTTTATAGCCGCAACTGTCATATACTAAGCTGCCGCCATCGAAAATGATATCTGTCTGTGCGCCCACTGCATTGCAATAAATCATCGGTAAACGATACTTTAAGGTATGTGCTTTTACAATACTATTGCGCACGGTGTCCTGAGCATAATTATACGGCGAAGCAGAGAGATTGATCATTAAGTCCGGTTGTTGCTGAATCAGCTCCTCCATTGGTGTAATCCGGTATAGCGGGTTTTCGCCCATATTCCAGATATCTTCACATATAGTAACCGCCAACTTTTTATCTTTAAATTCCAATACATTCCAATCGTATGCCGGTTCGAAATACCGGTATTCGTCAAAAACATCATAAGTGGGTAAAAGTGATTTATTGACAACTCCCTTTATTTCTTTTTGATATAAGAGCAATGCGGCATTTAACAAGTCTTTGCCTTCCGGCTTGGGGTTTCTTATGGGCGATCCGATGAGTACGCCAATATCTTCTGTATGCTCTTTTATTTGGTCAACCGCAATATAACAGCTATTTATAAAGTCATCAAATTCTAAAAAATCTTTTGGAAAATAGCCACATACACTTAACTCCGAAAAGATAACTAAGTCCACCCCGGCTTGTTTAGCTCTTTCTACTGCTTCTATAATTTTTTGGACATTCAGTTCGAAATTGCCAATATGATAATTTTGTTGTGCTATTGCTATTTTCATAAAAACTTGTAAATAATCCTTTGGACAAATGTAAACCGCATTCTTGAAAGATAATATACTTTAACAAGTGTTTTTATGTAAATTGAGACACCCTCCGGATTACTAAGAAGCTCCAATAATCAAAAAGTCGGGATGTAGAAAAAGCAGACAATAGTATTTATTGAACCATCTTGTTGGCACAGCAGGTACTTGCAAATGCTTCAGGTTTTGCTTTGAAAGCAAAACCCATACCTGTTATATATCCTATGGCATCTTTTAGTGCAGCATGGCTTTTAAAGCATGGCTGTGTGTTGATGTCCACATGTACTTCCATATCTACCTTGTAAGCCGATAACATTTCGCTGAGCAGATAGGCAATTTCCACACTTCTGGCAACTTCGGTCATCATGCGTTGAGTAATCGTCATTTTTTCACGTGATACCTCACTGTGATGATACATAAAACCTCCGCTCCCTTTTCTTACAAAGACAATGGCGGTTGCGAACTCTGTTTCGACTCCTTTTACCTGGCTGTCGGTACCGATGCACACTTTCAATTGATGTCCCAATTCTCGTTCGCGGAGAATTACACCTTTAACCTCTTCTTCAATGAAGCGGTCCAGATATTCTCCCGTATATTTTCTCCATTGTTTAATTTGATTCAGCATGTTACTTGTGTTTCACAAGTATATTAATAAATTGAACAATATCTGTTAATTTTTTATGCACACCCTGTGTAAAATCAAAAATTGTCTTATGTTTAAACCCTTTTTACAATGGTTCAATCTTTAATAATCAACGGAACAAAACAAAAGGTATAAAATGATGCGTTTAAAAATTTTAATAATATTTCTTTCTGTATTGCTGCTTAATTCACTTTACGCGCAAAACGGATATTGGCAGCAGCATGTAAAATATCGAATGGATATTGATATGAATGTAAATAACAATCGCTTTACCGGCAAACAAAGGCTGGAATATACGAATAACGCTCCTGACACTTTACACAAAGTGTTTTATCAGTTGTACTGGAATGCTTTTCAGCCGGGCAGCATGATGGACGAAAGAAGCCGCAGGCAGGGTCGGCTGCTAATTGGCAAAGAAGAAGACTGGGACCCACGTGTAAAGGATCGGATCGCTTATTTGAAACCTGATGAAACCGGATATCAGAAAATCGGCTCGTTAAAGATGAATGGTATTCCACAAAAATTTGAAATACAGGAAACAGTAATGATAGTCTCATTGAACAAACCTATATTGCCAAAACAGAAAGTGGTTTTTGAAATGGAATTTGAAACTCAGGTACCCTTGGTCATCAGAAGGGCAGGGCGAGATAACCCTGATACCAAAGTACGGTATTCAATGAGCCAGTGGTATCCAAAAATGTGCGTGTATGATAAAAATGGCTGGAATCCGCAACCATATATCGGACGTGAGTTTTATGGAAATTTCGGAGATTTTGAGGTAAATATCACCATTGATAAAAATTATATTCTGGGTGGAACCGGCTATCTTACCAATCCACAACAAATAGGTTATGGATATGAAACACCGGGAATAAAAGTAATACGCCCGGCAGGCGACAAATTAACTTGGAGATTTTTTGCACCTAATGTGCATGATTTTATGTGGGCAGCTGATCCGGAGTTTGTTCATCAATCAAAAAAAATACGAAAAGATCTGACCATTCACCTGCTTTATAAAACGACTGATAAATATCCGGCGCATAAATGGGAGGAAATTATGGTAAATGCCGAAAAAGTTTTTCCCTTCATAGAGAAAAAATTCGGTACTTATCCTTACAAACAATTTTCTTTTGTTGCAGGAGGCGATGGTGGCATGGAATACCCGATGGCTACCTTACTTGCAGGCCCCGGAGCCTGGTTGCATGAGTTGATGCACAATTGGTATTATGGAATATTGGCCAGCAATGAAAACCGTTATTCCTGGATGGATGAGGGTTTTACCAGTTATGCCGATAATTTGGCAAAAGCTTTTCTTACCAATAAGCCGGATTCGGTTCAGACTCCCGAATACACTAATTATTTTAACGTAGTAAAATCCGGATTAGAAGAGCCATTAAACACTCCTTCTGATTTCTTTAATACGAATTTGGCATACAGTATGGCAAGCTACTCAAAAGGGGCTATGTTTCTGGAGCAGTTGGGCTATATCGTAGGCGATTCAGCAAGAGATAAAATATTGTTGGAATATTATAAAAAATGGTCTTTTAAGCATCCGACACCCGATGATTTTATCAGAGTAGCGGAAAAAGTGAGCGGCGCCAAATTGGACTGGTATCAATACTATTGGACTGAATCCACACGCACCATAGACTATGCTATTGACAGCCTTTGGGAAGAAAATAATACAACAAAAATACGATTGAGAAATGATGGCCTGATGCCAATGCCAATTGACTTTCAGCTCACATTTAAAGATGGAAGTAAAGAGATGCATTACATTCCCCTTGATTTAATGTTTCATGCCAAACCCTCTGAAAATAAAGACGAAATCAGAAAAGTGTATGCCCCCTGGTTTTGGACGAGCAGCACCTACACGATAGAAACATCGAAGAAGTTGATGGATATTCGTGTTGCAGAGATTGATCCTTCGCGCCGTATGGCAGATGTGGAAAGAAGAAATAACAGGATTGAATTGAAGTATTAACCGGTTATCTTGGATGGCTTTGTGATGGATAAGAAAGTATTAAAAATTTTAATTTAAAAATTAAGTTACTCTCTCATTTTCACTAATTTCGTGAAATCTAAAACGCGTTTTGCATGAGATTATTCATTTTTGCTTTAGCTGTATTTTTTTCTTCTAAAAGTTTGGCACAGTACATTCCGATCATTCCCAATATCAGTATTGAGAACCTAAAAAAGGATACTAAAGAATTTTCTTCCGATTATTATCAGGGAAGAAAACCGTTTTCTCTGGGCGAAACACGTTCCTTGAAGTATCTGAAAACCCGGTTTCAAAAAATAGGATTACAACCCGGAAACGGCAAAAGTTATTTTCAGGCAGTGCCAATGATGGAAACGAAAATCACGCATACTACCGACCTTACGGTTTCATCTGCAAACCAAAAGTTTGATCTAAAGTACATGCAGGACTTTGTACTGCTTGCGCAAACCCCTAAGCCTGAAATTGAACTGAATGACGAAGTTGTTTTCGCGGGTTATGGTGTGGTAGCGCCTGAGTATGACTGGAACGACTATGCCAGCATTGATGTAAAAAATAAAGTGGTTTTGGTTCTTGTAAACGATCCGGGCTATGGTACAGAAGATACTACCATTTTCAAAGGTAAAACCATGACCTATTATGGCAGATGGACTTACAAGTTTGAAGAGGCTACCAGGCAAGGCGCCAAAGCCTGTTTTATAATTCACAATACGGCTGCCGCTTCATATCCTTTCAGCGTGGTGCAAACTTCCAATAATGGAGATGACCTTTATCTGGATGAAAGAAACAATCCAAAACCGCATATTGACCTGGCAGGTTGGGTGTCGGCAGATGCAGCAAAAAAAATTCTGACAGCAGCAGGGAAAGACACTTCATTGATTGTAAGCGCCAATAAAAGGACCTTTAAGCCTTTAGATCTGGGGCTGAAATTTTCTTTAAAGGCAAATGTCTCTACCCACTACAGCACTTCTCAGAATGTAATCGGGAAGATAACGGGAACCAAACGCCCCGATGAAGTTATTGTTTATACAGCCCACTGGGATCATCTGGGAATTGGTATTCCCGACGAAAGAGGCGATTCTATTTACAATGGCGCATTAGACAATGCCACTGGTATTGCAGGATTGCTGGAACTGGCCCGAAACTTTAAAAAATTGAAAATTAAACCTGAACGAACTATTGTCTTTCTGGCTGTAACAGCCGAAGAGCAGGGATTACTGGGTTCAAAATATTATGCCGAAAACCCGATTTATCCTTTGAAAATAACAGTTGCCAATATCAATATGGATGTATTGAATGTAAATGAAAGAACCAGAGATATTTACATTGGCGGCGCCGGACAAAATGATCTGGAGGATGATGTAGCTGAGATGGCCCCGCTTCTGGAACGGTATATAACCAAGGGAGGCCATGACACAGGCGGCGGTTTTTTCCGCTCAGACCATTTCAATTTTGTAAAAGCAGGCGTACCCGCATTAGTAGCCGGAAGCGGAAGAGATGTTGTGAAAAAACAAAATGAAGTTATGGGAAGAATGGGACAGTACGGTGGCAGTACCTATCATAAACCTACAGATGAATATAATCCGGCCTGGACTTTTGAAGGCGCTGCAGAAGACCTGAAACTTTATTTCATGATTGGCCACAAATTAGCAATGAGTAACAAATGGCCTGCCTGGAAGGAAAGCTCAGAATTTAAAGCTGCACGGGATAAAAATTAACTCAACTTCTCAGAAAAAGGGACCTCTTTTTCTTTTCGGAGATACATCAGGGTCGTACTTTGGTAAGTCGGGATCAGGTTTTTGCTTAATCCAGATGGTGATTTCTTTGGTTTTTTGAGGATTCGATTTCAGAGAAACCGTAACGGTTACTTTTTTTACTGTCGGATTTTCGGGAAGTACAAGACTGTTTCCGTCAAAACTTCCATAATCTGAAGAGAATTTTAACTCCTTATTGGTTAATGGCCGCCATGATCCATCGCTCATTTTGCCATCTATATTAATATAATTATGTGTGCCCTTTTTTAAACTGTCTGTATATAAATTGAAATGGATACTCTCCACCGATTGCGCCTTGGCAGCTACAAAACCTCCTAAAAACAGTATGGTAATAAAAAATTTTCTCATTTCCTTCATTTGTCAAACGATTGACGAAGAAATAGAATAAAAGGTTTGTTAATAAAATGAAAACTATTCTGTCAGCTGTCTTTTATATAATTGTACCGTGTTTTCCAATCCCAGATAGATGGCATCACAAATTAAGGCATGGCCGATACTTACTTCATCCAACCAGGGTATTTGCTTTCTGAAAAACTGGAGGTTTTGTAAATCCAGATCATGGCCGGCATTTAATCCAATACCCGATTCTTTGGCTTTTATCGCTGCCCTGATGTATGGAGCTACGGCTTCTTCTTTATTTTGGGGGTAGTTTCTTGCATAATCTTCCGTGTAAAGTTCTATACGGTCTGTACCTGTATCGGCGGCGCCTTCCACCATTTTTTCATCGGGATCTACAAAAATGGACACCCTGATACCGGCATCTTTAAATACCTTAATAATATCCTGCAGGTATTTCTGATTCTTGATGGTATCCCATCCGTGGTCGGAGGTTAGTTGTCCAAGACCATCGGGAACTAATGTTACCTGGTCGGGTTTGGTTTCCAATACTAATTGTACAAATTTGTCTTCGGTACAATTGCCTTCTATATTGAATTCAGTAGTTATGATTTTTTTAATATCCCTTACATCCTGATAACGGATATGGCGCTCATCGGGTCGTGGATGAACCGTTACACCATCTGCACCAAACTTTTGCACATCAATAGCTGCTTTCACTACATTCGGATTATCGCCACCTCTGGAGTTGCGCAATGTTGCAATTTTATTTATATTTACCGATAATTTTGTCATACTGCAAAAGTAATCACGATTGCCCTTTGCACAAAAGTTAATTGAAAGTAAGGATTCATACCTAATTTTTGAACCTCCTTTAAAACGATATAAAAGAATATGTCAATAGATTTTTCAAGAAGAGATTTTATCAAGAATACTGGTTTGCTGGCCGGTGGCGCGGGTATTTTATCAGGTCTGCCGGCTTCTATTTTAAAAGCCGCTTCTATTAATCCCGCCAAAGGTTCTACATATAAGGATGCGGAGCATATTGTACTGCTGATGCAGGAGAACCGTTCTTTTGACCATTGTTATGGCGCTTTGAGAGGGGTCAGAGGGTTTAATGACAGAAATATACTGAGATTGCCAAACGGGAACCCGGTGTGGTTACAGACCGATGAAAGGGGAAGGTCTTATCTGCCTTTCAGGCTCGATATGCAAAACACAAAAATCACCTGGATGGGAGGTTTACCTCATGCGTGGAAAGATCAGGTAGATGCACGCAATGGTGGTTTGTATGACAAATGGCTTTTGGCAAAGAAAACAGGATATAAGGGTTTTGAAGGCGAACCGATGACACTTGGGTTTTATAATCGGGAGGATCTGCCTTTTAACTATGCTTTTGCTGATGCTTTCACAGTTTGCGACCAGCACTTTTGTTCTTCACTTACCGGTACCACACCCAATCGCCTGTATTTTTGGTCGGGCGCTTTGCGCAAAGACGGATTGGCCAAACATCCTGCATTGGTTCGTAATAGCGAGGCGGACTACAGCGCCGAGGTGGACTGGAAAACCCTGCCGGAACTTTTACAGGAAAACAGTATCAGTTGGAAGGTGTATCAAAATGAACTCAGCCTTCCATCAGGTTTGAACGATGAGGAAGAGCCCTGGTTAAGTAATTTTACGGACAATGATTTGGAATGGTTTAGCCAGTTCAGGGTTAGGCGATCCAAAAAATACGAAGCCTATGTGATAGGCAAAATAAAAGAATATGAAGATGCCATAGCAGACCTTGAGGAAAGAGCAGATAAATCTCCTGACGATGAACAGATAAAAAAAGTGCTGAATCGCTCAAGGAGCCAACGCAAACATTATAAACAGGAATTGGAGCGTTGTCAGAAAGAATTAGCAGCGCAATTGTCGGCATTTGACCAACAATTACATGATAATGCATTCTGCATCAACGATTTTGATCCCGATTACCACAGTACGGAAATAATTGAATATGATGATCATGGCACTAAAAGAAAGATGCGTGCGCCCAAATCAGACATTTTGGCCAATTTTAGAAGAGATGTAAAGGAAGGGAAATTGCCGGCCGTTTCCTGGTTGGTAGCGCCACAATATTTTTCGGACCATCCTTCCGCTCCCTGGTTTGGCGCCTGGTACGTTTCAGAAGTGTTGAATATCCTCACCCATAATGAAGAAGTATGGAAAAAGACGATTTTTATTTTGACTTATGATGAAAATGACGGCTATTTTGATCATGTGCCGCCATTCATAGCGCCCGATTTCCGAAAAAGTGAAACCGGTGCCGTTTCAAATTCCATAAAAAATATTGCAAAAGAATTTGTAACTATGGATGATGAAATCAATCAGAAGGGGATCACACCCCAAAATGCCAGAGAACATGCCATTGGTTTGGGGTACCGGGTACCGTTTGTAGTGGCAAGCCCCTGGTCCAGAGGAGGATTTGTCAATTCTCAGATATTTGATCACACCTCCTGTGTGCAGTTTATCGAAGACTTTGCTTCGCGAAAAACAGGTAAAAAACTAAGGCTTGATAATGTTTCCGAGTGGCGGCGGGCTGTATGTGGCGATTTGTCATCAGTATTCAGACCCTATAACGGCGAAAAGATTGCACAACCCGAATATCTGAAGCGAAATGCTTTTCTGCGTAGAATTGATGAAGCCAAATATCAACCCATTCCTAAAGAGAGTGTACCGCTTACAGATGCCGAAATTGAAAAACTGAAGACTGATTTTGCGCTGACAAAAGGTTATTTCTCGCAGGAAGAGGGAATAAAACCATCCTCGTGGCTGCCTTATGAACTTTATGCTGATGGGAATGTGAAAAACGGTAAGATGGAGTTTGTGTTTGAGGCAGGTAAATTATTGTTTGGCGATCGTGCCTACGGGAGTCCATTTTCGGTATATTCCTATTTACCTTATGGAAATACTCAATCGCCGGGCCATAATTGGTCGTTTGGGGTAGCTGCGGGAGAGAAGTTGCAATATGATATACCCCTGTCACTATATAATAATAATAGGTATCATTTTGCGCTATTTGGCCCAAATGGCTTTTTCAGAGAATTAAAAGGGGAAATTATTGACAGTGATCTAAATATTAATTGTAAATATGGAACAGATTTAGCAAAAGGCAAACGAAACATTGTATTGGTAATATCTAATACCACAGGGGGCGAAAAGCATATAGTGATAAAGGACAATGTTTATGGTCAAAAGGATGTTATAAGAAGAATACCTGCAAAGGGTAAAATATCTGTTTCTTTAAATACGGAAAAGAACAAAGGGTGGTATGATTTATCGATACATGACAAGGGCAATAGTACGTTTTTAAGAAAATACGCAGGTAGGGTAGAGAATGGCCGGGATAGTATAACCGACCCTGCTATGGGATAGAAGTAGCTATTGGTTTTGAGCAGCAAAAATAATTTTTTGGCTGAAAGCCGCTATGGGCGCGCAATTCAGCCGATAAAGGGCTAAAATTTCAAAAAAAATCAAAAAAAGATTTGCCGGTTTCAAATAAACTTCTATCTTTGCACTCCGTTTGCGAAAAGCGGTTAGTTCTCTGATAAAAATTGAATACAAAATATGGCTGATGCAACCATTCATAATTGCTTCTGGTCATACTACTACATACACATAATGATTCCGGTGTTCTTACCGAAATCCGCTTATTACACGAGACAATATCAGCAAATTATTTTTTAAAATAATTTTCCAAAAAATTAGCTGGTTTAAAAATTAAATCGTATCTTTGCAGTCCGCTTTTAAAAAGCAGGAAGTTCTAAGAAAAAAGATTTAAAAATAAATTTGGTGAATTGAAAAAAAGGTTTTACCTTTGCAATCCCAAATCGAAAGTAGCACTACAAGTAAGGTGCAAAAGTTCTTCAAAAAAGTATAAAAATTGATATAGCGTTTAAGGCGCAGCAGGTGGTTCAAGTCCGCAAATATCAGCACATTCAGGGTTGGTAGTTATAAATTACGCTCTGAAAAGTTCTTTGAAAGTTTGGAAGCAATAGCACAATTCAATTCGCCCAAAGGCGAAAACGAAGGTAAGTCAAAGCGAAATAAATTCGATTTGACACGTTAATTTTCTCTTGAGAATTTTAAAATGTCAGTATCAAAACTCATTTACAACGGAGAGTTTGATCCTGGCTCAGGATGAACGCTAGCGGCAGGCTTAATACATGCA
>ENA-UOUJ01000435-UOUJ01000435.1-activated-sludge-metagenome-genome-assembly--contig:-NODE-435-length-29617-cov-16.444050_pt1 | contig 29617 bp, 29 predicted proteins | sample MGYA00249839_ERZ747224 | MGnify/ENA primary metagenome ERZ747224 (study PRJEB28782, sample SAMN03220277) | activated sludge metagenome | biome: wastewater; feature: sewage sludge; material... | reverse complement strand
TCCAGAACCACGGCAGCCGTGATATGGACCCGCAAGACTCCCCTCGGCTCCACCATTTCCTTGCTCCACAAGGGTTTGGACCGGATCAGGCCCCGAACTGGTTCACACAGCCGGTTCACAAACCGTCCGTAGCAGGGTCCTCAAACCCTTACTCAGCAACGGTTTCAGCCCCGGAGAACTGGTTCACACAACTGGTTCACAATCGGGCCAATACCGGCCGAAGTGTCCAAGGACGATCTGTCGCCCGCCTCGCCAGCGGCGGGGCGGGGGCCTCCCTCTGAAATCAGGTGGTCGAGACAGACCGGGTAGCTGATCCGGCTGATCGCCTCGTGAAGCACAGTCGCACTGAAACCGCGCCCATAAGCGGCTTCGGGATCGCTCGCATCGGCACTTGCCCAGCCGCCGAGTGCAAGGCCGACGTCGTGGCGGACACCCGCGTCCCTCAGCGCGTCGCGGAAGCTGTGCCGGAAGCTGTGGAAGCACGTCTTGGGCTCGGCGGCTCCTGCCTTGGCGAGGAACCGACGAAACCATTTCGAGTAGGGGTCGCTCAAATAGCCGGAGCTTCCGGCGTTCAGTTCGCCGAACAGCCGCGCCCGCCGAGCAGCCCGGATGTCGGCGGCGAAGTCTACGAACCCGATAGCCTCCAAGGCGGGATGGATGGGGATCAGCCGCTCACTGGCATCCGTCTTGAGCTTCTTCGACGGTGCCGTCGCGGACGCCGTGGAGATCGACAGGCACCAAATGCCGTCGATCAGCACGACGTCATCCGGCTCAAGCTGACAAGCCTCGTTCATCCGGAGTCCCGCGAACAGAGCCAGAAGCGGAATCCAGAACCGCGCCCGCCGGGGCCGGGCGGGGCCTGGGACGGCGTAGCCGTCTCCATCGTCTTGGCAGCCTCGGAAGATCGGGGCATCGAAGATGAGTCGAAGCTGGTCTGACGAGAATGGCTTCCGCTTGTCGCGCGCCCGGACGGGATCGACGACGCGCAGACCGCGCGCCGGGTTGCGGTCGATCCACCCCTCGTTCTGCGCGTAGTTCAGGACGGCCCGGAGCTTCGAGAGGTAGCCGTTCACGGTCGCCGGATTGATGACCTGCCCCGTTCGACCGCTTTCAGCCAGTTCGACGACCCGCGCAAATGGCTTGCCACGATGTCGCTTGGCGACGTTCGGTGGAAGCACGCGCAGGACGTCCAACAGACGACGACAATCATCGCGGCCCACCAAAGCCAAGGGACGGTCTTGGCCCCATAGGCCGCGCGTCACGACGCGCAGGTTGGCGTAGTGGCTCTCGGTCTTGACGCTGCGGGTTCGGGCCGGATCAGCGAGGAAGCGATCGAAGGCTTGCTCCAGCGTCAGTCCGATCGACCGACCGGCCGGGGCGTGCGGCCGCACGGGCTCAGGGACGTCGCCGAACGACCGCTGAATCTCGCCGACCACGATGCGCGCCCGCTTGGCGGCTTCCTGCCGATCTGACGTTCGAAGGGATCGCCAGATGTGTGTCCTGCCTACCGTCGCGGTCAGGGTTAGGGGGACCCTGATCCGGACGTAATAGCGGGAGCCACGACGGATCAGACCCAGCGAACCAGATCGTCCTTGGACACTTCGGCCGGTATTGGCCCGATTGTGAACCAGTTGTGTGAACCAGTTCTCCGGGGCTGAAACCGTTGCTGAGTAAGGGTTTGAGGACCCTGCTACGGACGGTTTGTGAACCGGCTGTGTGAACCAGTTCGGGGCCTGATCCGGTCCAAACCCTTGTGGAGCAAGGAAATGGTGGAGCCGAGGGGAGTCGAACCCCTGACCTCGTCATTGCGAACGACGCGCTCTACCAACTGAGCTACGGCCCCCTGGCGCACGGCAGCCGGCGCAGGCGAGCGCGCGACATACGAAGGCGGCCGGGGGGTGTCAACACATCGCAGCGTCGGCGTGGCCGCTTAGTGTGTACCTGACGCCGATTCCCCTCTAGTCAGGGGCCGGATCAGGAGACCCGAATGGACATCGCCGTCGCCGTCATCGGCTTCATCTTCTTCGTCTGCAACGCGCTGCTGAGCCTGCTGTTCTGGGCCATCATCATCTCGGCCATCCTGAGCTGGCTGTTCGTTTTCGAGATCATCAATCCGCGCAACCGCGCCGTGGGCCAGATCGCCTATGCGCTGGATCGCATCACCGGGCCGGTGCTGGCGCCGTTGCGGCGGATCATCCCGTCGCTGGGCGGCATCGACGTGACGCCCATCATCGCCCTGATCGCCATCCGGGGGATTCAGGGCTATCTGTTGCCGGCCGCCCACGGGGCGGTGCTGGGCGCCTTCGGCTACGCCTGAACGCGGCGGCGCGGACACGGCCCGCCGCAATCCGCCGGGCGAGCCCCCGGGCCTCTTGCCTTGGGCGGCGGTGTTTCTAAGGTGAGGGGTTCAAGAAGGCCCCCGTCGGGCCGCAGCAGACCGTACCCCGCATGAGTTCGATCAAGACAGTCGCCGTTCTCGGCGCCGGCCAGATGGGCGTCGGCATCGCCCAGGCGGTGGCGCTGGGCGGCTATGCGGTGCGGCTGCACGACGTCTCGGCCGAGCGGATGGCCAGCGCCATGGCCGAGATCGGCGCCTCGCTGGCGCGTCAGGCGGGGCGCGGCCTGGTCGATCAGGCGACCGCCGACGCCGCCATGGGCCGGATCGCCCCGGCCACCCTGGCCCAGGCCGGAGCCGCCGATCTGGTGATCGAGGCGGCCGTCGAGGACGAAACGGTCAAGAAGGCGCTGCTGGCCGAACTGACGCCGCATCTGGGGGCCGACACCCTGGTGGCGTCGAACACCTCGTCGATCTCGATCACGCGGCTGGCCTCGGCCACCGACCGGCCCGAACGCTTCATCGGCCTGCATTTCATGAAGCCGGCGCCGGTGATGAAGCTGGTCGAGATCGTGCGCGGCATCGCCACCTCGGCCCAGACCTATGACGCCGCCTCGGCCTTCGCCGAAAGCCTGGGCAAGACGGTCACCAACGCCGAGGATTTTCCCGCCTTCATCGTCAACCGCATCCTGGTGCCGATGATCAACGAGGCGATCTACACCCTGTACGAAGGGGTGGGGAATGTGGCCTCGATCGACAAGGCGCTGAAGCTGGGGGCCAATCATCCGATGGGTCCGCTGGAGCTGGCGGACTTCATGGGTCTGGACGTGGTTCTGGCGATCATGAACGTGCTGCACGACGGCCTGGCCGACAGCAAATACCGGCCCTGTCCGCTGCTGGTGAAGTATGTCGAGGCCGGCTGGCTGGGCCGCAAGTCGGGCCGCGGCTTCTATGACTATTCCGGCGACACGCCGGTTCCGACGCGATAGGCTGGCGTCCGTGCTGAACCGCCGCTTCGACAGCCCCGACGACCTGCCCGGCCGCCAGCCGGTGACCTGGCGTCGGTCGGCCGCGGCGCCGGCTCTGGCCGTGCTGGCGGGCGCCGCCTGGCCGCCGCTGATCCTGACCCTGTTCTTCTGGCCGCCGCACAACTGGCAGCCGGGTTTGCAGACCGACTGGCGGCTGGTGCTGTTCGTCATCGGCCTGATCACCGTGCCCATCGGCCTGTGGTCGCTGCGGCGCGAGCGCGAGCGCACGGGTCGCCCCGACAGCCGCATGGGCGTGGTCTGGCGTTTCATGCTGTATGGCGGCCTGCTGGCGGCGGCGCTGCAGGCGCTGGTCGCTGTGGTGTCGGTGGTGCTGGCCTGGTTCGAGGCGGGCGATCCGATGCAGGCCCTGGGCGCATCGGAGACCATTCTTCTGATCTATGGCGTCGGCGGCCTGCCCATCGCGGTGATCGTGGGCGTCAGCTATGCCCTGTGGGCCGGGCTGTGCGTGGCCTTCATCGCCTTCATGCGTCGCCCGCCCGTCGTGCGCGACCGGCTGGGCCTGATGGCCGACGCGGCGCCGGAAGCCGCCCTGCCGCACCCCCCCTTGACCTCGTCGGGGCCGCGCCGACGCTATTGACCGCCCCCTCGACCGTTCGGAGACCTGTGATGACCGAGACCGCCTTCGTCCAGCCCGTCGCCGAAAAGGATCGCATCCTGTCGCTGGACGCCATGCGCGGTCTGGCGATCCTGGGGATTCTGGCGGTCAATGTGGTCGCCTTCGCCTTTCCCATGGGCGTCTATATGAACATGGATCTGGCGCCGGCGGCCGCCGGGCCGAACGGCGACGTCTGGGCCTGGGTGTCCGCCACCTTCTTCCGCCAGAAATTCATCACCCTGTTCAGCCTGCTGTTCGGGGCCTCGGTCTATCTGCTGGGCGGCGAACGGCGCGATCCCGAGCGCAGCCCCCTGATCCGGCGTCGGCTGCTGTGGCTGATCCTGATCGGCCTGATCCATGGCCTGCTGCTGTGGTGGGGCGACATCCTGATGTTGTACGGCGTCACCGGTCTGGTGGTTCTGTTGTGCCGGTCCTGGTCGGCGCGGCGGCTGATCACGGTCGGGCTGTCGATCACCCTGTTCCTGGCCCTGCTGGGGGGCGGAGCGGCCATCGCCATGGGCTTCGCCCCGCCCGAGATTCAAGCCCAGGCGGCCGAACAACAGGCCGGCATGGGCGGCAACGCCGAGGCGGTGGCCGCCTCCATCGCCGCCTATCGCGCCGGCTGGCCCGGCGGTTTCCTGGAGAACGCCGCCGCCTGGGCCCAGCTGCAGTCGCTGAGCGTGGTCATCTTCATCATCCCGACCCTGGGGCTGATGCTGCTGGGCATGGGGCTGCTGAAGTCGGGCTTCCTGGCCGGCCGGGCGCCGGTCTGGGTCTATGGCCTGTTCGTCGCTCTGGGCGCCGGGGTTCTGGGCGCAACGGCCTGGGCCGGATGGCGCGAGACGGTGCTGGGCGCCCCGGTCATGACGGGGCTGGAGGATGCGCTGCACGCCTTCGCCTTCGTCGTCACCCTGGGCTATATGAGCGTGATGATCCTGGCCGCCACGCGCGGGCCGAAGGTGGTGGCCAAGGTGTTCGCCCCGGCGGGCCGCATGGCCTTCACCAACTATCTGACCCAGTCGATCATTATGAGCACCCTTTTCACCCAGCCGTGGGGGCCGCGCCTGATCGGTCAGGTCACCTGGGAGACGCTGGCCCTGATCGTGGCCGGGATCTGGGTGCTGCAGCTGATCTGGTCGCCGCTGTGGCTGTCGGTGTTCCGCATGGGGCCGCTGGAGTGGGTGTGGCGCTGCCTGACCTATCGGCGCTGGACGCCGCTGCGCCGCGCGCCCGTGAAGACGACCTTCGGCTGACGTTGCGGCCGGGCGGGCGATGGCCTAATCGCGGCGCATGACCGAAGACGCCGCCGCCCCCCGCCCCGAAGCCCGAAACCCGCGTGGTTTCGCCGACCGTCGCGGCCGCGACGTCGCCGCCGAACGCCGCATCGTGCAACAGGTGGCGGCCGTCTATGAGCGCTGGGGCTTCGAGCCGTTGGAGACGCCGGCGTTCGAATACGCCGACGCCCTGGGCAAATTCCTGCCTGACGCCGACCGCCCGAACGAGGGCGTCTTCGCGGTTCAGGACGATGATGATCAGTGGATGGCCCTGCGCTACGACCACACGGCGCCTTTGGCCCGGTTCGCGGCCCAGAGCTGGGAGACCCTGCCCAAACCCTATCGCCGCTATGCCTATGGGCCGGTGTGGCGCAACGAAAAGCCCGGCCCCGGCCGCTTCCGTGAGTTCTGGCAGTGCGACGCCGACACCGTGGGCTCCGACCGGCCCGAGGCCGACGCCGAGATCGTGGCCATGGCGGTCGAGGGGCTGGAGGCGGCGGGCCTTCCGGCCGGCTCGGCGGTGGTCAAGATCAACAACCGCAAACTGCTGGACGGCCTGCTCGCCCAGTCGGGCGTCAGCGACGCGGCCCAGAAGCTGGTGGTCATGCGCGCCATCGACAAGCTGGACCGCCTGGGCGAAGGCGGGGTGCGCGACCTCTTGGGCAAGGGGCGGCTGGACGAATCCGGCGCCTTCACCCCGGGGGCGGAGCTGGCCGGGCCGGCCATCGGCGCCATCATGGCCTTTCTGTCGGCGGGCGGGCAGGAATCGCGGTCCCAAACGCTGGACCGACTGTCGGCCGTGGTCGGCGGGTCCGAGGCCGGGGCGGCCGGGCTGGAAGAGTTGGCCCGCATCGATGCGGCGCTGAAGGCCCTGGGCGTGCCCGAGGCCCAGGCCCGGTTCGACCCGGCCGTGGTGCGCGGCCTGGAATACTATACGGGGCCTGTCTATGAGGCTGAGCTTCTGGCCCCCGGCGCGGTCAGCCTGGGGTCGATCGGCGGGGGCGGGCGCTATGACGACCTGATCGCCCGCTTCACCGGCGAGGCCGTGCCCTCCACCGGCTTCTCGTTCGGGGTCAGCCGCCTGGCCTATGCGCTGAACGCGGCGCGGCTGATCCAGGGGGCGGCGGCCGACGAACGGCGCGGCCCGGTGGTGGTCATCGTCTTCAGTCCCGACGACATGGCCCACTATCTGGAGGCGGCGGGCGAACTGCGCCGCGCGGGCGTCGCCGCCGAGGTCTATCTGGGCAAGGCGGGCATGAAGGCCCAGATGAAATACGCCGACCGCCGCAACGCCCCGGCCGCCGTCATCCTGGGCGGCGACGAGATCGCGGCCGGCCAGGTGACGATCAAGGATCTGGACGCCGGGCGCGCCCTGGCCGCCGGCGTGGCCGACAACGAAGCCTGGAAGGCCCAGCGGCCCGGTCAGGTGGTGGTGGCGCGCACGGCCCTGGTCGAAACCGTGCGCGGCATTATCGAAGGGATTTCGAGTTAATCGCACACAAGCTCGTGACTTAACGGTGATCACTAGCCTGAAAGGCGCGTTTTCGCCTTCCGTTTGATTGACTTGGGTCGGGCGTTCGGGCCATTTGGCGTCACTCGAGAGACGCGGCGCGCAAGCGCAGTCGATTCTCGAAGGCGTTTCGGGGAGGAAACGTCCGCTCCGTCAGAGAGCGAGAAAGCCCGCCGCGATGTATCCCCCGCGGCGGGCTTTTTCGCGCCTGGAGTTCAGGCGCGAACGGCAAGGAAAAAGCCTCTGTTCTCGTCGATAATGGGGGGCATCGCCTCCCCAAATCCCCGCTCATCCCCGCGAAAGCGGGGAACCAGTTCTTTGGAGGAGGCAGCGGCGCCCGTGCCTTGTCACCGTCAGTCCTGAGACATCGGCGTCTCACTAACAGGACTGGGCCCCCGCTTTCGCGGGGGTGAGCGGAAGGATGAGTATCCTCCGGGTGGATCGCCCACACCTAACGGAATACACGCAAGAAAAAGGCCGGAGCGTCGCCGCCCCGGCCTTCGTCATGTCAGCAAGGCCGAACGGGCGATCAGCCCTCGGTCTTCTCTTCCTCGGCGGCAGCCTCGGCAGGCGCTTCTTCAGCGGCCGGGGCCTCTTCGGCAGCAGCTTCAGCAGCGGGCGCCTCTTCAGCCGGGGCTTCCTCGGCGACCGGGGCCGGAGCGGCCGCAGCGGCTTCGGCTTCTTCCTTGGCGCGAGCGGCGGCTTCGGCGGCCTCGACCTTGGCGGCGGCTTCAGCCTCGGCGCGGTCGGCTTCGCGCTGGGCGCGCTCGGCGGCGCGTTCCTGGGCCTTCTTGCCGGGCTGGGCCTTGTTCGGGTTGTTGCCTTGGGTCCACTTGACCTTGCCGATCAGGGCTTCGTCCTGGCTCTGGCTGATGAAGCGGGCGACGCGGTCGGTCGGCTGGGCGCCCTTGCCCAGCCATTCGGCGATGCGGTCGGCCTTCAGGGTGACGCGCGGCGTGGCGCCGTCCTTGGGCAGCATCGGGTTGTAGCTGCCGACACGCTCCAGGAATTTGCCGTCGCGCGGCGAGTGGCTGTCGGCGACGACGATGTAGTAGTAGGGACGCTTCTTGGCGCCACCGCGGGCCAGACGAATCTTCAGCATTTTCAGTCTCTTTCTTTAGTCGAAATCATTTCTTGGGCGGGAAGCCCGGCAGGCCGGGCAGGTTCGGAAGCTGACCGCCCCCCAGGCCGGCGAGCCGGTCCTGAAGCGCCTTCAGCTGTTCGGGATCGGGATCCGGCATCTTGCCGCCTCCCAGGGATTTCAGTCGGGCCATGTCGGCGCCGCCGGCGCCGCCCATTCCAGGAATCTGGCCGGGCATGCCCCCGCCGCCAAGACCGCCCATCATGGCGGCCATCTGCTGCATCTTCTTGGGGCCGCCGCGCGACAGCGACTTGACCATGTCGGCCATCTGGCGGTGCTGTTTCAAAAGGCGGTTGATCTCGGACACCTCGACGCCGGCGCCGGCGGCGACGCGCTTCTTGCGGCTGGCGTTCAGAAGGTCGGGCTTCTTGCGCTCGACCTTGGTCATCGAAGAGATGATGGCTTCCTGGCGGGCGATCATGCGGTCGTCCACGCCGCTGTCGGCCATCTGGGCCTTCATCTTGGCCACGCCGGGCAGCAGGCCCATGATCCCCTGAAGCCCGCCCATCCGCTTCATCTGCTGAAGCTGGTTCATCAGGTCGTCCAGGTCGAACTGGCCCTTGGCCAGCTTCCTGGCCATGGTCTCGGCCTTGGCCTGGTCCAGCTCGGTCGCGGCCTTTTCGACCAGGGCCACGATGTCGCCCTGGCCCAGGATGCGGCCGGCGACGCGGCGGGCGTCGAACACGTCCAGGGCGTCGACCTTTTCGCCCGCGCCCAGATATTTGATCGGCAGCCCGGTGACGGCCCGCATCGACAGCATGGCCCCGCCGCGCCCGTCGCCGTCGGCGCGGGTCAGCACCAGGCCGGTCAGGGGCAGGCGCTCATGGAAGGCCTTAGCCGTACGCACGGCGTCTTGCCCCGTCAGGCTGTCGGCGACCAGCAGGGTCTCGACGGGCCTGGCGATGTCGGCGACCTCGGCCACCTCGTTCATCAGCCCTTCGTCCAGGGTGATGCGGCCGGCGGTGTCCAGGATCAGGACGTCGAAGCCCTGAAGCTTGGCCGACGACAGGGCGCGCTTGGTGATCTGGACCGCGCTTTCGCCCGCCACGATCGGCAGGGTAGAGACCTCGATCTGTTGGCCCAGGGTGGCCAGCTGCTCCATCGCGGCCGGACGCCGGGTGTCCAGCGAGGCCATCATGACCTTCTTGCGGTCGAATTTGGTCAGGCGCAGCGCCAGCTTGGCCGAGGTGGTGGTCTTGCCTGACCCTTGCAGGCCCGCCATCAGCACCACGGCGGGCGGGGTGGCGTTGGTGTTCAGCGGAACCGGCTCTTCGCCGCCCAGCATTTCGATCAGGCCGTCATAGACGATCTTGATGACCTGATCGGCGGGCTTGACCGAGCGGATGACCTCTTCGCCGGTGGCGCGCTCGGTGGCGAAGGCGATGAAGTCCTTGACGACCGGCAGGGCGACGTCGGCCTCCAGCAGGGCCACGCGCACTTCGCGCATCGCCTCGGCCACGTCCTTTTCGGACAGGGCGCCGCGACCGGTGATCCGGTCGAAAACCCCTGTCAGCCGCTCGTTCAGAGCCTCGAACATTCACATACCCTGCACGCGCAAAACGACCTCAGCCCCAGTGGACGTATGACGTCGACTGGGGGGCTCTCCATCCTCGTCCCGGAACTCCCCTGATGTCAGGGGCGGGGGTCGTGATGGTGGAGACGCGAGGTTCACTTGCGCCGGAAGCGGCGGCTTATGGCGGAAAACCGGGGCGAAGACAAGGCGTCGCGCCCCTGGCGGCTTGCCAGACGGCTTCGGGACGTTCCCTATGACCGCGCTGTTCAAAGGGGAGGATATGGAATGATGCGCAAGACGACGGTTTCTCTGGCCTTCGCCGCCATGCTGATGGCCGCGACCGGCGTCATGGCCCAGGCCGCCCAGCCGGAACGTCGCGAGGTCGGCAATCTGGTCTTCGATGGCGTTCCGCAGATTCCGGCCGAGCTGAGGCCGCAGCTGCAGCGCTACCGCAACGCCCGCAGCGCCGGCCTGCAGGGCTTCATGGCCGATGGCTCCATCCTGATCTCGACCCGTTTCGGCGAGACGGGCCAGCTGCACCGCGTGGCCGCGCCGGGCGCCGACCGGCGCCAGCTGACCTTCTTCACCGAGCCGGTGGGCGGCGCCTCGGTCATCCCGGGCACCAACCGCTATGTCTATACGCGCGACACCGGCGGGGCCGAGTATTTCCAGATCTATATGGCCGAGGCGGGCCGCCCCGAAGTCGCCCTGAGCGAACCGGGCACGCGCAACCAGGGTTTTGTCGTCAGCAAGGACAACCGCACCGGCTACTGGAGCCAGGTGCGACCGGGCCAGTCGGTCTATGAGATCATCGCCGGCGACCTGACGCGGCCGGGCGAACGTCGCGTGATCTATCGCGGCGAAGGCAGCTGGAGCCCGCTGGACGTCAGCGACGACGGCCGAACCCTGCTGATGAGCCGTTATATCTCGGTCCAGGACAGTCAGCTGTGGACGCTGGACCTGGCCAGCGGCGAGGCGACCCGCGTGCGCCCCAGCGACACCCAGATCTCCTACGGCGGCGGGCGGCTGACGCCCGATGGCCGCACCGTCATCACCACCAGCGATGAAGGCTCGGATTTCCGGCGCCTGGTCGAAATCTCGCTGACCGACGGTTCGGTCACGCCGCTGACCGAGGGCGTAAACTGGGACGTCGAAGGCGTCACCCTGTCCGATGACGGCCGGCTGATGGCCTATGTGATCAATGAGGACGGCTATTCGCGGCTGCATATCCGCGACCGTGCCACGCGCCGGGCCTTGCCCCAGCCCGACCTGCCGGTGGGCCTGGTCGGGGGGCTGCGGTTCTCGGCCGATGGATCGACCCTGGGAATGACGCTGTCGACGCCGTCGTCGTCGGGCGACGTCTGGACCTGGAACGTGGCCCAGGGCGGGCTGACGCGCTGGACCGAGTCCGAGGTCGGGCCGCTGGACGCCTCGACCTTCGTCACGCCCGAACTGATCCGCGTCACCGCGTTCGACGGTCTGAGCGTGCCGGCCTTCGTTTATCGCCCCCGTGGCGGTGAAGGGCGGCAGCCGGTGATCATCGACATCCACGGCGGGCCGGAGGGCCAGTCGCGCCCCGGTTTCAACACCACCTATCAGCAATGGATCGCCGACCTGGGCGCCGCGGTCATCGTGCCGAATGTCCGTGGCTCGACCGGCTACGGCAAGACCTATGTCTCGCTGGACAACGGCCCGCTGCGCGAGGATTCGGTCAAGGACATCGGCGCCATCCTGGACTGGATCGCCACCCAGCCGGATCTGGACCCGTCGCGCGTCGTCGTTTCGGGCGGCTCTTACGGCGGATACATGGTGCTGGCGTCCATGGCCCACTACGCCGACCGCCTGGCCGGCGGGATCGACATCGTCGGCATCTCGAACTGGGTCACCTTCCTGCAGAACACCGAAGGCTATCGTCGCGATAACCGCCGGGCCGAATATGGCGACGAGCGAGACCCGGAAATGCGCGCCGTGTTCGACCGCATCTCGCCGCTGAACATGACCGAGCGGATGACCCGGCCGCTGATGGTGGTGCAGGGGGCGAACGATCCGCGCGTGCCGCGATCAGAGGCCGAACAGATCGTGGCGGCGGTGCGCGGCCATGGCCGGCCGGTCTGGTATCTGCTGGCGATGGACGAAGGCCATGGCTTCCGCAAGAAGTCCAACATCGACGCCCAGGTCGAGGTGACCAACATGTTCCTGCGTCAGGTGTTCGGCCTGCCTCTGGCGTCGGCCCAGCCCTGAGTTCAGGCCCGGGGTCGGCCCTCAAAGGTCGCCTCCGGGGGTCAGCCGCAGACGGGACAGATCGGGTCGGGCGTCACCGCCAGGGTGCGCGTCTGGCCGCCCAGGCCGTCATACAGCAGCAGCCGCCCCGTCAGGGGCCGCCCGGCGTCGGTGATGATCTTGATCGCCTCCAGCGCCGTCATGGCCCCGACCACGCCGGCCAGGGCCCCGACCACGCCGACGCGGGCGCAGGTCTCGGCGTCCGGCGGCGTCTCGGCCACCAGGCAGCGATAGCAGGGTCGACCGGTGAAGACGCCCACCTGCCCCTCCCACCGGCCCAGGGCGCCGGACACCAGCGGGACGCCCGCCGCGACGCAGGCGGCGTTGGTGGCGAACCGCACGGCGAAATCGTCGGTGCCGTCGATCACCACGTCCCAGCCGGCGACCTGGGCCGCCGCGTTGTCGGGCGTCAGGGCCTGGACGAAGGTTTCGATCGCCACGCCGGAGTTCAGGGCCGTCAGGCGTTCGGCCGCCGCCTCGACCTTATGCCGGCCGATGTCGGCGGTGGAGAACTGCACCTGGCGCTGAAGGTTCGACAGGGCGACCGTGTCGTGATCGACCAGACCCAGCGTCCCGACGCCGGCGGCGGCCAGATACTGGGCCGCCGGGCCGCCCACCCCGCCCAGGCCGACGATCAGCACCCGCGCGCGCGCCAGCCTCTGCTGGCCCGGGCCGCCGATTTCGGCCAGCACCAGATGCCGCGCATAGCGTTCGACGTCGTCATCGGAAAAGGTCACGCCCGTTGCCTACTCCCGGCCGGGCGCGGGGTCGAGGCGGTTCAGGCCGCCTCGGCTGGGGCGACGATGCAGCTGGCCAGCATGTCCTCGGCCTCGGCCGCCGTCAGATCGTCCAGCGCCCGCCCGTCCAGACGGCGCGCCACGCTGGCGTCCGACAGGCCGCACAGGGCCGCCGGGGCTGCGAAGCGGCGATGAGGGATCGGCGTGGTCGCCAGAACCTTCAGGGTCTGGATGCGGCCATCCTCGCGCAGGCGCGTCAGCAGCCGGTCCAGATCGCCGCGCTGGCCCTCGACCGCCTGCAGAACCTGCCCGGCGTGGAACAGCATGATCGACGTCAGGTGGTCGCGCCGATTGTTGCGGTCCGACGCCCCCAGGATCTGGGCGACCGAAAGCGTCGTCGCGCCCACGGCAGCGGCGGTCTTGCAGACAAATACGGTGCGGAGCAGATCGGTCATTCCACGTTTCGGTCACGATGCGCGAGATAATTTCACTGTAAAGGTTTACATTGGTCAAAATATGACCCCTTAAAGCCTTGGGTCTGCACTGCATTATTCGGCGCTGCGGCGAATTGGGGCCAAATCGCGACCACGGCCGTTTGCGTCCGGCGGGGCCCCGACGGCAGCCGCCTTAAATCCAGCGCGATCTGTGCTATAAGGTGCGCTTCCCCCTTGTTTCTTCAGCCCATGGATCGTCGCCCTTGAGCGTCACGCTGGACCTGTCCCGCGCCCAGCCGAAACCGTCGGCCCCCGTCAATCTGACCGGATTGACGCGCGAAGGGCTGCGTCAGGCGCTGATCGACGCCGGAATCTGCCCGCCCGAGAAGGCGAAGATGCGCGCGACCCAGGTGTGGCGCTGGATCCACCACTATGGCGTCACCGACTTCGGCCTGATGAGCGATGTGGCCAAGGAGACGCGGGCAAAACTGGCCGAGGCCTTCACCTTGGCACGGCCCGAGATCGTCGAGCGCCAAGTGTCGAAAGACGGCACGCGCAAATGGCTGATCCGCACCGCGCCGGGCATCGAGATCGAGACCGTCTATATTCCCGACGTCGGCCGTTCGGGCGCCCTGTGCGTCTCGTCGCAGGTGGGCTGCACCCTGAACTGCAGCTTCTGCCACACCGGCACCCAGAAGCTGGTGCGCAATCTGACGGCGGCCGAGATCGTGGCCCAGGTCCAGGTGGCGCGCGACGACCTGGACGAATGGCCGTCGCCGAAAGAAGACCGCCGCCTGTCGAACATCGTCTTCATGGGCATGGGCGAGCCGCTGTATAATCTCGACCCGGTCGCCGATGCGGTGGACATCATCGCCGATGGCGAAGGCATCGCCATTTCGCGCCGGCGCATCACCGTCTCGACCTCGGGCGTGGTGCCGATGATCCCCGAACTGGGCGAGCGCACCGGGACCATGCTGGCCATCAGCCTGCACGCCACCAACGACGCTCTGCGCGACGTTCTGGTGCCGCTGAACAAGAAATATCCGCTGGTCCAGCTGATGGACGCCATCCGCGCCTATCCGGGCCTGGGCAATGCGAAACGGGTGACGTTCGAATACGTCATGCTGAAGGGCGTCAACGACAGCCCCGACGAGGCGCGCGCCCTGGTCAAGCTGATCGGCGGCATCCCGGCCAAGATCAATCTGATCCCGTTCAATCCCTGGCCCGGCACGGACTATGAGTGTTCGGACTGGAAGACCATCGAACGGTTCGCCGCCGTGCTGAACAAGGCCGGCTACGCCAGCCCCATCCGCACCCCGCGCGGCCGCGACATCCTGGCCGCGTGCGGCCAGCTGAAGTCCGAAAGCGAAAAGGTCCGCGCCAGCGCCCTCAGAAAGGCCGAGCAGGCGGCGGCCTGATCGGCGCGTAACCGTAGGTCCGGATCGCCCATCCCGCCAGTCCGCCAGGGATGGCCAGCAGGAGGGCGACAACCTCTGACCCCGGAGCAAAAACCCTGAAGAACAGCGCGCCCGCGATCACGCTTTCGGTCGCGGCGACGACGACGAATGCGCCCCTCGTCCTCAGGCCCGCTCGGTGCAGCAGCCACCAAGTCGGACGCCGACCACGATCAGTCCGGCCAGAAAGACCGGAAAGGAAATCGCAAAGCTGTAGAGGGCCGCAAACAGACCCAAGAACATCGCGAACGCGATCACAGAGGACACCCCGCCGTCTCCCGGCGACGCCACGGTGACGATGAGAATGCCTGCCAGCGTGAGGGCGGCGACGGCGAGCGCGGCGACGCAGTTGGCGGTAATGAGCGCGCCGACGCGCGCAGAGATCGATTTGAGCATCCCTCAACCCTCCGCCCGACTGAGCGGTCGCGCTCCCATCGTCTCGGGGGTGCGCACGTCCCAGGCCAGACCCAGTCGTTCCAGAATCTGGATCGCCCGCCAGCCCCAATCGCTCTGGCCGGGATAGAGGCCGATCTTCGCCGAGCCGGGAAAGGCGTGGTGGTTGTTGTGCCAGGCCTCGCCCATGGTCGGGATGGCGGCCCAGGGCACGTCGTGAGCCTGAACCCCGGCTTCGTTGACCAGCCAGGTCTGGGGTCCGCGCCGGTGGGCCAGGTGGCCGACGAACCAATGGCCGACCACCGAGACGCTGATGCGCACACAGACGCCCCAGACCACGAAGCCCCAGCCGCCGATCAGATAAAGGCCCGCCGCGACCGGAATCTGGTGCAGCATCCAGCTGCCTTCCAGGAAACGATAGAAGGGATCCCGGCCGATCCGGCCATAGTCGAAGGCCGGCGGGCGATCCAGGATCAGGCGCCCGTGCATCTGCCATATGGCGTCGACCAGCATCGGCCGACGGTGGGCCAGATAGTCGTGGCAGGCGTGCTGGCGCTGGGCCCAGTCGCGCAGGTCATGGGTGCGGATCATCCAGAACGGCCCGCTCATGCCCACCAGAACGCCGATCCAGACCAGCAGGCGCTCCAGCCACAGCGGACACTGGAAGCTGCCGTGGATCAGGCGGCGGTGAAAGCCGATGGAATGCCCCAGCAACAGCACCAATCCGGTCGACGCCAGAAAGACGCCGACCGCACCCAAGCTGAAGGTCAGCGGCCCCAGGACCAGCGCCAAGGCTAGCATGGCGCCGTTCCAGATCGAATGGATCGGATCCCAGACGACGCGGCCGGCGAGCGGATCACACCCCGGCGTTTCGACCAGGCTGTTGACGGCGCAGGGATCGAGGGGATCGGACATGGCGGCTCGCTTCGATATTTAAGGAATACCTTAATCGCTAATCTCCAGGACTGGCAAGCCGTTAGCAAATCCCTTAAATGATATCCCATGCAACGCGTGTTCGAAGCCCTGTCCAGCCCTGTGCGGCGCAAGATCCTGGCCTATCTGGCCCATGCCGAGCTGACGGCGGGCGAGATCGCGGCCCGCTTCGAGATTTCAAAGCCGGCGGTGTCCCAGCACCTGACCATTCTGGAGAACGCCGGACTGGTGACCAGCGAGAAACGGGGCCAGTTCGTGCATTACAGCCTGGCGCCCGACCAGCTGGCCAATACGCTGAACGCCTATGTTCAGGAGGTCTGTCCGGTCTCGCGGCCCCTGAAGGCGGAAAGCGCGGCCCTGGCGCGCGCCAAGGGGAAACCAAAACCTAAGGCTTGAAGCTTACAATCGTTCACACAGTGTGGCCGCGAAAGCCTTGCGGATTGGGGCGGGATTCGGGCAATCGGAGACTATGGACGGATCGGTGAACAGCGTGCTGGGCAGTCCCGAGGTGCAGGCCTTCGCCACCGGCTTTCCGGTCATGGCGCTGCACCTGGCCGTGACCCTGGGTCTGCTGGCCGGCGGGGCGGTGATCTACGCCCTGCTGACGCCGTGGAAGGAGATCGCCCTGATCCGTCAGGGCAACCCCGCCGCCGCCGTGGCCTTCGCCGGGGTGCTGGTGGGTCTGGCCATCCCCCTGGCCGTCAGCCTGTCGGTTTCGACCTCGCTCAGCGACGTGGCCATCTGGGGCGTGACCACCCTGGTGCTGCAGCTGCTGGCCTTCCGGGTGGTGGATCTGATCCTGACCGGCCTGCCCCAGCGCATTCAGGACGGCGAGGTGTCCGCCGCCGTGCTGCTGGTGGGGGCCAAGCTGGCGACGGCGCTGATCCTGTCCGCCGCCCTGACGGGCTGAGCCGATGCGCCGCATCCTGGGCCTGCCGGACTGGGGGGTGTACGGCCTGGTGGTGATCGGCCTGCTGGTCTTTTCCCTGGCCCGGCGCGAGAACGCCGACGCCCCGCCCGCGCCCGCCCCGCCGGACGAGATGGAGGGCGCCCTTTTGGGGCCCGTGACGCCGTTCGACCCCTCGGTCACCGTCCATGCGCCGGATGGCCCTTATCAGCCCGCTTCGGGCACCGCCTTCTCCATCGCCCGCGACGGCCGCTGGGTCACCGCGCGCCATGTGGTCGAGGGCTGTCGCCAGCCGGCCCTGGTGGTCGGCGGCGGCCGGGCGGTGGCGGCCGATGTGCGCCTGGCGCCGCGCGCCGATGTGGCGGTGCTGCTGACCCAGGGCGGGCCGGCGGCGGTGCCGGTGGCGGCCGAGACGCCGCTGCGCCGGGGCCAGCGCGCTTTCCATCCCGGTTTTCCGCAAGGGCGGCCGGGCGAGGTGACCTCGCGCCTGCTGGGGCGCGAGACGTTGCGGGTCACCGGGCGCGGCGCGCGCGAAGAACCGGTGCTGGCTTGGGCCGAGGTGGGCCGCACGGCGGGCCTGACCGGCGGCCTGTCGGGCCTGTCGGGGGCGCCGGTGCTGGATCGCCAGGGCCGGGCGGTGGGGGTGACCCTGGCCGAAAGTCCGCGTCGGGGCCGCATCTATACGACGGCGCCGGACACCTTCGGCCCGGCCGTGCGCGGTCAGCAGCACGCGGGCGAGGCCCTGGTCGGCGAACCGGTGACCATCGACAACTATGGGGTGGTGTCCGACAGCCTGAGGCGCGATCTGCGGGTGGCCCAGGTGGTTTGCCTGTCGACCTGACGGGTCGCGCCGCTGAATCTTACCGAGATTTAATGTGGTGAACGCACGGAAAGGCCTCAGGCTTTTCGAGTAACGACACAATCCGGCCTGGTTTGATGGTGACGCCGTCCGCAGCGGCGCTAAACCTGTGGGCCGACCGGCAAGTTTGACCCGGAACGGTTAGGAAGACCCATGAAACGCCTGCTCGTTGTCGGCGCCGCCCTCGGCGCCCTGATGATTCCCGCCGCCGCCTCTGCCCATGACGGCGACGCCCACGATCACGCCTGCCTGGACGAGACCTGCAACATCGTCAGTCTGTTCCAGGACGCCGATCCCAACATGCCCGGTTGGCAGGGAACGTCGGCCCCGCGCTATGGAACCTGGGGCTTCGACCTGGCCGGCCGCGACACCTCGGCCACGCCGGGCGACGACTTCTTCCGCTACGCCAACGGCCTGGCGTTCGACGCCATCGAAATCCCGTCGGACCGCACCAACTACGGCTCGTTCGCCATGCTGCGCGAACTGTCGGACAACCGCATCAAAGGCATGATCGACGCCCTGGTGGCGCGCAACGACCTGACCCCCGGCTCGGACGAGGCCAAGGTGGCCGACGCCTACCGCAGCTATATGGACGAGGCGCGGATCGAGGCGCTGGACGCCCAGCCGCTGCAACCGTATCTGGCCGCCATCCGCGCCGCCGACACCCATGAGAAGATGGCCGTCTATATGGGCCAGACCCAGGGTCAGGCGGGCAGCTCGATCTTCGGCACCGGCATCAGCATCGATCTGAAGGAGCCGACCCGTTACGTCACCTCGATGGGCCAGGGCGGCCTGGGCCTGCCCAACCGCGACTACTATCTGGACGCCCGCTATGCGGACAAGAAAGAGAAGTATCAGGCCTATATCGCCCGCATGCTGGAGATGATCGGCTGGGACGATCCGGCTGGATCGGCCGAGGCCGTCATGGCCTTCGAGAACCGCATCGCCGAGGCGCACTGGACCGTGGTCGAAAGCCGCGACCGCGTGCGCACCTATAATGACTACACCCCCGCCCGCCTGGCCGAGGAAGCGCCGGGCTTCGACTTCGGCGGCTATCTGAACGCCGCCGGACTGGGCGCCATCGAACGCCTGATCGTGCGCCAGAACACCGCCATCCCGCGCATCGCGGCCATCTACGCCGAGACGCCGATCGAAGTGGTCCAGGCCTGGCAGGCGTTCCATACGGTGGACGATTCGGCCGCCCGCCTGTCGCGCCGCTTCTCGGACGCCCAGTGGGAGTTCCGCAGCCGCGATCTGTCGGGCCAGCCCGAACAGCGCGCCCGCGACAAGCGCGCCGTCAGCTTCGCCGAGGGCGCCCTGGGCGAAGCCATGGGCCGTCTGTATGTCGCCGAATACTTCCCGGCCGAATCCAAGGCCCAGATGGAGGAACTGGTCGCGAACCTGCGCCGGGCCCTGTCGCACCGCATCGACAACCTGACCTGGATGGGCCCCGAGACCAAGGCCGCCGCTCAGGAGAAGCTGGAGAAGTTCACGGTCAAGATCGGCTATCCGAACAAGTGGCGTGACTATTCGGGTCTGGATATCCGCGGCGACGACCTGTTCGGCAATGTCGAGCGCATCGGCCGCTTCAACTGGCAGTACCAGCTGGGCCGCATGAACGGTCCGGTCGACAAGGACGAATGGGGCATGACGCCCCAGACGGTGAACGCCTACTACAACTCGGCCAACAACGAGATCGTCTTCCCGGCCGGCATTCTGCAGCCGCCCTTCTTCGATCCGCGCGCCGACCCGGCCGTCAACTATGGCGGCATCGGCGGGGTGATCGGCCACGAGATCGGCCACGGCTTCGACGATCAGGGCTCGCGCTCGGACGGCGACGGCGTGCTGCGCGACTGGTGGACGCCCGAGGACCGCGCCAATTTCGTGGCCCTGACCACCCGTCTGGGCGCCCAGTACGACCAGTTCGAGACCCTGCCCGGCTATCATGTGCAGGGCGCCTTCACCATGGGCGAGAACATCGGCGACGCCGCCGGCGTGGCGGTGGGCCTGGACGCCTATCACCTGTCGCTGAACGGCCAGCCGGCGCCGGTCATCGACGGCACCACGGGCGATCAGCGCTTCTTCTACGGCTGGGCCCAGGTGTGGAACTCGCGCTATCGCGACGAGGCGCTGAAGCAGCAGGTGGCCACCGATCCGCACAGCCCGGCGCGCTTCCGCGTCATCGGCCCGGTGCGCAACGTCGACGCCTGGTACGACGCCTTCGGCGTCCAGCCGGGTTCGACCTACTATCTGCCGCCGGAAGAGCGCGTGCGCATCTGGTAAGGCGGTCGCCTTATCGGTGAAAAGCGAGGGGCGGCGTCTGCACAGGCGCCGCTCTTCTGCTATGGGCCATGGCCATGTCGGAGCATTCAGTGACGGACAGATTGATCCTGGTGGGCCAGGTGGCGGGCGGATTCGGCGTCCGGGGTGAGGTGCGGGTGACGGCCTACACCGCCGACCCTCTGGCGCTGACCGCCTATGGGCCGCTGCTGCGCGCCGACGGCTCGCCGGGCCTGACGCTGACCTCGGCGCGGCCGGACAAGACCGGCGTGGTCGGCCGGGCGCGGGAGATCGAGACCAAGGAACAGGCCGACGCCCTGCGCGGACTGAAGCTGTATGTGCCGCGCGATCGCTTCCCCGAACCGGAAGACGACGAATTCTATCTGACCGATCTGATCGGGCTTGAAGCGCGAGACGGCGACGACGCGGTGATCGGCCGGGTCAAGTCGGTTCAGAATTTCGGAGCCGGCGACATGCTGGAGATCGCACCCGCATCGGGCGGCGCGACCTGGTATCTGCCCTTCACGCGCGAGACGGCGCCGGACGTACGCCCTGGCGAGGGCTGGCTTCGGGTGCTCCGGCCCGCCGAGGTCGGCGAGCCGGAACCCGGCTGATTCAGATCAGCTGTTGTCTTCGACCGGCGCGTCCGGGCCGTTCTTCTTGATGGAATCGATGGCGTTCTGGGCCGACGACTTGGAGCTGTAGCCTTCGGTCGAGAACATGGTCTCGCTGTTGTATTTGAAGCGGACCCGGAACTCTCCGGCCTTGTCCTTGTAGATTTCGAACTTGTGGGCCATCGGCGCCTCCTCTGGCGGGGTGGGGAAGAAGCGTCAGGTTTCCCGCCACGGGCGTCCGCGTCAAGTGACCGTCTGGCGACCGGGCTTCAGCCCTTGTCCGTCGTCGTCGAACAGACCGCGCGGAAACCGGCCGCCGCGAACCGCACCAGATAGTCGCCGGCGGTCTCCAGATCGCCGGACTTGCACAGCCCGTTCGACAGCCGGTCCAGACGGCCCGTCTCGCCCAGGGTCAGCGTCAGGGCGCCCGACAGATTATGATAGGCCCAGTACAGGTCCACGTCGTCGGCGTGCGGCATGATCTGCTTGATCAGTTCGATCAGGCGCCGGATGGCCGGATCGAAATAGCGGGCCATGGTCTCGCCGCCGAAGGCCGGATTGGCGTTGGTCTGGGCCACCAGGGCGGCGTAGTGCTTCCACCCCGGCCCGCCCTTCAGCGACCACTGGAACGGCGGGCGCAGGAAGGCCTCGAACAGGCCCTCCAGCGTCATGTCATCGCCGGCGGCGCGGGCGTAGCGGTTGATGGCCTCGACCCGTTCGTTGTTCCAAACCGCCGCACGGCGCAGGAAGACGGCGTCGAACAGACCGCGCTTGGCCTGGAAATAATAGTGGACCAGGGCCGTATCCACGCCCGCCTCGCGCGCGACCTCGCGGATGGTGACGCCATAGAAGCCGTGCTTGGAAAACAGGTCCTCGGCCGCGTCCAGGATGGATTCGCGCGTATCGCCCGAGGCGGCCTTGCGGGCCTTGGGCGGGCGGCCCCGACGGGCAGGGGCGGCGGGTTCGGGCGCATCCGGTTCGCTCATGAATCCAGCCTTAGGACGGCGCCCCCATCCTGTGCAACGGCGCCACAGCACAGCCGTAACCGGTTTCGCCCGCGCTGACGGGATTTGACAGGTCGGTGAAAGATGATCACCTTCCCGGAAAATCATTGAACGCTGAATAAAAGCGTCTGGGCTGGAAACATCAAATGAGGATCCCGATGAATCGCATCGCCAAGACCGCCCTTATGGCGGGCGCCGCCTGGGGCGCGCTATCCACCATCGCGCTGGCGCAGGACGCCGCGCCGCAGCAACAGGCCAATGCGGTCGAGGACATCGTCGTCACCGCGCGTCGCACCGAGGAATCGGCCCAGACGACGCCGCTGGCCGTCACCGCCTTCAACGCCGAGACCCTGCAACGCCAGGGCGCGCTCCAGGTCACGGACCTGCAGGGCGCGGTGCCGAACCTGAACATCGTCCAGGGCCGCGGCTCGTCCAACTCGACCAACATCTATATCCGCGGCGTGGGCCAGCCCGACGCCCTGCAGACCTTCGACCCGGCCGTCGGCGTCTATGTCGACGACGTCTATTACAGCCGCATCCGGGGCACCCAGTTCGACCTGTTGGACCTGGAGCGGATCGAGGTTCTGCGCGGACCGCAGGGCACCCTGTACGGCAAGAACACCATCGGCGGCGCGCTGAAGCTGGTGTCGCGCCGTCCGGGCCAGGAATTCCGCGCCCGCGCCTCGGCGGCCTATGGTTCGTATGACCTGATCGACATCCAGGGCGCCGTCTCCGGCCCGATCACCGACACCCTGGCCTTCGGCCTGTCGGCGCTGCATTCGCAACGCGGCGGCTATGTCACCGACCCGGTCACGGGCGCCGAGTACAACGACAAGAACACCACCGCCGTGCGCGGCTCGCTGGCCTGGGACCCGGCCTCGAACCTGCGCGTGGATTTCGCCGCCGACTGGTCGCGCGACGACGCGGGCCTGACCGTGGGCCAGGCGACCAGCAATCTGTATTCGATCCTGGGCGTGCCGATCCGCAACTTCCCGAACCCGCTGCCCCAGTATGATTTCCGCACCCGCGTCACGCCGGGCCTGCCGAACCTGACCGAACTGAGCCACTGGGGCGGTTCGCTGCGCGTCGAATGGGATCTGTCCGACAGCCTGACGCTGAAGTCGATCACCGGCTATCGCGAGCTGGAGACCACCGACTACATCGACTTCGACGCCACCGAACTGTCGATCTCGGAAGCCCTGGTCGACGTCTCGCAACAGCAGCGCAGCCAGGAGTTCCAGCTGACCTATGACAGCGGTCCCCTGACCGCCGTGGCCGGCGTGTACTATCTGCGCGAAGAGGTGTCGTCGCACCAGGAAGCCTACGCCAACGATCTGCTGGGCGCGGCCTTCGCCAACTCGCCCTTCACCCGCACCATCGACGACGCCCTGGAGACGACGTCCAAGGCGGCCTACGCCAACGTCAGCTTCGCGGTTTCGGACCAGCTGCGGGTTTCGGGCGGCATCCGTCGCACCGAAGAGGAAAAGGACTACATTCGCAGCACCTCGACCTTCTACGCCCTGCTGCCGGCGTTCAACGCCACCTATCCGTTCGCGCCGCCGGTCGGCGAATATGACGACACGTCCCTGGCCGCGTCGATCGACTATCAGCCGGACCCGGACACCCTGTGGTACCTGCGCTATTCGGAAGGCTTCAAGTCGGGCGGGTTCAACGGCCGCGCCAACTCGATCGCTGAATCGAGCGAGTACGATCCCGAAACCGCCGAAAGCTGGGAAATCGGCTTCAAGGCCACGCGCTGGGACAACCGCCTGCGTTTCAACGCCGCCTATTTCATCACCGACTATCGCAACTTCCAGGCGCGCGTCTCGGGCACGGACATCGACCCGATCACCAAGGCGCCGTCGCCCAAGCTGTCGATCCTGAACGCCGGCGGCCTGTCGCTATCGGGGCTTGAGATCGAAACCGTCCTGGTGCCGATCCCCGGCCTGCAGCTGGACGCCCAGATCGGTTATCTGGACGCCGACTACACCGACTTCGCGGACGCCCAGTTCACGGCCTTCGGCGGCAGCCGCGCCTTCCAGGTCCCGGCCTTCTCGCCCAAATGGACCGCCCGTTACGGCGCCCAGTACGAAGCCATCCTGGGTGACGGTTCGTCGATCACCGTGGGCGGCGCGGCCAAATTCCGTTCGCGCATGGCTCTGGCCGTCGACAACACGATCCTGAACACCAATGTCGAGCTGCCGGGCATGTTCCAGGACGATTACTGGACGTACGACGCCCGCGTGGTCTGGAGCGATCCGGCCAGCCGCTACACCGTCGGCCTGTATGGTCAGAACCTGTCGGACGAGGTCTACAAGACCGACGCCCAGGAATTCTCGACCGTCGGCGGCATCCGCACGGCCTATTACGGCGCGCCGCGCACCTGGATGCTGAAGGTCTCGGCCCGCTACTGATCGGCCGAAATAACTCCTGAACCTTGGGGGCGGCGATCCGATGGGTCGCCGCCCTTCTTCTGTGCTGCGCGCACGAAAAAGGGGCCGCGTCGCCGCAGCCCCTTCTCGGGTTCGGATTGTCGGGCCGATCAGGCCAGCGACGGATCGGCCTGTTTGCAGGCCTCGATCAGGCCCATGACCGAATCCACCGACTTGGCCAGCATGGCCTTTTCGGCGTCGTCGGTGGTGAACTGGACGATCTTCTCGACGCCGCCGGCGCCGATCAGGGCCGGCACGCCGACATAGAGGTCGTTCAGCCCGTATTCGCCCGACACCCAGACGGCGCAGGGCAGGACGCGCTTCTGGTCCAGCAGATAGGACCGGGCCATGGCGATGGCGCTTTCGGCCGGCGCATAGAAGGCCGAGCCGGTCTTCAGCAGGGCCACGATCTCGCCTCCCCCTTTTCTGGTGCGCTCGACGATGGCGTCCAGGTCGGCCTGGGTCATGAAGCCCGCGGCGACCGCGTCCGGCAGGGGCAGGCCGCCGACGGTCGAGTGGCGCACCATCGGCACCATGTCGTCGCCGTGACCGCCCAGGGTCCAGGCGTGGATGTCCTGCACCGACACGCCGGTCTTCTCGGCCAGGAAATAGGCGAAGCGGGCGCTGTCCAGCACCCCGGCCATGCCCACGACCTTCTCTTTCGGCAGGCCCGAAAATTTCTGCAGGGCCCACACCATCGCGTCCAGCGGGTTGGTGATGCAGATGACGAAGGCGTTCGGGGCGTGCGCCTTGATGCCTTCGCCCACGGCCTTCATGACCTTCAGATTGATGCCGATCAGGTCGTCGCGGCTCATGCCCGGCTTGCGCGGCACGCCGGCGGTGACGATGCAGACGTCGGCGCCGGCGATGTCGGCGTAGTCATTGGCGCCCTTCAGGGCCACGTCCTGGCCGAAGACGGCGGTGGCCTCGGCGATGTCCAGACCCTTGCCCTGGGGCGTGCCCTCGGCGATGTCGAACAGGATCACGTCGCCCAGCGCCTCGCGGGCGCAGATGTGGGCCAGGGTGCCGCCGATCATGCCGGCGCCGATGAGGGCGATCTTGGCGCGTGCCATGGTGTCTCTCCGGGTCGTGTTGCGTTGCGAAAAGGAACGGTTGGCGGCGGTCTAGACCCCTGGGGTTCGGGCCGCAAGGCGGGCGCGGCCGCATCGCCCCGGTTTTGACACCGCCGCCCGCCAGCGTCACCTTTTCCGCAGTCCGAAGGAGGCCGCCGCGATGCGCAAGACCCTGATTCCGACCTTGGCCGCCGTGCTGCTGGCGGGGCCTGCCCTGGCCCAGACGCCGCCCGCGACCATCGGCGACCGCTATGTGCCGGCGCCCTGGTGGATGCGCGACGCCGTGATCGCCTCGATCGGCCATGTGCGGGTGCAGATCCCGGCCAACCGCGCCTATTTCCAGGCGGGGTTCCAGTCGGTGGACCGCAGCGTCGCCGACGCCTCGCGCAAGGCCGCCGATCAGGTGCGCGCCCTCAGCCAGGCCCTGGCCGCCTATGGCGTCGACACGGTGCGGGTCGAGACCAGTCTGTCGACGCAGCCGCTGTACGACCAGTACCGCGACGAGAACGGGGTGATGCGCGACAATGTCCGCGCCGACCGCATCCAGCGCTATCAGGCCGTGGCCACCGTCAGCGTCACCGTGCGCGACACCGCCGTGCTGGAGCGGGTCTACGCCACCGTGGTCGCGGCCCAGCCGTCGAACATCACCCAGGTGGGCTTCAATCTGGAGCCGGACAATGCGGTGAAGACCAATCTGGCCAATGCGGCGGTGCGCGACGCCGCCAGCCGCGCCCGCGCGGCGGCCGAGAACGCCGGCGCCCGTCTGGGCCCGGTGCGGGTGATCGACCCGACCGGCCGAGCCTGCCAGACCGATGTGCTGGCCGGATGGCCATCCTATGGCAGCGGGGCGGGCCTGCCGACCGATGTGGAGGCCGGGGTGGTGCTGACCGGATCGCGCATCCGCGCCGACATGGCGCCGCCGCCCGCCGCACCGCCGCCTCCGCCCGGCGGCGGCGGCCCGTCGGAAGAGGCCATCGAGGCCGCGCGCCTGGCCCTGCAACCGCCGCTGCGCGACCTGACCGACCAGGCCTGCGTGGTCTATGGCCTGAACGGATGAGCCAGGACTTCCAGGTCGATCCGGCGTTCGAGGCCGGATCGGTCTTCGTCGCCGACTGGCCTCTGTGTCAGGTGCGGCTTCAGGACGATGCGCGGTTTCCCTGGCTGATCCTGATCCCGCGCATCGCGGGCGCGACCGAGATCGAGGATCTGGCGCCCGCCGACCGCGCCCGGCTGATGGACGAGATGGTGCGCGCCGGGGCGGTGGTGCGCGAACTGGGCCGGGCGCTGGACCGGCCAGTGGACAAGCTGAACCTGGCGGCCCTGGGCAATGTCACGGCCCAGCTGCATGTCCATGTCGTCGGCCGCCGCCGCGACGACGGCCTGTGGCCCGATCCGGTCTGGGGGCGGCCGGGCGCGCAGGCGTGGCCGGCCGATCTGCACGACCGGCTTCTGGCCCTGGCCCGCCAGGCTTGCGCCGGGAACACAAGCGGAACATAAGGCGGGATGACCGCCGCGGCCGTGCATCTGGAACTGGTCTTTTCGCGCCCCGAGACGACGCTGGGGGTCACGCGCGGGGCGGCGCGGCTGTTGCTGGACATGGGCTATGCGCCGCTGGCCGAGGTCTGTCTGCCCAATGGGCGGCGCGCCGACGTCATGGCCATCGGGCCGCGCGGCGACATCGTCATCGTCGAGGTCAAGTCGGGGATCGAGGATTACCGCGTCGACCGCAAATGGCCCGAATACGCCCCCTATTGCGACGCCTTCTATTTCGCCGTGTCGCCCGAGTTTCCCGAGGGCGTCCTGCCGGACGAGCCGGGCCTGATCGTGGCCGACGGCTTCGGCGGGGCGGTGGTGCGGCCGGCGCCGTCCGCGCCCCTGGCCCCGGCGCGGCGCAAGGCGCTGACCCTGGCGCTGGCGCGGCTGGGCGCGCTGCGCAGCTGGCGGGAATGATCAATCCCGCGTGGGGTCGCGCTGGTTCGCGTCGCCATAGGTCAGGGCCAGGAAGACGTCCTCCAGGTCCGGGTCTTCGGTGGTGATGTCGCCGATGGTCACCCCGGCGGCGCGCACGGCGGCGATGACCTGTTCGACCGACGACTGGCCCTTGCGATAGGTCACGGCGAAGGCGCCGTCGGCGCGGCCCGTCACCTCGAACCCCGCCAGGGCCGGCGGCGCGGCCAGGGCGCTTTCGGGCGTCACCACCACATTGCGCGTGTCCAGCCGGCGCAGCAATTGCGGCGTCGGCTCGCAGGCGATGATCTCGCCATGGTTGACGATGGCGATCCGGTCGCACAGCGCCTGGGCCTCTTCCAGATAGTGGGTGGTCAGCACCACGGTCACGCCCTCGGCGTTCAGACGACGCACATAGGCCCACAGCTGGCGGCGCAGCTCGACGTCCACCCCGGCGGTCGGCTCGTCCAGGATCAGGATCGGCGGAGCGTGCACCATGGCCTTGGCCACCATCAGGCGGCGCTTCATCCCGCCCGACAGGGCGCGCACATAGGCGTCGGCCTTGTCCGCCAGGCCCACGGCCGCCAGCAGTTCATCGGACCGCCGCTCGGATTTGGGCACCCCGTAGAAGCCGGCCTGGACCTCCAGCGCCTCGCGCGGGGTGAAGAAGACGTCGGCGACGATCTCCTGCGGCACCACGCCCAGGGCGGCGCGGGCGTCGCGCGGCTGCTGGTCGATGTCGCGGCCCCAGATGACCACCTGGCCCTCGGACTTGTTCACCACGCCCGCCAGAATGTTGATCAGCGTCGACTTGCCCGCGCCGTTGGGGCCAAGCAGGCCGAACATCGATCCGCGCGGAATCTCCAGGTCCACCCCCTTCAGGGCGGTCTTGGGCGGCGACTTCTTGGACCCGGCATAGGTCTTCTTCAGGCCGCGGATCTGGATGGCGTTGTCAGGCTGGCTCATGAAATCCCGGAGGCTGGCGGTTTGACGCCCGGCGGCGCGCCGCATAGGTATGCCCCCGACCCTTAACCGCCAAGGCCGGACGCCCGAAAATGCCGCCTCGTCACTCCGACGCGATCCTTCCGCCGCCCGAACAGATCACGGTTTCGACCAAGCGCGTCGCCTGCGACGGCGGCGGCGGCGCCCTGGGCCACCCGCTGGTCTATATGGACATGGGCGAGGACGACTTCGTCGAATGCGGCTATTGCGACCGCCGCTTCGTGCTGTCGACGAAGAAGGCCCGGCCGGAAAGCGAATACCTGGACCCCGCCGCCCGCCCGCCCGAGGCGCACTGACCCCAGGTCAGCCGCCGTCAGGTCAGCCCAGTCAGGTCAGGCCGCATTCGCCGGCGCATTGTTCCCTGAGATGGGGGCGGCTTTCAGCGCGCGGACGAAGGCGTCGCGCCAGCCGGCCACGTCGGTGTCGCGCACAACCTGCATCAGCGCCTCCCATTTGCGCCGCCGCTCGGCCAGCGGCAGGGTCAGGGCCTTGTGGATGGCGTCCGACAGCTCCTCGCGGCTGAACGGATTGACCAGCAGGGCCTCGCCCATCTGTTCGGCCGCCCCGGCGAAGCGCGACAGGATCAGCACGCCGGGATCATCCGGGTTCTGGGCCGCCACATATTCCTTGGCCACAAGGTTCATGCCGTCGCGCAGGGGGGTGACCAGGCCGACGCGCGCGGCGCGATACAGGCCCGCCAGCTGGTCCCGTCGGTAGGTGCGGTTCAGGTAGCGGATCGGCTGCCAGTCCATCTCGGAATATTCGCCATTGATCCGCCCGGCCAGGGCGTCCAGCCGCGCGCGGATGTCCTGATAGGCGTCGACCTCGTCACGGCTGATCGGCGTCACCTGCAACAGGAAGACCTTGCCGCGCTGTTCGGCATGGTCGTGCAGGAACTGCTCATAGCCCAGCAGCCGCTGCTCCAGCCCCTTGGAATAGTCCAGCCGGTCCACCCCCACGATCATCGAGCGGAAGGCGGCCGAGGCGGCCATGCGGTCGTAGGTGCGCACCCCGCCAGCGGAATCGCGCGCCTTCAGGAAGCCGTCCACATCGATGCCGATAGGGAAGATGCCCGTCTGGACCCGCCGGCCGAAGCACTCCAGCCCGCCTTGGCCGTCCAGTTCGCCGCGCGCCTCGCTGACCACATAGTCGCGGAACAGGTCCAGCCATTCCTCGGTGTGGAAGCCCACCAGATCATAGGCGAACATCGATTCCACCAGCCGCCGATGATGCGGCAGGGTCACCAGCAGCTGCCGCGCCGGCCACGGCGTATGCAGGAAGAAGCCGATCCGGTTGGTCACCCCCAGCCGCCGCAGGTCCCGCGCCAGGGGGATCATGTGATAGTCGTGCACCCAGATCACGTCGTCCGGCTGGATTAGGGGGGCCAGCACCTCGGCGAAGCGGCGGTTGGTCCGCTCATAACCCTCGCCATACGACCGTTCGTAGGCGGACAGATCGACCCGGTGATGGAACAGGGGCCACAGGGTCTTGTTGGCGTAGCCGTTGTAATATTCCTCGACATCCTGGGCCTCCAGATCGACCAGGGCCACCTGCACCCCCGCCCGATCCTGATGCTTCAGTTCGCCGGTGAAGGTTTCGACCGTCTCGCCCGACCAGCCGAACCACAGGCCGTCATAGGTCTTCAGCGCCGCGGACAGCGCCATGGCCAGGCCGCCCGCCGAACCGGCGGCGGGGTCGACGGGGGCCGACACCCGGTTGGAGACGACGATCAGCCGGCTCATCGCACGTCTCTCCACTCGCGCAGCCGCGGAAGCTCCTCCCCCCTCGGGGGAGGGGGACCATGCGCAGCATGGTGGAGGGGGCTGATCCACGCGCCGGTGTGCAGGGCCG
>ENA-UOUJ01000434-UOUJ01000434.1-activated-sludge-metagenome-genome-assembly--contig:-NODE-434-length-29619-cov-6.154648_pt1 | contig 29619 bp, 29 predicted proteins | sample MGYA00249839_ERZ747224 | MGnify/ENA primary metagenome ERZ747224 (study PRJEB28782, sample SAMN03220277) | activated sludge metagenome | biome: wastewater; feature: sewage sludge; material... | reverse complement strand
AAAATTAATATATTTTTTGAAACTATATAATTTTTTTTAACTTTTTATTCCGGCCTGGGCCAGTTCCTGGTTTGCAGCGTCATACACCTGCCTTTTCTTACGGTTGTACCACCATTCCGGGGCCGTTTTCTTCATAAGGGTATCTATTCCCCGCATCCCGAAAAGCTTCCATACCCCACCCAGTTTTCCGATCAGGCTCGATTGCATGGCCCGGAGGCTCATGGCATACCCTGCATCAAGGTATTCCATATGGTGCCAATATCCGGCGGGCATGAATAATGTATCTCCATGCTCCAGGATAACCTCGTAGCCTTTTGCCAGTTTAACTGCCGGAAAGTTTTCATAATCAAAGCTTTGTGAGTAATTCGCGAAGTTGGCCAAGCTTAACACCTCCCATGGCTTACGGTATAGTTTATGTTGCTCTGTAAAGGGAAACAACAAAACCCTTTTACGCCCGGTAAATTGGGTATGTAAGATATGGCTCATATCAATATCGAAATGCATATGGGTGATGGAGCCTTGCCCGCCTACAAACAACATCGGGTATTTTTTCACAAAACCGCTCATGTATTTATCCGGCCAGGTAAAATCTGCGGTCAGTTGCGGTGCGTGCTGAAATATATTGAACAGGAATATACGCAAGTCCAACGGACCCGAACGGGCCTTTTTCAGGTAATCTCCAAATAGCATGTAATCATCGGCCGTATTGATGGGTGTATAGGAATCACTCTTCACGTTATTATATACGCCCACCTGCTTATCCCCCACCACATTAATAAAATAATCCCAGGTCCACTTATTGAGTGCGGGCCATTGTTTTGAGAGCCCCTTCATCACCACCGGAACCATGGGCTGATAATACCGGGATTTAAAATCGGCCGGAGATAATGTTTCAAACGTGTCAACCGGTTTCAACTGCATAGCCTTTGGAATTAGGCTGCAAAAGTAATAAAAAGGAACGTTTGCACTTAAATAAATTCCTTCAAAAAACTAATAAGCGTTAGTTTTGCAGGAGTGTATGTCAAAAATCAGCGTCAACGGAAAAGGCAATTCTAAGGAAATCATTGCAACAAAAGCAGCTATGCTTTTTCGCTCACGCGGATACAATTCCTGTACCATGCGTCAATTGGCGGAAAGTATGGACATTGAGGCACCAAGCCTGTACAACCATATCGGAAGCAAATCGGAACTACTCGTAAACATTTGTTTTTCGGTAGCGCGCGAATTTAACCGCCACATGGAAGAGCTGGAATTGCTCAGGATATCGGGTATTGAGAAAATTGAAAACCTCATCCGTTTCCACATCCGAATCATGATCCGCAGACACAACGAAGTATATGTATCCAATCATGAGTGGAAGCAATTGCCCGACCCACACCTGGCATTATTCCTGCAACAACGACGGTTGTATGAAAATAAAATGGTGCAGATTCTGCGAACAGCTATTCGCAAAAAAGAAATTTCACCCATCGAACCGTACATTGCCGTGCTAACTATACTTTCAGCCGTTAGAGGCGTGGAAACCTGGCAAAGACACAAGAAAGGCATTACACCCCGAAAGCTGGAAGACGACATGACACAACATTTACTCAACGGATTAATCCATTCAAATGGCCATTAACTTTCATTCATTAAAACTGAAGGACGTAAAAAAAGAAACGCCTGAGTGCGTTTCACTCACTTTTGATATCCCTGCTGAACTGTCAGATACATTTCGTTTTCGGGAAGGCCAGAACATCACCATCAGAAAAAATATGGAAGGTGAGGAACTGCGCCGTTCTTATTCTATTTGTGCCGCCCCTTATGAAAATATACTTAGGGTAGCCGTGAAAGAAATCCCCGGTGGAAAATTCTCTGCTTTTGCCAACCATTCCCTGAAACCCGGTGACGTATTGGATGTGATGGCTCCCAGCGGTAAGTTCAATGCACATATGCATGATACACCGGCACACTATCTGGCGATTGCTGCCGGAAGTGGCATTACACCCGTAATTTCCATTATCAAACATACGTTGGCCGCTAGCCCCCACAGCCGCTTTACATTGATATTCGGTAACAGAAGCCGTGCGTCCATCATCTTTTTTGAAGAACTCGAAGCCATTAAGAATACCTATATGGATCGTTTCAACCTGATTCATATTTTAAGCCGCGAAAAAATGGATTCAGATATTCAATATGGAAGAATTGATGCCACCAGACTTAAAGCACTTCAACCATTGGTACAGTATCAAACCGTTCGTGAAGCCTATATCTGCGGACCGGAAGCCATGATTACAGATGCACGTAATATGCTCGTACAATCCGGATTGTCCCCTGAACAAATTCATTTTGAGTTATTCAATACCCCTGTTCAATCACCCTCCGCTATAACACCTGTTGAAAGTGTATCATCCGGAGAAAAAAGTGAGGTGACCATTAAAGTAGATGGACGCAGTTTTGAGTTCAGCCTGCCGTTTGGCGGACAAAGTATTCTGGATGCCGCACTGGAACGGGGAGCCGATTTACCCTATGCCTGCAAAGGCGGTGTGTGCTGCAGCTGCCGTGCTAAAGTAATGGAAGGAGCTGTTGAAATGCAGGTGAACTACGCCCTGGAAAAAGAGGAAGTAGAACAGGGCTTTGTGCTCACCTGTCAATCGCACCCAAGAACCCCAAAAGTGGTGATTGACTTTGATGTGCGATAAAAGTTATATGAAAGGATTTAAACTAACAATTGTTAGTTTTTTTCTTATTTTTATCATCGAAAACCGTTGATTATGCCTGTACACCATTTGGAAGAAACCTTTCAGCAAACCGTAGACGCTGAAATTAAAATTGAAGCGAAAGACTGGATGCCGGAAGCGTATCGTAAAACCAACCTGCGGCAGATTAGTCAGCATGCCCATAGTGAAGTGGTGGGTATGTTGCCCGAAGGAAATTGGATTACCCGTGCCCCGTCGCTGAAACGCAAGGCCATCCTGATTGCCAAAGTGCAGGATGAAGCCGGACATGGATTGTATCTCTACTCCGCAGCAGAAACACTCGGTATGAGCCGTGATCAGATGATTGCTGATCTCCATAGCGGTAAAGCGAAGTATTCTTCCATTTTTAATTACCCTACACTCACCTGGGCCGACATGGGCGCCATTGGTTGGCTCGTTGATGGTGCAGCCATACTCAACCAGGTGATGCTGTGCAGAACCAGTTACGGACCGTACGCCCGTGCCATGGTTCGTATTTGTAAAGAAGAAAGTTTTCATCAGCGTCAGGGTTTTGAAGCATTACTGGTTTTGAGTAAAGGAACCCAAGAACAACGCGCGATGTGCCAGGATGCCATCAACCGCTGGTGGTGGCCGAGTTTGATGATGTTTGGCCCGAGAGATTCCGAAAGCACCAACAGTGATCAGAGCATGAAGTGGAAAATCAAACGAAAAACAAACGATGAACTCCGTCAAAATTTTGTAGATATGATAGCCCAACAGGTAAAACTATTGGGTATGACTTTACCTGATCCGGATTTAAAATGGAATGAAGCCCGCGGACATTATGATTTCGGTGAAATCAATTGGGATGAATTCTGGAACGTAGTTAAAGGAAACGGACCCTGTAACCGCCAACGCTTACAGGCACGCATAAACGCACATGAAGAAGGCGCCTGGGTTCGCGAAGCCGCAGTTGCTTATGCACAAAAACAATCTGCCAAACAGAAAAAAGTAGCTTAAAACATTTATATATGCAATGCTCCATCAGAAAATTTTATTATGGTGATATACCAGAAGAACAGGGTGGCGGTGCCGCCCCTTCGGAATCCATGAACGAACACGGCTGGCCATTATGGGAAGTTTTTATCCGTAGTAAACAAGGCCTCGACCACAAACATGCCGGAAGTTTGCACGCTGCCGATGCACGTATGGCGATTGAAAATGCACGCGATGTGTACACCCGCCGTCAGGAAGGCATCAGTATTTGGGTTGTGGAAAGTAAAAACATCCATGCATCCGATCCCGGTGACGCTGAAAGTTTGTTTGAACCGGCTGCCGATAAAATTTACAGGCATCCCACGTTTTACGATTTGCCCGACGAAGTTAAACACATGTAATCTGCCTTCATGAACACACAATCTAACTTGCCGGTTTCATATATTTTGTATCTGGCAGATAATAACCTGATTTTGGCGCAACGCAACAGTGAGTGGTGCGGACATGGCCCCATACTGGAACAGGATATCGCCATCACCAACATTACGCTTGATTTAATCGGACAGGCACGTATGTTGTATCAACTGGCCGCTGATATCCTTAACCAGCAAAACGGAAATCAGGAGGCTACTGAAGATACATTGGCTTATTTGCGAGACGAACGTGCATTCTCCAATGTGCTGATGGTTGAATTGCCGAAAGGTAACTGGGGATTCACTGTATTGCGTCAATACCTCTTCAGCGAGTTTCAGTATTTATTATACAAACACTTATCTGCAGATGCCACACTTTCCGCAATTGCCATAAAATCTTTGAAAGAAGTAACGTATCACGTACAATGGAGCAGGGAGTGGGTGTTGCGATTGGGCGACGGAACTTCGGAGAGCCATCAAAAAATGATGGATGCTGTTCAGGATATATGGATGTACACCGGTGAACTGTTTGATGCCGCTCCATTTGAAGACGCTCCTGTGTTGCTACAAATTCAAACGGTATGGCAGCAACGCATTGCAGAAACATTTGAAGAGGCCACACTGACCATTCCCGAAAATGTATTTATGCAGAAGGGTGGCAAAAACGGTGTACATACTGAACACCTGGGCTATATGCTCGCTGAAATGCAATATCTGCAACGCATGTATCCAAACGCAACATGGTAACCCCCGTGTATGATACAAAACACATCCACCAGCTTTTAGAAGCAGTGAGCGACCCTGAAATTCCGGTGCTCTCGGTGAATGATTTGGGCATAGTGCGGGATATCCGAATCAATGGTCATCAGGTGGAAGTGGTTATCACGCCCACTTACTCAGGTTGTCCGGCCATGGATATGATTGCTGAAAACATCCGGTTTTACTTACACTCCTGCGGATACGATGATGTGAAGATTACCACGGTGTTATCACCGGCATGGACAACCGACTGGATGACGGAAACGGGTAAACGAAAATTGGAAGAATATGGTATAGCACCTCCTAATAGACTCACCCGCGATATTGATGCGCCCCGCAGATGCCCGCGTTGCGGATCAACCAACACCCGCGAAATCAGCCGGTTTGGCTCTACCGCCTGCAAGTCACTGTATCAGTGCAATGATTGTAAAGAACCCTTCGATTATTTTAAATGCCACTGAGGTTACTTACGACTTTTTGTTATCTTTAAGCATGAACACAGTATTATATGAGCAACAGGATACCGTTGCAGTCATTCGCCTCAATCGGCCGGAAAAATTCAATGCCTTCAACCGGGAAATGGCTTTACTTTTTCAGGAGCTGTTAGATAAAGCAGCGGAGGATGAAGAAATACGTTGTATTTATATCTCCGGAAACGGAAAGGCTTTCTCAGCAGGACAGGATTTGGGCGAAGTTACCGGGCCCGCTCCTTTTGATTTCAATCGTATTCTATCAGAGCATTACAATCCCATCATTCAACGCATCCGTCGAATACGCAAACCGGTCGTGGCAGCCGTGAATGGCGTAGCCGCAGGTGCCGGAGCTAATATCGCACTGTGTTGTGATGTAGTAGTAGCCAGCACCCAAGCCTCATTCATTCAGGCATTTTCAAAAATTGGTTTAATCCCGGATAGTGGTGGTACGTATTTTCTTCCCCGACTGGTGGGATTCCAAAAAGCTTCGGCCCTGGCCATGCTGGGCGATAAAGTATCGGCGGAAGAGGCAGAAAGAATAGGCATGATATACAAAGTTTTTCCCACTGAATCGTTTGAAAGTTCATCCCTGTCTATAGCTTCCGTTTTATCTAATATGCCTACAGAAGGATTAGCCCTCACCAAACAGGCACTGAATGAATCTGTTAGCAACAACCTCAATCAACAATTGCAATCGGAAGATACACTACAAAAAAAGGCTGCTGCTACTACAGACTATCAGGAAGGCATAAACGCATTTATGGAAAAAAGAACGCCTGTTTTTAAAGGAAAATAACCCCAAAAAAATCTATACAATGCAAACAACTCCCCTTCAGGTTGTAGACCATATGATGGAAAATGATTTATTCAGCCAGTGGTTGGGAATTCAGGTGCTCGAAGTATCGGAAGGATACAGCAAAATCAGCATGACCGTTCGCCCGGAGATGATCAATGGTTTTGGCATTGTACATGGAGGCATCGCGTTTTCATTGTCTGACAGCGCCTTTGCCTTTGCCTGCAATAACCGCAACAACCTTTCGGTTGCGCTAGACACCGCCATCAACTTTCTGAAGCCCGTTCATGTTGGAGACATTCTCACCGCTGAAGCCAAAGAACTTCACAACGGTAAAACCACCGGTTTATATCACATCTCTGTGTACAATCAGCACCAACACTTGGTTGCATTATTTAAAGGCACGTGTTTCCGTACGGCTAAACCACTCGTGAAAGAGTAATGTATATCCTCTACTCTTTATCTGCTCTATATTTTGTGCGTGATAAGTGATTTTTCGTCGGTGAGTTGGTTACTTGAGTTTGCAGTGTTTCCGGCTCAGTGACTGCCGGAGGAGGAGTCATCAAAGACATTTTGGTTCCATTGCGATATTATTGGGATTTGTATAGGGATTACGCGGGAACACAATGAAACATCTCCAAAAAAATAGTTACGAAATCATCCACGTAAAGATTCGGATATTTGCTGAATGATTTATCAGTTCAAATCGTTTATTCCGGTCGTAGATCCATCGTCTTTCATTCATCCGCAAGCGGCAGTAACGGGAAATGTTATCATTGGAAAAAATGTGTATGTGGGCCCTGGCGCTGCCATTCGCGGCGATTGGGGAAGAATTATGATTGAAGATGGATGCAATGTGCAGGAAAACTGTACGATTCATATGTTTCCCGGCACTACCGTGCATTTGAAGGAAGCAGCGCACATTGGTCATGGTGCCATCATACACGGAGCTACAATTGGAAAAAATTGTTTAGTAGGTATGAACGCCGTGGTAATGGATGATGTGGTTTTGGGTGATGAGTGCATTGTGGGCGCATTGAGTTTTATAAAAGCCGGCACACAATTTAACAGGAGGAGTTTAATCGTTGGAAATCCGGCACAGGCCATCCGGGAAGTCAGCGATGAAATGATTGCCTGGAAAACCGAAGGCACTGCGCTTTATCAACAATTGCCCGGCGAGATGCATCAGGCGTTTCAACCTTGTGAGCCATTACGTGAAGTACCTGACTTCTATGCCTCTTTGAATGAAGAACAAAAACAATTGTATACGCGTTGGAAAAAAGATTAATCAGGGTTTACGGGAATCTTCCCAAATTTTCACTTCTGCTGTTCTGCTTTCAAAAAAATCTGTGGCACGTCCGTCGCCTCTTCCGGTAATGCCTCCATCAGGATGTGCAATTACCCTGCATGAATCATCGTACAGAATAGAAAAAAAATCGCAACAGGGTGCCGGAACAAAATATACGCGCTGATTGTTGTATGTATACTGATACACTGCTGCCGGAGGATAGGTAAGCTCTTCACTTTTCAACTTTTCAATTAATGCATCCACACATGCAGGATATGTGCTGGAAATGTTTGTTCGGTGTGTACGGCAACCCACAAATGACAACTGAAAAGCCATGAGGAATGTAGAACACATTATGCCTATTTTTACTGACCTTTGCATCAATGGAAAAATCAAATTTTGTTGACCAGATAAAAGTATTTTGCCGGAGCGGACATGGCGGTGCGGGGAGCCGGCACTTCCTGCGCAACAAACTTACTGCAAAAGGAGGACCTGACGGCGGTGATGGTGGAAGAGGTGCGCACATTATACTGAAAGGGAACGCCCAGTTATGGACACTCCTGCACTTACGGTATCACAAAAACATACTGGCAGAAAATGGAGAGCACGGAGGTGGCAACCATTGCACCGGAAGAAACGGAAAAGACATTATCATAGAAGTACCTCTCGGCACCATTGCCAAAGATGAAGAAACCGGTGCCATGGAAGCAGAAATTCTGGAGGATGGTCAGGAAATTATATGGTTAAAAGGCGGCCGTGGCGGATTGGGAAATTCCAATTTCAAGAGTGCAACCAATCAGGCTCCGGATTATGCTCAACCCGGAGAACCGGGCGTTGAAGGTATTAAGGTACTGGAGTTAAAAGTGTTGGCCGATGTAGGACTGGTTGGTTTTCCCAATGCAGGAAAGTCAACCTTACTCAGCCGAATTACTGCAGCGAAACCCAAAATTGCAGATTATGCTTTTACAACACTGGTTCCGCAACTCGGGATGGTTGAATACCGGGAAGGAAAGAGTTTTTGCGTAGCCGATCTTCCGGGAATTATTGAAGGTGCTGCAGAAGGTAAAGGCCTGGGGCACCGCTTTCTTCGACATATCGATAGAAACTCTGTGTTATTGTTTGTTATTCCTGCCGACAGCAAAGACCATAAAAAAGAATTTCAGATTTTACGTAATGAACTGGAACAATACAATCCGGAAATGCTGCAAAAAGATTTTTTGATTGCCATCAGTAAAGCGGATATGCTCGATGATGAATTGAAAGGAGCCATCAGTAAGGAAATGCCAAAAAATGTTCCACACTTATTCATCTCATCTTTAACCGGCGAAGGCTTGCAGGCATTAAAAGATGCGCTGTGGAAGTTATTGAACGCCACATAAAAGGATATATATGTTTCAATCTGTCATTACCGGAGTTGGGTACTATGTACCGGAGCATGTAGTTAAAAACGAAGACCTCATTCAATACATGGATACCTCTGATGAATGGATTCGTGAACGTACCGGAATTGAAGAGCGGCGGTATGCCCACCGTACACAGGAAACCACTACCACGATGGCAGTGGAAGCATCCAAAAAAGCGATAGAACATGCCGGATTAACTACTGCAGATATTGATTTCATTGTGTTTGCAACGTTGAGTCCGGATTACTATTTTCCAGGCTGTGGTGTGCTGCTGCAGCGGGCGTTGAAAATGAAAGAAATCGGCGCATTGGATGTTCGGAATCAATGCAGCGGTTTCGTGTATGCCTTATCGGTAGCTGATCAGTTTATTAAAAGCGGGATGTATAAAAACATACTGGTAGTTGGCAGCGAAAAACATTCTTTTGGTTTAGATTTTTCAACCAGAGGGAGAAATATTTCTGTCATTTTTGGGGATGGTGCCGGAGCGGCTATACTGCAAGCCTCCGATTCTACGGAGCGTGGAGTACTCAGCACCCACTTGCACAGCAATGGTGACGAAGCTGAAATATTAGCGATGTATAACCCCGGCACACATGCCAATTATTGGAAAGACACTCCCTTTGCTGATTTCGATGAGGCTGAGATTGGACAAATGTTCATGAGCCACTCCATGATTGATCATGCACAGAATTTCCCTTACATGGATGGACAAAGCGTATTTAAAACAGCCGTGGTGAAATTTCCTGAGGTGATTATGGAAGCCCTGAATCATAATCATCTGCAACCATCCGACATCAACCTGTTGATACCACATCAAGCCAATTTACGTATTGCTCAGTTTGTGCAAAAGAAATTACAATTGCGGGATGATCAGGTGTATAATAATATTCAGCGTTACGGCAACACTACGGCTGCATCCATTCCTATTGCATTAGCAGAAGCGTGGGAACAGGGTAAAATAAAAGAAGGAGACCTTGTTTGCCTTGCTGCATTCGGCAGTGGATTTACCTGGGGAAGTGCATTGATCAGATGGTAAACGCATCAAGACATATCGTTTTCCTTATCAACCCGGTTTCTGGTGGTAAAGCTAAAGAAAAGCTTATTCAATCAATCGAACAATCAGCACAAGCCGCTGGTGTTCGGCATGAAGTACTACCCACTGATGTGGATGGAAATTACCATGCACTTAAAGAAAAAATTCAACGGGAACGCATAACTGATATTGTAATTTGTGGTGGTGATGGAAGCATTAGTGCCGTTGTTGGTGCGTTAAGAGAAGAACCGGTCAGGTTTGGAATCATTCCGGCAGGATCCGGAAACGGACTAGCCAGGGCAGCACGCATTCCTTTAAATAGTTCTGAAGCTTTAAACGTGATTATGCATCCGCATACATTATCAGTTGATGGCTTTTTGGTGAATGATAGGTTCAGTTGTATGCTTACCGGGCTTGGTTTTGATGCACACGTAGCGCATCAGTTTGCCCCAAAAAAACGCAGGGGATTCTGGACATACCTTACAGAAACCATTCGTCATTATTTCAACGCTTCCTCTTATCGATTCAAAATTCAGTTACAACATACCCATCAGGATGTTCAGGCATATTTCATTAGCATTGCAAACAGTAATCAGTTTGGAAATGATGTTACTATTGCTCCATGTGCCTTACTCAACGATGGCAAACTTGACATTGTTGTTGTGAATAACATGAACAAAATACGATTGTTGTGGGAAATACTGCATCAAATCCGTGCAGGGAAAGTGCAATCGGCCGATAAAGAAAGAATTCGGAGAAATATTTATTATGTACAAACATCTTCATTGCACATTACCAATCCGGAAATGGCGCCACTACATATCGATGGTGATCCTGTAGAAACCAGCGAACACATCTACATACAAATTATTCAAAACGCATTTCAACTGCTGGTGCCACAGAAAAGTTTATCTCAATAATTCAATCAATCTGCTTACAGATGCTTTATTAGCAGGATGATAAAATGACTGTTCCACATCTCTGCGTTCTCTCGCCGATAAATGAAAATTCATAGCTGCAATTTTCTCTTCTTTTTCCGGAACATATACCATGGAGATTCGGTTTACAGGAACGTTAAGCATTCCGGTAAAATAACTCACCTGATCGTTCTGAAAATAATCCTGCAACTTATACCAGTTGTGTTGCAGCACTGTAAACGGATTAATCAGCATATCTGACAAGGAATTGGTAATAAATGGATTTTGCCAGTTATCTGTTTGTTTATCCCGAATCATCAGCATAACCACTCCTCCGGTATTTTCGTTTATCCATTCCTGAAAGTATTCAATGAATCGAAGGGTGGTTTCCGTTCCATAATTATCGCGCAAACCGGCATCCATCACATCAATTACAGGATTGGTAGGCAACCACACATTAGGCAACACATAAGGAAAAGTGGCATTCATCCTCAAAGCCGTCAATGCCCGAAGGTTTCGGGGTTCTAGGTCTTTAAAGAATGTATTGAAATCAACAGCATCCGGGCTGCTCAATGAATCCTGCTCAAAGAGGCGCGGTTTCATCATAAAGCTGATGGGTTGCGTGCATATCATCATTTTCCTGCCATCGCTTTTAATTACAGAATTAAACATCATCATCGGAATAATGGCATCTGCTTCTTCCTGTACCCTGTCTTTAATCTGAAAGTTCAACAGATTTCTGGTGTTATCTGACAACTTCTTTTCAAATGCATAACCCCGGTCTTTAACATAGGATTGTCCATCAACCTGAAATTTCTGTACCGGTGCAAACAAATCCCTTGCAATCATAGAAGTGAAAACAGGGTTCAGCAAGTCTCCTGAAATATGTTCGCCAAACTTTGGTGCATGCAGGTTGATATTTTTGCCTAATATTTTCTGGCGGTAAAGCTCACGGTAATACGTAGCGGCTAACATACCGCCACTTGCCCCTGTCATCATAAATGTTTGCTTCATCAAATCTCCTCCGGTCAGGCTATCGAGTTGTTGCATTGAGCTCATTACAAATGCGGCACTTCGTAATCCTCCTCCACTTACATTTACAAAAACCATCAGGGGCTTATCTTCCTTTTGGCGTGCTTTCCACTTCTCCAGCACCTGAATCATTTGTTGCTTATCCTGCTGAATCTTTTTAGGGGTACATATTTGCTGAAGGGATGATTTATTATAGGCCGGTCGCAGATGAGGTTTGTCGTAATGTAATCCGTAAGCCTTATTTCTCGGATCAATGATTTCATACTTATATAAGGCATTTACACCAATCACTAAAATAATTGTAAACAACAGGCTCCAGCTACCCAGAAAATAGGCGAGTGCGCCCATAACGGCTATCAATACTGCAAATAATATCAAAAAACTGGCAGCAGCAGGCATCTCGAAAAAACGATTTTCCAGAAAAAAGCCTACTATAACGAGTGAAATAAATGCCAGAAAAATACATAACATACCGGCGAGATGATGTCGTTTGAAAACCACATCAATAAACTCTTGGCGATAATGTGCTACAGAACGGGGCTTCCGTAATTTGAAGGAAGGAGTGAGGAAATAATTGACCCTTATTTCACGAAACTTTGCCGTTGGTCCGCCGGTTTGCTGAAATGTTTTTCGAAATTGTTGTGGATTGGCTACTAGCGGGGCGATGCTTCGAACGATGGTTCTTTCAGCACTAAAAAAATATGCAAAAGAAAGAAACCAAATAAACAGAATCCCCAACCACATGCTGAATATCATATACCAGATATCTGCAGCTGGTTTAAGTTCCACAAAATCATTGAAACTGTAAATGCGTATACTATATACCGTTAGAAATACTACAGGAATAATGCTATTGTTGATACAATATTTTAAAAAAGGTTGAGTGGTGGTAGCCAGAAAATTAAAACGGCGACTATGCAGGATAAAGGTTGTAATATTCCAGCTCATTATAAATACTCCAAGCGCAAGCCCTACAATCAGGGCTCCGATAAAATTTACTTTTCCCAGATATTCAGGAGACAATATGAGTCCGCTGGCTCCAAATGTTTTTAGAAAGCTTCCCTGAATGGCACTGAACAATATCCACCAAAAAAGTAATAATACCTGATACTTTTTAAAATGGAGTATGAACAGCTGGACAGGGAAAAAGTGATATACATTTTTCAGCAATGATTTCATAGAAACGCGCATTGCTTAAATATATAAAATAAAAAACTGTAAAACTAACGTGTGGGGTGTTTCCTTACCAAAAACAACAGTGCAGTCAGTGCCATTACGAGCAACATAGCTACAAATTGATGTGCCACACCAAACCATGTAAACGCATCAGCATTGTGCGCATACGTTACTGTGAAGATGCCTAGTAAAATTTGAATCAGCAGTAACAACAGGAAGGATATCCGTAATTTTTTAAAGAGGGTACTATTTTGAAGGTGTTTTGTTTGTATAAAAAAGAGGATGACCAAAATGGCCAGCAGATATGCCAAATTTCTATGCATTACATGTACCATCAGGTTATTATTAAAAAAATTGGATACTGCGGGTTGCTGTTCCCATAAGCCTGGCGGAAGGAAATGTCCGTTGATGGAAGGCCAAGAAGGTGCTGATTGCGCGGCTTTCAACCCTGCCATGAAACCACCGTAGCATAGTTGAACAAACACCAGTGCTGTAATAAACCAAAGTAAATTTTTAGCTAAGGGAGAGATCAATTTATTGTTGAAAGATGACGTTAAGGATAGTGCAAACCAGAGCGTGTACACCAGAAGAATTAACGCTGCTATAAAATGTGTGGTTAATTCAATGTGTCCTACATAATATTTTTCTGGTACGAGTCCGCTTTTAACCATTATCCACCCGATGAGTCCCTGCAATGCACCGAGTGCAAAGAGTAGGATCATTGGTATGATCATTTTTCGGTTGAATTTTTGTTTTGCCAGTAGATAAACAAATCCCACCAGAAATACCACACCAATTAATCTGGCCCAGGCCCTATGCAACCATTCCCAGAAATAGATAAATTTAAAATCGCTAAGAGAGAAATGTTGATGGAGATATTTAAACTGATCAGTAGACTTATATTTTTCAAACTCTGATAACCAGTCTTGTGTATTGAGGGGTGGCAAAATACCGGTGATGGGTTTCCATTCGGTGATGGAGAGTCCGGATTCGGTAAGGCGGGTGATACCACCAATAAGGATTTGAATGACAATCATGGCGATTCCGATCAATAGCCATGAAACAACCGCTTTATTATTTTGAGTTCTTGGAGGTGTAGTAATCATAGTCTTGCAAAGGTATTGGTTTGGCGGGATTGAAGAGTGTGGGGTGTTAAAGGGGTGGCCGGACTTAAGTCCGGCCCTAAAACATTTTGCTGAAACAATCTGCTGAAACCCTTTCAATTGTGCATTTCGAACCACTTAACCTCAAACTTCCTCTAACGGCCGGACTTAAGTCCGGCCCTAAAACATTTTGATGAAACAATCTGCTAGACCCTTTTCAACTGTGCGTTTCGAACTACTTAACCTCAAACTTCCTCTAACGGCCGGACTTAAGTCCGGCCCTAAAACTTTCTACAAAAACATTTTGTTGATACCCTTTTCAATTGTGCGTTTCGAACTACTTAACCTCAAACTTCCTCTAACGGCCGGACTTAAGTCGGGCCCTAAAACATTTTGATGAAACAATCTGCTAAAACCCTTTTCAATTGTGCGTTTCGAACTACTTAACCTCAAACTTCATCTAACGTCCGGGCTTAAGTCCGGCCCCAACTATACAACAAACATCAAACACTTTTCGCTCACTTAATTCCGGCTGCCACCTATTACCCATATTTATACACCCGCCATTTCCTCCTCTTTATCCCATTAATCTTTCTCCACTCCCTTTCCAAACACTCCGGTAACTTTCCATTGGTTAATGCACAATGTGCTATTTCTCCCTTTATCTTCATCGCCCTCCGCTCCCCTACGGAAACTGCATAATATGTCTTTTCCCACTCAAACCTTTCCGACAACCTCTTTTGCTCATTTATCCAAAATGAAGATTCTCCTTTTATCAACTGCATCAATTTTTCAATGGTCTGATTGGTTTTAAACGCTATCAAACAATGACAATGATTGGGTTGAACCAGAATAGCCTCTATCATCAAGCCCTTCTCTTGCGCGTTTCGTCTAATATGCTCCCCAACCATCCTCCTGAATATGGGCGACATCAAATAATTTTCCCCTTGTCTTGTAGTCCATACAAAATGAATGTACACGCTGATGAAAGTAATCATGTGCTGCAATTGTGAACCCGCAATCTGGAACTTTTATACTTTTTAAAAAATACCCCCTACCCATCTTGTATACTAATGCGTAATTTTTGTTTAAAATGTCTACTCCACACAGATTAGTGAATATTTTTGCCTCATGTTGCTGCCGTTTCATGATAACACATGTATTGAAGCCGGTGTAGACGAGGCCGGAAGAGGATGTTTTGCCGGCCCTGTATTTGCCGCCGCAGTGATTTTGCCAAAAAAATTTCATCATCCGTTACTAAACGACAGCAAAAAAGTTTCTGCTTCACATAGAGACGTTTTGCGCACTGTCATTGAAAATGAAGCTGTCGCCTGGGCCGTGGCCATGGTCGATAATTTAGAAATCGATAAAATTAACATCCTACGTGCATCATTCAAAGCCATGCATCTGGCTATAGAACAACTAACACTCAAGCCTAACTTCTTACTGATAGACGGCAACCGGTTCAACCCCTTTCCCCATATAGAACACCGCTGTTTTGTAAAGGGAGATGGCAGATATGCATCTATTGCCGCCGCAAGCATCCTCGCTAAAACGCACCGCGACGAATATATGAATCTACTACACCGGGAATTTAATATGTATGGATGGGAGAAAAATAAAGGGTATGGCACTTTGCTTCATCGCAATGCCATAGCGGAATACGGCCTGTCGAAGTATCACAGGAAAAGTTTTAATATTTAGTGCTATTCCGCTACCATTAAGCATTCAGATCAAAAACCCCAGCTCCTTCACGTAGTACACTCCAGTCATCCGTAGTGCAATCAACCACTGTAGAGGGTACCAAACCTCCCGCCCCGCCATCAATTACAATGTCTACCCGTTTTCCAAAATTTTCATACATCACTTCCGGATCAGTATAGTCTTCCACCTTTTCTCCCGGCAATGACGCACTTAATAAAGGATTTCCCAAACTGTCTAAAATGGCACGACATATATTATTGTCCGGTATCCTCAACCCCACGGTAGATTTTTTGGTGTGTAATATCTTTGGAACCTGTTTGCTGGCCGGTAATATAAATGTATACGGACCGGGCAAACGACTCTTCAACACGCGATACAGCGGTGTTCCTATACTTTTTGTGTAATCACTTAAATGACTTAGATCACGGCAAATGAACGACAGTTGCGCCTTTGAAGGATCTACCCCCTTTATCCTGCAAATCTGTTCTACGGCTTTCGGCTGATAAATATCACAACCCAAACCATAAATTGTATCGGTTGGGTAGATGATGATACCCCCTCGTTTCAAACAATCCACTACCTGCTGAATCAACCGCGGTTGCGGATCTTCCGGATGTATTCGTAACAACATGGTCCGAAATTAAATACAATTTCTGTTTTACGCACAAAAACAAAATTTATCAGGTACTTTTGCCAGGTTTTTTAATTTCATCTTTTAAAAATTATAACCTTCCCTTATGTCACTCATTACCGTAGGTACCATGGCTTTCGACGCAATTGAAACGCCATTTGAAAAGGTTGATAAAATCATCGGCGGATCCGCTACGTATGTGGCTTATGCTGCCAGTAATTTTGTGAAACCCGTTCAACAAATTTCAATTATAGGATATGATTTTCCGGAAGAAGAAATGAACGCCTTAAAAGCACGTGGTGTTATGATGGACGGAGTTGAGATTATTAAAGACAAAAAATCCTTCTTCTGGAGCGGTAAGTACCATATTGATATGAACTCCAGAGACACCCTGATTACCGACCTGAATGTACTAGCCGATTTTAATCCCATTGTTCCCGATTCTTATCAGGGCGCAGAGTTTTTAATGCTGGGTAATCTGATGCCCTCTCTGCAGTTGAGCGTGATCAAGCAACTTAAAACACGCCCGAAACTGATTGCCATGGATACCATGAATTTCTGGATGGATACCGCTATGGACGATCTCAAAACAGTATTGAAAGAAGTTGATGTTCTGTTGATAAACGACGGTGAAGCCCGTCAATTGAGCGGCGATGTATCACTCGTTAAAGCCAGCCGTAAAATATTGAATATGGGGCCAAAATTCCTGGTGATTAAGAAGGGAGAACACGGTGCGCTTCTCTTCCATAAAAACCACGTTTTCTTTGCCCCGGCTCTGCCGCTCGAAGATGTATTCGACCCCACAGGTGCCGGAGATACATTTGCCGGAGGATTTATTGGCCATCTGGCTAAAACCAAAGACATTAGTTTTGAGAACATGAAAACAGCCATCATAGTGGGTAGTGCCCTGGCGAGTTTCTGTGTAGAAAAATTTGGTCCCGATCGCTTACGCGAAATCACCAAAGATGATTTGGATGAAAGAATCGGCGAATTTGTTCAATTGGTAAACTTTGATATTGACCTGGTATAACGGTGTACCATGCTCGAAATTATCGCATTGTTCTTCCTGACCAGAAATATCGGTCAACTTGCACAACAAAAAGGTGTTCCACCACTAAAATGGAAAATCTTCACCATCCTAGCTTGGATTGCGTTTGAGTTTGTGGGTGTCGTCTTTGGTGTGGCCATATTCGGACCTAACAACATTGTGAGTATCATGCTCGTAGCTATCGGTTTCGCCATAACAGGTTATTACCTTGTTCGAAAATACCTCGATCAATTACCGGACACCGATATATAACCTGTTCAACGTAAAAAAATGCCCGGATAAAACCGGGCTTCTTCATAAACTGTACATTCCTTCACTATTGTGTAATGCCTTCAAGCTTTAAAATAAACGCATACTCCCGGGCTCTGTCCTTTAGTGATTTAAACCTGCCTGATGCACCTCCATGCCCCGCCTCTAAATCAGTATGAAATAAAATCTTGTTGTTGTCTGTTTTGTAAGCCCTCAGTCGCGCCACCCATTTAGCCGGTTCAAAATATTGCACCTGGCTATCATGCAATCCTGTTGTAATCAACATATGGGGGTACGACTTCTTTTCTACGTTATCATACGGAGAATATGATTTCATATAAAAGTAATGTTCCTTATTCTCGGGATTTCCCCACTCATCATACTCATTGGTGGTTAAAGGAATAGTAGGATCGCTCATGGTGGTCACCACATCTACAAATGGAACTTGTGCCACAATACCGTTAAACATTTCAGGCGCCAAATTTACAACAGCACCCATCAACAAGCCGCCTGCGCTGCCACCCATAGCATACAAATGTTTAGGGGTTGTGTACTTTTCATTCACCAGATATTTTGCGCAATCAATAAAATCTGTAAACGTATTTTTCTTCTTCATCATCTTACCATCTTCATACCAGGAACGTCCCATCTCCTGCCCACCACGAATATGTGCAATGGCAAACGCAAATCCGCGATCGAGCAAACTTAAGCGCACACTCGAAAAAGTTGCATCCATATTGGCCCCGTACGATCCATATCCATACAACAACATGGGCCTCGTTCCATCTTTGGTGAACCCATTTCGATATACAATAGACATGGGAATTTTGGTTCCATCCGCTGCAGTTGCAAATACACGCTCCGTTACATAACGGTTCGGATCAAAATCCCCCACCACTACCTGCTGTTTCAATAAAACCTTGGTCTTGGAATTCATATTGTAATCATATACAGAGGAAGGGGTTGTGAGCGATGTGTAATTAAATCGCAATACATCTGTGTCATAACCTGGATTATACGCTAAACTTGCCAGATAGGCCGGCTCGTCGAAAGATAAATAATGCCCGATATTATTTTCAAATCGAATGATATGGATGCGGGTCAACCCATCCTTACGCTCACTGATGGCCATAAAATCTTTAAACACCTGCATGCCTCCAATAAATACATCCGGATAGTGCATCACAAATTCTTTCCAATCTTTTGCATGCGTTTTATCTTCTGTAGCCGTCATGATTCTGAAATTCTTTGCCTCCAGATTGGTTCTGATATAAAACAAATCGCCTGCATGATCTACATTGTACAGCACTTCTTTCATACGCGGCTGAAATACTTTAAACGGTTGATTAGGTGTATTCGCATCCAGATATTTAATTTCAGTAGACAATGTTTGCTGTGAGTAAATGAACAAATATTTATCAGACTTACTTTTTCCAATTCCAATATAGTTGGCCGGATCGGTTTCCTTATACACTTCAACATCTTCCTGCTCATTGGTTCCCAACTTATGACGCATGATACGCTCACTCAACAACGTAACCGGATGCTTGGCTGTGTAAAATATCGTTTGATTGTCATTCGCCCAGGTTGGGTCCCCTTCCGTATTGGTAATAACATCTTCCAATATCATTTCCGTATCAATGTTCTTAATAAATATCTGATACTGCCGGCGAGATACCTTATCCACTCCGTATGCAATCCACTTATTATCCGGACTCACACTAATACCACTCACAGAATAATATGTGTGCCCTTCTGCCATGGTATTTACATCCAGCAACACTTCCTCCTTTGCATCCATGCTTCCTTTCTTCCTGCAAAAAAGATAATAGTCCTTTCCTTCAACCTGGCGGGTATAGTAATAATATCCATTCTTCAAGTAAGGAACACTTTCATCCTGTTCTTTTATTCTTGAACGCATTTCTGTGTATAGCACATCCTGAAATTTTTCAGTATCCGCCATCATGGCACTGTAATAATTATTTTCGGCCCGTAGATAATCAACCACCTTAGTACTGTCAGGCCCTTTTTTAAAAAAATCATTCATCCAATAATAAGGATCAATTCGTACATCTCCATGCGCTTTGTGGAGATGTTGTTTCTGCTCTGCAACCGGCGGTTTCACATCGGGCCAGTACACTTGCTTTTTGTTCATATTGATTTGAGATTTTGCTGTTAACCCGAAGGCTAAACATATCATTGCGGGTATCACTGCTTTTTTCATACTGTAATTATTGGTTGATGATGTTGATTACTTTTTTATATTTTTCAAACGAACCACGGGTGTCAAACGCCTCTATGTAAACGATATATCTGCCCGTTGGTAAAACCTGCATCCGCTCTCCCAATCCATCCCACCGCCATGTACCTGTAGTACCATTCAGAACGTTACGATGCAAAAACCGAACCGCTCTTCCATGTATATCAAAGATAATTACATTACTCATGTATCCCGCTTCGGAAAAGGAATATTGTATGGTTAAGAAATCGTCGCGCCCATCATTATTGGGTGAAATGTTTTCTCCTGAAAATGTATATTGAGCCTGAGGAGTTGTTGTAGTTACCTGCTGGCTATTCTCATATCCCGGGGTGGCATACCCTACATCTCTGGAAGCACTATGCCATATCTCCCGGCGGTTACTTGTTCCCTCGCGGTGTATACGCTCCAGCGAAACCCCTTCCACCCGGGTTAACAACGGAAAATGCCAGTTGGCCTGATAGGCCACCCGATCCACTTCTTCACCGGCATGATTGAGTATTATAACCGTGCCCTTATCATCATTATATGCTGGCAATTGCATCACGTCTACAAACCGCTCCGGAGATTTACAATAATACTCCGATTGTACAATGCGACGATTATTCGATAAGGCTAAGATTCCTCCCGGAAACAACGTATATCCCGTGGGATGCAACTGTGTAATCTGCGCAGTTGCACCCGATGAAGATTCGTGCGCGATATATACATATTTTAAATCAACTGCATGGTTACCGCGATTGTATATCTCCACAAAATCGGTTCCTGAAGGAGTGGGATTAAATAATAGTTCATGAATAATTACATCCCCTGCTTCCGGACTATACGCCAGGGCCAGCGGAATTTCTGCTGAGGGTATAATAATGCCCGAACAACTGCGTACATTCCTTACCGTTAAGGTATAAACTGTTCCGGGAACAAGAGGTTCAAGCAAACGGATACTCACAATCTGTAGCAGCGGCTCCAACAATTGGAGATAGTCAACTCGCAACCCCTGCGGCTGAATGTCAATTTGTACCTGATGCACATTCAGCACGTCGAGCGGACCTGAAAAAAACAACTGAATATGCATACTGTCTACCGCATAACTTCTTTCCAATTGAAAAGCTACATCCGTTTGCACCAACCCTGATACAGAATTATATCGCCCGGGTGTTGCTCCGCTTGCATCGGTACTGGCTACCCAGTTGCCTTCGCCTACACAAGGCTGATCCACATTTTTCATTTCTAAACTCCATCCACCGGCTTTCTTTAAAGCATTCTCATACCATGTATCAGAATATGCAACAGTATGAATCAACTTATCATCTGCACTTTTTAAATACAGTACATCGCCTGCATTGTTTAATGATGGAAAAGTTGGAACAGATAACGTTGAACCGTACACGAAGAGTGATTGATATCCGGAAGTAGATGTCAGTGTCAACACACTGTCCGGCATCAACATATATTCAGGAAAAACCCCGGAACACCCGCCGGCATCTTTGCATATTTTCCACCCTGCCAACTGTATGGGAAACGCAGTTACATTTCTGATCTCCACCCACTCCACCGTGGGCATTTGCTGCGGAGGGTCTGGATCAGCAAATATTTCATGTAATAACACATCGCCCCACACGGGCTTTACATAAATCAATGTATCCCGCAAAGTAGCAGACACATTGCCCCAGATATCCATTACATCCTCTACCTGAATGGCAATGGGCACCCTTTCGGGAAACGCATTTGAAAAGCGAAGTACACACCGGTTGCCGGTACATTCCACTTGTTGCGGAAACCCTACGCCTGCATCCAGATAAAAAAATGAGGGAACATACCCATTCCATCTGACCGCTTCATTAAAGACTACTGTTGCGGTTACAGAATCGGTGGTACGCACATCAATGATGTGGGGTGGCATAGTATCCGGATAGTGTTGCCCTACATACACATCATCAAAAAAATGCTTTTCGAAAAATGACGCGGTGGATTGTGTTACCGATATACCAAAATAATGCGATGTGGTATATACATGATCAGCGATTGGGCTATATACCTCTCCTGAATTTCCATCTACATCATAGAGTATCATCCACTGATGCTGATCATCTCTGATAACTTTGATATGATACCACCGGTTGGCCTGCACCGTTCCGTTCGTACCATCTACAATACATGTAATACTACCTGCATCTTTTCTAAACAAACTGATTTCATCAGGTGTACCGCCCACCCGAATGAAATATCCCGTAGTTGAAGGCGCCGTAAAATCTTCGGAGGATGCCATCAAGAATACATCGGCATAATTTGTACCGGATGTAGAAAGATTCATTCGCACACTGAAATGCCAGGCACCGGTAACCTGTGAGGAAGGCGTGGTGATGCTAAACGTTTGATTAGGTACTTGAGATGCACTCTGTAACTGGCCCTGCGCATTGACAAGGAACGCGCCCGATGGCTGATTCCAAACCGGACCATTCAATAAATCGCCGTCATTGAAATTTTCAGTGAACTGGGCACACGCCGATGGTGCTGCTAACAGCAGGAGGATACACATTTTCATACAGTAGGATTTAATCCCTTAAAACTAAATATTTCAATGCGCAGAAAATGGAAATGCGCAAGAAGTACCCATAGGGTGTATTTTTACATCCACAATACACCACACACATGAAAGTTGCAGTTGTTGGGGCTACCGGTTTGGTAGGTACCAAAATGATTGAATTACTGGCTGAAAGACAATTTCCTGTCAGCTCATTGATACCCGTGGCATCAGAACGCTCAGCCGGTAAATCCATTTCATTCAACGGGCATGAATACACGGTTTGTACCCCACAACAGGCTATCAACGCACAACCCGCGCTGGCACTGTTTTCTGCAGGAGGTAGCACTTCTTTGGAATGGGCACCTCAGTTTGCCGCTGCCGGAATTACCGTGATTGATAACTCCAGTGCCTGGCGCATGAACCCCGATATAAAGCTGGTAGTACCCGAAGTAAACGGACATGTTTTAACGGCTACGGATAAAATCATTGCCAACCCGAATTGTTCTACCATTCAAATGGTGCTGGTGCTTAAACCCATACACCATGCATACACAATACGCCGTGTTGTGGTGAGTACTTATCAAAGTGTTACCGGCACCGGTACCCGGGCAGTACATCAGTTGATGAATGAACGCAACCACCAAACCGGTGAAATGGCATACAAATACCCCATTGACCTGAACGCCATTCCCCAAATAGATGTGTTTCTGGAAAACGGGTACACCAAGGAAGAAATGAAAATGATGCTGGAAACGTGCAAAATTATGGGCGATGATTCCATCAAGGTAACGGCAACGTGTGTACGCATTCCAACTATGGGCGGACATAGCGAAAGTGTAAACATAGAATGTATCCAACCCTTCACCCTTCAATCGGTACGTCATTTATTAGAAAATGCTCCCGGAGTAATTGTTCAGGATGATCCGGATAATTACGTTTATCCAATGCCGTTATATAGTAAAGACAAAGACGATACTTTTGTGGGGCGCATCCGGCTGGATGACACCCAACCCAACACTTTCAATTGCTGGATTGTAAGCGACAACCTGCGGAAAGGCGCTGCTACCAACGCCATCCAGATTGCAGAATTATTATTGGAAAAAGGATTTGTCCGCTAAGAATAAAGGAATGGGTTGTATTACTCAATCACCCAGGTTTCCCTGCCGCGCAGCAATGCATTTAAATCTCCCTTGCCTTTTGTGGCAATAACCTCGTCTATTTGCATTTGCATCACCTCTTCATAACATGCACGCTCCGTTTCATAAAACACGCCAAAAGGCCGCGGCATGTGGTTTGCCGTATCCGGATGATCAAACATACGTATCAACAACTGGGCCTTATAAAAATCCCGTTCATCGTGTATCCATAAATCATCTGCCGAAAAATCTGATAGATTCACCACCACCGGTTTCAATCCGTCTAAACGAATGCCCTTTTCATTATTGGCAAAAACCAATGGCTTGCCTTGTTCAAGGAAAAGGGTTTCCAGCGGCTTCGTTGATTTCTCAGTGAAAATTTCAAATGCCCCGTCATTGAAAATATTACAGTTCTGATAAATTTCAAGAAAAGATGAACCTTTATGCGCATGGCTTCGAATCAGCATTTGCTGTAAATGCTTAGGGTCCCGATCCATGGAGCGCGCAATAAAGCTGGCATCCGCACCCATAGCCAATGCCAACGGATTAAACGGATGATCCACACTGCCAAACGGAGTGCTCTTGGTTACTTTATGCTCTTCTGAAGTGGGAGAATATTGCCCCTTGGTTAATCCGTAAATCTGATTGTTGAACAATAACAAATTCACATCAAAATTGCGGCGCAATAAATGAATGGTATGATTTCCTCCTATACTCAACCCATCACCATCTCCGGTAACAATCCACACACTCAATTCCGGACGCGTAGCTTTTAATCCACTGGCAATGGCCGTAGCCCTTCCGTGAATGCTGTGCATACCATAGGTGTTCATGTAATACGGAAAGCGGCTGCTGCATCCAATGCCGGAAACAATTACTATGTTCTCGCGCGCAATGCCTAAAGTGGGCATCACTTTCTGTACCTGCGCCAAAATTGAATAATCACCACAGCCCGGACACCAGCGTACTTCCTGGTCGGTAGCAAAGTCTTTCGGGGTTAATACCGGAGGTTCAATCGTTGTATTCACAATAGGCAAAATTAATGAATATTCTTCCGATGCAAGGAAGTTTTCTATGGTTGATGCGCCCTGCAGGCTTCCAAATAATCCTTCAATCCCTCCACCAGCTTTTCCGCCATTCGTATCCGGAATGCTTCTTCCACCACCAGGGCCTCCTCTTCCAGATTACTGAGAAACAATGCTTCCACCAAGGCATTGGGATATTCGGTCGGACTATTCAACATGAAATTAAAAGATCCTGTAATACCTCCCGGCCTCAAACCCAACTCCTGCATTCGTTTGTACAATACTTCATTCAGCATCCTGAAACCCGGATACCGGTAAAACATCATCGTCCCTCCGGCATTCAGTGGGTCTACCGCTGAATTTAAATGAATACTCAGCAAAATATCCGGTGTACTGTCGCGGTAAAATAATATGCGCTGACGGTTCTCTACAAACTGTTCTTTAGTGCGCGTCATAATAACCTTCGCTCCTTCCCGTTCCAAAGCAGCTTTCAACTTCAATGAAATATCCAACACCACATTTTTTTCAATCACACCCGTTAAACCCTGTGCCCCGGTGTTCGTTCCGCCATGTCCGGCATCCACTGCAATCACCAGGTTTTTCAATTGCAAATGCACAGGCTGCTGTTTCACCCGCACCACCAACGCATTGCCTTCATAATACACCGAATAACCCCAATGGAATGGATGCTTCAGAAAAATAGTGATGCGAAACACTTCGTCTGAGGGTTGCGTGTATTCAACCCTCGAAATTTCTTTGGCCGATGCAAGTTGAGTAATCCAGTTGGTGTTATTCACCGCTCCATGTACATCAATTTCAATGGCCGCCGGTGTTACCAACTGACGCGATTCATACGGCAACCTTCTGGGCAGAGCCATCTTTAGATAATCATATTTTTCATCTCCGCTGATGGTCATTTTAGAGGTGAGCACCGGGGGCAGCGTGTAACCTCTGGGCAATAACTCCACATAATCCGATTCAATGTAGGCACTGCGTCCGGGCGATAGCTGTACCTTATAATCGCGCCCGGCCTTACCCAGTATTTTCATGGGTATCAGGCTGTCTACATACCCGATTTTTGCCCCACCGAGCCGGTCATCACCCCATCCATATTTTAAATGCGCGAGGCGGGTGGTGGTTCTCAGTGCATCTGAACCATAAAACGACATTGTGGCAAGGGTATGCGCTGATTGTTTCGTGTATACGTCACCGTTCTTGGAGGTAAGCGTAACCGTTAGTTTGCGCGGTATCGAATCATTTTCGCTCATCACATAAATCCCTTTATATATACCGGAGACAGACGCGCCTGAACCCACCGGTAGTTCATACAACAATGTACCATCCACCGTTACCACCGAACCCGGATAGGCTTTCACCTCCAGGTACACCGGATCACCCGGCTGCAGAATGAGGTTGCCCTCAGGAAAAACCTGCACCGAAGCAATGCCGGGCTTATCAACAGGTAAATTTGGTAACGGTATCGAATACTCGAAAGTAACTGTACGATCAATTGATTTTTTCCCTGCGCTTGCCTTTATGCGAAAGGTGCTTGTTCCCGGTTCCAGTTTTAACTCCCGTGCAAAGGTGCCGGTGGCGTGTACTTTTACCGGTTCATCATTGATGGTAAGCGTACACTGCCTGCACGTTACACCGGTAATAAATTGCTTCGGCGCATTCACCAACGCAGGAGATTGGGTGGGTGCAGCAATACGCAAGGTGGGTGTTACATCTTGCGCGCGTACCACAACCAACATAAACATCAAAATCAACGTTAAACTTACTTTCATACCATGTGCTTTACTAACATCCGAAGATACTCCATAACCAGCTTCTTCATTGTACAATCCTGTGAACGGAAATACAAATATTCCCGTGAAAATAACGTTGAATGGTACAACCCGCAGGGGCTGTCGGCTTAGTTAACACGAAGAACCTTTTGTTCCGGCCATCCATTTCTAGTACGGCACAAAGCCTGCACACTATAGCTTCACCGGGCTATCCATTGCTGTCCGGCAGCCTTTCAGCAGTATGCGTACTTCATCATTCTTTTCCTTTACAACTTTTAGTGCTAACTTGTACGTATGAAAATAATCCTCTCCCTGCTACTCCTTACTGCTGTATGCTTGTTCTGGCTCACTGCCTGTACAGGTATTCCTAAAGGAGCAAAACCGGTTGGTAATTTTCAGGTAGATCGCTACCTCGGCACCTGGTATGAAATAGCACGACTTAATCATTCTTTCGAAAAAAATCTGATGCAGGTAACGGCAGTGTATACACTAAACAAGAACGGAACCCTTAAAGTGGTGAACAGCGGATATGATATCAAAAAGAAAAAGCGCAAAGAAGCCGTGGGAAAAGCAAAGTTTGTGGGTGATAAAAATGTGGGCCAGCTGAAAGTTTCTTTTTTTGGTCCGTTCTACGGCAGTTACAATATCATTGCATTAGATGAAAACTATCAATATGCACTGGTAGTGGGTAAAGACCTAAGTTATCTGTGGATACTCTCCCGCACCACATCTCTTCCCGATAATGTGCGCAACGAATACCTTCAAACAGCATCCGGTTTGGGATACGACACCACCGCACTCATTTGGGTAGATCACAATCCATAAAAAAAGCTGCACCTCGCAGGGTACAGCTCGTTTAACTTCATATCCAACATCATTAGAAACAATAACGGTTGGCTTCAATCAGTTTTGCGGCAATGTTTCTGCGCGCCTGTTTGCTGTTGTACGGTGCCATTTTTGTAAATCGTTTCAAACCCAGCAACATCATACGTTGCTCATCCCCTTCTGCAAAGGCGTTGATGGCTTCCTTTCCTCTCTTGTTCACAATATCCACGGCATCATTCAAATAACAACGCACCATGTCTGCTTCACTAGAAACGTGGTCTATTCCTTTTTTGTCTGCCAGTTTTAATAAACGCAACAAGGCACTTTCAGCGTGGAATGTCTGAATGGCCATATCCGCAATATTCATCAGAATTTCCTGCTCGCTTTCCAACTGCATCATCAGCTTCTGCACCGCAGCACCGGCCGTCATCAATATTGCTTTTTTCATGTTTACAATCGCCTTCTTCTCCGCTGCAAAAGCTCCTTCATCTTCATCGCCAAAATCCGGAATACTCATCAATTCCTTGCTCACCGCCATGGCCGGTGTCATCAGATCCAGTTTCCCTTTCATCGCACGCTTCAACATCATATCTACCGTAAGCAAACGATTGATTTCATTTGTACCTTCATAAATGCGATTAATGCGGCTGTCGCGGTACGCACGGCTAATCAAATACTCATCACTGAATCCGTTTCCGCCATGAATCTGCACCCCTTCATCCACCACAAAATCCAGCATCTCACTGCCATCTACTTTCAACATAGCACACTCAATTGCATATTCTTCCGCACCACCCAACAACGCCTCATTGAAATGTTTGCCCTCCTGCAACAATGCATGTTCCTTTTCATCAATCCATTTGGCCGTTCTGTACAATGCACTCTCAGAAACCCACACACGGGTGGCCATCTGTGCTAACTTATGCTGCATCGCCCCAAATGATGCAATAGGCTTTTTAAATTGCTCACGCGTATTGGCATATTGCACAATCTCATTCATGGCAGCTTTCGCACCACCCAGTGTAGCCGCTGCCAGCTTTAAACGGCCGATATTTAAAATGTTGAACGCAATGATGTGTCCGCGGCCAATTTCTCCCAGCACATTTTCAACCGGCACTTTGCAATCCTGAAAATACAATTGCACGGTAGAAGATCCTTTAATTCCCATTTTGTGTTCTTCCGGACCTTGAGTAAATCCCTCCATACCGCGCTCTACAATAAATCCGGTAAACTGATCTCCATTTACTTTGGCAAATACCGTAAACACATCTGCAAAACCACCATTGGTAATCCAGCATTTTTGACCATTTAATATGTAATGCTTTCCATCGGCTGATAATACGGCAGTGGTTTTAGCACTCAACGCATCACTGCCACTATTCGGCTCCGTTAGTCCGTAACTGCCTTTCCACTCACCACTGGCCAGTTTAGGAATATACTTCTGCTTTTGTGCTTCCGTTCCAAAATACAAAATCGGTAACGTACCAATACCTGCGTGGGCACTCACGGCTACACTAAAAGAATATCCACCACCCAAACCTTCAGCAACCAGGTTAGAGGTTACAAAATCTTTCCCTAAACCGCCCAACGCTTCAGGTACCGAAGCCGCCAGCAATCCCAGCTCGCCTGCCTTTTCCATCAGGGAGGGCATTAATCCTTCTTCCAGCTTATCGATACGGTCTACCACGGGCAACACTTCACTCCCGATAAACTGAATGCACATGTCTTTCACCATCTGCTGTTCTTCGGTATAGTCTTCCGGTATAAAGGTTTGGTGCGGATCACTTTCCCGAATCAGCCATTCGCCACCTTTCAGTACGGTGTGTTGAATAGTTTCAGTTGACATAAAAAAAAATTTATTGTACAGAATATTATTTCAGATTTTCATACACCATGTGCAATACTTCCTTCGCAATTTCTACCTGTCCGTGCGTAACCCCTTCCAGCGCTTCATTCAGGGTTTGGTTGGCCACCTCCATGGTACGTGATTGTAATTGATCAGCCTCGGGTGTGAGGTAAATCAAGTTACTCCTGCGGTCATCTTTCGAAGGCACACGCTTCACTAGCTTCAGCTTTTCCAGATTGTCTACCAACCGCGTGATGCTGGGTTTGTCCCGGAAGGTGGCATCACACAACTGTTGCTGACTCAACCCATCTTCTTTCCATAAATGATACAGTACACTCCACTGCTCAATGGTAATTTCAATACCCGCCAGTTTGAAATTTTTTTGCAGCCTCCGAGCCACTGCCGTACTGGCCTTGCCCGTAATGAAACTGTATAATTCTCCCCGTTTAAATTGGTTGTTTGGCATATAGTTGTTTATGCAACTACATAAAGTTAAGTATTTGCCTGAATTAAAAAAATTATT